>Ga0193715_1000248_pt1 | contig 14655 bp, 12 predicted proteins | sample U2m2metaG_FD_143040 | JGI IMG/M metagenome (GOLD analysis project Ga0193715, IMG submission 143040) | Soil microbial communities from a riparian zone of the East river system, Colorado, United States - U2m2 | ecosystem: Environmental > Terrestrial > Soil > Riparian zone | place: USA: East River... | reverse complement strand
AATTCCAACGACGACGTCGCCGCGATGAGCGAGAGCCTCCACCTGGCGCTCGAACAGTGCGCCATATCCGAAGTCGTTGGCAATGCAGGTGACGACCCCCGAATCCCCCACCAGCGAGATCGCCGGAAGCGCTCGCCGGGTCTCCTTGAAACGGCCGATCAGCTCTTCGACGAGATGGCTCGCCTGAGTCGCGCTTCCGCCGTTCCCAAAGGCGAGAATCTTTCCCCCCGCGCCAATGCACGACAGCAGGGCGGCACCAGCGGCGTCTGATGCTGGCTGAAGCGAGGCAATGCACGCCTCGATGACTTTCTGATGCTCGCTGAAATGTTTGGCGAAATGTTGTGCTGGCATGCGCGGATTATACGATTGCTTGTCGGCGGCGCCAGTGCAGCTCCATCTAACGTCCTAACGTCGCCGCCGCCGAGGATCTGGTTTCCCGTGACCGCCCCCCCCGGAGCCTCCCGCTCCTCCTCGCCGATGCGCGTCGCGTCCGGGCCGGCGATGGTCTCCCCCGCGCCGATGCCGTCGAAATTCGCCCGCTATGCGCTTCACTTCGCGCTCGGCGTGCGACAGCATCGCCTGATCATCGGCCGATTCCTCTACTTCGTCGGGCGACCATGGCTGCGCCAGCCGCTCCTGAAGCTCTTCGAGATCATCGGCCCGAACGGCACCGCGCTGGCCGCGCAGCACGACGAATCGCACCGGTCGATCGAGCCGAGGTATCTCCGCTGCTGTCAGTGAGCGCGCGATCTTCTCGGGCAGCCGAAGGCGCGCGACACCGTGGCGCTGGCCGTCTTTCTCCTCCACGTCATAGTCGATCTCCACATCCCGGTCCCGGAGCGTGACGCTGTTGGGTAGCCGCTGGATCCTTTGTCGGACCTCCTGCGGAATGAACTTCGCAGCGTCCACCACCAGACGCGCCGACTTGAAGTCGTCCATCGAATCGACCTGCGCGAGCTGCTCTTCGTAGAGAGAGATCAGATCCGGAAGGCCGAGTTTTTTCGTCTCGCCGCCTGATCGCTTGTAGGCCTCGCGGATGTTCTCGATCGCGTCCCGATTGTTCTTCACCGCAAAGTGCCGGGCCTCACCCCGCGCGAGCGCTTCGGCGAGCGCGTGTCGCGCCTGAGCCGCGAACTCCGGAGGAAACTCGTCTACCGTTTCGAGCTCGCTCTCCAGCTCGAACCCGAAGTACTCGAGCTTCCGCTTCAGCACGAGCGGGCCATGCTTTCGCCGCGGATCGTAGATCACTTCCACGCCGCTGCGCGTCGCGTAGCGGCGAATGAGCTCCATTGGAACCTGCGTCCCCTCGATCGCGGCACGCGGAATCCCGGAACGGTCCGCAAAATACCGCAGGTCCCCCGCGATCGGTCCCCAGCTGCCGCACACACTCGTCTTCGAGACGCGGGCCTCGGTGCCGTCGGCTGTCTGCTCGTCGATCACAAGATCGAAAGGCATGAACTGCGCGAGCAACTCCGTGAATTTGCGATAGATGTGGTCGCGCGCGTTCACCATCTTCGTCGCCAGCTCCATCCCGAGCGCGCGGTAGATGCTGGCAGTGGCCAGCGCGGCGTCCTCGATCGCCTTGACCAGGACACCCCGCTGCTCGGCCCACTTCTCGATGCTCTCGTCGAAGAGGTGCCGCGGGAGCCCGTACACCTCGCCGATGTAGCCGCAATGTGAGAACGCTTCCGCGTACAGGTTGTACGCAGTGAGGTGATCGCTTCCCGGCACGGTAACGCCGGAGAGATCACGTTCTTCACGGGTCATCCGGTGCAATGACTCGATCGAGCTCATCACCGCCAGGTAGGGAACGAGCTCATCGTCGGCGTTCACCAGCAACTCTGCCCACGGGCGGTCGACCGGCATCGCTTCGACGGCCTTGCCGTACCGCGATAGTCTCCCGTTCTCGATGATGCCGCGCTGCTAAAGAAGTGTTACCGCCTTTCGGTACGCAACGCGATCGAGCGGCACCGGGAGATCGAGCTGATCGGCGGCGACGCCGAGATCGGCGCACGTCATCGCCACACGCTCGGAATCGCCCGCAAGCTGGAACTCCGGTGCCGTGGGCCGCAGCGCCGAGAATTGGATGTCACGATCGGAAAGGATGAAGACCCTGCCACCGGCGACGCGGCCGTGCACTCGACCCGCCATCTGAAGGATCTCGTTTGCACCGAGGTGCAGCTTGGTGAGGACATTCTTGCCGCGCTCGATGATGTTGCTGAAGCGAGTGTCGTCGATGACAACCGTGTCGAGCCCCTGCACGTTGAGAGCGCTCTGCCCCGCTGCCGTCATGCTCAGGAAGTAGGGCTTCTTCTCTTCCCCCTCGAGGAACGGGCGGATGACACGGATCGGCTCGCCGCCGTGGTAAAAGGCGCTGTTGATTCTCGGAAAGCGGTCTCCTACCAGCTCGGCTGCCTGTTCGACGCCGGCTCGCGTCGGCAGAAACATCCCGACACCGCGTTTCTCCTTCACCACCTGCTGTAGAAAGCGGTCGTCGAGAAAAGTCAGGGGAGCTTTGCGCACGATTTTCACGTCGGCCGCCTTGGCCGGATCGAACACCGAGCTTTCCAGGACGGCTGCAGCATTCAGATAGCGGGCGTAGAACGTCGGATCGACGGTCGCAGACAGCCAGATAAACCGGCACCCAACTCTCTTGCCGAGAGCCAGGCACAGCTCGAGCTCCGCCGAAGTCTGGTGTATCTCGTCGACGACGAGAGTGTCGGTCGGAAGGATGTCTCCATCCTGAAACCAGCGGCGCGCGATGCCGGTGGTGACGACGATCACGTTCCACGTCGGAGTCTCGGGAGTCGCTTCGCGCTCGCGATTGACGACGCCGACCTTCAGTGTCTCGGTGCCGAGGATGGTTTCCGCGATTGGGCGAATCGAGAGAGTCTTTCCGGTGCCGGTGCCAGCCACGATTCCGAAGCCCATCCCGGCGGCGGCGAGTGCGCGGATCTCGGATCCGTGCTGCTTCTCGAGAACCGTTGGAATCCGGAGCCCGAGCGCCAGCTCGATTGTCTCGCACGCGGCGCGGGTTGGGGCGATGACGATGAGTCGTCCCGTCGGCGGCTCAGCCGCGACAAATGCTTCACGGTCGGGCGGGAGATATCTGTCGGTGACGGTGCGCTGCATTACCGTGGAAGGTGCATACATCGCACCGGATGCGAAACGGCCCCGCAAGACCGAAGTCCCACGGGGCCGTTCGCTATGTCGTGAAGCTTAGTGATTCTTGTGGCCCTTGTTCTCGTGCTTGTAATCCTTCTCCCGCTCCTTCTGGGCCTTGTCGTATGCCTTCTGTTGCTCCTTCTGATCCTTTCTGTATTCCTTTTCCTGCCGCTTCTGCGCCTTCTGCCACTGCTTGTCGTTGTCGTTGGCGTAGCGGGTGCTGATGATCGTGATGGTTCCGTTCGAGTTGCGACGGCCGCGCTGGATGATCAGGTTGCCATTCGAGTCGCGGGTGCGGCGCTCGTAGATCGAGTTGTTGTCACGACCACGGCCGACCTGGTACCAGCCACCATCGACGCGATTGCCGTTGTCATTGCAGTTCACGTCGTTCGTCCGACCGAAGATGATGTCACCAACGCTGTTGCTCGTGCGATTGTAATCGCAGTTGCCATAATTGCCGTTGCCGTTGTTCGCAACCGTGCGGCTGCTGATGATCGTCATGTTGCCGTTGGACTCACGCCGCGCGCGCTGAATCACGATGTTGCCGTTCCGGTCAGTGGTACGGCGCTCGTAGATCGTGTAGCCGTTGGCATCGCGACCGACTACCTGCCACGAACCATAGTTACCGCCAACGTTGGTGTTGGCGTTGGTCTCGACGCGGCTGCTGATGATGGTCATGTTGCCATTGGAATCGCGACGAGCGCGCTGGACAACGATGTTCCCGTTCGCGTCACGGACACGGCGCTCGTAGATCGTGTAGCCGCTGCCATCGCGACCGATTACTTCCCACGAGCCGTTAACGGTGGTGCGACTCGTAGATGGTGTTGGTAGGCGAGTGCCCAGAATCTGGGCATCGGCCGACGCGGTAGTTACGAGGCCCGCGAGTGCGAGTGTAATGATGACTGCCTTCATCTTGAAATCCTCCGAGTAATTAGATCGACAAGCTCGTCCGTTGGGCTGGACTTCTTGTCGGATTTGCCTTTCTTGCCCTTCGGAGGATCATCCCCGAAGAGAACCTTTCCGTTCGCTGGGCGATTCCTGACTGCGGACGCGCAATCTGTCGGTGCGGGCTGCTGCGCAGCCGGAACACCGTTCACCCAAATGCGACACATACCGGCCGGCGGATAGAATCCGGGAGGCACGATCTGCTGGCGACCCTGCGTCTGCTGCACGCTGGGCTTCGCCGGAACGGGGCGCTGCGCCTCCGCGAGGCCCGCCGAGCCGATCAATCCGACCAGGACGGGAAGCGCAAAACGCAGCGAGAGCTTGCTGAAGCGGTATTTCATGGCCCTATGGGGTGCACGAGGGGTGCCATATGCGGCATATGCTTCTAAGTCCCTGAACTATAATGACTTAGCTTCAACAAAGCAGGCCAGCTAAACGCCTGAATGTCCTCTTCCGGGGACAAAAAAAGATACACTTCCGACCTTAAGGATGAGCTTGCCCGAATTTCAATATTATCGGCTCCGCATGCCCACCTAACCTTACCACCATCAATCCCCGAATGAGATACCCGTCGCACGCGCCGTCAGCACGGTGTCGTGATCCACTTCAACCCGTTTGGGGACTTTCAAAACGTCAGCAAGTGGGACCGTCACAATATGTGGTGACTGGAGCGCGATCATGTGGTCCCATTTCTCCTCCGCGACCGCCCGCACCGCCGCGCCTCCAAATCTTACAGCCAGCAACCGGTCGTAGCTGGTTGGCTGCCCGCCGCGCTGAAGGTGTCCGAGAATGAGCGACCGGGTTTCTTTCTTCGTGATTTCCTCGATTTCGTCCGCCAGTCGCTCCGCGACGCCTCCAACCCGAACCGCCTGCCCGGGCATCGATTTTCCCCGCACGGCCGGCCGCTCGCCGCGTGGACATGCTCCCTCCGCAATCACCACGATCGAGAAATGCCTTCCGGACTTGCCACGCGCCACGATCTTCTCGCACACCTTCTCGATGTCGTAGGGAATCTCGGGGATCAGAATCACGTCGGCCGTTCCCGCCAGTCCGGCGTGCAGCGCGATGAATCCGGCGTAACGTCCCATCACCTCCAGCACGATGACGCGATCGTGACTCTCCGCGGTCGTATGGAGCTTGTCGATCGCCTCCAGCGCGGTGTTCACAGCGGTGTCGAAGCCGAAGGTCGTGATCGTGCCGCTCACATCATTGTCGATTGTCTTCGGAACGCAGACGATCTTCATCCCGCGATCGCACAGCTGATGCGCGATGCTCATCGATCCATCGCCACCAATTGAGATCATCGCGTCGATTCCGAGCTTGCGCGCGTTCTGGATCAACTCGTCGGAGCGGTCCTTTTCGACGCAGGTGCCGTCGGGAAGAACGACAGGATAGCTGAAGGGGTTGCCGCGATTGGTCGTACGCAGGATGGTTCCGCCAAGATGGGCTATGCCCCTCACTGTTGCGGCGGTCATCGGGATCACTTCCTCTTCTCCGAGCAGGCCGGCGTAGCCCTTTTTGACGCCGAGGACTTCCCAACCGCGATTGACCGCCGAGAGCACCGCGGCACGAATCACCGCGTTGAGCCCTGGCGCGTCACCACCTCCGGTGGATAACGCTATTCTCATGATTTCAGGTAGTGGTCTCGAGTAGTGATAGGACTTCACCCGCTTTGGCGTGACGCCCTGTTTTTGATTTCTCGTACACGGGTACGCCGTCGCGGAGGACTTCGAAGCGTCCGCCCCTCGATTTAATCATTACCAGCTCCGCATCGGGAAAACGCTCGCGAATCTCAGCCGCCAAACTGGCGGCTCGCGGTTGGTAGTTTCAAACAACGCAATATTCGATGCTGATCTTCATTGGTCCTTGTCGGTGGTCCGTTTTTATTGATTGGCGGGAGTGTATTGCTGGAGGAGCTCTCGCGCCTCCGGAGTATCGACTGTTTTTAGCGCATTCAACGCTGGCGTCCGAATAACCTTCTGCCAGACGTCCTTCGCCATCAGCTGCTTGGCGAGCGGAAGCGCTGCGTTCTTCTCGAGGCGGATGTCGGAGCCGAGCGCGGCGCCACGCACGATGAGCGATGGATCGGAGCGGGCAACTTCGCGCAAGCGAATGGTCACTTCAGTTGCCGTGCGCCCAGTTACCGTCATCCGGCCCAGCGCGGTAACAGCTGCCTGCCGTACGCGCGCATCAGGATCGCGCGTGGCATAGATGAGAGCCGACTTCACGTTCTGCATCGGCGCTATGTCCGCGCGGGTTGGATCGCTCGCCCAGACTCCGATCGCATCCACTGCGCGTGCGCGCACGCCATAGAATCGGTCATTGCGGGTCGCGCGAACCAGCCCGTCGAGCGCCAGCTGATCGGCCGGGCGCTGCGCGAGTATGTCGACGGCTTCTATTCTGCCGAGCACGTCGTCGTCGTTGACGAGCTGATACCGCATCATGGCGGTCGAGCGCGGAAAATCCGTGATGTCGAGTATCCAGTTCCCCTTGTCCCAGCGGATCGATCGGGGCGGCGCCTTGACGTTCGCTCCCGCTTCCCCGACTCCCTTGCGCACGGGTACGACGAACCGCACGATTCCGCTGTCGGTGCGAACTTCGACATCCGCGTCGACATCGAAGTAGCCGGTGAGGCTGTCGCGTGGCTGAACTTCCTTGGCGCTGACGACGACGCGCCTCGCGGCGCGATCATATAGGGACGAAACCTGGAACACCGGGAACCCGGCGCCGTAGACCCACTGATCGAAGAAATTCTTATAACTTCTCCCCGTCGACTCCTCAAACGCCTTGCGCAGATCGTCCGTGACCACGGTGCCGTAGGCATTGGCCGTGGTGTAGCGGTTCATCGCCTTCCAGAAAGCTGCGTCGCCGAGCTGGTGACGGAGCATCTGAAGAATGGTGGCGCCCTTGGGGTAGATGTGTCCGCTGAAAAAAACCTCGATTGGATCGTCGACCCATTTGTCCCACACGATCGGCCGCCGCGCTCGACGATCGGCATCGATGGTCTGCTCCTGCGCTCCGAGCCGATCGAATGCGCCTTCGTCGATTCCCCTGGCCTCTTCGCGGAAAATCTGCTCCATGAACGTCGCGAAACCCTCGTTGAGCCAGACATCTCCCCAGCGTCGGGTGGTGAGCAGATCCCCGTACCACTGATGCCCGAGCTCGTGCGCCATCAGGCCTTCGGAGTTGGCCTGCGGCTCCGACCAGGCGGGGTGCAGTATCGCATCGTCGTTCTGCGATGTCGCCGTGACATTCTCCATCCCACCGTACTGAAACTCGGGAATCACGATCTGGTCGTACTTGTTCCACGGGTACGGCACACCAGTCTTGCGCGAGAACACATCGACGGCTTTTGGCGTGTTCGCAAAGCCACGCCACGCTGCCTGAATCGAATCCGGATAGGTCCAGTAGCCGATAGTCACGTTGCGCCAAGGCTTGTCCTGCAGCACGGTGTATTTGCCGACGACCGTGGTCATGAGATACGTGGACGTGGGCTTGTCTTGCACCCAGTGCCATTCGATGCTGTCACCAACAGTCCTCGATCCGGCGAGGCGCCCGTTCGACAGGGCGCGCTCGCCCTTCGCCGTCCAGATGTAGAACTCCCACGTAGCCTTGTCGTTGGGAAAATCGTAGGTAGGAACCCAGAAGTGATTGTCTTCGGTCTCACCCTGGGTCCAGACGATGTGCCTGGCGGGCCTGAAGTACGCACCCTTCGAGCGATTGGCGCCGTCGTAGTCGATCGTGATCGAAGTGTTCTGGCCGGCGCGCAGCGGTGTCGAGAGATGAACTACGAGGACCTTGCCATCGTAATCATACTTGAGTGGGCTGGTACCGCTCGCGACACTCTTGAATGTCATGTCGCCAGCATCGATCGAGACAGTTGACCGCGGTGCCGCGCCAGACATACCAGCGATGCGCAGAGTAGTCGTTCCAACCACAGCCTGACGAGACCAATCGAATCGGATCGTAGTCGACTGGTGTTGGAGATCGTAGGTTCTCGTCCTCTCGGCATGGGATACTCCGGCCGGCGGCGGGCCCCACACGATGAGGGGCGCAGGCTGGAACGGAGGAACCCTGTCGGCGGTGAGACCCGTGTCCATCTGGAACGGTGGCAGAACGAGGGGCGGGGTCGGATTCGGAATCGTCGACACCGGCCGCGGGTTGGTCGCGGGCGGCGGAGCGCACGAGACGGCGATCAGGCAAGCGACTGCGCCCGTGCGCAGAAAGCCCTTCATTTTTCGATGCGACAGGATGAGTGCATCCGGATGATTCGGGACTGCAGCGAAGCGCAGGTCGATCATTATGCTATCTAACCAGCCAAGCCGGCCGAGGATAGATGCGACACGCCTTCACCATCATCGAGCTTACCGTCACGCTCTGCATCCTGAGCATACTCTCGGCCATCGCCATCCCATGGGCGGGAAGCATTCTCGACAAAGTCCAGGTGATGAGCGCGGCAGTCGAGATCGAGTCGCTGTTCAGCGCGGCCCGCCACATCGCGATCGCGCGCGCAGCGCACGCGACCGTCGACATAGACACGATTGCGCGGTCCATCAATGTGAGTGTCGGAAGTGACACGGTCCGAAAGCGCGAGATTGGCACCGCCCATGGTGTTCAGCTTTCCGCGACCCGGACGCGCATGTCCTACTCGGCGACTGGAATAGGATACGGCGCCGCCAACCTCAGCGTCGTCGTGCGACGGAACCGTGCCTTCGATACCGTTTTTGTGTCCCGGCTGGGTCGGGTGAGGCACTGACCGCAACCGCGCGATCGGCCAGCAGATTCCGCGGATTTCTGTACCGGGCTACGGTATCGGCGGTGGTGCCAAAATCGTAGCCCGGTACAGAAATCCGCGGAATCTGCTGGCCGATCATGCGCTCGATTGTCCGAACCATCGCAATCTCGTCTGTCGACATGAACGTGTACGCATCGCCGGTGGCAGCGGCGCGACCAGTGCGTCCGATCCGGTGGACGTAGTCCTCCGGCTGCTGCGGCACGTCGTAGTTGATGACGTGACTGATGCCGGACACGTCCAGACCGCGTTGCGCGATGTCGGTGGCGACGAGCACGCGGATCTTTCCTGATTTGAAATCCTCGAGAGCGCGCGTGCGCTCTCCCTGAGATTTATCGGCGTGCATTGCGGTGGCGTTGATTCCCTCGTCCTCGAGATGCCTCACGACGCGATCGGCACCGTGCTTGGTGCGAGTGAAGATGAGAACGGAATCCATGTTCGCTTCCTTGAGTAACTCGACCAGAAGCATGGTCTTTCGCTCGCGCGGGACAGGGTAGACGGCGTGCGTAACAGTGCTGACTGCTTCGGACCGACGTCCGATCTGCACAACCACCGGCTTCCTCAGATAGGTCCGGGCCAGCGCCTCGACTTCGGGCGGCATCGTCGCGCTGAAGAGAAGTGTCTGCCGATAGGGCGGGATCTCTGCCACGATGCGATTGAGCTGCGGGGCGAAGCCCATGTCGAGCATTCGATCGGCTTCGTCAAGCACCAGAACCTCGAGATCGCCGAAGACCACGTTCTGCCGCTCCATGTGGTCGAGCAGGCGGCCTGGAGTCGCGACGACCACATCCACGCCGGCGCGAAGCGCTTTGGATTGCGGCTCGATCCCGACACCGCCGTAGATCGGAACGACGCGGAGCGTCGTGTACTTGCCGTACTTGCGGAAGCTCTCTTCCACCTGGGCGGCGAGCTCGCGCGTCGGTGTGAGAATCAGAACGCGGACACGGTGCACCGGGACACCCTTGTCGTCGGTGATGGGGGCGCTGATCAGATTATGAACGATCGGAAGCGTGAACCCGGCGGTCTTGCCGGTACCCGTTTGGGCCAGACCGATGAGGTCCCGGCCCTCGAGCGCCAGCGGAATTGCCTGCTGCTGGATCGGCGTGGGATGCGTGTACCCGGCATCCAGTACGGCATGCAGCACTTCGGGCGCGAGGTCGAGCTCCGCAAACGAGACGCCGGACGGCCCGGCGTCAGTGTTTTCTTCAATCATCTTGTTGGAATATACCCATGAGGCGCAAACCAACTGCAACTGAACAAGATGTCAGGGTCCAGAGGTGCAGCTTTGAGGAGGCAGGTTGCAAACGTCTCGGCGACGTCCAACGTAGTGATCCTGCCTCCTGCCGCCTGTACTTCTGAGGCCTGACCTCTTGTTCAGTTGCAGTTTCACAAACGTGTCAGCATCTGCAACAGGGCATTATTCACTTCCTGGGGTGTCTCTTCCGTGATAAGGTGTCCAGCGTCCGGGATAACGCTGAGAGCTATGCGTGGGACGAGCGGAAGGTAGATCGCCATGCCGTCGTGCGGCATCATGTGGTCGAGGCTCCCCCATACTCCGACAGCGGGAAGATCGACCACGGACAATGGCCTGTGCTTCGCCGCGGTCCAGTCGTAGGTGTGGAGCAGTTCCCTCATCGCGACCGAGAACTCCGGAAATTGTGAGGGCGCCACAAACTCGTCCACATCACTCTCGGTGAAATGCCCGCGCTTTCCGTAGACCCGCTTGAGCGCCAGCCGCACGACCAGCCGCGGCTTGATCTTCCTGAGCAATGGAGTGAGCACCTTCGGAGTAAGGGAACGGTAGATACGCATGCGCGGCACCCCCGTCAGCCCGACCGGCGACAACATCCCGAGGCAACGCGCTCGATGCGGATACTTCGATGCGAAATGGTAGATCAGCGAGCCGCCGAGCGAGTGGCCGGCGAGAGCTGGACGCTCGAGGCCGAGCGCATCGAGAATCTCGAGGAGATGCTGGACGAGGGAGTCGATCGTGTATTCGTGGGACGCGATCGGCTTGTCGGAGAGGCCGTGACCCTTGAGATCCACCGCTATCGCGCGGAATCCCGCGTCGGCGAGAGCGGGCATGTTGCGGCGGAAAACGAACGCCGAGCATCCCCACCCGTGCACGAGCAGCACCGGCGGTGACGTTGGTTCGCCTCGTTCCACGACCCGGACTTTCGTTCCTGAGGACAATACCGGAAAGCTGACGCGATACGCGACATCGCCGGCCGGAAACATCTCGCCGGGACTGAGGTTGTCGCGGCGACTGAATCTGATCATCGGATCAGATCAATTCGATTTCTCTGCCGAGAAGTCTCCCGATCAGGCCGATGCGGAAGGTGACATCGGCCCACTTGGATTCCTGGCCCGCGCCGTCGTCGAGAGGAAAGGTGGACCACGCCCACGGACTTGTGGTGACAGGACGGTCCGTTCCCTTGTGCGGGTGCCACACGCCGGTGCGATCGCGGTCGTCGACGAATCGCTCGTAGAGCTTCATCCAGCCATCGTTGCGACGCAGAAAATTCAGCCGCGCCATCGTTTCGAGCCACATGAGGGCGAACGGAACGTCGGCCTCTACGGCATTCCGGTGCGGCAGCACATCGCCCATGATCAGGTGGCTGGGTGATCCAATCGTAGATCCGCTCGACTTCCGAGAAATGCTCGTGGCGGAAAATCGGCATGTGCGCGAGCATGGTCAGCGTGTAAATCGACGGGGGCGCCGATTCCGGCGCGAGCACGTGGGTATTGCCCACCCGCATCCACGGCTTTTCGCCGAGCGGTGAGTTCAGGTAAGTGACGTTTCTTTCGAGAATGCGCCGGGCGGCCCCGCGAAGTCGCGGATCGTTCTCATAGCCGATCTGCGCGAGCGTTGCCGCGGCTGCTTCGCGAAAGAGTCCACGCGTGCGTCGGACGAGGTCGTCGTCCTTGGTCTTGGTGCCGAGCTCGAAAGTGAACGCGGGGTCGTTGTCTTCCGCGAGGAGCCTGAAGAGGATCCGGCGCGCCAGTATGAGCGGAGGAGATTCGGCGCTCCAGCCATATTCCGCGAGGCGACGAACGGCCGGAATGGTCCCGATATTGGCAAAATCGGCAGCGTGCCGGCCAGGGACCGAGAGAACGGAATGGTTCCACATTCCGTCGCGGGTCTGGGCGACCGCGAGCTTGAGTGCGGGCCGGTGCGAGTATGGTAGCCAGTCGACGTCGCGAGGTGCCGGCTCGCTCAAGTGGGCGACATCCGTCATCGCGCGATACTTGACCGGCGCGGATGCGTGCTCCAGGATCCAGCTCAGAGGGAAAGTGAGCGGCTCCGGGGCCGGCGTCGGTATCGTTGGGGCTAGTTCGGGGGCGGTACTTGGTGCGGTCACTAACGGCGCTCGGCACGCGTAAAGGAGCCTACCCTGGATGCCGCAGCGCGCAGATGAGGCGCCGGCAGCGCGGGGAAGAATAGCACGTTTTCAACCGGACGCTAGGGGGAGCTGGATAACTCGTTGGGGCTTAATGAGTTACCTGTGTGGACGACAACTGCAACTGAACAAGATGGCAGGGGCCAGAAGTACAGCCTTCAGGAGGCAGTAGGAATGTCCCGAGGTTTATGCCTGCCTCCTGGTAGCTGCGCATCTCTGGCCCCCGACATCTTGTTCAGTTGCAGTTTGAATCCGGCCCAACCCTTTTGCCATTTGTGGCGTATAACATCCGGACGCCGATGGGGCGTCAAACACACATCTCCAGGAGAGCAGGATGAAGGTTATTCGCATCGCCACGCTGGCTTTTGCCCTTTGCGCTGGCATGACCTCGGTTGCAGCAGCACAGGGCCAGCCCGCGACACAGCAGGGCCAGGGCGAAATGCGCCGTGGCGGCGGAATGGGCGGGATGCTCCTCAAGGACATCACCTTGACGGATGCCCAGAAGGATCAGGTCAAGACGATCCGCGAGAAGTACGTGCCCAAGCAGCTCGAGCTGCGCAAGTCAGTTCAGGCAACTGGCGGCCCGCCGGACGAGGCAACTCGCGCGAAAATGACGGAGCTCCAGACCCAGCAGTCAGCCGAGATCCGCGCGATCCTCACTCCCGATCAGCAGAAGACGTTCGACCACAATCTGCACGAGCTGAAGGAGAAGATGGACGAGCGCCGCAAGGGCAGCAGCTAAATCCTGCGCTACGTTTGCGGCTCCAGAGCCGCAAGCGTGTAGTTGCTCTTCGGGTTCCAGAGTATCCAGCTCTGGAACCCGTTGTCGTATCCGGCCTTCTTCTGGGCGCGAATTTCCGCCGCGCCGTAGCGCGGTGCGCCGAGCGTGAAGTCCTGGTACCACGGGATCACGCTCGCCGCGTTTGGAACGGAATCGCTCCGCGCGATTGCATCCTTGAGGGCGTGATCGATGGTCTGGTATGGGTGCGCGTTCGGATTCCGGAGCCTGTAGGTTCCGCGCGCGAAGTGCGACGGATAGATCATGGGAAGAACGACGTCGACCTGATCGACGAACATCTCCCAGCGCTGGCCGATACCCATGTCTGTTGTATCCGTCGCCGTCAACCCGAACACATCGGCAGTGACGCGCATTCCGAGTGGCTTGAGCGCGTTACGAACGAACCCGAGCTGGTCACGAATCACTTGCGCACGAGTGCGGCCGTTGGCTAGGGGGTAGATGGTTTCGGAAATGAGACGCTTCTCATCCGGGAATCGCACGTAATCGAACTGCACTTCGCTGAAGCCCAGCTCGTGCGCCTCGCGCGCCAGATCGACGGCGTACTGCCAGACCTCGCGCTGGTGCGGGTCGAGCCACGGTCGTCCGTTCTTGTCGAGCCACGGCTTGAGATCCGATTTCCGCTTGATGGCGAGATCGAGTTTTTTCTTCGCCAGCAGGGGATCCTTCGCAACGACTATCCGCGCGATCGGATAGATGTTGTGCGCAGCCATCGTGTCGAGAACCGCCCGCAGCTTCGCGCCCGACATCCAGTGCCCGTCAGCCGTGTCCGCTCCGATCTCGCGCGCCAGCGGAACTTTCGAGCGATAGAGCACGAATCCGCGGTCGTCCTTGACGTCGATCACGAGCGCGTTGATCTCGGTTCGTTTTGCCACACCGATCAGTTCGTTGAGCTTCCGACCGAGCGCGGCCCACCGGTTTACGTACAGGCCGCGAAGCGTGTCAGGAGTCGGGACGCGAGTGATCACGCGCGGCGCGATCGAGTCCCTGGCGCGCGCCGTCGACGAAGCGCCAGGCCCTCCTTGCATAGCGATGTCTACCGCGCCGGGCTGGACCGACGCGTCACCTTGATGCTGGCAGTCCGGCAAAACCAAAAGGAACGCGATCATTCCGATCCGCGCTGGTGTCATCATGATTGTTCGATTCCTGGACGCCAAATAGCGTCCGGTATCAGAGAGCGTTCAGCTCGGCGTTGGCGTCGGAGAGGTAGCCCATATCTCTGACTACACTCTGAGCCTGTTGGGTGACCATGGTCAGACCAGTCGGCTGCGCGTGGAGTCCGCCAGTGCGGAAGCGTACGAGCTCGAGCCGCATCGACCTGAGGAGCTGACGGCAATTGTCGAGCTTTTCCTGGGCTTCTTTTCTCTTGCGACCAACCTCAGCGAGCGCGCGGCGCTGGCGGCGGAGGAAGGCGAGCCGGCGAACGCGCTCTTCGCTGGCGCGGTAATCGAGCGGATTTGCCTGCGACTCGAGCGTCGATATCTCCTTCTCCACCACTTCCGGCGTGTCATCCCCCGCTCCGCGGTCCATGTCGGAGAGGGAGAGCGCGAGCTGCT
>Ga0193715_1000247_pt1 | contig 14692 bp, 16 predicted proteins | sample U2m2metaG_FD_143040 | JGI IMG/M metagenome (GOLD analysis project Ga0193715, IMG submission 143040) | Soil microbial communities from a riparian zone of the East river system, Colorado, United States - U2m2 | ecosystem: Environmental > Terrestrial > Soil > Riparian zone | place: USA: East River... | reverse complement strand
TGTATCGGCCATTGCTGATAGTGATGGCAAGTGTGGTGGAGTTGGACCAGCTCCCGACCTGGCAAATAGTACCGATGATACTTTTGCGTATTTCAGTAACTTTGGTCCATCCGTAACTATTGCAGCCCCCGGTGTCGCTGTACTATCTACCTACCTTAACGGAGAGTATGCCGTCGACAGTGGAACAAGTATGGCAGCACCCTCTGTTGCTGCAGCAGCTGCGCTAATAAAGGCCAATTCAACTAGTAGTACGCCCCAACAGATAAAAGAGACTCTCTTGAACTCCGGCTCAACTGATTCAACGCCATGTGAAGGAGGACCACAGGGATACTTCTCAGGAGATCCTGATACTTCTAAGGAACCATTGCTGTTCAGAAAGTAAAATACTCAAAGCTAATTTTGAATCCGAAATTGAAATAATAGATGGCATTCTTACTATAATAAGTATCGCTCAGAGCTTGTATCTTTTTGATAGTTTTTATTATAGGTAACACTTAGGCACGGCGTCTTCCATAAACTTTGGTTTCTACTTTTTGAACAGCTTTACAAACTTTGCGCCCAAATTTATTATTATCAAGAAAATCAACCATGCTGTAGTGGACGCTATCATGGTTGCCTGGTATGGTTCAAAAGAGATCTGCATTAATTGAAAATGAATTGAGACTTTTGCTACTGAATAGATAACTTCTGATATAGAAAATATAGTAAATAATTTTATTAGATCGCTTTTAATAATTGCATAGTTTTTTTTGCCAGTTAGTACATCTACATATCTGCCTCTGTTATCAAGATAATAAAGTATTGCAAATATTGGTATGTATACCGCATATTCTACAGTTAAGGTAACTATGGAATTTAATAAATTATTCTTGTTATATTCAGAATATAGTTCAGTAAAAAAGACACCTACAACAAGAGCAGCTGTTCCAGCTATAATGATATTTCTGTTTAAGAGAATATAATTTCTATACTTGTTGTAAAATTCTTTTCCAATAGGAATCATCATTCATTAATACAGTACTTTGTGTAAACCACACATTAAATATCTTGTGCATTTCATCTATGGATTTAAGTAGAAATTGATAATGCGCTTTATCCGTAAATTGGCAAGCTCCTCAAAAGCTAGATAATACAAAAATGTGCAGTTTTCACTCTATCTATTTTCAGCCTGCAATCATTGTATGCAATATATTTCGGAGTATCTTGATTTTGATGTTTGATGAAAAATATCATTCATTTACCGATCTTACAAAGTTAACTTTTAGTTTTTTCCCCCTTCTTAGCAAATTTACCAGCCTCTTTACCTTGAATTTGTTATCATTGCATGTAAAATTATCAAAACATTGTCTCGGAATATTTTGACTATGTGATATTTTATTTTTTATTACTACTTTAAAGATTCCTTTTATTATCAGTACTAAAAGTGGTAATAAAGCCGATCTTCCACCGTAAGCGTAACCATTAGAAACAATCCAAAACATTTCGGTCTCATTGTAGTTAGGTGGAAAAATCATTTTTTTGAATTTTTGACCTTCTTTTGAATAATGGCCCATGCAATCAATCTGCCGCCTAGAAAACTTGAATGCATAGGCTGCAAATACTGTACATGATGAACACCTATCATCGTAGATTAGAACGGGTGTCTTTGTTAATGAATCCAAGATAGATTTCTAAATATTATTAGCGCTACATTTCAATGTAAATCTTTTGTATTCTTTTAGATTATCCATAAAATGAAAATGAATATGAAATGGAAATGATAATGAAATGAATAAATAATTCAGCACTATATTAGCAAAACTGCTGCACTTACAACTGTAGTCCACAATCCGTCTTTGTGACCTTCAGCAGATTGTGTAAAGTTTTGTGTCTTGTATATTTTTCCAGACAATCTCCATTGTTCTTGTCTCTCATCCCAAGTGAGGGAAGAATCATTTGGCAAACCCATTGTAGTTGCTAACATTTCCATAGCCATATCTTCTGCATAATCCCCGGCTTTTTGAGCGGTTTCACCTGTTGAATGATGCTCTGAGAGATAACCATACTGACCGTCGTCAGCTGGAGCAGCAAGACCTACAGAGGCAGCTATGAGCCTGTTTGGTTCGTTAGTGGATTGCCTTGCAATTACAGCAAATACAACTTGGCCTGGCACAAGATAATTTCTGCCTTCCTGTAAATTAATTATCTTGCATTTTGGAGGCTTTATGCTGGAGACGGATACAATATTTAGATCAGATATTTTAGCATCACGTAGAGCTAATTCAAAGCTTGTAAGATGATCCTTATGAACACCTTTACCTTTCGTAAAAAACATAGCTTTTGGAACATATATCATTGGATTTGTAAATGGTTGAACGTTCATTACTTTTTCAGTCATTCAAGATGGATCTAAATTAATAAAATATTAAGATTACTTTTCTAATTTCATGCAATTGCAAAATAGTATGAATGAGTTAAACATTGTAAGGTTTACACCAAGTCTAAATGCAGTTCAATTTTAATTAAATGGAGAGCTAATTTTCATGTTGTTATAATACTAGGTTACTGCCTACTACCTTGCCATCTTTTCACAATTGGGCAAACTAATATCTCCTTCTGATATATTCAAGTTAGCTATCGTATCAGTACTAGTTCCGCAGTCAAAATAATCTGCGCCCTTGCCACCATTAAGATAATCTGCGCCGGGACCTCCAAAGAGATCATCATTCCCATCTTCTCCTGAAATATTATCATTGCCTATTCCACCGAAAATAACGTCGTTTCCAACTCCTCCTGCAAGTTTGTCGCCACCAACTCCTCCATCTATTTCATCGTTACCTTGATTACCTGTAATGTTATCAAAACCTGCCCCACCAAAAATAAAATCATCGCCTGGAGTTCCAATTAGATTATCTGGCTGTGATGTCCCGATTAGGTCGCTAGACTGTGATGTGGCAGTTTCGTTGCCAGATGCACCAGTCATGTTGCCAGCCTGTGATGCACCAGTTATGTTACCAGATGCACCAGTCATGTTGCCAGATTGTACCGTACCATTTAACATCGGAGATGATTGTCCGCTATCCAAAGCGATAGAGGAGAGGCCACTGAAAATAACTATTAAGACTATGAACAAATGAATCTTCATTAGGTTTCAAAAGGATAAATAAAAATCGGCTATTTAATTTTACCATTCATTTACTATAAATATAATATAAAAATACTCATAATAATAAATCTCTGCGGCAACTCTTAATTATTGACAAATATTTCATTAACAAATTATTAAAGCAAAACATTTTGATACTATTGTTGGGAATTTATCTTCTCTAAATATGGCAAATATTACTTTCTTTGGATTAAATAAAGTCTATCTAGATAAAAAGGAAAGTTTTGGAGAAATTCCTTAAATTTTGAAATTGGGACTATGGGAATCTTTTCAAAAAAATTGCAACTGTATTCATGCAAAGTCAATATTATTGGAATAGCTGCATCAATTTCTTTTCTCTTATCCAAAAAGACGCTTGCCCTTCTAATCTGGTTCAAAGAGAATTTTGCAATGTTAAAGTCATAAATTTTCATCCAATGCTTACAGTCAATTAATAAGGCGGTTTTCTGGTAGAATCCAATTACATCTATCTGAACTCTAGGCCTACTGAGCACTACATTTCGTTCAAATGTATATCCAAAAGATTCTATTAGTATCGAGGCAAAAATTTCGAAATCTTGCCACTGTAGTTTCTTTGACAATTCGTGCGGATCGCTGCCTTTTCTCATGGCCAAAATAACCGTATCCAATTTGTCACTTTGCGAAAAAGTAATAGAATCTCCAGATAGTTTGCCTATTCCTGAATTTACCAGATAACTTAGCAACTCTTTTGCTGTTGTCCTACTTGGAATCTCGCATAGTTGTTGAAACTTGGTGATACTCAAGTTGCTGGGCATTGCTACCAGAGATCTAACCAGCAATTCATTGTTAAGTGAAATCATGTTTTTGGCCAAACTAGTACCAAAAAAATAAACTGCAAGATCAAGATTTATCTATTTCTGGCAACTATGTTATACTTGATGTCCGACCTTTTCTTACCAAGAGACAAAGATAAATTGTTTCTCAAATGTACAATAGCATGCATAGCGTTACTAATTGGAATACACATTTATCTTTCCATAATCTCATTTGATTCAAGTTCAAAAATGTTTGGGTTATTACACATAGCCATAATTCTAATACTAATGGTGATGTTTCTTGCAATTTTGCTGAAAGGTATAGTGCCAGTAGCTATTTCATGTTTAGGGTTAGTACTGCTTTATGGCAGTATATTGATCCCCGCTGCCGCCTCAAATTCATTGGGTCCTTTTTACTACAAAGCAGCTATTGGAAATCTTCATTATGAAACATTAGTTCGAGCGGCTCATGGTTTTTTTCTACTTGGATTGGCTATGGTAGTTCTAGCAATGGTAGTGGCATACAAGCCCAGCGTTCTGTACACACGCAATAGACCCCAGCCTGCTGAACATCTCTGGGCAAACTATCCAAAGTGGGAGGAAAATCGTCAGCTAGCGACTACAAGGACCGAAGCCCTTATTGATTTGCCAAATCTGCTGAACGATAAAGAGAGATACCTACTATGGAGGTATGAGTTCATACTCGTTATCATTTATGGCACAACTTATAAAGTTCCGATCTATTCATTCGTCCCTGAGAGCTCAAGCATATTACGAGAGCCAAAAACGCACAAGATTGTTGGTATGTCAAAATACGGTTATTTTGTTTAGTTCCCACAAATCTCCTGAGACCTAATGCTCCACCTACTCCACCTGCTTTTCCATGTCCCCAAATTTGAATATTCTAAAAGGGGAAAATAGACTTGGTACCAGGTCTAGATTTCAATAAGAAAAATGGTCATCATCACAGAAACTTTAATTAAAGGCAGTTGTAGGATTTTTTAGGAATATTGAGTTGGCAGAACTTAGAAAAGACTACATACTTGAAAAATTTGTAGTTCTTCCTCCTGAAACATATAAAGTAAAAAACGATACTAAACAATGTCCATATTGTCCTGGGAATGAAAGTATGACTCCACCATCAGTACTGTCTCTGGTAGTCAAGGAGGGAATGCTTCAACGATTATCAGATAATGAAGAAAACATTGTTGAAAACTGGGACGTACGAGTTTTTCCAAATTCAAACCCAGTTGTATCCTCTGTAACCGAAAATAATTACAGAGACAAGCCTCTCTACAGCGAACCGGCCTACGGGTATCATTATATTGTCGTAGCGACACCGAACCATGATGAAAGTTTGCCGGGACTATCTATTGAAAAGTGGTCCAACGTTCTACTTGTGTTGCAAAATTACCTAAGTCATCTTTACACAAAGAAAAGTGTAACTTATGTTTCTATTTTCGTAAATAGTGGAGTGTTGGCTGGAAGCGATATTGATCATGCTCATTTTCATCTAATGACATTTTCTACCATACCCCCAATAATAGAATCTGAAGCAGAGGCTTCAAACAGATATCTCAATGAAAATGGGAATTGTCCCGCATGTAATGTAATTTCAACAGAGACCGGAGGACCAAGACAAATCCTAGATACTGAAAATTACATCGCTATATCGCCTTGGGCTTCTACGTATCCATATGAATTTTGGATATATCCGAAGCGTCATACGACATCATTCTCAAAGATCTCTCAAAAGGAATTTACAGACCTCGCACTTATTTTGAGGTCCACTTTAGGAGGTATGGACAAAGTACTAGAAAAACCGTCTTTTAATTTAATATTTCATCTCTCACCAGAAAAGAAGAATAGTAGACAAATTCACTGGCATATAGAAGTTTATCCACAGCTTCATAGCTGGTCAGGCTTGGAAAGGGGATTCGGAGTTTATGTTAATCATGTTTCGCCAGAAAGATCCGCCCAAGTTCTGGGATCTGCTGCCAGAAAAGAATTTGGAGATGTAATTGGAATCAAGTAGGTTTAAAACCATCTTATTCAAGGACGATATATAATGGTAAAACTTGAAAGTGCTGTAAGCTTAGCAGGTTTAGGGCTTATAGTAATGTTCATACTTCTTTTGTATTCATTCATATCCTTTCTAATAGGACCTATGTCCCAAGGACCTGATATCGTAGTTCAGCCACAAGGCGTACTAATACAAGTGATTTCGATTTCAGCTGCTCCCGGAGTAATACTGGCAGGAATCGCTTATGGTCTTGTTAATAACTATGGCTCCAGGAAAATTGGAATCATCCTTTGCATATCGGGAGCTATTCTACTGATTGGTATTGTTCTAATACAGGGTATGATTCCAAAAATACCGGAGATTGTTTTAATTCCGCAAATCATTCCACTTTCCTACGCATTTTTAGCAGCTGGAATTGGAATCATCATAGTGGGAATTATTGCGTATATGAGAGAAGGGAAAAGGGAGCGACCCGTTGGAGAAGAAAATTTTTGAACGAAAAGATACCGATACGAAATATTTACTTTAAGCGAAAGATACTTCCAATTGAAATTTTTCATAATGTTCTCAATGACGCCTATAAGCTTTCTCATGATTTGAATAGTCCTGTCCTTTCAGTTGTGATTGGAACAAAACCTGACTTTTACAAACAAGCTCCCGTGATGATAGAAGCAATACACCAGAAACTACCGGCGTTTGTAATCGATACCGGCCAGCATTTTGATGATCTCCTTGGATTTGGCATCCAGGAATTTGAATTGCAAGATCATATCGCATGCAATCTTCAAATTAGAGGTGACCTGATGGAAAAAGCAAGCGAATTAATTTTAAAATTTGGATCGTTTGGAAGATATTTGAAAAAGAATTTCGGTAATTCCTCTCAATTACTTCCAATTGTTCATGGCGACACGCTAGTTGCCGGAATTGCCCCCCTAGCATGGGTCTTCGGAATGGGTCAAAAAGTTGCCCAAAATGAAGCAGGATTAAGATCCATGAGCCCTGAATCAATAAAATATCTAAAAGTTAATGAGGATCCAACAAAATCCAGTGTCGAGAAGTTTGTAGATTCACAGTTTGAAGGTCGATGGTTTTTGGCTAGGGAGGAGCCATTTCCAGAGCAAATAGATACTTGGATATGTTCTGCAGGAACACAATTTTTCTTTGCACCAACGCAGCTAAATAAGGATAATTTAGTACGTGAAGGATATCCTGAAGAATTTATTCATGTAGTCGGAAATTCAGTCGTAGATGCAATTGAAATTAAGAGAAGGAACAAACCAAAAACTAGTGTATTTGATCAATACCCAAAACTAGAAACAGGTGATTGGATTAGAATAGATATACATAGGAGAGAAAATTTAACAGAGCACAGATTCTCATCAATAATAAAAAGTATATCCTATTTGATAAAGAATACCGATTACAAGTTAGTTCTTATTATGTTAAATGCAATGAAGTCGGCCTTGCGGTCGTATCACCTTGAACAAAATTTACTAAATCTGGCAAAAGATTATCCGGATAAATTTATGATTACGCCATTATGGAAGGAATATTCTCACGTAATTGAATTTCTGGATAGCGGACATTGCTGGGCAGAAATGACAGATTCAGGTTCTATGCAAGAAGAATTATTATACTTTCCAAATGTGCTGTCACTTACAGTTAGACTAAATACTGATAGACCAGAGACCATTTTTGATGCACGAGGCAATATTCTAATTCCGCCGGTAAATTCCTCTTGGATAACTACTCTGATTGATGAGGCATTCAATAGAAAGGAAGGCCTAGGTCTTGAGCTTAAGAAAAAAAGAAAGATTTACGGTCAACCAGGCAAGGTATCAAAGAATATCGTCAAGATAGTGAAAAAAGAATTTGAGAATGGCGATGCAAATTTCTATCCTTGGCTTCACCAAAGAATCGGTCTTTGGAAAGAAAGGCAGATAATAGACTATATGTAACTATGTAACTATCTTATAGTAAACTTTTTTGGCCGCACGCCGTAATCCTCTCTTTCTTTGCTTGTCATATCAAAAATTGTTTTCATCATGTTTTCATAATGCGTCGACATACTGATATTTCTTCTTGACATCATCCTTTTTTGAAACTTAATTGCTGAGGATAAATCCATTTGCGCATTTTCGGATCCGATTCCTTGGCCATAGATAACATAGGAAGGAACATTATTGGCAATATTGCCATAAAGATGTGAAGATATTCCAATTCTCAATCCACAATAAATATTTGTGCCTATAGATGTTTTGGACATGTCACCAAAAAAAGAACCTAACTTAATTATGCCCGAATCTTTTTTTTCATCTCCAATTTTCATTGACACTGTTCCATAGGTCATTTTAAGATCGGATGTAGTTGTATTGGCGCCAATATTCACCCATTCCCCTACATAAGAGTGGCCCAAATACCCAAAGTGAGATTTGTTAGAATAATCCAAAATTATTGAAGAATCGATTTCTCCACCTATGCGACAATTATTGCCAATATATGCATTGTTGATAGTCGAATATGGTTTTAGTTGTGTGAGTTGCCCAACATAAGCAGGACCAATGATTGAAGATTGACCTATAACGGATTCAGGTCCAATGTAGATAGCCCCACCACTCGCATCAAGGACAGTTCCTTGGCCAATATTAGAAGTCTCGTCCACAAAAATGGGATTTTTGCCAATAACTTTTACTTCCTTAGGGACTTTATTTTTTAGTTTAAGTTGTTGTTGTAATATGTTTTTAAGTCCAGAAATGAGATCCCATGGCCAGCTGTACAGACTACCGCATTCATCTGTGCTATTAATATGAATTATTTCTGCTCTTAATTTACTATTCCGAACGTCTTTATCATCAATTACTGATTCATACAGATATTGATAGTCTGATTTGTCCAATCTTGCTATTAAAATCTTGTCTCTATAAGAGACCAAAAAATTCTTTCTCTTAGTCAATTTCTTAAAGAACGATGTATGAGGAATGAAAAGTGAATTGACGAATATATCAGTAGAGTCGTATTCGAATTTGTTTACATTGCAGTTTGGATGTCTCTGCCTGGTCATATTTTCTAAATATTTTCGTGTTAGAAGTTTTGCTGATTTAATATTAAAGTAGTCAAAAGTTGTCAGACTCCCAATTTTAAGGTCGAACAATGATCTTGTGTAGCTAAGTGGTACAAAGTTCTTCCAACTAGTATCTTCAAAGAGAACGATACTCATGATTTAGATTTTTCCCAAGCGCTCCACATATTTTTTGTATGTTTCTAGGTATGATTTTTTATCTCCTATATCAATGAATCCTGATTCTATTTTAAATCCATTTACGAGTTTTTTCATATCCAATGCCGTTCGAACAGCATCATCCATTCCATATGCGTTTGAAGTGGGTATCAAATCAATAAACTCCGGTTCCATAACATAGCATCCTATGTTTATTAATCCCTTTATCTCGGGTTTTTCATTCCATGCAGTAACTCTATTGTTACCATTTATGTCAATGAAACCGTACTTTAGTCTTGCTTTGTAGGACAATAAGGCCATGGAAATAAATGCTCCTAGCCTGTCATGCTCATTTATCATTTCCTTAAGTGAGAACTCATAAATGGCATCTCCATACACACAAACAAATCTATCATCGATAAATTTTTTGGCGGTTAATAGCTGACCTGCAGTTGCAAGCGGTCTATCGGATCTTGCATATTCAATCTTTATACCCAGCCTGCTTCCGTCTTCAAAATAGTCTTCTATTGATCTATGTAAATAACTCACACAAATTATTATATGATCTATGCCATTGTCATCATTCTTTAACCACTCAATAATGTGTTCTAATAAGGGCTTATTTCCCAGTGGCAACATAGGTTTTGGAATGAAAAATGTATATGGTTGTAGACGGGTTCCAAGACCTCCAGCTAAAATTATTGCCTTCATCTAAAATTATTCTTTAATTGAACTATAATATAAGGTAAAAACTATTCAAATATTTTTATCTTCAAGTACTTTTTTCACCTTGTCAATTACTTCCTGAGGAGTCTGCCCAAAAATTATTATCATTGGCTCCTTTCCGATATCACCCGAATGATATATGACGTCGGCGTCAGGGTTGGCGCTTAACACCCTACTGATTCCCCATGGAACAGAGCTACCCTCTCTACCTTTGACGGTCTTTGGTTCCTGTTTTCTATTATAGTGAGCTATTCGATAAAATCTGGCACAGCTTTCTAACACTCTTTTATCATTTTTGATGTTGATTGCTGATCTTACCAGCTGGTTGGTTTTCATATATTCCAGTACTGAAGAGGCTACATGTCTTGAAGCACCAAATTTAATACCTGCGGCTGGAACACTCCTTTCTCCGGCCTTTACAATACGTCCGCTGACTCCGGCAACATCGTCGACGCTTTTGGCATTGGGTATTGCGTAGACAATATTTGATTGAGTTTCTGGGATTAATCTTGCAAAATTCTTCATCCTTGTTAATTCCTCAACTGCCTCTGTCAATTCTTTTATCACATTATATCTACAAGACTGTTCATACATAGTTGAAATCGGGTTATTGACCGGAATCCCTCTTCCAATTTTGACAATATTGACAATTGAATTGTGAACATATTGACTTGCCATAAAGCAGGCTTGAACTATTGGAATTTGCAATGCTATGAAAGCGGTCACTGCTGCAGAAAAGTTGCAACCACTTCCATGAGTTTCAACTATTTTTATTCTATTATTTTTTAGTATTGTGAACTTTCCCTGATAATCTAATATTGTATCTGTAATTATTTCATCGTCCTTTCTAAAATGACCGCCTTTTACAACAACATTTTTTGCTCCGAGTTTTTGTATTTTTAAAGCTGCTTTTTTTATATCGTCTTTGTTCTTTATCATAATCCCGGACAGCGTTTCTGCTTCGTGTATGTTAGGAGTGATTACGTCGCAAATAGGTAGTAGTTTATTCTTAAAATCGTATAGAAATTCTTTTTGAAGTAGTTGCGCTCCAGTACCAGCGGAAATAATTGGATCGAGTACAATAGGGATTTTCAATTTATTTAGGGCATCGCTTACTGCAGTAATAATTTCATTATTGTACACCATTCCAATCTTTAATGCATGTATTGGAATGTCCGATAATACCGACATTATCTGTTTTTTTACTGTGACAGCATCAAGCGGATGGATGTGGTCTACATTCGATGTATTTTGTGCGGTTATTGCTGTGATGACAGTGCACGAGTATACGCCTAATGCGGACATGGTCTTTATGTCTGCTTGAATCCCAGCACCACCACTTGAATCGCTACCCGCTATTGTTAGCGCCGCTTGTACCAACATTGGAAATATTCTGAAAATGGATTATTCAGTCTATCGGAATTCTGGTCCTAATTATTCGACTACTCGTAATCTGCAAAAATGCTATTGATGTTTGACAGTAATTCATCGCGTAATTGAATTACCTTTGTGCGCTTATCGCCGTCCAAATTAGTCTGTAACAGTACATCTAGACCTTGTACTAGATACTGGATATTCGGCAAGGTAAGCAAGGATTTTGAATATTTAGACACGTCTTGATTGCTCAATGAATTACTTTGTAGCCGGTTAATGTTAAGTATTGTGGATTAATTGGCTTTGATATGATTATGAGACTACCTAACAAAAAATTCCTTTCCGTAGGCTATTTCGAATTTCTTTAATAGATTGATACAACCAGGTTCGACGAACACATTTCTTTTTTCATCTGTGTGATATGCAATTAAACTATCTTGATTCTTTCCCAATATCGATTTTCCACAAATAACACACCTGTGGACTTCATCAAACAGGTCTAAGGCTTCAGAACCATAAGCATTGATAATAGATTTACTCCCGTCCATACCTTCAGCTTCAATGTAGTAATATTCTATCCCATTGTTCATGTAAATTACTTTTTCTGGCAGGAAACTAAATCTATATTTTTTATTTACAAGGTCGTGAACCAGGTTCTTTATGTCGTATGGAACTACTGGTTTATGAACTAATCTACTACCAGTCAATTGAGTTATCCTCCCTTTTGAATTTAGGCAAGTCAATCACACTTTATGTTCTGCTCAAATACAGATAAACCGGATTAAGCTTGGAATATGAAAATTTTAACTAAATTATAAAAACTAAGCTTTGGATCTGATGCTTTTATGTTTGTTTATGATAGCCGAAGGTATGATTGTTAATATCTTAATTAGAAAAAACTAATTTCGTAAAACAAAAGAAAAAATAAAAATATTTTTTCGAGTTTATTTGGTGTATTGCTTTTGTGCGGATGTAAAGAAGTTTGACCATGTATTTGCCAAGTTAGCATTAAACTCGGTAACAGTGTCAAATGTCTTGCCATACAATTTGATATTTTCTCTGGCTGAGTTCAAAATATCTATTGCTAATTGATTTGCAGTATCAAACACATGGAATGCTTGAGAAGTGAATTCGTTTGATTGTTTTCTGTATTGCTCTGCATATGGTGTAGTGACTGGTGTAAATGAATTTTTTACATTGTTTCCAAACCAGGTTTTTTGAATTGCAACTGTTCTGTTTATTAGTTCTTTAGTTACTTGGAAGTAATCTTGCTGTAGATTTGAAATTGATTGTGCGTATTGTGGCTGATATTTTGAAATTTCATCGATAGTTCTTAACATAGTTTGCTTGCACGTATCCAATAATTCGGTGTTTTCTGCTACATTTTCTCTAGATTTTTCTGTCATTTTGTTTACACCATTTAATGGCATTAAAAGGTATATAAATCTTTGGTAGTCAAAGGGTATTGAAGGTATTGACTACCGTACATATACTATAATAGGAGTAGGGGATTCGAATAATTTGCATTTATCTCCATATTTAAAATGGACAAACAATGATCTTAAAAATTCAATAGAAAAATAAATCCCTCACCGGACAATAACTCAGATTATGCAAATAAGCCACTGTAATTTTCCTGAAGGTATTCTTTATGATTTGGATAATTTCATTTGGATAAAAAAAGATGACCGGGATGAATCTGTCTTCACACTGGGTGCAACGACAATTCTTGCCGCCTTGGCGGGAAAACTAACGAAAATTAAACTCAAAGAAATCGGCACTACTGTAGAGAAAAATAAAAGTGTAGCATCAATTGAAAGCCTTCGATATTTCGGTATGGTGAGATCACCTGTCAAGGGAAAAATCATTGAAGTTAATAACGCCTTATCTAGCAATCCCAAATCTGTAAACGATTTTCCATATGATGATGGATGGTTTGTAAAGATAAAAACCCAATATTCAGATGCAACCAATGATTCTGATTTTAATACTGAAAATCTAAAATTGATTAATGAATGTCATGATGAAATTAAAAACCTTATAGACAAGCTTCACATCCGGTGTTTTTCAGCGTTTCCTGATTATGAGATGTTTGAGATTGGAGTAGAATGTGCAGCAACACTTACAAAGCTGGACGAATTAATTGGCAAAATTGATTTGGGAAATGTAGTTCACGTTGTCTCTGATGATACCTCTGCGGATCTTGAAATGATAAGATGGTCAGAAGAAAGGGAACAAAGTCTTTTAGAATATAGAAAGGAAGGAACACTTTATCATTTTATAGTAAAGAAAATAAAGTAAAGTAAAAAAATTGAAATGAAAATGACATGGAATTACATGACTAGATTCAAGTCAAATAAAGTTCCATTTGACTACTTTTCAATTGGATTGTCTATCATGTTTCCCCATTCTGTCCATGAACCGTCGTAATTTTTGACGTTAGGATATCCCAGGAGATACTTTAGTACAAACCATGTATGCGATGATCTTTCACCAATTCTACAATACGAAATTACTTCTTTATCCGGCGTAATTCCTTTTGCTTGGTAAATCTTTGTTAGCTCATCAGCCGACTTGAATGTTCCATCCTCATTTACTGCCTGAGCCCACGGAATATTTGCTGCACCCGGAATATGTCCACCCCTTTGAGCATGTTCTGTAGGATATTCTGGAGGAGCCAATATTTCTCCGGTGAATTCTTTTGGACTTCTAACATCTACTAGTGCCTTACTGCCAAGAGTATCACTCACATACCTTAGAAACACGCGTATGTTGTTGTCAGGATCGGAACTTTTGAAATTTCCTTTCGGAAAAGTTGGCACATCCTTTGTAAGCGCTTTGTCTTCTTCCAGCCATTTTTTCCTTCCCCCATTCATCAATTTCATATTCTTGACTCCATAATACGTCAGTGCCCAAAATGCGAACGCAGCAAACCAGTTATTAAAATCTCCATAAAGGATTAATGTAGTATCATCACTAACTCCTATTCTTTGCAATAAATCCTGGCTTGCTTGCTTGCTTAGAATATTTCTTGCAAGAGGATCGTTAATGTCAACTTTCCAATCTATAAGAACTGATCCTGGTATATGTCCCAAGACATAGTTTGCAGTAGGATCATAATCTACCTCAGCGATGCGAACTTTGGGATCATTTAGATGATCTTCAACCCATTTTGTATCAACTAGAACTTCTGGATGAGAATAATTCAATTCATAACACCTACCTTAAATTTACTTTTAGCTTATATTAGTTTTTCATGAATGGAGAGGAAAGTGGTAATATTGCATGAAACTAAAACAATGAAAGTGCTAATTGATTAACCATGATCAGCACCTCTATATCCTATTTTCAATTCCGCATCACCGTCATACTTTGGCTTGATGGCAAGTTGTCCAGGAGTATATATCAGATGCTCTTTTGTAAATGATGAT
>Ga0193715_1000246_pt1 | contig 14705 bp, 17 predicted proteins | sample U2m2metaG_FD_143040 | JGI IMG/M metagenome (GOLD analysis project Ga0193715, IMG submission 143040) | Soil microbial communities from a riparian zone of the East river system, Colorado, United States - U2m2 | ecosystem: Environmental > Terrestrial > Soil > Riparian zone | place: USA: East River... | reverse complement strand
TTTGACAAGTGAAGGTGTCCAGGTATTTGTAGTATGCAATGAAGATGGAAACGGAGATTATAATGGGATTTCACCAAATAACCAAGATAATTCTAAAGTCCTTTTAAAAATAGTTAAAGAGGTTGAACCAGATGTTGTCCATGTACAGTATGAGCATGGACTGTATGGAATACATTTAGATCCAATTAATCCTAAAAGAACACAGACAAATATAGAATTCTTTTACGATAAGTGCACAGTTCCAATAGTTACTACTTTCCATTCGGCTTACACTTTTACTCAGTGGATGAGACTGGTAGTTCCTTTAAATAATAGAATATTAGGGCGCTTGGGAACTTTCCTAGGAATGGCATACGACTATTGGACCCATTTACTAAATTATGGTTCATTTAATTCACTAAATAAGCGAAAAATAGGCTTCAATAAAGTAGGAGTCGTCTTTTCTAAATATCTAGCCAATATTATCCCAGGAAGTAATCTGATATATCATGGTGCAGAACCCAGCATTTCACCTCCTCTAGACAGAAAGGAAGTAAGAAAGTTGTTTTTACTCCCTGAACATAGCAAGATCGCCTTAGCCGTAGGCTTTATGACCGCAACTAAGGGATGGGATTTAATTGGAAAGATGAAGGTACCCAAGGACTGGAAAGTTGTAATAAACACCTCACGAAACCATTACGGAAGGGAAAAACTAAATGATAAATTTGAAAATGAAGGTGTGATCAACCTGAAGAGGGGATTTCTTAGTGACACAGAGTATTCATTGCTCTTCTATTGTGCAGATGCTCTCATCCTCCCTTACAAAGTAACTTCTGGTTCAGGTGTTATGTACGATGGATTAGCTCATGGACTTCCCTTCATTTCAAGCAAGTTAGAATTTTTCAAAGAGTTCTCTGATATGAAGTTGGGTATTATGGTAGACCGTAATCCAGTTGAATTCTCAAAAGCCCTTCTAAAACTCGAAGTGGATTATAAGCGATACAAAGATGCGGTGGTAAACATTAGAAAGGATCTCCTCTGGAAAGAAGTTGCCAAAAAGCATATCTTGATCTATAACTCGATTATTGACCGTCCTAGTACTCCTCACCTAAGAAAAATCATTAGTTAGTTTTAGTCGATCCTTTGAAGAACATTTAAAGCATACTAGAACTTGCTAAATATGATTTCAGAACCTAATGCTTCAATTAGAGAGGTAGAATGTTTATCCAATTTTAGTTCCTGATGATTCTAATTGGTAGGATCAAAGGCGGAGGACCTTTAATATACTCTAGAGTATTATTCTTGGTCTTGGAGTAAGAACCTTCTCCCCTAATAGTATCATGGACATTTTCAGTTCCATGTAATGATACCTAACAAAAGTAAAGCTTTTAAGACTTTTTCGATGGGAAGTTGCCATTTGTCACGACACATTTCAGTTTCACACACCATTTATGAAAGGAGGCCCTTTATGGCTAGGATTTGGATATTTACGTGACAAGGTGGTTGATAAACTGATAGACCTTAGGAAAAATATTCTGATTTTGTGATTAATAGTGAAAAAAACTATCTCTGATGAAAGGAAATTGGGACGGCAAAGGCACAACTCCAATCCAATGTCCATCTTGGTAGTGCTGATAATAAGGCCTTACAGCCAATTTGTGAAGACTACGGTCTTGGTTGCTATTCTGTCTTGGTGGCAAATGGCATTTCAGGTCCATAGCAATACTCATCACAGGAATCGCTTTATTGCGGATGCTAAATACCAATATATCGATCGGAAGTTGTTACTAATAATAGAATTAAGGTAAGTAGAAAATAGAAGTACATTGTATGCAGGAGACAATGAATTCTGAACATTAGTTAGAATTTCGAATTTGAAGATGACTTTAATTAATTTTAGGAGTAGTTTGATTCATCCAACAGTCGAAACATACTTCAAACTCTAGCTGATATACCTCAATTTTATTTTTATTGCATATTTGACATAATTTTTCCATTTAAGGAATCCGCAATACATAGCTATAATAATTTATCATTTTAATCACATGAGGCGTTTATAAATATCAGGTTTCGCTTTTGTGACTAATATGTTGAAATAAATGCAATTAATAACATATTTGATACTTAATTTAATACTATTTCTTTTGTAAATATCAATTTGTACAAGCTTCTTACTATTTTTAATTATTGCCCAGAACCAAGAATTAGTATTATCATTAGAAATGGAATTAAGACGCTCTTATGGCCAATGTTTTTATGGAATGTTTTTCAAATAATAATTGTTTATTATGAGAAGAAGAATGGAAATGATGGCAAAGTCAACATCTGCCAAGAATGGTCATGAACGCATCATTACAAATAGAGACAATATCAGACATTTAGAATATTTTAATAATGGTCAGTGGCGGCACAGTAACAAATGTAGCCAGTTTACAAACAAAGAGTGTAGGTTCAAGAGCCCTAACAGTTCTGTATGATTAGTATCATTGTTCAGGGAATCTTCATGCCTGACCAACTGTGATAAAAATAATCAGACGTCTAATCAGGTAATTTGATTCTTGTTAGTTCTCGCCTGATGATAAAAGAGCAAAGAACATAGTATAATCGAGATGATTAATTCAGGTGTGTCCATTCAGTAGTTATATTATACAGCAACATCGGACGAAATCCATCCTACTAATCGATTATTAGAATTACAGTAGATAAGTTACCATTTTATAAATATGCTCATAGCAGAACAATGCATTCTTATAAGTGTGAAGTATAAATGAAATAGTGGATAAAACTGAATTGGTTGTTAACATTTATCCAGATATGGAAACTGACTTTAGAGAAAGATACAGCAATTACCTAAGGAGCATGAAACAAAGAATCTATGACACTTATCTAGGATACAACGAATTGGAGGATGAAAGAAAATTTGTTAACCAGCAAGCTATGAAGACTCCAGGCCGTAGAGGTGAAATCATTAAGAGTGAAGAGATAGATAAAGAATTTTCTAGGAGGTATAGCGACCACCAAAAAAGTAGTGAATTATTGTGAATCAATGTGCATACACCTGAATTCAACATATAGGTAATGAAAAAATTATTTTTGTTTACTTTATGTTAACGATCTGCAAAAATTGATTTATAAAATCAAAATATTAAAAAAGTAAATAAAAAATGGCTGATGGGTTTACTCGATTAGATCTTCACACCAACCATTAATGAAGTTATGATCCCCTTCTGATAATATATGATATTTTTCATACGTGCAATCAGAATAAAGTATTACTAGAAATTAGACTCTTCAAAACATTTATCGCAATATTTTTCGATTAACGTTATCCCATCCATGTCATAACTTGCTATCTTTGTAGGCATTCCTTGACACATGGCACACTCACCACCCATTATTTCCTTGACAAATTCTCTTTTGATAGATTGTGATAAGTCTGGATCATCTAATTTTTTCTTTAGAAATTGTAATTTATCATCTGGAATAACAATTGGGGTTACTTTTGGTTTTGGTTTTTGCATTTTAACTATACTCCAATCCGACCAAATTGCATACATCTGCATGTTTTACATCTTGAGATATAACTCTGACCAATGAATGTAAAATGATCGTTTCTACTGTGCCCACAGGTACATATAACATTACAATTATAATTTACAGTGGTTACTATTAAAACAGGTCTGATTGAGATTTTTCGAGGACAATAGGTTTACTAAAGTCGAAGTTGTGCAATCCAGATCTTATTGATCTATCTATGCATGGAATATTATTCTCCATAAAACTTGACCATAAAATCTCGCATGTTCGACATTTAAATTCTCCTGGCGCCGCTGCTGCTTTTATTATTCTTCGCATACTGAAGTTATGGCACATATAGGTATAATTATCCTTGCTTTACTTTCCGAGTTCAACATGATTGGTAAAATTACGCTTACTTGACAGGACTGGATGCATGGTGCCCACGACGCTATCGGTTTTAAAAATGGATTCTGAACATAACCATGGAAAGCTAAGCTTTAAAGACTTCTTTAATTAAGGAATTTGAGTCACAACATGTTTTTATCAAAAATAATTAGAACGCGTTCATCGGGATGAGCCCTGCGTGTAGTAGGGTTCTGTTACCTAGTATTTAGCTTTTTGGCCTTACTAACTATTGCTGAATTAGTGTTGTTCGACACGGCTAAAGTTTTGCCTAATTGACAGTCGAAAATAAATTAAGGAAAGGAAATAAAAATATATTTTGATGGCTGATTGTGCGTTTTAGTATAGTCAAATTAACCTTTATATGCGATTAATTATTCACTTGCTTCATGCAATCCAACAAAACACTACATTTTGCCATATTGGCCAGTGCACTGTTATCGTTGCTACTCGTTGCAACTACCTACGGGAATTTTACCTATGCGCAAAGCAAATTTAGGGCAAAACTCGATGCAAATAATGAAGTCCCACCTGTAAATTCAACAGCAGAGGGTGTGGCCACATTCAAAGTAAAGGATGATACAATAACATCTAAGATCAATATAACTGGAATAACAGATGTTTCAGGCGCTCACATACACGCAGGCAAAAAAGGAGAAAATGGTGATCCAATAGTTGATTTGTTAAAAACAGGCGAGAAGACCAAAACGCCAGGAGGAGTCACAATTAAAGGAAACTTTACTGCTTCTGACTTTGAAGGTTCCATGAAAGGAAAAGCTCTATCTGATCTGCAATCTGCAATGAGCACTAATGAGACATACGCTAACATACACACAAGCGATCATCCAGACGGAGAGATAAGGGGACAAATCAAGGTTAAAGGCAACGCAACACAGTAGAGCTTGTGAATCCTACTACGACAACAAATTGAAGCAAATAACGTTGAATGCGTGAGATAACAATAGCATTCACATCCACCATCGTCACGGGTGGATCAAGCATCACTATTAGTACAAGTTGGACTCAAAGATTCTAAAAGTTTACCCGTTACTGGTATAGAACTGGCTAGAAACCTCTTAAAATTATCAAAATCAAACAGGAAAAAGTTCAAATAAAGGTTTGGTCTGGTAGTGGTTGAATCAAGATTGATGCAATTTTAGAATATCAGGATGCAGCTCTGGATAATACTTTACTTTATAACAATCTAGAATTACTTAAAATAAATATTAGTCTGCACAACTCTAGAAATCAGAAAGATATAATCCTAAAATACTGCTAAATGTTACTTTGTTAAATGGAAAAGGATATTCCAAGGTGGAACCTGTCAGGAGACTGGTTTGATGTTTGTAATTGCAACATTCCATGCCCATGTATTTTTGCTCAAGCACCTAGTTATGACGACTGTGAAGGTGTTTTAGCATACCGTATTAAGAAAGGGCGATATGGTGAAATATCACTTGACGGATTGAGTGTTTTAGCATTATCTTACTTTAAAGGTAATATTTGGGCAGGTGACACTAAGGCAAACATTGCAGTATTCTTCGACGAAAGGGCTAGTGAAGAACAAAGGGATGCCCTAAATATGATTTTTACCGGAAAGGCGGGTGGCTTTATGGGCAAATTTGCAAAGTTAATTGGAGAAGTTCGTGGTTTGGAATACGCTTCTATAAAAATCGAAATAGCTGACGACCTTTCCTATTGGAGTGCCGAGATACCAGGAAAGGTAATTGCCAAGGGTGAAGCGTTGACTGGACCAATGACTCCTCCTGGTAAACGAGTCCAGACTTTGAATCCTCCTGGAAGTGAAGTAGGCCCTGGCACTGTTGCTACATGGGGAACAGCTGTTACTGATGAAGTAAATGTTCCAGAGTTTCGCTATGAATGGAAGAGATGTGGTAAATCTAGTAAACATATTGCGTTCAATTGGACAGGCCCATAGAGACAGTTAACGACAGTACTCTAATTTTATATCGCTAGATATAATTCATATTAACTGAATTTTAAAGTTGCTTTATTGATAACTTGAACTAATAATCTATATTAGTAATTGCTTCCGAGTTACTAGGTCTTGAACTATCGGGATTAGTGCCCTTCATGTAGTAGGGTTTTACTATCTTGTATATCAGGTTTTGTTCTTGTAATAGGATAGAATGCCTTCCTTTACCATAAATTTTTAAAATACAGTTTTACTTATCATGAAAGAATTAAAACTCCAAGAATAAGCTTCAAGTATGTTTCAGGATGACTAAATAAAAAAATCTAGCACATGAATTTTTCCAATTCTTAAACATAGTCACATGCTTCATTTGTTACCTTCTATTACTCCCATTAATCCAGAACGAGAATGAAAAGTATTGGCATGTTTCCAACCAGCCCTTTTTAGCAATTCGGCATATTCCTCAATTGTTCGTTCTCTTCCGGAAGCAACGCACATCATATGTATATCAAAAAGCTTTGAAAAATGCGGTTTTTCTGGCCCTGGAACTAAGTGTTCGGCAATAAAGAGTGTTCCTCCATTGGAAGACGCTCGATAAATGTTGGAAAGGATATTAACGCATTCGTCATCGGACCAGTCGTGAAGAATCATTTTCAAAATATAGGCGTCTGCCGTAGGAACTTCATCAAACATATCACCTATCACGTAAGTGCATCTATCTTCTACACCCATTTTCCTTGCCCATAAGAGTTCTTTATTATTAAGTGCTGAATCCAACTCCAATATACTGCCTTTAAAGTGAGGATATTTGAGTAGTAAACTGCTAAGCAAGTGTCCTTGACCTCCCCCAACATCACACAGATGATGTATATTCGAGAAATCATAACCGTCAAGTGCCTCTGATATCCAGGCAGTTTGAATACTAGAATAGCTACTCATCGCTTGGTTGAAAACTTCTCTATATGGTGGATTATTATCCGTATATTCAAATAATTTTTGACCATACTCACGTGGAAAAGCATTTTGTTTCCCTTCCCTAATCATGGCAGGTAAATGCTTCCAAAGGGCATAGTGCTCATGGCCTTCCTCTAACAATGCTATTCCTCTCAAAGTTTGTGGATGATCTTTTTGAAGAAACTCTCCTTGTGCGGTAGTTGAAAAATCGTGGTTTCCATCTTCTATCAATAAACCGAGAGAACCTAATGCCCTTAAGAGTCGATAAGCCAACGTATCATCAAGATTTAACTCCTTCGCTATGTCTATAGCACTTTTTGGAACTGATCTTACACAATCAAAGACACCCAGCCTTACTCCTGCATATAGTATTTGGCTTCTCCATCTACCGAATATGATTTCCAGCGTTTTTTCATAGTCTGACATTTCATTTCTTCTAATATTGTGACTAAATATAGTTCTATCACAATAAGTTTGATAAATTGACAAATGCTAATAGAAACAATATCAGTTTTATTTTTGAACAGTTCCTAGATTTAGAATCTTTCACTGGTCCAATTAAAAACTACTTCAGGCGCTATTGCGTCGGGAATCATTTTAACAATTCTGGTCCAAAATGAACGAACCGGAAGCATTTGACATAATTTTGTAGTTCATAAATGATAATTACGATATTATCACATTAAAAATTATATTAATATTGCGTAATTAATAATACTATTGTCCAAAATGACTGAAGATGAGATCAAAAATTTTATCTTGCAAGGAACTTTTACAGGTAAATTAGGAACTATTAACAAGGATGGGACACCACATGTAGTTCCGATATGGTATACAGTAGACGGAGAAGATAATATTATTTTTAATACCGGTGACAAATCAGTAAAGGCAAAAAATATTAGACGTGACAATCGTGTCCGTTTATGTGTTGATGATCAGATCCCTCTTTTCTCGTTTGTTACTATTGATGGTATAGCAGAAATAATTAGTAATGAACCAAGCGAAGTTTACAAATGGGCTAAAATTATTGCCGCAAGGTACATGGGTTATAATAAGTCAGAAGAGTATGGTAGGAGAAATAGCGCTGAAGGAGAACTGTTGGTAAAAATTAAACCGATCAGAGTTACTGGTGAAAAAAATATAGCAGGACGGTGATCAATCAATTTAACTTATTTTAATGAATGAATTATTTATTTATAAAACAATGAGTTTAATCCTTAAATTATAAGGTAATGGTACTATACAGGATCATACGTTTATAAAACAAGTTTGACACAATTTTTAGTCCTAAACGCGCAAGATTAGAAAATTAATCTATCTAAATAAGAGTCAAAATCAAATGTCAAAATCACGTTAGTATCTGAGCGATTTTTATTTAAATACGATCTACTATAGTTGTTGGTTGACCGTGGATTTTCTTTGCATTAGCTGCTGCTACAATATAGTTGATGTTGGTGTGATATTTTGATTGAAAAAATAACACGTGAGAAAGTCCAATATGAGGAATATTTATGGTTCAATAATTTGAATATTCCTATCAATCAATGCAGTATTCTATACAAATCCTTAGATAGTTCAAATAATATCAGAAGAAAAATAATCAACATAAATTAAAATCTAAAATATTTGAGTAATCAGCTGAACATGTCTGCACAAAGGTCATCCCATTCTAAGAAATTCACAAAGGATCGATTTATTTAAGTTGGTTTTGAGTTTTCTTTGATGAATAGTGTCGGATCAATCAATTTATCTCAATAATGGAAACCCTGAGCACGAAAATGCATCCAGGCTGTTACTAAATAGACACTGTATCTCTATTAGTTGTGCGTTGGAACTGGTAACATTCTCAATCGATTTACTTAACAACTCTTGTATTCTTTGATTTATCTGTTCATTACTAGCAAAAGGATTTTCTATCTCCGTCTTTCCTGACAAATTTGACACTGATTTTGAACTCTTTACATAACCTACAATAGATGATTTTGCGAAATCTTCAACTATTGATGAAATTACGAGGTCTTTAGACTCTTTAATTTTCATTGGAGTTCCAGTGATGTTATATTTAGTATCAAATCCTGCTACAAAGGCTGTTTTATTTGTGATCATAGTAGTACTGGTAGCAACTTTTGACAATTCAATCTGGTTCTGATTATTTATAACTGAGTTACTTCCGATCATACTAGAATTTTGTGCATATAAGGTACCACTGATTAATATTAAAATAGCACTTACAATCAATACTGCTTTAGTCAAAGCTTGACTTAGAATTATGCCCTTTCTAATTTTGATCACTTTCTTTATCCATTATTCTGTATATAACATTTTAATGAAGACAAGTCTATGAAGTTAAATTCTAGAATGAGACCAAGCTCAATTTTGATGGCTTGCTATATCCCTTCGGATATGTCACGAAGTTATTATGTGATTTTGTATATTAAAAATGTTCGCAAACTATTATGAATAGTAACAAGCGTTCATTGCCTGTACCCTCTAGGTTTCAATTGCTATGTCTGTGGACCGTCGGTACCCGTGACGCTATCGGTTCAAAAATTAGATTCTAATATATTAACGAACTGACAAGCTTTAAGGTTTTCTTTTCCACGATAAAATAACTACATCTGCTAGCTTCCTCGAATTAGGGCCCTTAATCCAGAAAGGAAATATTACCTCTTTTTACCTCTTTGTTCTCGCTTACGTATTTTACTGCACACTGCAATCGCCTCGTTTATCCAAGATATAATTTCATTTTGTTCTTCGGAAAATAATCACTTATGAGAATTTAAGACATACTAATACGCATTTAAAAACAATGAGAATTTCATTCTCTTCTAATTGCAGTTACTATTTAAAGATAAAAAATTCAGATGTTCCTCTTTCCAAGATATCCGATAGATATTGCATTAATTAATTAAAGGCTGTCGTGGGGATAAATTGTCGATTGCTCACCGTTAACCCAATTGATGCGCTTCTATGGACGCTGAGACGAAACGAGAAGGACGTCATCAAACTCTATAATTCCTTATCACCCATAATGCAAGCTGCCACAGGAGCTTCCATGCTCAATTTTGGTTATTGGCAAGGAAATGTAAACAGTCCAGTTGACGCTCAATCTAATTTATGTACCCTTGTGGGAAAACTTGCAGATCTTGGTTCATATAGAACACTAATTGATGTTGGAAGCGGCTACGGAGCACCTGCACTCCAATGGAGTAGGGAATATAGACTCGGGAATATAGTCTGCGTGAATATTAATTCTCAACAGCTGCTTCATGGATTCAAAATCGCCTTAAGTAAGATTGAAAATGGGCAAGTATTTCATGCTTGCTCTCTACGAACCCATTTTACCTACATTAATAGCACTTCTTTATCCTTGCCATTTGCAACTGACACTGTTGACAGGATCATTGCATTAGAATCTGCGCAACATTTCAAACCTTTTGACAGGTTTATTGCAGAGAGTTACAGAGTATTGCAAACCAAAGGTTTACTGGTAATAGCCATGCCTGTGACAGTTTCGTTAGAAAATGTCTTGAAAAAACTGTTTAAGCTCGGTATTCTCAATCTGACTTGGTCGTCAGAGCATTATGGATTCGAATATGTCAAGTCAGTTATTAGAAGATGCCGATTCAATATAGTGAATGTAACTATGATTGGTACACAAGTATATGAACCACTTGCTCTTTATTATACTCAAAACAGGAAGGAACTGAGGCAGAAAATTACGAAACACTATCCATCATATATTGAGAAAATACTTTGTAAATCATTGGTCAAGATGATGACTGTATCTAAAAAAGGATTAATAGAGTATATTATATTAAAAGCACAAAAATTATAATATGCGCTTTCATTGCTCATATTTCTCTTACTTATTATCCTAGAATCCCATTAGAGAACTAATTTTATTGCAGGCCCGTCGGTACCCACGACGTTATCGGTACAAAATTAGGATTCTGATATAGATATGAATTGCTAAGCTTTAAAGTTTTCTCATTTTGCTACTAATAAGAAAGTTCTAGCCTTATCGAACATTAAACAAAAACGTTAGGAGGCATGTAATTTGCTACTGAGGAACCATGGTGATGTACCATTAGCCATTTATTATTGTATTTGTTGTTGTTGACATTTTGTTTTTCAAAAATATTTGTAGCTGTGACACCCGTTCGAACTATATTTTTGTTCTCCATATCAGAATCAATATTTTCTAAACAAACAACAATTGCTATCTTTTCAAATGCTTTTATATTTACATTTGTGATAAAGAATTCTATTTTCTTAGTATTTTCAAATATCCTTACCCAACTTTCCCTTATTGCTGTCCAACTGGTAAACATCTCCCAACCAGGATGTATGCATATAACATCATCGCTATGTTTCCAGACCTCTTCCATTTTTTCAATTGATAAACTTTCAAATGCTTTATAGAATCTCGCGTTACTATCCTCTATCTGTTGTTCTACACCTTTACCTTCATCCATTAGAAATTATGTTGTACTTTTAATAATTTAAAAATAATGAATAACAAATTGAAAAATAAAAGGTGAGAAAATCTAAAATCTCCAATTTCATCTAGAAATAGTTATTAAAATTAGATTAGCTCAAAGGGCCATTATTACTAAATAAATAACCAATAAAACAAATCCTTATTTTGACATATTCAGCATAGAATATCATGTCCAAATCTGATCTTTACCAGAGACTGAATAGAGCATATGAGATAACACTCATCGTTAAAGGTAGAAATTCAGGCAGAGATATCCCTCGGCCAGTCTGGTTTGTGCATGAAGGCGACATTGTATATTTACTTCCGGTTCAGGGCTCCGATACCAACTGGTACAAGAACCTACTAGTCGATCCAGCGTTAAAGATTTCTGTAAACGGCGTAGAAATACCTGCAGAAGGAAAAGTAATAACAGATAGTAATAGGGTTGACGATATCGTGGGGAAATTCAAATCTAAATATGGACAACGGGACGTCAAAAAGTATTATACGAAATTTGATGTAGCAGTTGAAGTGTTGATCTGAGAAATCGCGAGATTCTAAGAAAATATATACACAAGTCCACTAACAATTAAAGTATGTTTTCATTAGCGTGTCGTGACACAGGAGCAAAAGTGATTGAATGCGATTATGTTGCTAGAGGAATGACAGAAGAAGAACTTTGGAAAGATGGTACAGAGCATATAGTAAAGGTACATGGTATGAAAATTGAGGATATTACTCCGCAGTTTAAGCACTATTATAAACAATACATCAAACATTCCTAAAATACACACAAAATCAGGAGTTGCTCTTCAAGGAGAGAGATTTACAGGGTAAGATTTGCCTGCTGGCCTGTAGTCAGTAGGGTCCCTCAGTCCTTCTCTTTTTGTATGTGGTTTTGGAATTGGTTAGAGGAGGCATCTAGTCGTACTTCGCCTTTTTAGATCGTTGGTTTGTAAATGACTTTTTGTTACTTTTTATGGAACCTGACAGAGTACTTAAATTGTCTGAGGAAAAAATTACTTTTCATCTTATATTAATTGAGTTGAGTTTAACATGTGTTCTGTAATTGGAAGATTGACATCAAATTCATTCTGATCTGCTCCGTTTTGAAATAAGAATAATATATTGCCTATCAAAGTGCAATATACAGTTATATTTATCCTCTTAACCTGTCCTGACTAAACTCCGGACTGCCGTATTCACTTATTTTTGGTTTTCGTCCATGAACCTTCTTATGAATTTGTAAGCGTTTCTCCTCCTCAAATTGCAATCCACATACTTTGCACTTATAGGCCAATTCATTATATTACATCATACTAGCAAAAATGTATATCGTCTCATCAATTTATGAATCAAATTTGACTCAAAAAATTTAGCCCACCCCCGCCGACCTAAAAATAAATTCAGCTGAAATGGCAGTGATTTTGGTAAAGTTGACTAGCTAGAATATTAGTATGGTGTTCTACCTTTTGATATCTTTTTGGTATCCAAAGTTAGGATAGGCGCCACGACACCCACGACTTGGCTCAGCGCTTGTCGTACTCGTCGTGGCGGCGAAACCAGATGCCCGTCTCGTTGCGTCCCATGGGAGCGCGGTCGAGCCACTGGTACATTCCCCAGAGTCCGTCCAGTCCGCGCGCATAGGTGGAATAGGTGTGGTATACGACGCTATCCTCGAGCAGGAACGCGCTCATGCCCGGCCTCTCGCGCGTGTACGTGGTGACGTCGGTTCCGGTCATGGCTGCGATCTCCGCGACTGGCCCTTGGCTGCCGCGCAACCGCCACTTTCGAACGGTCTTCCCTGCGAGCGGCTCACGTGCCGCCGCTTCGCGCCGGTAGTTGTATTCAATGCCTCCCTCGCGCTGTTGCTCCTCGGTGAACCAAACGTTGAAGTCGAAGTTAAAGTCGCTGCCGAGCGAGGATGCCCAAGGGAACGTCCATCCCATCCGCTGCTTGTACGCCTGCAGCTTCGCGAGAGGAGCCCGCGATACCGCTGAAAATGTGACATCGTGGTTCGCCAAGTGGACTACCAAGCCGTCGAAGCCGTCGGCGATCGCCGAGCAGGCCGGACACCCGGCCGTGTAGTCGGGCCCAAACATGAAGTGATACACGAGGAGCTGTGAGCGCCCTCGGAAGAGGTCTGCCAGCAAGGCGGTGCCCCCGTCGGTCTCGAATCTATACTCCTTGTCGATCCGAACCCACGGCAGCTTCTGCCGCGCCGCGTGAGCTCCTTCTCCGCCTTCAGCAGCTTGAGCCGCGCTACGAGCCACTGTTTACGTGTCCCGGTTTTGTGCTTCATCAAGGCCCATCTCCAAAAGTTTTGCAATGTCCCAGTGTATCTGCATCTCCATGAATCATACAGTTACCGTTACCTTCTATCACATTTGGATCGTTACCATTGGTATTTACTTTATCTTTATCATCGTCAGGATCAGACCCTCTGAAAGTTCTATTATGGCCATTACTCCTTGTTCCAGATGTGTTTAATATTATCATTAAAGTAATGTCTCGTATCGCATATATTAGTTTGACAGTGTTTTCGTTTCCTGTGACCATAGAACCGGCCTTGTTAAGATAATCAATTGATAGGTCTGGAGCCGTCGGGAATCGTATTGTTAACAATTCGGATCCAAAAACGTAAGCAACATTTTTTACTATTTCCAATGGTGAATAAAATAAAAAAAATCAAGCTAACTTCTAACTCAGAGAACCATTGACTTAAATTCTAAAGGAGTCATATAAGGGTCGGGCTGCACCAGACTTTAGGCTTGAAATTGAAGTGGGATAAATAAAGGGTGGATGAGGAATATTACTGACCATACACATAGGTAGATATAAGATAAGCGTGCATCACAAAGATGCATAAATTTAATTACGATATAAACGAGGAAAAATTAACACCTGAAGCAAAGCCAAAACCAACTATTCAACCTATCGATATAACTTCTGAATCATTACAGAGATTAGAAAAGATAATGTCATCGCCTAAAATCTCTCCGGATAAGAAGGATAAACTCATAAAAGCAATAACAGGTTATTGTTGTACGTGCGGTTGTGTAGCAACCAAGATAGCGACATACAAAATGAATGATGCTACTTTAATAGAAAAGTATTGTGACGCTTGTCTGGCAAGGGGAATTAGTTAAAAATGGACTTTCTTAAACAAGATTGACATTGGATTAATTATACAAGAATTATTTTTTTCTTATATCGCGAGTAATAGCCATATTGAAGTAATTTTTATTGGATTAGATGCCCTGATTCTGAAATAGGAACGAACTTCTGAGCTTTAAACTTTTCTAATTCATACTTCACATTACGAATTTAGGTGGGCATGTCGGGATTGGTTCCCCTCACATAGTAGGGTTCTACTGACATAATTCGATGTAGTGAATGTGGAAGAAACTTAATAGTTAAAGATACTGTAAA
>Ga0193715_1000243_pt1 | contig 14723 bp, 11 predicted proteins | sample U2m2metaG_FD_143040 | JGI IMG/M metagenome (GOLD analysis project Ga0193715, IMG submission 143040) | Soil microbial communities from a riparian zone of the East river system, Colorado, United States - U2m2 | ecosystem: Environmental > Terrestrial > Soil > Riparian zone | place: USA: East River... | reverse complement strand
ACGGAGCGGCCGCGGGCGATGAGTCAGACGCGCAGACCTCAGACTTAGTTCGATCGCCAGCCGTCAGGGAACTGGCGGCTTGCCTCTCTTCCAGAGAATTGTCCCGATGATGATTGCCAAGACGACGGCGTAGATCAGGCCGATGCGCATACCTGGCCTCGTTGGATTTTGAAAGTGCGGTGGAACCGATGGTCGGGCGATCATCGCGACATGGGTGCGATTTGTCAAATCATGCGGCAGGCAGCAATTTGAACGGAAGTCACTTACCTGGAAACGTGATGACCGGCCAACACATCTATTGGGTTGCACTTGCAGGGATTGTCGGCTGCGCCGCTGGCTCAGCTGGGACTTCGAGCACGTCCGCCCCTCGTAGTGGTGGCAATGTCCTGGCTGCCGAGCAGATCGCTACGTTCAACGCGGAAGGCAAGACTGCGTACGACATGGTCGTACGTTTACGTCCAACGTGGCTGCGTGCGCGGGGGGTGCAATCGCGCACCGGGCCCAGCGACAGCACGGAGTACGCGCTTGTCGTCGTCGATGGCAATTTCGCTGGTCGAACCGGCTCCCTTCGAGATATCCAGGCCTATCAGGTAAGCGACATGCGTTATTACGACATCGGCGAGGCCCCGGGGAAATTCGGAGAGCGGGGCGCCAGCGGTGTTATCGAAGTCAGGATGAAGAGCCGTTCCAGCCAATAACCGTCATGACAAGCACCCAGAAGGTTTCGACGCGAGCGGCCAGTGCGAAGCGCGCGAGCACGTTCACCGAGTCAGTGATCCGCGAGATGACGCGCATCGCCAACCAGTACGGGGCGATCAATCTGGCGCAGGGGTTCCCGGATTTCCCGATGCCGGACCCGATGAAGGATGCTGCGTGTGCGGCTATCCGCGGCGACATCAACCAGTACGCCATCACGTGGGGCAGTCCCGCGCTCAGGCTGGCGATCGCCGACAAGTACCGCAAATGGTACGGGATGATGGTGGATCCCGAGCGCGAGATCACGGTCTGCTGCGGCGCGACCGAAGCGATGGCGGCGACGTTCCTGGCGCTGGTCGATCCGGGTGATGAAGTGATCGTGTTCGAGCCGTATTACGAGAACTACGGTCCTGACGCGATTCTAGCAGGGGCGAAGCCGGTGTTCGTGCCGTTGGAGGCGCCGGATTGGAAGCTCGATCCCGACAAGCTGCGAGCGGCTTTCTCGAACAAGACCCGTGCGATCGTGGTGAACACCCCGCACAATCCCACCGGGCGAGTATTTACCCGCGAAGAGATATCACTGATCGCGGAGCTGTGTCAGAAGTACGACGTGATCGCGATCACGGACGAGATCTACGAGCACATTCGGTACGCGGGCGGACATCACGTACTGGCGACCTGGCCGGGGATGAGGGAGCGGACCGTCACGATCTCCGGCTTGTCGAAGACGTTCTCGTGCACAGGGTGGAGGCTCGGGTACGCGATCGCGCCGTTCGAGTTCACATCGCCAATTCGCAAAGTTCATGATTTCCTGACGGTGGGAGCTCCGGCACCGTTGCAAGCTGCCGGGGCGATCGGGATGGCATTTGACTCCGATTACTACAACCATCTCGCTTTGGAATACCGAGCCAGACGGGACATCATGTGCTCGGCGCTCGATGAAGCGGGGTTCAAGTATGCAGCTCCCGAGGGCGCCTACTATATACTGGCGGACTTCTCCGAGATCTCGGATCTCGAGTCGCGCGAGTTCGCAATTTGGCTCGCGAAGGAAGCTGGAGTCGCGACGGTGCCGGGGATGAGCTTCTACTCGCGGCCTGAGTTGGGAAAAACCATGACGCGATTCGCGTTCTGTAAGAAGATCGAAACGCTAACCAGAGCAGCCGAACGATTGGCCTCGCTCCAGGCTCGCGTTTGAGTGAAAGCCGAGCGGCGTATATCTCACCGCTCGGAATCTGGACGAAGCTCGCGTTGGCTCGCAGTTTATCGGACTGCCTCCCACCCACCCGATCCGATGACGTACAACAGATTCCCCGTCCTTGCTTCGCTTGCTCTGCTCGCATGCGCCGTACTCGTACCTCGCGCCTACGCGCAGCAACCCGTCGATTCAGCGTATTCGGCGCAGATTACACAGCTCACCCCGACTGACACACGCTGGAAATTCACGACCGAGCTAGTCTCGAGTCTTCCTGCGTCCTCCTCCGTCCCAACGCCGCTCAAAGTCCTTGGTTATGTGCCAGGAACGCTCGGCCGACTCTCCTACGTCGCTGAGCTGAATCGCTACTTCGACGCGCTCGCTGCCGCCGCGCCCAACCGCGTCAAGAAGTTTTCGCTCGGGAAGAGTGAAGAGGGCCGCGAATCGATTGTCGTCGCGATTTCCGACGAAGCGAACATCGCCAACCTCGAGCAGAACCGCGTCGCACTGGGGAGGCTCGCCGATCCGCGCGGGCTATCGCCGGCCGATCGCGCCCGCCTCATTAAGGACACAAAGCCGACCTACTGGCTGAGCGGATCGATTCACTCGCCCGAGACGGGCAGTCCCGAGATGTTGATGGAGCTCGCGTATCGTCTCGCCGCGGACGAGTCCGATTTCGTAAAGGACATCCGCGCCAACGTCATCACGCTCATCACGCCGGTCACGGAAGTGGACGGCCGTGACCGCGAGGTCGACGTCGTCAAGGAATCACGGGCGCTCAAGCTCGGCAACAACGCCATCCCCTTGATCTACTGGGGCAAATACACCGCACACGACAACAACCGCGACGGAATGGTGATGTCGCAGAACCTCACCAGGAACTTCCTGCGGGGATTTCTATACTGGCACCCGACGGTCGTGCACGACCTGCACGAGTCGGTTCCGTTCCTCTACACGAGCACCGGGACGGGCCCGTACAACGATGAGTACGATCCGATCGTCGTCGATGAGTGGCACACTCTCGCGTATCATGAAATTACGGAGCTGACACGACGCGGCTTGCCGGGCGTGTGGACGCACGGGTTCTACGATGGGTGGGCGCCGAACTACACCCTGCTTGCCGTGGCGAATCTCCACAATTCGATTGGCCGGTTCTACGAGACGTACACCTCGAGCGGAGCAGGCTGCACAACCGTACGACTCCAGGCGGCCGACACGTCACGGAGATGGGACCGCCCGAATCCGCCGGTCAACGGACTCAAGTGGTGCATCCGCAGCAACATCAACTATCAGCAGTCGGGTGCGCTCCTCGCGCTCAAGTACACCGCCGACCACCGCGAGACGTTCCTCGAGAATTTCGTCGCGAAAGGCGAGCGGATGATCGAGCGCGGACGAACCAGCGCGCCTTATGCATTCGTGATCCCACGGGACCAGCGCCACGCGGCCGAAGCCGCGGATCTCGTGAATCTGTTCCGGGCGCAGGGAACGGAGGTGAGCGTCGCCACGAGCGACTTCGCTCTCAAACGTGCAGCCGCCAAAGCGCGCACTGGTTCTGATTCCGCTGCGACGAGCAAGCCTTCGGCTGACTCCGTGGTGCAGGTTCGCACGGGCGACTGGATCGTCCGGCTCGATCAGCCTTACTCCGCGACGGTGCGCACGCTGCTGGCGATCCAACGCTTCAAGGCCGATGATCCTCCGCCGTACGACGACACCGGCTGGACGCTCGACGAGCTCCGTCACGTGCAGACTCTCAAGATCTCCGATTCGACGATTCTCGCCAAGCCGATGCAGCTGCTGACGAGCGACGCGCGCGTCGAGGGCAGTCTCCCGGATGGATCGGGACAGCTCCTCGTCCCCCATCTCGGCGACTGGCGCTCGGCTGTTCTTCCGTGGAAGGTCGGGTCGACCACAGTCAGCATCGCCGAGGAAGCGTTCACGGTGCGCGGAGTGAAGTACGCTGCGGGAACCTACATCATCAACAACCCCAGCGATGCGACGAGGAACGCAGTGAAGTCGCTTGGCCTGAAGGCCATCGCCAGCGGCGGCACTGTGAGCGCACGACAGCACTCGATCCGCGTCCCGCGCATCGCACTGATGCATTCGTGGCTCGAGACCCAGAACGAAGGTTGGGTCCGGTACGCGTTGGACCAGATGGGCGTGCCTTACACATACATCAGTGATCAATCGCTTCGTACGCCGAGCAGGCTCGACAAGTTCGACGTCGTCATCTTTCCGCACGTCAGTGGAAGTGCGAATGCGCTCGTGAACGGCCGGCCGATGGTTGGCCCGCCGATTCCGTGGAAGAAGTCGGCGTTGACGCCGAATCTCGATCTCTGGGATCAGACCGATGACATCCGTCCGGGCATGGGACTCGAAGGAGCGGCCACGCTCAGGCGCTTCGTCGAGCGGGGGGGATTGCTGCTGACGTCGGGCAACTCCAGCGTCCTTCCGATTACCCTCGGCTTCAACCCGACGGTGACGGTGGCGACGACGACGCGGCTTAACGCCCGCGGTTCAGTGATCCGTGTACAGCCGGCGACTGGAGCGACCGCGAGCCCGATTCTGTACGGGTACGAAGGCTCGAGCTTCCCGATCTATTTCAGCCAGGCGCCGGTATTCAACGTGGCGCCGAAGGATACAGTGGTGGCGGAGCTTCGCGACCCGGCCTTCGCGGTTCAGCAGGAGCGGATGCGGGCGCACGTGATTCTCAAATTCCACGACAAGGCGGATTCGCTGCTCGTATCGGGAATGATGGTCGCAGGCGACGAGCTCGCGGGAAAGGCAGCCGTCGTCGATGCGCCCGTTGGTTCAGGTCATGTGGTGTTGTTCGGGATCAGGCCGCTCTGGAGATGGGAATCGCAGGGGAGCTTTGCTCTGGCGTTGAATGCGATCGCGAACTGGGACCACTTGAACTTTTAGCGCCGGAACGCAGGAAAACCAAAGCGACGGGAATAAAACGCGGGCTATCGAGGTCTATATAGGTAACTGACTCCTCGAGACGCTCTGCCATGCCGCACAACCACGACTCGCCCGCCCGCTCCGAAACCGATCAGCACAACGCCGATCCCGCTGACGGTAAATCCCAGGACCATGCTCTAGATGCAGACGGTCTCGATCGCCGCAACTTCCTGAGCTGCATGGCATGGGTTGGGACAGGGTTGTTATGGACACTGAGCGGCGGTGTCCCGAGCTCTTCCCGCCTCGGTGCGCAGACGCCGAAGAAGGGCGAGCTCTTCTTCATGCAGATAAGCGACAGTCACATCGGCTTCGACAAGCCCGCAAACGCCGATGTGACTGCAACGCTTCGCTCAGCGATCGACAAGATCAACGCCCTGCCCACGCAGCCGGCGTTCCTGCTGCACACCGGAGACATTACGCAGCTCTCCAAACCTTCCGAGTTCGACACGGCCGATCAGGTTTTGCGGGAGGCGCGCACCGGGAAAACGTTCTTCGTGCCGGGCGAGCATGACGTGAGCGTGGATGGCGGGTCTAGCTACCTCGAACGCTACGGCAAAGGAACCCAAAGGGGACGGGTCGGGGGCGGATGGTACAGCTTCGACCACAGCGGAGTCCATTTCATCGGACTCGTAAACGTTCTCAACCTGAAAGCCGGCGGTCTGGGATCGTTGGGAGACGAGCAGCTCGAGTGGATCCAGCGTGACGTGAAGCATCTGTCGAGCAGTACACCGATTGTAGTGTTCGCGCATGTCCCGCTTTGGAGTGTGTATCCGGAGTGGGGCTGGGGCACGGACGATGGCGCGCGTGCGCTGGGTTATCTAAAGAGATTCGGCTCAGTGACTGTGCTCAACGGTCACATCCACCAGACAATGCAAAAAGTGGAAGGCAATATCGCTTTCCATACCGCGCTCTCCACGGCTTTTCCGCAGCCCCGTCCGGGAACCGCGCCGTCTCCTGGGCCAATGGTCGTGCCCGCCGGGCAGCTGAGGGATGTTCTCGGCGTGCGCGAAGTTCACTACATACCTTCGAATCGACATCTGGCCGTCGTCGATCATACTCTTTCGGGCAATTCGCCCGACGCGGCATTCGCCGCTGGCGAAGCGGCCGCGCGAGCGCGCGCGTCCTCCTCGGCGCCAGTCGCGGTCAGTGGACCCGCAGCAGCCATCGCATCGTCCGCACAAGGCGATGTGAACATAGACAACTTCGCGTTCAGTCCGAAAACAGTTACGGTGTCAGCTGGCTCCAGCGTGACGTGGCGAAACAGAGACGACGTGCCGCACAAGATTCAGAGCGCCGACAACCGTTTCAAGGGATCGCCACTGCTGGACACAAAGGGAGTGTATTCGGTTGATTTCAAGCAGGGCGGAGAATATCCCTATTTCTGCTCGCTGCATCCCGTGATGCAAGGGAAGATCGTGGTGACTCGATAATGTCGCGCAGGACCTAGGATGGTGCGTCGCGCCGACAAGGCACCGGATGTGAAAAAGGCGGCAGCTCCGCAGGCGGGGAGGTTCGAGCGTATCGTGCTCCCGCATCTGGGTGCCGGGTTTACGCTGGCGATGTATCTCACCAGGAACACCGCCGATGCGGAGGACGCCGTGCAGGAAGCAGTTCTGCGCGCGGTGCGCTACTTCCCTACTCTGCGCGACGACGATGCCCGCGCGTGGTTTCTGACGATCGTGCGTCGGGTGTGCTTCACCGCATATGGTACGCACCACCAGGGAACCGACGTGATTTCGATCGATGCAGCCGGACCACAATTGGTTGATGACCGCGATCAGCCCGACGCGGCCGCTTCACGCCTTCAGGTGCAGCAACGCGTACGCGATGCAATCGATCAGCTTCCGCCGCTGCTCCGCGAAGCGATAGTGCTGAGGGAGCTTCAGGATTGCTCCTACACTGAGATTGCTACGGTGACCCAGGTGCCCGTTGGAACCGTCATGTCGCGATTGTCGAGAGCCCGGACGCGCCTTGCTGAGATGCTGCAGGATGTCGTCGACTTCGGAGATGTCGCATGAGTGAACTTCCAGACCTTCATAAAGCAATGGCCGAGTCACTTCCGGTTTACGAGGCGCCAGCTGCGCTTCGGATGTGGGCAATCGAGCAAGCGCGAGCGGTAGACCAGGAGTCGTTGAGGGATGCCCCGTCACTGGCATCGATGCCTTGGGTTCGTGCGCGGAGCTTCTACAAGTGGCGGACTGCCGCTGGACTGCTGATCGCCGCAGCTGTGGGTTGGGGTGCAGCCTCTTTGCGTCCGGCCGGCGGGACCACACCCGGCATCAGTGCAACGACGAATCAGTTGGTCGACGCGCACGTCCGCTCACTCTTGCCCAGCCACCTCCTCGATGTGGAATCGACGGACAGGCACACCGTGAAGCCGTGGTTCGCCGGGAAGACGGATATCGCGCCCCCTGTGGTCGATCTCGCGGACAAGGGGTTTCCACTCCTAGGCGGGAGGCTCGATTACGTCGATGGCCATTCTGCCGCGGTCCTCATCTACGGCCGACGTCTGCACAAGATCAACCTCTTCGTCTGGCGTTCGACGACCGGTGAGCCCCCCGATCGCTCGTTCGCGGTGAGAGGCTACAGCCTGCTTCACTGGACCCGCGGCGGATTGAGCTATTGGGCGGTGTCAGATGCGGCTGAGGCGGAACTCGAGGCATTCCGGGACGCTTACGTGCAGTAGGTCGGTCGGCACCACAGATTTATACTCATGTCCCGCGCCGAAATAACAACTCCTGAAATCATCCTCGAGGAGAGCGTAGTCGAGCTCTCGCTCCGCCCTCAGCGCCTGTCCGAGTTCATCGGGCAGGATCGGGTGAAGGAATCGCTCCGCATCTACATAGATGCAGCTCTGGCCAGACGCGAGCCCCTCGACCACACACTCTTCTTCGGCCCACCAGGCCTCGGCAAGACAACCTTGGCCGAGCTGATCGCGAGAGAGCTCGGCGTGAATATCAGAACAACCTCCGGCCCCGCGCTCGAAAAGCCGGGTGATCTGGTTGGAACTCTGACGAATCTTCGAGAAGGTGACATCCTCTTCATCGATGAGATCCATCGGCTCAGGCCGATCATCGAAGAGTTCCTCTATCCCGCGATGGAGGATTGGCGGATCGACATCCGCCTCTCCGAAGGACCCAAGGCGCAGACGATCAGCATGCAGATCGAAAAGTTCACCCTGATCGGCGCCACCACTCGGCTCGGCATGCTCACGCCGCCGATGCGCGCGCGGTTCGGGATCGAGCAGCGCCTCAACTTCTATCCGCCCGGAGATCTCGAGCAGATCGTCCACCGGACGGCCGAGGTGATGCAGGTCGAGATCGACGAGGATGGGGCGAAGGAGATTGCCAAGAGATCGCGCGGCACTCCACGCGTCGCCAACCGGCTGCTGCGCCGCATTCGCGATTTCGCGCAAATGCGAGCGGGGGGAAGCATCAATCGAAAGGTCGCGGCTGATGCGCTCCAGCTGCTCGAAGTGGATCAGTTCGGGCTCGACGACATGGACTCGCGGATCCTCAAGACGATCATCGAGAAGTTCGATGGCGGCCCGGTGGGTGTCAGCACGATTGCCGCGGCGGTCGGCGAAGACGTCGGCACGCTCGAAGAAGTCTACGAGCCGTTCCTTGTTCAGAACGGATTTCTGCAGCGGACTCCGCGCGGACGCGTCGCAACCGCGCAGGCGTACCGGCACTTTGGATTCAATCCGCCGAGTACGAGCGCTGGCGCACAACAGCCGACTCTGTTCTAGTTTATAGTCGTAGGCATCCACGCCTCATTGTGAAAACTTGATCGGCCCGGTCGTCTTATAGAGACGAAAGCGACGTTATCGTCGCCCCTCCCTTCCTTCCGAGGCTCGAGTGACCGGACGAATGCTGCTTTTCCTGGCCGCGATTTCGACTCTCACGGCTAACGTACGGGCTCAAACCTTCGATCCCCGAGTGAGACCACCCTGGGTCGACACCACCGGGGAGTCGGGCTTCTATCCAGACGGCGACGCCGTTGATGTTTACAGGGCTGCCCTCGACCTCCTTTACATCGACGGCAACAAGCGGCCATCAGTGATCGTGCTTCACGACACGGTAGAGATTCGCAGTGACGGTCCGTGTCCCATCGCGTGCAAGGAAGTCTGGCCCCACAAATCGAAGATCGATACTTCCGCGATTCTCGCTTTCGCGCGAGTCAGTCCTAAACGGCCGCGAGTCCGGCAATTCGATTACAGCATTCCAATCGTGCTCGTCTCGTACAATGACCGCGAGCGAATGCGCCACGATGGGTTTGGTTACATGGCCGAGCACAACCTTCACGACAATCAGGACGGTGTGGAGGAACGGATTGGTTTCGCGCTCAGATTTCCAGGGGCGTGGGGGCTCACTGAGCTCACGAAGGTAGGTTTCAATGCTCAACACGACCAGGCGCTCGTGCAGATTCGGCATTGGTGCGGACAGCCGTGCGCCAGCACCGAGATTCTGTTCCTCAAGCTGATCGGCGGGCGTTGGAGGGTGATCGAGCGGATTCCGAGCTACGCCGAGGCCTACGGGGCAAAGGGCAATCTCCGATATCGGGGGCCCGCTGGATCGAACGCGAGCGAATCCGAGATCGTGAGCGATGAAAGTGCACGGGCGATTGTTCGGTCGGACTCCAAGGACGCCGCGGCGGTTTATCGGGCGGTGCTGGATACTCTTTACTCGTTTCAGGGCGACGCCCCGAAAATGATCGTGTTGACCGACAGATTCCGGAACCCAGCGGATTCGCTGCGGATCCCGAGGACACGGCTCGACTCGGGACTGCTCCAGAAGTACGCGTTTCTCGGAATGGCTCGCGCAACTCCGGACCGCGATTTCTCTTACCGGTTGCCGGTGAGGATCGTTCTGGGCGACTCGCTGGGCAAGCTGGAAAAAGCGGGAGCGCCATTCGCGAAAGAGAATACGATGAATCCCGTGCTCTGGTTCGGTTTCCGGAAACTATTTCCTGGAGCGTGGGGAATGACCGGATTCAGTCGAGTAGCCTTCAACGTCCCCCACACGCAGGCGCTCGTGTACTCGAGCCACCAATGTGGGGAGTACTGCGGGCACGGCGACACCTGGGTCCTCGTACGCCAGGAAGAAGCGTGGCGCGTGGTCGAGCGAATTTCACGGACCAAGTATCCTGAATGGGAGCCGGCTCTTTTCCCCCTTCGTTACGTTGGGCTCGATGCCAAGCCGAATGCATATCGCCATCGGAGAGCGTACGCCACGTTCACAAACGCCGTCACGAATCGGCCGCTGCCTTTTATCAAACTGCGTGGCTTCCGCAATGGCAATCAGTCCCAGACATATACGACCGACGCGGCAGGTCGCGTCGACCTTGGCACGATTCCCTTCGCTGGTATCATCGGGATGGCTGTAGGTTGTCCCGATCAATCGAGTCCCGATTCGATCTACGCGCTGGAATTTTCCTTTTCTCCAGGGCCGGACACCACCCTCAATTCGCGACTCGATTTCAGGGAGTGCCTGCACACCGCCGTGCCGCATAGACTGACCGGCGCGCAAGCCTTGATCACTGCGGCCGAAGCCCGGTTTGTATTTCCGTTCCGGGCTCCGAGCGAGAGCTGGGCCCCGGCTGTCAGGAAAACCGATCCTGGAACTACGAATTATTTCTGGATGGTCGGCTGGCGGGTTCCGGAATCTGACCGGGATGATCCTGTTTCGCTGTGGCTGCGGGCGACACAACAGGCGAACGGCCGGCCGATTGGATCCCTCGCCAACCTGATTTCTGGGCAGCCGCTGGAGGTGATGATCGAATGTCGAACCTGCGATCAACCAGCGGTATTTGCCGATCCGGAGACGGATCACGATAAAGTGATAGCCCGCGTTGATAGCGGCCGAATCACCTTCGTCGTAAGCGGAAGCAAAGTCGTGCGAGAAATCTTTCCGAAAGTCCCCGCTGTGATGACTTTCTCGACAATGGTAAGACATACGCCTTCCGGAAAGCACACATCCACCGAGTTTGAGGAGTCCCAGGCAGTAATGGTGAATTGCCGCAGCTCTGACTCTACGGGTGCGTCCCGCCGTCGTTGCAACGCATCAACAAACTCGCGGTTTACCACTCCGGCAATCGATTCGACCGCGCCTCGACGCGTTGAGGTCGTCGCGATCAACTACGATGGCGCGTCGCTAGTTCACGAACTTGAAATCCGAATTCGGAGTAGAGACCGGAAGAGTCCTTCGGTTACAAGATCCACAGGTCAGCGCGGACACTTCTCGATACAGCAGCCCTCGCCTGACTCCCTGGAAATCGAAGCCGTCTGTCCAAATGGTACGGGCAGGCAGACCGCAACCAGCGGGAAGCTTGCCCTGTATTTGGCGCCCGGCCGGGATACGACTGTGCAGCTCCAAATTGACCAGCGCCGTTGCGGGCGAATGTAACATTTGGCCCCCGAAATCCAGGCCGTGTTATAGCTTCTAGCAGTTGATGCAGCCGCGCCGCGCGCGGAAGGAGGCTCGATGAATCTGTCGCGTAAGACTGTGTCCCGCGTAGTCATCACGCTCCTCGTTGCCATTCCGGCGCTCTCTCCACCGGACCTCTCCGCCCAAACCAACTGGCGCGAAGTCAGAAGCATCAAGCTCGGTCGATTCCGCGCACGCGTCGACGTCTCCTCGGCACACACGGTGCGCCTCGTCAGCCAGCTCGACACCTCGTACATCACGAGCGACGCGATTCCCCCTGATTCGCTCAAGGCATGGCAGGAGACTCTCTTCTCGCAGCTCGACAAGCCGACTCGCACCAAGTACGTGCTCGGCAACGCGGTTCTGGTCGAACCTTACGCGGCTGACTCGACGACGATCGGGTACGCGATCACCGTCGCCGACACCGGAGGAGCTGCGCGCACAGTCCTCACCGACAAGATGGGCATCGAGGAGTTTCTCGATTTGCTCGCGAAAGGCGTGGTCGCCGCCCAGACGTTGACGGACAGCGAGCTCAAACGGCCCGGACCGATCACTGGAAAGCCGATTTCGCTCGCCAAGTCAGTGAACTTCGTCTATCCCCGTACAGCGAAACTCGCCGGATTGTCCGGCTCGGCGCTCGTGCAGTTCGTCGTCGATACTTCGGGCCGCGCGAAGCCGGAGTCGATCACATGCCTCGAAGCGACCTACAAGGATTTCGCCGACGCGGCCACTGCCGTGGTCAAAACGATGGAGTTCAGCCCGGCGGAGCTCGAGGGACACAAGATCGAGCAGCTCGTACAGTATCCGATCGACTTCAAGCTCAACGCGATTCTGCCGATCAAGCCGTTCGAGGTGCCAGCGCGGCGAGGACGACGCTAGCGCCGACAGCGAACGCTACTCGACAACTCCGATCAGGATCGTAGCGGCTAGATCCAATCCGCCCCCGCGGCGCCTGAACAGCCACGCGTACTGCGACCAACTCCAGCCCTCCGGGCCAACGGAGCGCTCGTCGACGAGCACAGTCCAAACATCTCCTCGCACCGAAACGCGCCGGCCCCGGGTGTCCCGGGCATCCCTCAGACCCTCTGGATGTCCACGAAGTGGAAGACCCACGGTCAGGTAGTATTCGGGTGACTTCGGACAACCGGCGTGGACATCCGCACGTTTTGCCCGCGCCGACCCACGCGGCGGCGGCGGCGGAGGAACGCGAACGCCCGCGCACTGCGGATATGAGATCGGACCGCCCGCCCGTACGCCGTTCATCTTCAGAATCTGCTTTCGATTGTCAGTCAGCTGGTCGATCGCCGACCCCTCGGCCCGCGCAAAGGTCAGAGTGGGATCGATCCCCTGAACTCCGGAAAAGTTCTCCGGATACCCCGAGCGGGTTCCATAAGGGCGCGGGTCGTACCGCAGCCGCTCGAGATGAAACGGGTAGTTGTCCTCCCCTCCGGCGAGCTGCGCCCGCACGACGGCGGCGAAGATCTCGGAATCGGCGCGAATCAGAGACAGCTCCTCCTTTGGAGAAATCTTTCCAGTGATCGGAGTTCGCGGTGCTTCCCGCGATGGAAGCGATCGGCAGGCAGCGCTCGCGACCATGCACGAGCACCAGACCAGACCAGCAAGCGTCAGACGTTGGGCGACTTTCATTCCGTCGGCTCTTTGCACAAAAGAGGCCTCCGCCGATGAGCTCCGGTCGGGTCACGAGTCCAGCGTAGATTACGGTCGATGTATTCGACGTGCATTTTCTGCCACACCGAGCTCGGCGCCAACGAGGCGGTCGAGCATTTTCCAGTTGGGCGCAGGCTGGCATTCGATGCCGCGAAGGGAAGGCTCTGGGTCGTCTGCCGGAAGTGCGAACGATGGAATCTGACACCGCTCGAAGAGCGGTGGGAAGCGATCGAAGAATGTGAGCGCTCTTTTCGAGCGACAAAGCTCCGCGTCTCCACCGACCAGATTGGTCTCGCGCGACTGAGCGAGGGTCTCGAGCTCGTCCGCATCGGACAGCCGCTCCGGCCTGAGTTTGCCGCCTGGCGTTACGGAGATCAATTCGGGAGGCGCAGGCGCCGGAATATTATCCGAATGGGCGCCATCGCCGTGGGTGCTGCGGCAGTGCCGATTCTGGGTTCTACGCTAGCCGTTTCACTCGGCGCGACTGGAGTTTATTCCCTTCAGCTCGCGAACTTTGGCAAGGCGTTTTACCACCGGATGAAAGTTGTCGAACGCCTCACCGCCGCGGACGGAAGTCGCCTTCCGGTCAGAAGACACGAGGTGCAGGAGGCCACGATGTTGCCCGCCAGTGGGCGAGAGTCGTGGGGCCTGAGAATCTCGCATCACAAACCCAGAGATCCGGCCATTCCGTGGTGGCGCTATGATGCTGACGCTGAGATCACCGATATCCGCGGAGAGCACGCGATGCGAGCGGCCGCACAGCTACTCCCGCATCTGAACCGAACCGGAGCATCAGGGCGAGTGGTCAGCGACGCCGTCAAGCTCGCCACCCGGGACAATGATCCGACCTTATCGTTCGAAAGAGCAGCACGTTTTGCCACACAATGGCGGGGGTGGAATGACTCCGCCTTTTCGCTATTCGTGGATTCTGATTACAGTCACGGCAACGGCGCGAGACTCGCCAAAATGCCCGCCGACCTCCGCCTCGCGCTGGAGATGATTTCGCACGAAGAGTCAGAGCGGCAAGCAATGGAAGGCGAGCTGACGATTCTCGAGGACGCGTGGCGGGAAGCGGAGGAGATCGCCGCAATCTCTGACGACATGTTCATTCCAGAGGATGTCTCGACGCGTCTGAATGAGATGAAGGGACGTTGACCCGGGACGGCACCAGCACCTCCCATTACGACTTCGATCTCCCCGTCGATCGCATCGCACAGCAGCCGACCGCGCGGCGCGGCGACAGCAGGTTGATGGTCATCAATCGGTCGACCGGCGAGATCACCCACAAGCAGTTCAGCGACATCGAGCAGCTCATTCCAGCCGGCGACGCGATCGTGCTCAACACCACGCGCGTGTTTCGCGCCCGCCTCCTCGGCATCCGCGAGAACGGAACTCCAGCCGAGGTTCTTCTGCTTCGCCCGCTCGAGGACTCAGCCTGGGAGGCGATGGTACACCCGGGCGGCAAGCTCAAACCGGGACGAACCGTTCACATCGCCGACGATCTCGAGGTCGAGATCGTGTCGACTACGGAGCGACGCACTCGGGTGGTGCGCTTCAACACATCGCTCCCCGTCGAGCAGGCGATCGAGAAACACGGACACGTTCCGCTACCACCTTACATCACGCGCGCCGATCAGCCGGCGGACGCCGAGCGGTACCAGACCGTGTATGCGAGAGAGAGCGGATCGGTGGCGGCTCCCACCGCGGGTCTCCACTTCACACCCGAGGTTCTCGACGCACTCGCGGCGAAAGGTGTGAAGCGCGCCGATCTTATCCTCCACGTC
>Ga0193715_1000238_pt1 | contig 14861 bp, 8 predicted proteins | sample U2m2metaG_FD_143040 | JGI IMG/M metagenome (GOLD analysis project Ga0193715, IMG submission 143040) | Soil microbial communities from a riparian zone of the East river system, Colorado, United States - U2m2 | ecosystem: Environmental > Terrestrial > Soil > Riparian zone | place: USA: East River... | reverse complement strand
AATGATCTCCGCCTCCAGACGAGCAAGCGGATTGACGTCAAGCAGCCCCAGAAGCGGTTTTATTTCGCCGTAGATCTGGTCCAGCTTGGCGGAAGGACCCACGTCGGACGCGACTTTTAACGCAATGACGGCGGCCGCTACTCTGTGTGCGGGAGAGGCGGACGAGCTCTCCACACAAGGGATGATATCGTCCAGGAGCGTCACGAAATCGAGGTTGCTCTTGTGCCGGGCCTCGAACAGCAGAATCTCAAAGTCGTTGTGCGAATCGATGCTGCCCTGGTGCGCGCTGAGTTGGATGCAGTTGCGGAGCGTTTCCTTGCTGCGCTCCCACTCGCCATTCACTTGTTGTGCCGTCGATAAAAGAGGCAGGACCGTAAGACGATCCTCATTCGACGTGCAGTACATCAGCGAATCCTCAAACCGTCTACAAGCTTCTGCCGGCAGTCCGACCTCCAAGAGGTGCTGCCCACAGGAAACCGCGAGGGTAAGCGCACGCAGGCGATCGCCCGCCCGGTGTCTGTGATGCGCACAAGCCCACAGTAGCGTCGCCGGAAGAGACTCACCGGGGATTTCTTTTTCGAGGACATCTGCCGAACGCCGATGAATGAACGCGAGAGAAATCGGAGCAAGCAAACCGAGCGCTGCGGATGACAGGAAGTCATGGAGCGGCTGAAATTGCCCGCTGTAGACTTCGATGCTGTCTCTTCGCGGCCCCAGCATCGCCGCGTCGCTCAGCTCTTCGACGGCAGACAGAAGCTGATGAGACCGATACTCGAGCACGCTCTCAACCCGATCCAGTGTGGCGTGGTCGCCCAGCACCGCGCTCGCCTGAAGCACGCGCAACGCCTCCCGACTCAGCCGCTCCAACCGCTCTTCGAGCACCCTGGAGACGGATGGCGGAGCTTCGTCGCGCCGGCCCGTCTCGATCCAGTGGTGTGCCAGCTCCTGAAGAAAGAATGGATTGCCCTCTGCAACACTCAAGCATCGATCCACGAAACCCGGGTCCGGATCCGAGTAATTGGGGCGTAACACGAGGTGATGTAACAACGTCGCCGATTCCAAAGGCGACAGCGGACCCAGGGCAAGCTTAGTGACAGCCGTATTTTCCAGGTAGTTGATGAACGGGTGCCCGCCGGGCCGAGTGTTCATCAGAAAGTACAGAGACTTCGTCCTGCTCCATTCGACCATGTGTGCAAGGATCTTGGCGGACGAGTCGTCGAGCCATTGAACATCGTCGATCAGTACTACCAGGCAGCGCTCGTGGGCTACGGAATCGAAAAGATCGAGAAGCGCTATTCGGAGATCGTGAAAAAGCATCTCGGAATCGACGGAGCGAAAACTGTTGCGCGAGGACAGCTCCACCTCCGTCAGCCTCTTCAGAGAGCGAAATGTCTCAGGAGCGCAGCCGAGTGCGCCGCGCAGCTCCCTCAGGTGAGGAACAAGGTCAGCAAAAAGCGAAAGCGGCCTGTCGACGTCAGTGCGCCGACACCTGGCTCGTTGGACCTGTGCTCCCTGGAGCTCGGCAAATCGGCCCAGCTCAGCGCTCAGCCGGCTCTTTCCAATTCCGGGCTCTCCGATGAGGATCGTTGCCGACCCTGCGCCCTTGCGCGCGGCTTCGAAACCGCCCGTCAGCATCTCCATCTCTGTCTCTCGACCGAGCAATGGCGGCTCCGCGGTCAAAGGGACAACCCTTTCAGCAATTCGCTCCACGACTCGTCGCCGCAGGAGCGTCGCCGGCAGTTTGATATCTGCCTGACTGACGCCGACCTCCGCGATGTAGCGATCGAGCATTTCTATCGCCCTCTTCTTGCCGCCTCGCATGGCGGTAGCCTCGGCCTGGGCGAGCACCGCGGTCTCGTTGAAAGAATCGAGCACCAGGCAACGCGAAGAGATTCTCTCTACGCCAATCCAATCACCCTTGTGGCGCGCTGCTTCCAGGTCGCGTCCGAGGATTCTTGCAATCGCGGAGTGAGTCTCCTCCCTTTTTGCGTCCACCCAATCGCGATAGGCCTCTGAGCATCGTTCACCGTAACCAGGGAGGAACTCCACCGAGGCCGTATTGGCGGTGAGACTCGGGCTCGTTGTGAAAAGAGAGTCCACGTCGCTTCGCGCATCGTGCTTGAGCAGCTGCAGATTGTTCCGATCCGCCTGCACGACGATGCCCAGTTTCTTGAGCTGGAGGATCGTTTGACGCAGTCGGTGGGCACCGACCTTCTGAGTGATGCGAGGCCAGAGAAGTGACGTGAGTCGAGTCCGACTCACCCGCTGGCCACGCTCGAGGATCAGATAGAGCGCGGCCGCGAACACTATCTCCTGCGAGGGAGTTATTGTCGCTACGCTCGTTTCGATCTCGGCGTTCCCGAGAGCGTGAAGTGTTATCATTTCTGCTCCTTCCGGCCTTACGAAGCTCTCCCCCGCCCGTCAGAATCGCGTCAGAATGGCTAGGACGCCGAAGATGGGGCGTCGGCCCAAGCCTGTCGAGAGTTTTTTCCGCGGCCAGACGGCGATTGGATGCCCTGACCGATAACTTTCATCTCACACCTCGTTCGGCCTCGAGAGAAGAACTCACGGAGAATCAGATGCTGACGCGTAGCGCCCTCGCCTGTTCGTTCATTGTCGTCTTCGGCTCCGCCCAGTCCATTGGCGCCCAGAGTGCTTCGGATCCCGCCCTCGCGGCGAAGGTGGATTCCATCGCGAACCAGGTTCTGAGGACGACCGGCGTTCCCAGCGCTTCAGTCGCTGTGGTCAGGAACGGCCGACTCGCTTACGCCAACGCCTACGGCGCTGCCAAGCTCGAGCCGCGCGCGTCGGCGACCCCTGACATGCGCTACGCCATCGGGTCGATCAGCAAGCAGTTCACCGCTGCGGCGATCCTGCTGCTCCAACAGGAAGGCAAGCTCTCTCTCGACGACCCCGTCTCGCGGTTCATCCCCGGTCTCACCCGCGGAAACGAAGTCACCGTTCGTCAGCTCCTGTCGCACACCTCCGGCTACCAGGACTTCTGGCCGCAGGACTACGTGATGCCGATGATGCTCAAGTCGACGACTCCCCAGAGTATCGCCGACCGCTGGGCCAAGCAGCCACTCGACTTCGACCCAGGCGCGCGCTGGCAATACAGCAACACCAACTACACACTCGCGGGAATGGTGGTTGAAAAGGCCGCCGGAATGCCGTTTTTCCAGTTCGTGCGCACTCGCATCCTCGATCCCGCCGGGCTCACCAGCGCCAGAGACTTCGACGCCAGCCCGCGCGCGGTCAACGCGACCGGGTATCTCCGCTATGGGCTCGGACCACTGCGTCCGGCGCCTGATGTCGGTCCGGGCTGGATGTGGGGCGCCGGCATGCTCGCGATGACGGCGAGCGATCTCGCCAAGTGGGACATCTCGCTCATACGAAAGAGTCTGCTCAGGCCCGAGTCGTACCGCGCGCTCGAGAACGACGTCCACCTCAATAACGGCGCGGGCACCGGTTACGGACTCGGCGTTGACGTCGGCATCCAGAACGGGCGATTCATGGTCGAACACAGCGGCGAGGTCTCTGGATTCACGGCCGAAAACATCGTCTTCCCCGAGGACAGCGCCGCGGTCGTGGTGCTGACGAATCAGGACGCCGCACCGGCGTCGGGTACGATCGCGCAGCAGATCGTGCAGGCGCTGTTCACCACCGAAGATGCGCTCGCCGAAAACCGGACGGCGCAGGCGCGCAGGATCGTCGAGGGATTGCAGCGGGGGACCATCGACCGCTCGCTCTTCACCTCGAACGCCAACGCCTACTTCAGCGATCAGGCGCTCAAGGATTTCGCCTCGAGTCTCGGCCCCCTTGGTGCGCTTACTGGTTTCGTCCAGACGCGCAAGGCCGAGCGTGGCGGGATGGTCTATCGCTCATACCGCGCGACGTTCCCCAATCGCACGCTCAGGGTGTGGACCTACGAGACGCCGGACGGGAAGCTCGAGCAGCTTCAGGTGGCGCCGCAGGGGTAGCATAGCACACCGCCACGCGAATTTGTCTTGACAAACCGGCGCATGTGTTAAAATATTGACACTTCACCATTCCGGGTATCGCGCCGCCATGGCCAAGACCGACATCCCACAGCTCAGTAAGCGCGAGCGACAGATCATGGACGCGATCTATAGGCGTGGGCGAGCTACGGCGGCGGAGGTACGCGCGGAGATGCCTGATGCTCCCACCTATACGACCGTGCGGGGACTGCTCCGCATTCTCGAGCGGAAGGGACACCTTCGCCACGAAGAGAAGGGGACCAGATTCGTCTATTCACCATCCCTGCCTCGTCAGGCCGCCGGCGCATCGATTCTCTCGCATATCGTTCGCACTTTCTTTGACGGCTCGGCCGCCAGCGCAATGGCCGCGATGCTCGGCAGCAGTGAGCGCTCGCTGAATGGCGCGGAGCTGGAGCGGCTCTCCGAGCTGGTGAAAAAGGAGCGTCGGAAGATGGGGAAGCGGAACAGAAGATCAGAAGCGAGAGCGCGGTGAGCGAGCTGTTCGCCTTCGTGGCGGCCGCGGCAATTCGCGCAACCATACTCCTTCTTGTGACGGCGGGCGTTGCGGTAGTGCTTCGGCGGCGAGCTGCGGCGGTGCAACATGCGCTCTGGACAGCTGCGATCGCCGCGTCGCTTTCGCTTCCGCTCCTGAGCGCAACGGTTCCCAGTCTGGGCATTCGCAATCCATTCCCGATTCGCGGGCCTGAAACTTCGGCGGCTGCAACAACGAAAGCGCCCGCGTCGCGGGCCCTGTTCGATGTCGGGGAAATCCTTAGCGCGGTGCCTGCGGGTGCCAGCACGACTCCGCGGAGCACCGAAGCACTTCTCCTCATATGGTTGGCTGGAGTCATTCTCGGTCTCCTGAGAATTCTTCGTTCCAGCATTGCGGTCATCCGACTGCGTCGCTCGGCAATGACCGTCTCCGATCCCCGCATCCTTGCTGTCTGGGGGCAGCTCGAGCAACGGATCATATACCAGAAGGTGCTGCTGGTCGAGGCCGATTGCGTCACCGCGCCGGGTACGGCCGGAATCATTCAGCCAACGATCTTTCTCCCACGAGGAGCGGCCGAATGGGGAGCCAGCCGCATCCGCGCGACGCTTGCCCATGAATGCGCGCACGTCGACCGGCGAGACAGCCTTACTCAGCTCTTGGGAGATGTCGCCGTCGCGCTCTACTGGTTTCACCCGCTCGTGTGGTATGGGCGTCGACGGATGAATGCCGAGAGCGAACGTGCGTGCGACGATCAGGTGATTCGCGATGGAATTCGGCCCGAGCGGTACGCTTCCGTCCTCGTTGAGACAATGCGCGCCTCGCTCCTCCAGCGGCAAGGCGAACCAGCCGGGGTTCTGTCGATGGCTCGGCCGTCCGAGCTCGAGACGCGATTGGTCTCCATTCTGGACCCGAGCCGGTCTCGCGCACGAATGTCTCCGCGCGTTACGCTCGCTACGGCTTCCATTGCGATCGTGTCGGCCGTTCTGATTTCGGCGCCACATCTCGACGCAGCTCCTATCGAGGCAGCGTCTATGGAGGCAGCTCCCATCGACGGGGCACCAGCCGCTGCGACGACCGTAGAGGCAGTGTCGGAGAAGTTGGCGCCCGTCGAGCCGCAAATGCAGTCACGCGCGATCACCGCGGAGCCAGTCACGCAGTTGCCCTCTTTGCAGGCTTCGGGGGTTGAACCCGACCGGCGTCGGGATTCGATCGCCGGTCCCCTCAGCGAACGCCTGGCGTTGAGTGCGGTGGTCATGTCAGCCGCGAACAATGCAGCCGCGCTTCGCGGTCCTGACTCCGTCCTGGCGCGCACCCTCTACGCGCAGCTCTCGAGATCACCCACCTGGGAAGGCGACCTCGTGCGTGACCGATCGGTGTGGGCGCTCTCGCGCCAGCGCGACGGTCTTCTCGTCGAACCGCTCATTGAATCGCTCGCTGATCGAGACTGGCGTGTTCGCGCTTACGCGGCTTGGGCTCTCGCCACGTCAGGCGCGTCGCGCGCGGTGCCGGCTCTGGTTGCGCTCCTCAGCGATCCGAATTGGAGGGTGCGGGCGATGGCGGCGTACGCGCTCGACGGTATCGGTGATGAAACCGCGGCGGTGGCCATGGCCCGCGCGGTGGGAGACGAAGCGTGGCAGGTTCGCTTGAGCGCTGTCGACTTTATCGGTGCGCTGCACAGCGCGAAGTATCAGTCGTTGCTCCAGACCGCCCTGGGTGACCGGCACATCGCCGTTCGGCAGGCCGCGTCGGAAGCCATCAGCATGCCCATCTCCAACCAATAGGATGTACTCCCCATGACGATCAAACCTGCGCTCCCAAGTGTCAAAAAAATAACACCCAGAGCGGTACGGCCCCGTGGATGGATTCTGCGCTTCGTCTGTGCGTCAGTAGTCTGCTCGGGTCGAGCAGCCGTCGCCCAGGGAAACCAACAGCCGGCCGTTGGATTCCCAGAATCACTTGATCGGTACATCGAGCAGGCGATACACGACTGGGAAGTGCCCGGCCTCGCGATCGCCATCGTGAGGAACGACAGTGTGCTCGTCGCCAAGGGCTACGGGGTGCGTGAGCTTGGCAAGCCCGAGCGTGTGGACGCCAACACGGTGTTCAACATCGCGTCGCTCACCAAATCGTTCACCACGACGGCGGCAGCGATGCTGGTTGATGACGGGAAGTTGTCGTGGGATACACCCGCGCGGACATATCTGCCCGGGCTCGAGTTCAGCAACCCGTACCTGACTTCGGAAGTCACGATGCGCGATCTGCTTTCGCACCGCACCGGACTTCACGGGTCCAACATGATGTGGGTGCTCACCGATATCTCGAGGCCGGAGATCATCCACCGCGCGAGATATCTCCAACCCGACCGGCCATTTCGCACCGAGGAGATCTACTCGAACGTAGGCTTCACCATCGCCGGCGAAGCGCTGGCCGCTGCCGCGCACACATCATTTGAAGATCTCATCCGACAGCGGATCTTTGCGCCGCTTGGAATGCGATCGACGACTATCAGCATGGCCGATCTCGCGCGGCAGGCCAACAAGGTCTCGCCGCACGCGATCATCGGCGGTGTTCAGCGCTCTTTCCTCTGGAGGGACATCGACATCATCGCTCCCGCTGGTGCCATCAATTCCACGGCGAACGACATGGCGACGTGGCTTCGCTTCCAGATGGGCGACGGCGCCTTCGAGGGGAAGCGTCTGGTGAGCGCGGCGCAGCTGGTCGAGACGCATTCACCGCAAACCATCATCCGCGTCACTCCAGCGATGAAGCGAGGTCGCCAGGTACAGGGTTGGCCGGGGTACGGATTGGGCTGGAACGTCATGGACTATCGTGGTCATCAGATGATCTGGCACAGCGGCAATGGCGACGGACAGCCGGCGCTCTTGACGATCTTTCCGGACGATCACCTCGGTATCGTGGTGATGCTCAATACCTGGGTGGCGGGGACGCTTCACGGATTGCTCACCAACAGGATTGCGGACACCTATTTGGGCTTTCCCTCGCGTGACTGGAGCGGGGAGGTGCTGCCGAGGAAGGGGCAGATTCGCGGCGACTACGCGCAAGGGCTGTCGGCGTTGCAGCCTTCCAGAAATCCAAATGCACCTCCAACGCACGATCTCGCCGCCTACGCGGGGACGTACATCGACAGTCTATACGGCCAGCAGACGGTGCGTCTGTCCGAGGGACACCTCACGCTCCAAATGGGCGGTCCAAAAGGTCAGATCTGCGATCTGGGCCAGTGGAATGGAGACACCTTCGTCACGATGTGGCGTGATCCGCTTTTCCGCGAGTTGTATCCGTCGCTCGTCACTTTCTCGGCGGACCCCCGGGGCACGATCGCTCAGCTCACGCTGCACATCAATCGTGATCACATTGTCTCTTCTCGTGTCGCCGCTGAAAAAGCAATGCGATATCAGGCGGTTCCTTCCGGAGGAGTGCCACGGTCCGCTCGAGGCGTGTGGCCGCGACCCATTGGTCGGCGCAATTCCACCGAAACAATGGACACCCGTGCTTCGTTCCAGACAGAGGTCTCGCCATAGATCCAATCCAATCGAGGAGACGCCACGGTGCCCACCACGCCCAACCTCCGCGTTGGAGTTGCGTTGCGATTGCTGGCGGCGTCTGATTCCGTACACGACAAGACACGTTTTTCCCGTCGCAACGTACGCCGGCGGGAGTGTCTCTTCGCGTAGTTGTAGGTACTTACGCTGACGGGCGGGAAGTTGTTGCCCTAATGAAGGGGCGCAGCGGCGCAGGCTCGCAATGGATTTCGTGATTTAAAGCCGCGTGCACGCTTCGTGCGGGCTTTGTTCCCACAGCTTCAGCCTCGGTGCTACACGACCTGGCGAAAGTAGGATTCAACTCGCAGGTCCTCGCATCCTCCGCGACCTCCTCTCGAGACACATCGGAGGCGCCCGGAAAGGGCAGTGGTCGCTTGACTACTCGACAATCCGAATCAGGCATTAATTGACGCCGAGCTACGTCGTGCTTTGGATCGTGGTCGCCATAGGGCTCGTGCTCATCGCGTTGGTCGTCGTTCGGAACATGCGGACCGCCGCGGCCCTCACGAGGAAGTTAGCCGCGCAGGCCATCGATCTCGGCGAGAGCGAGCAGCAATACCGCCTGTTGTTTGAGCACAACCCCAACCCGATGTGGGTCTATGACGACTCCACGCGGGCGTTCCTGGCGGTGAACGAGGCGGCAATCGAGCGCTACGGCTATACCCGAGAGGAGTTCCTGTCGATGACGCGCCACGACCTCCGCGTGGAGTCTGGCACCGGAGTGTCGAGGGGAATCAAGACCCCCGCCAACATCACGGCCGACGATAGGGGCTGGAACGGGCGCCACCTCAAGAAAGACGGGAGCGTAATCGACGTGGTGGTGACCTCGCGCGCAATCGTGTTCGATGGCCACAAGGCTTGCCTCGCACTCGCGCTCGACGTGACCGACCAGAAACGAGCCGAAGAGGCTCTGCGCCAGAGCGAGCAGCGAACGCGAGTCATCATCGACAATGCTCTCGATGCGGTGGTCTCCATGGACTCCTCCGGCGTCATCACCGACTGGAGCGCGCAGGCGGAAAAAATGTTCGGCTGGTCCAGGGCGGAAGCGGTCGGGCGGCAGATGTCGTATACGATAATTCCAGCGCGGTATCGCGACGCCCACGATAAGGGCCTCAAGAAATTCCTGAACACAGGCGAGGGTCCGGTGCTGAACAAGCGCATCGAGATCACTGCCCTGAATCGCGATGGATTGGAGTTTCCGATCGAGCTGACGATCTCGCCGGCGCAGCTCGGGGGACGATGGACTTTCAGCGCCTTCATCCGCGATCTCACGGAGCAGAGGAAGGCCGCGGAGGCACTCAAGCTCGGGGAGCAGCGCTACCGGCAGTTGTTCGAGGACACTCCCATTGGGCTGTACCGAAGCACGCCCGACGGACAATTCATCGACGTGAACCCGGCGATGGTCGCCATGCTTGGCTACTGGAACCGTGAAACGCTGCTCACGACTCCCGCGCCATCGCTGTACGTCGATCCCCAGGACCGGCGTCGGTGGAGCGCCCAGAGGCCCGGCGAGGTCCGCGTGCTCGACCTGGATGTCCGGATGCGAAAGGCGGATGGCAAAGTGATCTGGGTGAGAGATACGACGATCGTGAAGCGAGGTCCCGACGGTGCAGCGCTTCTCTACGAGGGCGTGCTCGAGGACATCACGGCCCGGGTCGAAGCGGAGCAAGCCGTCCAGGCGAGCGAGCGCCGGTTGATTCAGATTCTCGAGGCGGCGCCGCTGGGCATCATGGTCTCCGACAAGAAGGGACACCCGATTCTCATGAATGCAGCCGCCCGGGCGATCTTCGGGAAGGGGCTTGCCGAGGGTGCCAACCTCGTAGACCTCAGCGAGATCTACCAGGCATATGTCGCCGGTACCGACGAGCTGTATCCCCCCGAGAGAATGCCTTTGTTGAAAGCGCTGACCGGTGAAACGACAGCAGTCGACGATATGGAGATCCATCGGGACAATCGGGTGATCTCCCTCCACGTGCAGGGCGCTCCAGTCCTGGACAACGAGCGGAAAGTCGCGGGCGCGGTGATCGGGTTCTTCGACACCACCGAGAAGCGATCGCTCGAGGCACAGCTACGGCAGTCATCGAAGATGGAAGCGGTCGGCCAGCTCGCCGGCGGCGTCGCGCATGACTTCAACAATCTCCTCACGGTGATCATGAGCTACAGCGCGATGCTCCTCGATCAGCTGAATCCGGGCGACCCCATTCACGACGACATGCAGGAGATCGCCGGCGCGGCGGATCGGGCCGCAGGCCTGACGCGGCAGCTCCTCGCGTTCAGCCGCCAACAGGTGATGCAGCCACGGGTGATCAACATCAACGACATAATCGTCGACATGGAGAAGATGCTGCGCCGGGTCATTGGAGAAGACGTCGAGCTGCTTACGGCTCTCGACCCTGCGATAGCAGAGATCAGTGCCGATCCGGGGCAGCTCGAGCAGGTGCTGATGAATCTCGTCGTCAACGCCCGTGACGCGATGCCCGCTGGTGGTCGGTTGAGCATCTCGACTTCGAATTCCGCGCTCTCGGTAGAATCAGCCGCGGGATCGCTGCATCCTCCGGACGGGGAGTACGTCATGCTCGCGGTGAGCGACACCGGCACTGGAATGACTCGAGAGGTGCAGCAGCGGCTCTTCGATCCGTTCTTTACCACGAAGCTTCAGGGTCAGGGCACGGGGCTCGGACTCTCGACGGTGTATGGAATCGTGAAGCAGTCGGGTGGGGAGATTTACGTCTATTCGGAAATCGAGCAGGGAAGCACCTTCAAGGTTTACTTTCCTCGCTTCGTCGAGACCGGCGAACATCGCATCCACGAGCTGACGAGCAAGGAAGTCCCGAGAGGATCGGAGGCCATACTGCTGGTGGAAGATGACTCCAACCTTCGGTACCTGGTCGCGCGGGTTCTGCGCGGCTGCGGCTACACGATCTACGTGGCGGCCAGCGGTATCGAAGCGCTCGCCATCGCCGGCGATCCGACGAAGTCAATCGATGCTGTGATAACTGATGTCGTGATGCCCGGCATGAACGGGCGGGAGCTGGTCGAGAAGCTGGTCGAGGCGCGCCCCGGCATCGGATTCCTGTTCATGTCCGGTTACACCGACGATGACGTCCTGCGCCGCGGTGTGCTGCACGGAGAGACCGCGTTTCTCCAAAAGCCGTTCACCCCCGACCAGCTCGCGCGAAAGGTGCGTGCGGTGCTCGATCGCGCGACCATCGATTCGGTGGCGTAGCTTCCGGGGCTGGCTCAGTTGCGGATCTTGAACCGCGTCCAGAGCACGATCGTAGTGCAGAAGCCGCCGGCACGGATGTAACGGGCGGGCGTGCCGGTATCCTGATAGACCTCGACGGCCACCACTTCACCGCCGGTGACAAAATCGTTGAGATCCCCCGGCTCGATTGACATCCAGGGCATGTCGTCGAGCCAGTACTGCACGCACCCATTCCCGCCCCCGCGCGAGCTCGATACCGTCTCGCCCTGAGGGGTGTAGCTGAGGCGAAGCCCCGGGACTTGTCTGAGAATATCGGTCAGGAATATTGGGTGCATCCGCTGCAGTCGTTCCGGGCCCAGGAAATACCCCATAGCTGATTTCCGGCGCTCATTAAAGCCGACCTTGTCGAGCGCCAACGTTCGCCGAGCGGTTACGAGGACGGGATCCATGACCGCCACGTACCTCGCCAGCTTGATCGTCACGCGCTGTGGCTGGCGCGATGTAAGATCCACCGGGACCGTCTCCGCGTTGAAGCCGAGGTGCCGCGCCAGCAGCACTTTAGTTCCCGAAGGGACGTTTCGCATTGTGAACTCGCCCTTTTCATCCGTCATCGCAACGGTATTTGTTCCCGTCAGCTCGACCCTGGTCCCCGCATTTGTCGCACTTCCCTCGAGCGTCACTATGCCCGACACCGTGGCGTGTCCGGTCGTCGCAACAGAGTCGGTAGCCGAGAGGGAGAGGATCCGCGAAAAGAGCTGGGGCAACTGGTCGCCGAGTGCGATGGGAATCTCGCCTGTGATGTTGCCTCCGCGGCGCGCCTGAATCGACGCGCTCAGCGAGCTGGGAAGTCCACAGATCCTGAACGCTCCGGCGCTGTCCGTTGTGTCGCGCTCGAGATGGGGAGTCTGGCGAATGCCGAACTCTTTCGAGACTTCGAATTGGGTCCAGGCCACTGACACCTCCGCGCCGGCAACGGGCACCAGCGATTCAGGATCGTTGACGTGGCCGATGACGGCGGAGGTGCCCTGTGCGGTGTGGGGCGGACACGAGCGCCGAATGATTGTTGCTGCCGATGGCACGGCGAGCACAATGATCGTGGCACTGTCGGGACCGAGATGAAATGGCGCCGTCAGGAGCGTCAGGTCGAGTGTATCGAGGAGCGCGTGGAAAACGCCCACCTGATACGTACCGGGCGGCAGGCTGTCCAGTTTGAACTTTCCGAGGGAATCGGTCTGGAGTGTGACCTTCGCTCCGTCGACTACGACTTCCGCACCCGACAGATATCTGCCGTGCAAGCTGTCGACGACGACACCGAGGATTTGCGCCTTGCCGGTGTGGTCGCCGCCCGGCGCCTGCGCGGCGCTGTTCTGGGCGCGAACCGGCGAAGCAAACAACAGGAGAGCGATGCCAGCGATAATCCGATTCATGCAGTCACAACAGTCGATTACGTACCGGCCAAAGTCAATCGATCGAGCGCACCGCGATCACGGGCTTGATACGTCGACCCGCACCTGCCTGAGAATCTCGTCGAGATCGGCCCGGGAGAAGAACGTGCCCGCCTGGACGACGGCGAAGATTCGGCGGCTGTTCCGAATCTCGGCGAGCGGATCTGCGTCGAGCAACACGATGTCGGCGATCTTTCCTGCAGAGAGAGTGCCGAGGCGGTCGTCGAGGCGCGCGAAGCGGGCGGGGCCGACGGTGGCGCTCCAGAGGGCGTCGCGCGGCGAGAGCTTCGCGTCTTCCACCAGCCGTCGCAGCTCCTCGTGCAGGCCGAAACCGGGATAGACGAGCACCGAACCGGCGTCGGTTCCGGCGAGAATGTTGACGCCGAGCTCGCGCATTCGGTGTACATCGCTGGCGCTGCTCTGGTACATCGCCTCGAGCGCCGCGTCGCGGGTCGAGGCGGTGTCACCGGCCCGCTCGTCCACCTGCATCCGCCACCAACCGAGGAGCCAGGGTGATGCATAGGCGCGCCGCTCGTCGAGGCGGATGGCGTTCGGGCTGAAGATGGCGCGTGCGGCTGAATCGCCGGAGAGCATCACTGCTCGCGACACCGTGAGCGTTGGTGTGTACCACGCGCCGTGCTCGACGAACTTCATGTAAATGGAATCGCGGGCGGCAGGAGAGAGCGTGCTGAGCGCGGGCAGAATCGCGTGCTCGAGATCGGTCTGGCCGGAATCGAGCGCGACTCGGAGTGGCATGCTTTGCTGATGCGCGGCAACTCGTAGCCCGGCTTTTCTCGCCTCGCGCAGAATTGCGTAAAAGGTCGCGGGATTTGCCGAGGTCCTGACCTTCACGAAATCAACGTGCAGCTTGACAAGGGAATCAATCGCACGTCTGGCATCGGCCGAGTCGGCGACGCGGATGCGGTAGGGCAGGACCCTAGACGCGAGCTGCGAGTTGCGACCCGTGCTGCGCTGCACCACGCCGTCGAGATAGCGCGGGCTCTCGAGGATTGGCCCGGGCGTTACGATGCGCGGTCCAACGAGCGTTCCGGCTTTCATGCGCGCCTGCCAGGCGCGGGTGCTGTCGATGTAACCACCCATTTCGCGGACGCTGGTGATGCCCATCGCCACGAACAGGGGCAATGCGCTCGGACCGGTGTTCATGAAGTGGACGTGCGCGTCCCACAACCCGGGGAGCGCGAACTTGCCGTGCGCATCCACCCGGTGCGCACCGGCGGGAATCGCGACCGACGCGGACGGCCCGACAGCGCGGATTACGCCATCGCTGACGAGAATTGTCTGATCGGGCGCCGACGGCTGGGATGAAGTCGGGTCGATGACCGTGACGCCGACAATGGCGATTGCGTTGTTGCGGAGAGTGGTACTGACACTCGCGCACCCATAGACAACGATGAGCGCGCTTACGAGCGCGAGGCGATGACGACTAGCGGGTAAAACGCCCGAACAAGTCACTCCAACCCTTTCCGCTCGAGATCCACGACTGCTGATTTGCGGCGCGAAGTCTTTGCTCGGTGAGGCCAATCGTGCGACGGGCGCGCGGCTTGGCGCCCGTATCCGGCTCGTTTATTTTCGCGAGCGTTTCCTCTTTCCGGCGTGGAGTCGCGGTCGCGTGCTTCGCGCCGAACAGCTTTTCCCTGAGACTCTTTTTCTTCATGGTGTGTACTGGTTGATTGTTGGGCGGAAACCGACGTCGGCCTGCGAGCTGAAATCGTCAGGCAAATGTTGTCTGTGCGCATCGAGGAGTCGTGCGTGAGCGCCTGGGAGAGGAAGGCGTCGCCGGTGTGCAGGCCCAAATCAGTGCAAGAATCGCTCTCAGCCCCCGCTGAGCTCGGAGGGGCGGAGCCTGGTGTCGAGCTCGCGACCCACTCGGGTCACCAGATTCGGAAGCACCGCAACGTCCTTCAGTGTCGTGCGGAAATTCACGATGCAGGCCCGCAGCATGAAGCGACCGTCGAGGAAAGCGTTCGACAGGAACGCCTCCCCGCTGAGCCTTACCTGGGTGGCGATGCGCTCGTTGAGCTCGTTCAGGTACCTGGTGATCGAGCCATCGTCCGCCGCTCCACGCAAATCGTGGGGAACGAACCTGAACGTCGCAATGCTGAGGGAGACGGTTCCCCGCTCGAGTGACTCGAGCGGGGA
>Ga0193715_1000233_pt1 | contig 15034 bp, 16 predicted proteins | sample U2m2metaG_FD_143040 | JGI IMG/M metagenome (GOLD analysis project Ga0193715, IMG submission 143040) | Soil microbial communities from a riparian zone of the East river system, Colorado, United States - U2m2 | ecosystem: Environmental > Terrestrial > Soil > Riparian zone | place: USA: East River... | reverse complement strand
CCTGATGCTGCGGGCGATGCCGGGGTATTGAACCTTGACAGCGACGGCCCGGCCCTCTCGAGTGATGGCCCGGTGCACCTGCCCGATCGATGCTGCCGCGAACGGCAGCGGGTCCCAACGAGCGAAGACTCGGTCGGGTTCCTCGCCCAGCTCCTCGGCGATGACCGACGACGCCAGCTCGGCGCTCATCGGCGGGGCTCGATGCTGCAACCGGGACATCGCGCCTCGAAACGTCGCAGGCATGTCCTCGTCGATATAGCTCGCCATCTGGCCCAGCTTCATCAGGGCACCCTTCATGGACCCCAGCTCTTCGGCCACGTCCTCGGCTGACCTGAGCGCCAGGTCGTGCCGCAGCTCGCCGCGGCGCTCGACCGAGGCGAAGATCAATCTGGGCGACCGCGCTACATAACGGCCCCCGATCCGGAGCGCAAGACGCGCCAGGGCGCCGCCACGGCTGAGGCGGGACTGGAGCATCGCGTTTTGCGGCCGAACGCTGGTCATCCGCGCGTACGCAGCTCGATCCGCTCTCGGGCCTCGACCACTCCGGGCATGGATTCGAAGGCGAGGTCGATCGCGCCGATGAGCTGGCGGACGGGCTCGCGCTCCATCGCCTCAGCCGGCGGAGGGGCGAAGCCATACATCGAACGCGCCCAGTCGGGGAGGGTGCCGATGGCCACCTGTCCAAGCTCATGCCACAGCTCGCGAAGGGCGTCGTCAAGGTCCGGCGGATCCAGCACCAGGCCGATGGCATCGCGGGCCGCCGGGGTCGCCTGGAGCAGATCAACCGATTCGATGTACTCGCGCAAGGCATCCACGCTCGTCGGAACCATCTCAGTGGGAACGCCCACGATCTCGGCGAAGGGAACCATCTCTGCGACGTAACGATCAGCTTCGGCGGCGTCGAGCCCACGACCGTAACGCTGGACGACATGGACGTTGGAGTCGACGATGCCGGCGTGAACCCACAACAAGAGAGCCGGGTCCTCAGCGCTGTAGCCAAGCCCCGTTGCCGGATCGGTGCCGTGGACGTACGAGTGCACGGCGCGCACCCTCGCCGCCACCGCGTTCGCGGACGCGGTGTCGCCGTAAGTAACCGTCAGCACGTAGCTGCTGGTGGCGGCGAGACGGCCGAAGGGGTCGCGCTTCCAATCGCTGTGCTCGGCGACGCCGGCCATCGCCAGCGGATGCAGCGCCTGGACCATCAGGGAGCGCATTCCGGCGAGCGGGAAGCTGCGGTCACGGTGCACACGCCAGACCAGGCTCCGCGGGCCGAAGAGGCCTTCATCGGCTGGGCTCTCAGGGACGGACCTCTCGTACGCCCGCGCCAACGGCGCCATCACCGACAACCGCGGCTCGCTCTCTGTGTGTGAGGCCACGCAGCCAGCTTACGTGGCATCCAGCGCAAGGCCTCGACGCCTTTTAGTCATGGAGACAGGCTCAAGTGTGAAATGGGGGTGAGGTGGTTCGGCGGGCGAATTGACCGGCCGGGGCAGCGCCGCCCCGACCGGTGTGGAGTAGTAGTTAAGCCGAGGCTGTAACCGCGACCTTCAACTTCGTCCATGGGGCGACCGGAGTCCCCGTCAGAACGACCTTGAGCGCATGGGTCTTGGCGGCGTCGGCGAACACGTCGTAAGCCTCCATCGCCTTGTCCATCGAGAAATGGTGGGTGGCCAGGACCGTGGGGTCGAGCCTGCCGCCCTCGATCAGCGACAGGAGCTGTGGGATGGTGCGCGTGTCCACCAGCCCGGTGGTGATGGTCACGTCCTTGATCCAGAGCTTCTCCAGATGAAGGGTTGCCGGCTTGCCATGCACGCCAACATTGGCGAGCTTCCCCCCGGGGCGGATGAGCTCCGCGGCCAGCTCGAAGGTTGCCGGGATTCCGACCGCCTCAACTGCCACGTCGGCGCCAAGACCGCCGGTCAGCTCGAAGACTCGCTTGATCGCGTCCTCGCGTCCGTTGTTGATGGTGACGTCAGCGCCGAATTCCTTCGCCTTTGCGAGGCGGCCGTCGTCGAGGTCGATCACCACGATCCGGGCGGGGGTGTAGAGCTTCGCGGTCATTACCGCAGACAGGCCGATCGGACCCGCGCCGACGATGGCGACCGTGTCGCCGGGTGTCACGCCGCCGTTCAGGACGCCCACCTCGAAGGAGGTCGGAAGGATGTCGGACAGGAAGAGGACCTGCTCATCGGTAAGTCCCGACGGAATCTTGTAGAGCGAGTTGTCAGCGAACGGAACTCGGGCGTACTCCGCCTGGAGCCCGTTGATGAGGTGGCCGAAGATCCATCCACCACCACCTGTGCACTGGCCGTAGCGGGCCTCCTTGCAGAACCGGCAGCTTCCGCACGAAGTGATGCAAGAGACCAGGACGTGGTCGCCAATTTGAAAGTTGGTGACCGCGGCGCCTGTCTCGACAACTGTGCCGACCGCCTCGTGGCCGAGGATGGTGCCCACCTTCACCGCGGGCACATCACCTTTGAGGATGTGCAGGTCGGTGCCGCAAATGGTGGCCGTATCGATCTTCACGATGGCGTCGGTCGGCGAGAGGATGGTCGGGTTGGGGACTGTGTCCCAGGACCGCTTCCCGGGACCGTGATAAACGAGTGCCTTCATGGTCGTTCCTTTGTTTAGTCGTTACTGACTGAGCTGGCGTCACACCGCCGATCTCCAGCCTGTTCCTGTCGAGCGCTTCTCTCGAGGGTCGAAGGACCCGGGTCATTAAGGACTGACGACCCAGACCAGGTTCGGGACGATGCTGGTTTAGATGTGCCTGAAGTCACGCCGTAGGGACGCCGGCGGCACGGGAACGGCTGAGGTGTCGTCCCACTTGAAGGTCAGCTTGTCGACAACTCCCACCACCCCATCCAGCTCTTTTGTCAGGCGGGTCAACATCTCGACATCGCTTTTGCGGTCCACTGCACCCGAGAGAGTGACCATGTTCAGCCGGACATCGACTCCAACGTTTTCGGCCGAGGACGTCAGCAGAGCGGGGATCAACGTGCCCGCGATCTCATCATGCAGCTCCTTGTCGGTGCGAAGGAACACCTTGAGTAGGTCGCTTCGGCTGACGATTCCGGCGATCCGGCCGCGGTTGTCGACCACCACCAGGCGTCGAATATCGCGCTCGTCCATCAGGCGCGCTGCCTGGCTTAGGCTGGTGTCGAGCTCGGTCGTGACAACTGGCGCGGTCATGACTTCCCACGCAACTGCGCCATCTGCCTTCGCCCTGGCGTGACGACGCTTTTGATGGTGCAGCAAGTCGGCCGATGAGAGCTCGCGGCGCCGCTCTTTGAGCAAAAGATCCGACTCTGAGACGATGCCGATCGGCACGCCCTGCTCGTCGACAATCGGAATCGCGCTGACCCTGTTCTCCTCGATCAGGCGGACCAGGAACTTGAATGGCGCCAGGGGGCCTGTGACATGGACCCGAGTTGTCATCACGTCCGACACTGTCCGATGCCGGGGAAGAACCTGTCTTGCAACTTTCATGCTGGCACCAGCTCCGGCAGACGGGTTGAGCGACTGGGCACCCGGAAGAGGTCGGGGGTGACGGAGCCGAGCAAGATGGATCTGACCTCGCGCATCCGGCCAGAGCCGGTCACTATCACGTCAGCATTCCAGCTGGTCGCTATTTCGACGAGGGTCTGCGCGTCTGGGCCTGTTCGCGCGACTGTTCCAAAAGCCTCGATCCCCGCTGCATCAAGGAGCCGGATCGCTTTGACCATCGTCCTCTTGATCTCGCTGTCTGACTCAATGGATCTGAAGCCCGGGGCCCCGACCAACGCCTGGGCGAGGTGAACGACCATTACTCTCGATCCGGTCGCCGCGGCGGCCGCGCACGCTGCTCGGACTCCCACTGCCACGTCGCTCATGCCGCCGATTGCGAGGACAACCCGCCGCGCCGTGTGAGTGACTGCGCCGCGACGTGCCTCTGTATTTGTAAACCCGTTCGATATGCCCATGGCCAAAGGGTGCCAGCGAACACTGCGGCCTCATAGGGCCGAAAGACCCGACCCTGCAGGGCCGGTCGTCATGGCGTAGATTCGCCAACGATGACCGAGGGCCGCGACCGCAAGGACGCTCTCCTGGAGGCGGGACTGGCCCTGTCGTCCGAGCTCTCGCTGCCAATGGTTCTGCAGCGGATCGTCGACCTGGCTGCAGAGGTCACCGATGCCCGGTATGTGGCGCTTGGGGTGATCGGCGAGGGCGGCCAGCTCATTGATTTCATCACCGCCGGCATCCCCGCAAAGCAGCGCCAGGCCATCGGTGCGCTGCCGCGCGGCCTGGGGCTCCTCGGACTCCTCATCCGGGAGCCGCACATCATCCGCGTCGAGAACATCAAGGACCACCCTGATTCCGTCGGATTTCCGCCCAACCACCCTCCCATGCGCTCATTCCTCGGCGCGCCAGTGCAGGCGCTGGGCAGGACCTTCGGCAACATTTACCTGACCGAGAAGCGCGGGGCACGGGAGTTCAGCGCCGAAGATGAGCGCTCGCTGCTCGTCCTCGCGACGCAGGCGGGTGTGGCCATCGCCAACGCCTCTCTGTACCAGGAGGTCAAACGCCGTGAGGGATGGCTCGAGGCGTTACGCGAGGTCACGCTCGGCATCCTCGAAGGAGGAGACGCCAACTCTCTGCTGGTGTCGATCGCAGAGCACGCGCGGGAGCTGGCGGGTGCAGACGCAGCCCAAATCCTCACGACCACCTCGAGTGCCGGGCTGCTGGATGTGGTGGCTGCGGTCGGGGCCTACGCGCAGCAAGTTCAAGGTCAGTCGGTGCCGGCGGCAAAGTCGATCTCAGGGGAGGTTATCGAGACTGGGAAGCCGCTCCATACCGATGATGCCACTGCCCACGGCCACGCTTACCAACCCATCATCCGCCTCGGCCATGTTGGACCCGCGATCTTCGTACCGCTTCGGGTCCGAGGCCGTGCTACGGGCACGCTCATGGTCGCGAATCTGAAGGGCGGCCGCCTCTTTGATGAGGGAACGATCCGACTCGTCGAGACGTTCGCGGACCAGGCCTCAGTGGCGATCGAGTACGGACGGGCGCAGCGGAATCTCCAGCGCCTGGGGCTGATGGACGAGCGGGAGCGCATCGCCAAGGAGCTTCACGACGGCATCATCCAGTCCTTGTTCGCAGTAGGCATGGGCCTTCAGAGCACCGCGCTGCAGGCGGTCTCGCCGGAGACCGGGAATCGAATTGAGGCGGCTGTCGGCGAGCTCGATCGGGTCATTCGCGACCTTCGCAACTACATCTTCGGCCTGCGACCTGGCATCCTCGCCGACCGGCAGCTCGACCAGGCATTGAGCGCGCTTGGTGAGGAAGTGCAGGCCAGCTCCCATGTGCTCATCGAGGTGAATGTGGACGCAGCCCTGGCAGCCGACCTTTCAGCGAGATCACACGAGATCGTCCAGATCACGCGCGAAGCGCTGTCCAACGTCGCCCGGCACGCGCAGGCCAAGCACTCTGAGGTCCGACTGGCGCGGCAAGGTTCGAAGGCGGTCCTCACCATCGAAGACGACGGGATTGGATTCGACGTCCGCGGCGACTCAGCCGGCAATGGGTTGCGCAACATGCGTGAGCGAGCGGCGGCCATGGGGGGCGCAGTACGCCTCACCAGCAATGCGGGGAAAGGCACGCGACTACGCCTGACTCTCCCGGTCTGACGCTGTCGGTGCGACCATAGACAGCATGTCTAAGGACCGCCTCCGCATTCTGCTTGTCGACGACCACGAGGTGGTCCGCGACGGCGTGAAATCCCTTATCAACGCGAATGACGATCTGATGGTCGTCGCAGAGGCGGGATCGGTGCGCGAGGCGATCGATGAGGCGGTCAGGACCAAGCCCGACGTCGTGGTGATGGACGTCCGCCTTGCGGACGGCAGTGGAATCGAGGCCACGCGCGAGATTCGGGCCCGACTCGAGAACACCCAGGTCCTGATGCTCACCTCTTTCGCCGACGACGAAGCGCTCTTCGCCTCGATCATGGCCGGCGCCGCCGGCTACGTCCTCAAGCAGATACGAGGCGGTGAGCTGATCCGCGCCATCCGCGAGGTCGGGGCCGGCAGGAGCCTCCTCGACCCGGAGGTGACCAGATCGGTCCTCGAGCGGCTGCGCAAGGGCAAGAACATGCGCGACGAGAAGCTCGCTCGCCTCTCCGCGCAGGAGGAACGAATCCTCAGCTTGATCGCAAAAGGCCTGACCAACGGCCAGATCGGTAAGGAGCTGAAGCTGGCCGAGAAGACTGTCAAGAATTACGTGTCAACGATCCTTTCCAAGCTGGAGGTGGCGCGCCGGGCTGAAGCCGCCGCATATCTCGCGCGCCACACGACGACCCCTGGGTCGGTATAGCTGACTGGGTTTAAGCGATAGGGCCGAACGACCGGGTCAGTCGGCCGCCGCCAGCTCGTCGACCTGAGCCGCCTGGAGCCGCTTGGCGATCGACTCGGCAAGCTCTTTGACAGTAGCCTCGGCCACCCTGTGCATCAGCGCATCGTCGAGGTGTTTGCCAAGGCTCCCAAGTGGGGGTTGGTACATGCCGCAGACCGTCAGTCTGGTGACGCGGTCATCTACTGGCGCGAGCTCGACCTTTCCAGTCATGACCGGAAACAGCCGCTTGATATAGGTCGCCCGCCAGGTGATTGGGACCTCGGTCCAGCTGCCCGTGGTCAACGGCTCGCCTACCTCGACAACCACCTTCTTTTGAATTCCGACTCCGGCGACTCGCGGGCCGACCGCGGCACGACTGGCGCTCGCCAGGAGTGGGAACCACTTGCGGGGTCCCTTTGCGAGGACGGAGCTGACAGCCTCAACCGGGCTGTCGATATGAACTGAATGCTGGACAAACACACCGGGAGTATTGAGCCGATCGCACGAAACTACAGGGGCCGATAGTCACCAATCGTCAGGGTCTAATGGCGGCGCCGCCGCCTCAGCGATCCGTCGGTTTTCCACCGCCACCGGCGAGCCGCCGAAGCAGCGAGCGGACCGGATCGAAGTAAACGTCGTCCATGCGCTCTTTGAGCGGGATGATCGCGTTGTCAGTGATCTTGATGTGCTCAGGGCACACCTCGGTGCAGCATTTGGTGACGTTGCAGTAACCGAGACCGGCATCTCCCTTCAACTGCCGCCGCCTGTCGAGCACGTCCTTGGGGTGCATCTCGAGGCTGGCGATCCTGACCATGAACCGGGGTCCGTAGAAGGCGCTCTTTGCGTCGTGGTTTCGCAGAACATGGCAGACGTCCTGGCACAGGAAGCATTCGATGCATTTTCGAAATTCCATCACCCTTTCCACGTCCTTCTGCTGCATCCGCCACGGCTCGCTCGCTGCAAGGTCCTTCTCGGATGGTGTGAAGGGCGGGATCTGCTTGTTCACCTCGTAGTTCCAGCTCACGTCGGTGACGAGGTCCTTGATCACCGGGAACGCTCTCATGGGCCTGACGGTGACCGCACCCTTGTAGTCGGCGATCGGCGTCTTGCACATGAGGCGGGGGAAACCTTGAATCTCGGCAGAGCAGGAGCCGCACTTGGCAGCTTTGCAGTTCCAGCGCACGGCGAGGTCCGGGGCGCTGTTCGCTTGCGCCCACAGCACCGCATCGAGGACAACCATGCCCTCCATTACCGGCACGCGATACGAGACCAGCCCTCCCCCGTTCGCGTCGCCGCGCCACACCTGCAGGTCGAGGCTAGAGTCTTCCATTCATTCCACAGCCTCGGGCGTGTAGCGAGCGTAGGATCGATCGATTGCATCGGCGAGGTGCTCGGGCATACGCGGTCGCCGCTCCGCCCTGACATGCATGCCGTCTGAAGTCTTCTCAACGACACAGTTCACCGACGCGAGCTGGTCGTCGGTGTTCGGGTAGTCGGAGCGGGCGTGGGCGCCACGGCTCTCCTTCCTTTCTATTGCGGAGCGCAGCAGGGCCTCGGCATTGACGAGCAGAGAGCGAAGGTCGTACGCGGTGTGCCAGCCGGGATTGAAGGCGAGGATTTTCGAGCCGCCGCTCCCGCACACCTCCGCCCGATCGCGCAGTCCCTCGATCTTTTCGAGACCCGCCGCCAGGCCTGCACCATCTCTAACTATCGGCGCGTGCAATGACATCACGTCCTGGATCTCCGCCATGAGCGCATAGGGATTCTCGCCCGCGAGGCGGTCGAGGGGAGCCATCAGCGCAGTGACGGCATTCTCGATGTCGGCAGGGTCGACCTTCATGCTTGATGCCTTCGGGCTTTTCTGGGCTGCATCTGCTGCCGCATCGCCGGCCCGCTTGCCAAAGACCAGGAGATCGCTCAAAGAGTTGCCTCCGAGGCGGTTGGCGCCATGCAGTCCTGACGCGACCTCCCCTGCCGCATACAGCCCGGCGACCGTGGTCGCCCCCGTTTCGGGCACCACTCGCACCCCGCCCATCGCGTAGTGGATGGTTGGCGCCACCTCCATCGGCTGCTTGGTGATGTCGACCTTGGCCAGCTTCAGGAACTGCTCGTACATCGACGGGAGCTTGCTCTTGATGTACTCGGGCTTCCGGTGGGTGATGTCGAGGTAGGCTCCCCCGTGCGGTGTGCCGCGGCCGGCGCCGACCTCTGAATTGATCGCGCGAGCGACGATGTCCCTGGACGACAGCTCCATCCGCTCGTGGTCGTAGCGCTCCATGAAGCGCTCCCCGTCCTTGTTCCGCAAGACGCCACCCTCGCCGCGAACACCCTCGGTGACCAGGATGCCGCGAACACCCGCCGGCCAGACCATGCCTGTCGGATGGAACTGGACCATCTCCATGTCGCGGAGCTCAGCGCCTGCCTCGTATGCAAGGGCGGTGCCGTCTCCGGTGCTCTCCCACGAGTTCGACGTGACCCTGTACATCTTCCCGGTTCCGCCGGTCGCCAGCATCAGGGCGCCGAACCGGTACAGGATTAGGGCTCCATCGGCCCGCCGGTAAGCGAGCGCCCCGGCGACACGTTCATCGGACTTCACAAGCTTGAAGACAGTCACTTCCATGTGTACTTCCACACCGGTGGTGTGTACCGCATGGTCCTGGAGAGTCCTGATGAGCTCGAGCCCTGTGCGGTCTCCGATGTGGGCGAGGCGTGGATACGTGTGGGCTCCAAACGGCCGCTGGTGGATCCGGCCCTGCCAGGTTCGATCGAAAACGGCGCCCCACCGCTCCAGCTCCAGCACACGCTCGGGCGATTCTTTGGCGTGAAGCTCGGCCATGCGCCAGTCGTTGATCAGCTTGCCACCCTTCATCGTGTCGGCGAAATGCACCTCCCAGGAGTCCTGGTAGGCGACGTTGTGCATGGCCGCAGCGACGCCGCCTTCGGCCATCACGGTGTGGGCCTTGCCCAACAGCGACTTGCAAACGATCAGGACCCGAGCGCCGCCTTCAGCTGCGGCGATGGCGCCGCGCAAGCCGGCGCCTCCAGCGCCGAGGACGAGCACGTCGGTCTCGACTGTCTCATAGGCGGGAACGCTCAAGCCACCCACCGTGGATCCTGCAGGACGCCCGCCAGCAGCAGGCGGATGTAGATGTCGGTCGCCGCCACCGAGAAAAGGCTCGCCCACGCCCATCGGTCGTGCTTGATGTTGAGAACCGTTACGCCCTTCCAGAGCTTGTGCCGGGCGCGCGCCGCCAGCGAGCAAGAAAAGCAGTCAAGCTCTCCGCCGGCGAGGTGGCGGAAGGCGTGGCAGCCGAACGTGTAGCCAGAAAGCAGGATGACGTTGGTGAGCATCAGCGCACTTCCGAGTCCGATGCCCAACCTCCCTCCAAAGTCAAAGGCGAGGATCGCATCAAACCAGAGGAATCCAACCTGGACGACAGTCGCGTAAAAGGCGAACCGGTGAAAGTTGTTGAAGACCCATGGGATCGCCGTCTCCCCTCTGTAGCGGCGCTTCGGCTCAGAGACCGCACATGACCGCGGGTGCCAGAAGAACGATCGGAAATACGCCTTGCGGTAGTAGTAGCAGGTGAGCCGAAAGACCAATGGAGCCCACGCCACCCAGACCCCGGGCGGGATCGGCCCAACCTTGATCAGAGGCGAGTAGAAGGGACTGAGGTACGGGGCATAGTAACCCTCGTGCTGGAAGAAAACGACCCAGACTGCAAAGCCACCGAACAGGCTGAGCGCGAGGACCACGAAGGCCGGGTAAAGCCAATTCGGCAGGGTGCTGTAAGGATTGGTGACGGGCTCACGATCTGCGGCAGCGGGCCGGGCTACGGGATTGGAAAGCGCCACGTCGTGCTTATCTAACTACGACTCGGTTGAGCGGTGTTGCAGCGCCCATCGTGGCGGCCGGCGCGTGGATCGCCCGAACCTCCCACAAAAAAGAACTCCGGCGGGCCGAGCCCGCCGGAGTGTCGCCGTCCTGATGAGCTGTCACGCAGTAGCGATCTTCTGCACGGCTTTGAATGTCTCGACCTTGCGCGATGCGACCTGTAGTTCGAAGACGAGCGCGCCGAGCACGCCCAGCGCCGCGACCATCAGTCCAAGTGCGGCGTAGATGGTGTAGTTGCCGACCATCCACCAACCCCACGAGTTGAGAAGGGTGCCTCGAAGCATCTCACCCTGGAAGAGGGAAGTCTTCTGGCTGCTGAGAGTCGCTGCGGTTGTCTGAAGGGTTGTGTAGTTGGGGTCAGTAGTCGGGGTCGCAGCGAGGTCTTTGTTTGCCTTGCTGGCCGCGCTGCTGACTTCAGAGTAGGTCATGCCGCCGGCAATGCCTGCCAGGTGAACGCCGATGTAGTCGTTCCCGTAGACCCTGGCCTTGTCGCCGTTGTCGACCTGCTGGCCTGCGTAGTTTCGGATTTCAGCCGAGAACTTGGCAGGGTCAAGTGCACCGCCCGCCTTGATCTGGTCGGTACCCGGGAAGAAGATCTTCTGAGCGACAAGCTCGTTGTGCACCATCGTGGTGACGAAGCTGCCCTCGTAGAAAAGGAAGCCCGAGGCCGAAGCCAGAATGATTACCAACATCGCCTGAAGACTGACGATCCGCCACCGAATTGACTTGTCCATGCTGTTTCTCCTTTGAATGTGGCCCCTTTCGAGGCTCTCGTTGAGCTATTGGACGGCTCTTGACCTAAGTCAACAGCCCGGCGCGGTTCCAGTCGCCTGCCAATCGGCCCACCTGCCCTAGGGTCCGGGTCCCGGCCCGACTGGGCCAAATGACGGTCTCTTCATCCAGTGACGCGTGTTGAAGACGCGCCCCTTTGAGCTCCATGCCATCGGTGTACTCGTCAACGCCAATCCCTCGCCATCGGACCGTGCTGCCCGCGGCCCCTCCAGGTGCACAAGGCTTCCCCGCGGTTTGTTCGACGACCGGCGGTAAGCTAGCTCACCGATGGCCCAGGTCCACTTCCGGCTTGAGACCCAGCTGTCGCCTGCCTCCGTGATGGGCGCATTGACCGATTTCGGACCACGGCGGTCGCAGATCTGGCCGAACATCGATGACCAGCACTTCAAAGTGCACTCCGAGGGCCCCGGCTGGGCTGAGGTGACCGAAGGCAGCTCGGTGGCAGGCGGCGTCTGGGAACGCGAGAAGTACACCTGGAATGCCGCGACGGGTTCCGTGGCCGTGGAGACCATCGACTCCAACACGTGGGGTCCCGGCAGCCGCTGGGATTACAAGCTCACCCCAACCGCGAAGGGTGGCACGCAGGTCGATGTAACTGTCGCGCGCCACGGCAAGGGTTGGAAGGGCCGGCTGATCGAGCTTGGCCTGATGGTGGTTGGCGCGGGAATGCTCCGCGCACAAATGGAGGAGGCCCTGGCGCGGTCAGGCGCTTAACCGTCGTCAGGGGAACCTGCGAGGACCAAGTCCCCAGCCCGCCCCTGAGTCAAATGGAGACCCAGTCAGCAGGCCGACGTAGTGGTATCTGTCGCTAGGTGACCCTTACCGCTGTAGCGCCGCCCAGATGTGGGGCCAGAGCAGAATGGCCACCACAATCCCGCCGCCGATCTCGGTGACCGCCGTGGCGCCGGCCGCGACGTCTTTGATCTTTCCGATCTTCGGGTCTTGCTGCGGTTGCACGAAGTCGCAAAGCATCTCGATCGAGGTGTTGAGCGTCTCGACCGCCAGCAGGAGCGTTCCCACGAGCACGAGCACCGCGATCTCGACACTCGTGAACCGCAGAAGGAAACCGCCCGCCGCGAGCACAATCACCGCGACGATTCCCAGGCGCAGGGAGGGCGTGCGCGGCGCTACCCACATCAGCCCGGAGAAGGCGTGGTAAGCGCTCTTCAGAACGTTCCACGACCCGGACCTATGGGGTGCCCCGGTACGTTTGGCGGCCAACGCCTCGATCCTACCCGGTGGCGGCAGCGCTAGTCGGCATCCGGCCCACCATCACGCAGAGGTCACGGCGATCGGCGCCGCGAACATCGCATACGAGCTGTTGTGCCTGTTCGCTCCGCAAGCCGGCTGACGGACGCCAGATTCTGTAGTAGGTCGTAGGACTGCAAAATAGATGACTACCATGAGTCAGCGCTTAGGGGTGCCAACAATTCGTTTTGACGCCACGCTGTCCACGATCGACAAACGGACGATTTTGCGCTTGCCTGAGAAAGCGAGCGGGAAACTGCCGTCGCGCGGGCAGGTGGCAGTACGAGGAACGATCAATGGCCATGGGTTCCAGGCGGTGTTGGAACCAGACGGCTATTTGGGCCACTGGATGAGGATCGATGGAAAGCTCCAACGAACCGCTGCTTTGGGCGAGGGTGACACGGCGACGCTCGAAATTGAGTCACTCAAAGACTGGCCGGAGCCGAACGTGCCACAGGATCTTGAGACAGCACTGGCAGCTGCCCCTCAGAAGATCCAAGACCTATGGAAAGGTATTACGCCAATGGCACGCTGGGAATGGGTTCGCTGGGTCAATGCAACGCAAAACCCTGATACGCGCAAACGACGGGTCGAAGTAAGTGTCTCGAAAATGAAAAGCGGGAAGCGACGGCCCTGCTGTTTCAACCTTGCTGCATGCACCGACCCGGACTTGTCAAAAAACGGCAGGCTTATTGAGCCAGCGTAAGAAGGTGGATCACCCACAAGGGGGCTTCGCTCTCTTACAAGGAATCCGCAATTCAAAACACCCCACCTGACCACCGCACTATCAATGATCGCCGTCTGCGGCGAAGCACTGATCGACGCCATCGAGGACGCCGACGGTGCACAGCGAATGATGCCCGGGGGCGGTCCTTTCAACACAGCTCGAGCCCTTGCGCGTCTTGGCGTGCCAACCGCGTTTATCGGCCACCTTTCTACCGATGCGTTGGGCCGCCGCCTAGCCGAGCTGCTGACTGCGGATGGAGCGAGTCTGGCGCTGGCCAGCTTCGGCACCGAGCCGACCACCAGGGCTGCAGCGACAGTCGATGGCGCCGGGCGGGCTGAATACGAGTTCTTCGTCGACGGCACCTCCGCGCCGAACCTGACTCCGGAAATGATCCCCGCCCAGCTTCCGCCTGAAGTCACAGCCATCCACGTGGGCACGCTTGGCCTGGTCCTCGAGCCGATGGCGTCAACGCTGGCAGAGCTTATTGAGCGCGAAAGTGGCAAACGTCTGATCATGCTGGACCCCAACATCAGGCCGGCTGCGCTGGCCGGTGAGGGTGATTATCGCGACCGCCTGGGCCGGCTCATCGCGCTCAGCACGATAGTGAAGTTGAGTGAAACCGACTTGCGCTGGCTCAGCCCCGATTTGGGATATGAGGCTGCAGCGGACCTGATCTTGAAGCGCGGCGCCCAGCTCGTGATCGTGACGCTCGGACCCGACGGCGCTTATGCGATCGCCGCTGACTCTCGAGTCGCTGTCGAAGCACCACGCATCGAGGTTGTCGATACGATCGGCGCCGGCGATGCCTTCAGCGGCGCGTTCCTGGCCTGGCTTTACGAGCGCGATCGTCTGGAGACACAACTCAGCTTCTCGCGCAACGAGCTGCAATCGGCGCTCGAGTTCTCGTGCCTCGCGGCCTCCTTGACTTGCGCCCGCGAGGGGGCAGAGCCTCCCACCCGCGCGGAGATGAAGCGCGCGAAAGAATCCGCGGTCATCGACTGAATGTGGAGGAGTCAATGAGGGTTGGCGACATCGATGTGGCTCGAATCGGCTTAGGCACCAACCGACTGACGAAGACGCCTGACAACGTCGCGTTCATCAGAGCAGCGGTCGCCGCCGGTGTCCAGATGATCGACACCGCCCACCTCTACACAGGCGGACAAAGTGAGGAGACCGTCGGCGAGGCTCTCTCGCCGGTCCCCGAAGGATGCATCGTGGCCACCAAAGGCGGGTTCGGTGGCGCTGGGCGTGGCCGCCCAGAGGTGCTGCGCGCCGAGCTTGAGCAGAGCCTTCGCCGACTGAAGACCGACAGCATCTATCTCTATTACCTGCACCGCGTCGATCCGGAAACTCCTATCGAGGAGAGTCTCGCCACCATCAAGGAGTACCGGGACCAAGGCAAGATCCGCCACGTCGGCATTTCCGAGGTCGAGATAGACGAGATCGAGCGCGCCAGGCGGGTGGTGCCCATCACCGCAGTCCAGAACCACTACAACATTTCAGAGCGCAAGTACGACGATGTAGTCGACTACTGCGCCGGCGAGGGCATCGTCTTCGTGCCGTTCTATCCCCTGCGCGGGGAAGGTGGCGCCGCCCTCACCGAGATCGCCGGCCGGCACCAGGCATCCAAGCGGCAGATCATGCTCGCGTGGCTCCTCAAACGCTCGGCGGCCATGCTTCCGATCCCAGGCACGCTGTCGCTCCAGCACCTGAAGGAGAACCTTGCTGCGTTGAAGATCGAGCTCACCGACGCGGAGTTGCAGGCGCTCCGCTAGAGCTGGGCGCGACCGCCATAACGGTCCAACACCTGTAAGCAAGCTCGCTCCCGCTCAGACCGCACCGCGACATCTAGACTGGCTGATCGAGATGTTCACGGGTGCCAAGTACGCTCGGAGCGGCGACGTCAACATCGCGTATCAGGTGGTGGGCGACGGTCCGATCGACCTCGTGCTTGTGCTGGGCTGGGTCTCGCACCTCGCCTACGTCTGGGAGCATCTCGA
>Ga0193715_1000232_pt1 | contig 15048 bp, 25 predicted proteins | sample U2m2metaG_FD_143040 | JGI IMG/M metagenome (GOLD analysis project Ga0193715, IMG submission 143040) | Soil microbial communities from a riparian zone of the East river system, Colorado, United States - U2m2 | ecosystem: Environmental > Terrestrial > Soil > Riparian zone | place: USA: East River... | reverse complement strand
AGGTGATATTATTGGATTCATCATGTAGTAATCCGGCAAGGGTTGAGATAATAGTAGTGGGATCCAGTGCGTTAGAAAAACTAACTGATGACAATTCAGGTATTACATCTAATACATTAGAATTCCCAAGTGACACAAAAGGCATCAAAAAGGTGTGTAAAAATATCCAATAATACAATCGTAGAGAACAAGAAAATAGACCTAGTCAGACCTAGGCATAAATTTGCTCCATTTACACGTGCCGATAGAAGAGAGAGAAGAAATGAAGTCTATAAACTCCACTTCGAACATGGCATGCCCGCAACAAGAATAGCCATCCTTATGAAAGTAGATAGAAACACTATCAACAACGACCTGAAGATCCTGTACAATAAGGCCGTAAGAGACTACAACTCGGATTTGACCTTTGATGAAGTTATAGAAAAACAGTTACTGAGGCTTGAAACACAGCGTGATAGGCTATGTCTGTATCTTTGTGATACTAACGACATCAATAGTAAGATAACGATTGAACGTATGATAACAGATATCGACTTTAAAGTAATTGGAGTGATAGACAAAATGAATCAAAATATAGTACAGCATTGGAATGCAGTAATGGAACAAGTCAATAAAATAGCAGAGAAAGAAAATTTAAAGGTACGATTTACCAGTCTCTTTGAACTATATCGGATTTCTATAGATACAAGGGAAGACCTCGATAAACTCAGGGAAAAAGTATGGGGTAAACAGCAAGTACAAGGAGAGAAGAAATAAATGGAAATGAGAAATATTAGATTCGATGACCCAAAACACCTAGGAGAAGCAAGCCGGATATTTGTTGATACTATGATGAGGTTCGAATTACTTGATTATGCTAGGAGGTATTTTGAAAGAAAAGGCGACGATTCTTCAATGAAAAGGGCCAAAGAAATTAGAAAGTTATACAAGCAAACGATACTAGATTCTGTCTATATTGTTAGATCGCTCATACCCCGTGAGGTTATGGATGAGCACTATAATGCGCGTAAGGATCTTGACGACGCAAAATAGGCGGGTCTTAGGACTAACGAATTGACAAAATAGACAATAAACTAAATAAAGCAACTAACGCGTGACTATTCATATTCTGGTCCTCCTTCTTTTATGAGAAGTTATAGTTCCTTTAAGTTCCTACCTACAAAACCGAATAAATTCGGTCCTAACTTCCTTCAGCACGGCAAAAGGGAATTCAGTAAAATTAGTATCATTTTGGTATCCGTACCATTACATATTTTAAACATCAAAACTAAATTTTGCCATGGCAAAATGTCCTGAGTGTAAAATAGAATTCACTACTCCGCAAATGGAGTTTCTAAATGGAAATGAAAATACAGGAAATCAGTTTAGATATGCAGTATGCTCTTGTCCCGATTGCAATGTTTGTCTAGGATTTGTAAAGGTATAAACGGGGCCATCCCAGCAATGAATTTAAGATAAAATGTCATAAGCGCAACAATTTATTTAAAATTTATTGATACAAGTAACTAATCAAATTTCATCGTCTATTGAAACTTTGAAACTTTTATTTGCTTAAGACTAAACTTATCTAATTCATCATGACAGTTGGGCATTTCCCTATTGTCAAAACAAATTTACTCTAGTCATTGATTGATCTCTTGTCATTAATGTGTCCTAGCAGTAGGGTCTATTTCTCTTACTGACCACCACTTAAAATCTATATGACCACCGTACCATTTAATGACCATGCCAGCAGCGCCCCATGCATATACCTGAAATGGTTCGCCGCCGCATAAAGCCCTAGGTTCACCCCACTTTAGACCTTTAAAATCACTAGCCTCACCTACCTTTATCCATGTTTTTCTGTCACCATTTGGGCTTAACCAAAGTTGCATCCTTATTTTTGGGCTGGCAGGATCAGCGGATTCTATGAAGAAAATGTACTTTAAACCAAACCATCCCGGTCCTACAAAGTCAATACTAGGGCTTATAGTCTGTACGCCTTGTGGGTGGGTTATCGTGCCATGTAGGTCCTTTGTAAACTTGAATGTACCATTTGGCTTAATTTGTACATCGTAACAAGCCTCTTGGCAGCATTCTCGACCAATCGGTGCGGGGTGATGGTTCCAAGGACCTCGAATATAGATACCATCACGAGTAACTTTCTTGCTCATTTTGAAGAATCCTGTGAGCTCAACATTCGTTATAGCTGGCCACCATGTATATCCTCTTTGGATACATTGGGCAAAATTCATGTTACAACCCCCTATGGCATCTTTTTGCCCTGGGGTGACTAATATATTGAATTTAACGTTGTCATCGGAGTTAGGTTTCCATGAACCATCTTTATTTTTAATCAGTTTTTCATACTTAGAGCCACCGCCTATCTCAAGATGTGAATCGAATGGCTTATCGGGATTCATATACCAGACAAAACCTCCTGGCCTAGTTGGATACAAAAATGAAACTCCGTCCGGCCCAAGATTGCTGCCTACGTTAACTGTATTAGTTGCATGAGTGCTACTTAGATCTGTACCGAAGGCCTTTCGAAGTTTCATCAAAGGGCTGAAAGCGACTGCCCCACCTGTAACACAGATCAGTTTAAGAAATTCACGACGTGAGATTTTTCCTGCCACAAACCAAGAACTCCTTGTAACAATTATTAATATTAATCAATCTTCCTTATAAAAGAACTTACTGCTTTTTCATCGTATTTCTGTTCCTGTCTACACTGTGTTTATTTCGTAGCGATGGCAACTGCTAAAAATAGATTGATCCCATATAATGAATCCTCAGAGCAGTATCAATTTATAAAGAGCGACCTTATTCAGGCCAGCAAAAATAAGATGATTAATTGGATAATAGTGTATTCTTTCAGGACCTTTTACTCTTCGAACACGACTCATCCGGGTTTGGATGAATTGCAAGATGTATATCATCCCTTATTTGAAAAGTACAATGTGGATCTGGTATTACAAGCCCACAATCATAATTACCAGCGGACATATCCGCTTTCATATAATGTAACCAAACAATATACCCCCCTAATAATAGACAAAAATACTGATCATTATAGCAACATACAGAAGGGGCAAATATTCATTACAGTAGGTACCGGAGGAGCAGATTTGCTCTATTTTCACTAGAATATGCACAGACGGGACCTACCGTCACCCCGGCGGTGGTGATAATGCGTTCGTCTGCAATTGCATTTCCCTTAGTAAATCCGCTGCAGATATCTTTCGTTGCTCCTCAGAAGCCGTCTTTGCGGATGTATCGGCTGTCTTAACACAACTCCATTTTTTACTTAAGGCATCTGCATTGCAATCATAATTAGTAGAAACTCCACCAACGGTCAGTGTACAGTTTGATTTGTTTGTTTTGTCAGCACTAATTATGCAAGTAGCCATAGTCAAATCATCCCTTTTTGCAGAAACAAAACTTATAGATAAAGTATATACTGCTATTGTAAGAATTGAAAATATAACGATTAAGACTGGAATTCGGGAATCCATGTTATTTCTGCAACAGTAATTGTTCTATTTAAGATTTTATTGGTTAACATGTCAATAAAAATTCTTCACTGATTCACTTCTTATTATCCATTACTATCGCGAGTAAATGTCACATCTATTTTTTTCAATTGCTTACAATGTTCAAAAATTATAGACATGAGAATCGGATGCAATAAGACAGGTTTGCAAGCCATGACTCCGGAAGTATTGTACAATCGTGAATAAGACATCATTTCATCAAACGTTTTTCTTTCGCTTCTATCCAATTCTTCTCTGAATATTTTCCAGTTTCTTTTTTCTCTTTCTGATGCAAGTCTGTAAGAAGGAACTGTTCGACCCATAATTCCATTCTCCTGAATTTAAATTTAATTTCTAAATCACCATAAGGGGAGGAGGACGCTAATAATTCTAATAAATAAAAATAAGTTAGTTTGAATGCTAAGCAGTTACATTAGAACCTCTGATACAAAAAATTATGAAGCCACACCTATTTGGTGAAGGCCATCATATGTTCCCTTATCGAATGCTTGTAGATTAATGTTCTCACTAAAATCCTCTAAGGCAGTTGACTAATGTAATGCGTACATCGTTACTGACACTGTCTATCTGCGCAAGAGCAGCATTTATCTCTCCTGGCACTAATCCAGGATGAGGAGGTCCTTGCTCAAGTGCTTCACAAATTATGTCTATTATTTGTGCCCTAGTGGGGTTAGCGGGGAACTGTAAACCAAATTGATCATTTAAGATTACGGCAAGCTGCTGTATCTGAAAATTCTCCAAGACGTCTAAACACTCAATACATTCCGCCATAGTAATAGGTATTCCGATATCTCCGAATACATTGTCATCGCCGTTAGCCGGTGACGTGAGATCGTTGACGCAGACAAAATCATTGTTGTTAGTCGTGCTACCCACGGAGCCTATTTTTTCATATTCATTCTTGGCCTTACAATCGTTATCCTGTATTATTTTGTGAGTTCTCTCGTTACAGTTGTTGTCATCATTGTCTTCGCACTCTTCCTTGTCGGCAAATGCTGGTGCTACCTGTGACAGACCTGTTCCTGTTAGCGCTGTCAAGATTCCTGCAGACAGCACTACAAGCATTAACACGTTTTTTATGTTCAAGTTTGTTATCGCGAAGTGATACTAAACAAAATATAAGTGGAGTGAGTAAGAACTAGTACTAAAAAAAGAACAGAGTCTTCTTTACTACGTTAAATCTGAATTTAAGAATAGAATATTATTCTTTCAGGTTAATCAGATGGTATTTAATTGTAAGCAAGAACATGAAGATCCGGAAATTCCAGCAGCAATTGATAAAGGCTTGGCAGTGAATATTTTGTACGATTCCAGCCAAATTTGACTAATATAAATAATATGTTAGTCATAAAAATAATGTGAGTACTAATGCAAGGAGTACTAAAAAGAGTACCAAAAGGAGAACTAAGGCAAGTAATAAAAGTAATAATAAAGCAAGATCTCCCAAGAATACTACTAAAGGGGGCACCAAGGCAAAGGATTCAAGAGCAAAGAAAGGGGCCCGTGGTTCAGGTGTATTAAAAGGTGGTACTCAGTTGGGAATTGAAAAAGGCGATAAAACTCTAGGTAGGATTAAGATCGGTGGCGAAGCAGGCCTACAAAGCGATTACTCCGCAGGTGACTTTAAGGAAGGAGCGGAAGATGTTTTTGATAGCATAAAATCAGGTGTTAGGACTACAAAGAAAAAAATCTCTGACAATTTATGACTCATCTGCAATTGAACCACGGCAGATAGAATTAAGCCCTAAATTCGCCCTAAATTTATTGACTTATACTAACTTGGTAATCATAAAAAATGAACTAAGGACTAATTTTAGTCCATTTTTTCCTTTATCTTTTCTTTCTGGTACTCGCTTTCTAAATCCTTATCAGGATCTGCTACTTTCTTTGCAACTGCTTTTGCACCGGCTTGAACCTTGTCGCTTGCATCTTCCAGTCCTTCTCCTGCGTCTTCCAATCCTTCTTCGACGTCGGACTTGGCCTCTTCAACCTCAACCTCTGTTTCTTCTTTAATTTCAGAATCTGACATTGTAATATTAGTATGCACTACATTGCTTAATAATAGAGATGATAATCCTATTCATAGTAACAAATGCAAAGTTATATTGTATTAGGATTTATGTGTTGGAAAGTTTGAATGACATTTAACAGCGCCATTCCAAGTAATGCAATTGACGCGCCTATAACAACGATCATCAATGCGGTCGTTGATTCCATGTCACATTATGTGAAACAAGTTAAATAAGTATTAGAAACCGCTGGAGGGTCCAGAATTTGGAAGCAAGTAACCCACCAGCAACCATTATGTGTTCTCGTTAATATTTCCCAGCGCAACAAAATATACAATAATTAAAACCGGTGGGACTGATGGATTTTGATAAGAGATTCCCACCGGCCGTTTGTCTCAAAATGTCGTAGGAAGTGATTACATTAACTAATACAAAATATATGAATTTGACTTCCCCAAGTTTACTTACCAAATTAGATACTCGTATTATGATTTTTATATAGAAAATTTGATACGTATCAGATTGTTATCTTGAATTCATTATTAGGAAAATCATTGATTGGTGTTGGTTAAAAAGTCCATTGTCAAATGCCTTTTCATTTTTTTATCAAGTTGATTCTTGAATCTGTTCACTTACCGATTGACACAAATCATTAATTTTGACAGGCTTTGAAATGAATAAATCTATAATTCCTTCTTTTACATACTTTTGAAATACGTCATTTTCACCAACGTCGTATGCGCTAACTAGTATTGTTCTTACTTTCGGATTAAGTCCTTTAACTTTCTTTAATAATTCTAACCCGCTGAGATTCGGCAATCTCAAATCGGAAATAACGAGTACATAGTCGTTCTTGTTTTTTGCATAATGCTCCAGCGCAATAAGCGGATCGTTAAAACTTACAAGTGTGAAGCCACTTATACTGGCTTTAATTGCATCCTCAAACAGCCCAGTAATATCTATCTCGTCATCCACAATACCAATAATCCTACTATTAGTTGACTTCATGTGGCCGAACTCCGAATAATTCGTATCCCCAGCAAACAATAATATCTTTTATAAACTTTTTGACAAGGCTTTTAGACTCTTAAATTTATTTACTGTCAGCCACAAGATCTAAGATAACTTTTTCTATCTCACTTAATCGGACTGGTTTTATAAGCACGCGTATATTTTTGTCTCTAAAGAAAGCAATATTGGCAATTTCCTCTCGAAGTTGGTCGTACCCCGTTATAAAAATTATAGGAGTCAATGGATACTTTGTTAAAATTTCAGTGGCAGCATCCCTTCCGCTCTTGTGACCTGGGATTTTATAATCCATCAAGCAAACATCTGGTAAATTCTTTTCAAAATCTGACATAATGTTATCTGCATGGGAGCCACAAACTATCTCATGACCTATAACTCTGAGAAAATCCCTGTAAAGGATTAGAATGTCTTCTTCATCTTCAATAATCATAATTTTTAATTTTTTTGGTTTTTCGTTTTGCGTTACCAATCCTACCAGGCCAAAGTAGTTTGCTCGACAAAGAATAAAATGGTTTAAACTGATGGAAGGTAAAAAAATAAGAGGGATACAAAAGGTTCTCCCATCAGTATCCTGTGAATGGATATCCCTTATTCGTTTTCTTAACCACTTACTAGGGTCACAGGAATGAAATATTGAGTTTTATTTTATAAAAAATTAAAAGTGGATAGATTATCTTTTTTAATCTATCACGATGTTGCGCTTATTGTCGTCCTTCTCTTGAAAAATCTCTTAAATTGTCTTTTGCAACGTTTTCGAATGTATTTGCTACATTAGCATTCAGCCGTGAGAATTCTTTTGCGTTGTCTCTTGCGTGCTGCATTGAATTTTTCCATGCATCCATAGATGCAAATAGTTCGTTATTTGCTAATCTAGTTGCGGCGATCATACTGTCTGTAATATTGCTTACTGCTCTTGCATAATTTTCTGTGAATCTTTGTGGAGAACTCCAATATGACAAATTTGAATTTTGTACATTTTCAATGTACGGAGTCCATATGGATTGCATTGAATGGATAACCTCTTTTTGAGATTCTAGAAAACTATCTGCAATATCTTTTGTGGCTTGAATAGTTTCTTGTTGATATTCATTAACGGACTTTGTATACCGTGGAATTTCCTTAACTGCTTCATCTGTCGTCTTTCTAACTGTTGATTTTGTTTCGTCGAGAGCGATGTTGTTTCTTTCTCTATTTGTTTCTGCTTTATGTGATGCCATACTATTATATAGGCATAATCGCTTATATAGGTCGGTATTATTTGGTATTTATCACCATTATATTCCCCTAAAGATTCAGAAAAGGTTCTCGTTAAGCCAACAATAGCGGAGAAGTAATGCAAGTATTCAACACATATCTTAATGCCAAGATTAAAGCCACTGAAAACAAGATTACATTAGCGCCGGTCCATGCCAAATAGTTCCCATGAATGTAACTTACGTGAAAAGTGTGATGAGTAAGTACACGACCGTAACAGTGGATCGCCACAATTACGAAAGACTTCAGAAACTTGGTCGAGTTCCAGATAGTTTCAACGATGTAATTGGTAGGTTACTAGACCAGGCAGAAAAGGAGATTGTAAAATGACGGACGAATATTTCGAAATGCTAGCCAAGTTAAATGAAATTGTGAATGAACTTAGAAGTCATAATTGTGAGCATCAGAATTGTTGCGTCAAGTCCCTAATAGAGGAGATCGAATTTAATGAATAGCCAACAAACAAAAGAAGATACTAAACAAAAAAAAGAGATTGTTTACAAGTTTAGTAATAAAGGTCAGGGTCAACTAAGAGAAGCCGCAATTGTTGAAGGAAAACCATCTTTCATAAAATATTATTGTAACGAAGAGAAAGATAAAAGATTCATCCAGGTAGAACCAAAGATTATTGATTTTACACCAGCATTACGACCTCCACTCAGAGAAGAATATCCATATAATCCTTATGAATTTAAAACAGTTGATGAACAACAAAGATATCTATTAGCAGCGATGAAGGAAACACCTGATACATTATTAGCAAAAATCAAAACCCAATTTATTAACTCAATCCTTTTGACAAGATCTCTTTTGTAAGTGGACTCTTCTTTTTCCCGAGAAAGCCGAAGTTCTGAATTTTTAATTTCTTGTAGTAATATTTGATCTACAGTCATAGGGTCAATTCAACCAGTGAGGATTTAAAATCAAAGTAACTAATGAGGGAAGGAGGGTAAGAAGGACTTCGATAAATTAAAAAATCCTTCATCCCATCAAACCTATGAAAAGTAAGGAACCAATATATTAATAATGAAATGCGAAATAAGAAATTTTTGCATAATTAATTTAGAGGGCTCTTTGTAGCACCATTATTACTTTTCATTCCGCCGAGGTCCTTTGAATCGTTAGGATTACTAGGGCCCAATTCTTTAACAGTAGCATCTAATTCGGTCTTTAGCCCAGGAGTAACGTTTACCTTATTTATAGAATGGCAATCAACGTGATATGGATTTTGAGTGACAGTACATTCAAAGACTTGTAGTATTGTACCATCGTCTCTATACCCAACACAAATGACTGATCCGAGACTATTTGCATCTCCAAAACACTCAGTAGAAGCTGATACAAAATTTATTGTCGTACTATAGATTGCTATTGATAGAATTGAGGCCATAAAGATTAATAGTGCAAACTTAATCTTCATTACCAGGAATAATAACCTCACCCTATTAAACTTGTAGATCTCGAGCAAAATTTTTTTGTCAGTAATAATAGTCGAATCTGTCCCGATCAAAATTGCAAGTTCGAATTTAAAGATACTGATTTGGTCTATCAACCAGGCTCAAACGACATTACCTTAGACGGCACCATAAAGGTGGACACAGGAGAAGTAACGAAAATTAACAAGTCCTACTCGAGGCTTCAACCTACAGAAGCAAGTGAACAAAATGGCGTAAAGACAGAAATTGTTCAGGGAACTTTTGGCGTTGGAAAGGAGCCTGTCAATGGTGCCGAGATTGAATATAATGTAAACGGAACTCTAATATCACTTAGTGGAGAAAAAACATTATCGCTTAAGGGAGTCCCATGTAACGGAATTAATAATGACGCCGCCAAAACCATTGACTGCGACTATTAGAAAATCGTCGATGAATACGAGATGTTTGACTCGTATTTTCTTATCTATTAAATGGCAAAGTTTAAAGCTTGGTCATGTATAAGTAATTGTGAATCTGCTAACTGAACTGCTAGGAATATCATTCCCATCGGACCCGTTTTGTAGTCTTATTCCAGAAATGGATTGGAAATCCTTATATGAGTAAAAAATTCATTCGATTTACACTAACATGAGCACCGAGCTGGTTGTACTACGTGATTATAATAATCAATTAATGAATAGGAGAGAGTTACAAGTTATATTTAGAAATGTAGCGGGAAATATTAAGAAGAAAGATGCTATTGAAACAATATCAAAGTCAAATAATGTTGATTCAAAGACAGTTATACCAATAGAAATCAAATGCAATAGAGGAAGTACCGATGTTAAAGGTTTCTTTCACATTTATAAAGATGAAAAAAGTGCAAATGAAACTTTACCAAAATACGTATCAATGAGACTGATCGAAAAGACAGAAAGAAAAAAAATCTTTGACGAAGCTAAAGCTAAGAAACTGAAGGAAAAACAACAGAGTGCAGAAAAGGGCAAGTCAAAGAAATAGTGGTAGAAATGGCAGATAAAAAAAAGGATTCTAAATCTCAAATATACTCCTTCTATGATATTTCTGGTGATAAGGTTACCCGGAAAAAGAGGGATTGTCCTCGATGTGGAAAAGGAGTTTTCATGGCAGAGCACAAAGATAGGAATACCTGTGGCAAATGCGGATTTACCGAATTTAAACAAAAGTCAAAATAATTTCAAGTTAGTTCCCAATTCAAATCTATGCGATTTATTCTTATACTTGAGAGTCGTCCTCGCTTCCTATGTTCATTATGTCAAAATAGTCACAACTACATTCTTTATGTATTAAATCAGTTAAGCAAGGAGATGCGGTACCTCTACCATCTATAAATTCCCTTATGGGAAATCCATTATCACATATAATCGTGAGCTCAAATTTTCTTGAGCTTTTCAACTTTACTTGCATGTCATAAACAAATTTCCAATTTTTGCCCCTTTGGCCTACAAATTCGACTAACATAATCCCGGTATTATTAGTGAAATCAAAATTTGATGTTACTATTTTGTCGCTAACTGAGACGAGAGCTTTGACTTTCTTAATGTAAAATGGCGGAGTCGCCGGGTAAGTGGATAGTCTTTCTTTGATGCTGAATACAAGTCCGCTTGAACGTATTGAAAAATTTTCCTTCAAACTAAATATTTTTGAATTCTTTATTGACACGTAAAAAGGTCTACCGTTGCCAAGGACCAAACTCTTAGGTTCTTCCTTACCAAGAGGCCAATATGTAATGGAATCAGATTGAAGTAAATATGACAATTTTCTTTTCAATACATTTTCAATATGGTTTTGATTGAGCTCTAGACAGTCGTCATTTCGAGAATCTTTGCCCGTGATTTTCAATCTTTTTGTTTTCATGTATCGTCCGCTCAAGACCATCGCTTTTGAACTCATGTTAACTATGGATTCAAATTTCTTGCTGATCTGTAAGTTAATTGTAATATCCGGAGAGTTCGAATCAACTCGCTTGTTCGAAAGTTTACTGTATTTTTTCCTAATATCTCGTAGTACGCTGGTTTTGATATTCTCTTTTCCCCTTATTTTGAATCTTGATCTAAACTTGTCTTCATTATCATAAAAGCTGTGATCTAACGTTAATCCAATTTGAAAAGTATCATATCGATAATCTTTTGTTACCTGAAGAATATTTTTACATATTTTTTCTATTTGGGATCCAAATCCATGACATATTTGACAATCTTCAAATATTTCATTAGGAGAAAAATTCTTTACATTCTGTCTTTCTAGACACCAGTTACATAACTTGTATTCAAAATTTCGTTTCAATTAGTGGAATCTTTCTTTTTTATCCTATTCCAAGCCGTCTAAGCATACCTTGCATCTGTCTACCTTTGCTTTGTTTAATCATGCTCTTTGAATTATTGAAATTCTTGATAAGATCCTTCACATCATGCTCAGCTACACCGGAACCTCTTGCGATTCTTTTTCTGCGCGAGTCGTTTATTACTTCAGGATTCCTTTTTTCATCCTTTGACATTGATTGGATAATAAATCGCCATTTCTCCAATTTTCCCTGAATAACATCTATTTGATCTTCCTTCACTACTCCAGATAAACCAGGTAAATTATCGATGATATTTCTAAATCCCATTTTACCCACATTTTCCATTTGTGAATAAAAGTCTTCTATAGTCATTTTACCGCTAAGGACTCTTTTGGATTGATTTTCATCTGCTTGCAATTCCAAATCTTTGGCTAAATCTAAAATTGCTTTTATGTCGCCCATTCCCAGCAGCCTCCCCACGAATCTGGTGGGACTAAACTCTTCAAGATCATCGATCCTTTCACCGTTACCAATAAAGAAAATCCTTGCACCTGTTACAGCAGATGCGGCTAAAGCCCCTCCACCTTTTGCAGTCCCATCAAGCTTTGTTATAATAATACCCCCTACTGGAACTGTTTCATGGAACGACTTCGCCTGGCTAAAGGCCTGTTGGCCGATGGTTCCATCAATTACTAGTAGGATTAGATCTGGTTTTGAAATATTATACATACTTTTCATTTCTTCCAAAAGTTCTGCCTCGTCCTTGTGCCTTCCAGCGGTATCAATAATTACAACGTCTGTTCCTGCTTCTTTAAAATAATTAATTCCATTCTTTACTATGGAAGGAGCATCTTTGTTTGATTCATCTCCAAATACCTCAACATTTATTTTAACACAATTCATTTTAAGCTGTGTAAGTGCGCCGGGTCTCCACGTATCTGCTCCAATTACACCAACATGATACCCATGTTTCGTTAACCATCTTGCCAACTTTGCAGTAACCGTTGTTTTTCCACTTCCTTGGATACCAAACATCAGTACGATATTCATTTTTCCTGGTGTGAATGAAATGACTTGTTTTTCAGGGTGTTTATTTTGGGCAGCTATATCCCCTGTGTTTCCCATCAATCTAGAAAGTTCATCATACAGTATCGAAACGATATGATCTTTTCGTGACAATCCCTTGGGAGGTGTCTCCTCCATAGATCTCTTTTTCAGATTCTGAGTTATACTTAGAACCAACCTAACATTCACATCAGATTGAAGTAAAGCTCTTTGTATGTCCTTACACAAAGAATCAATCAATTCCTCATTTACATCAGAAGCGCCCACTAGTTTCTTTAATGCTGCTCCTAGACTAGTGCGAAGATTGTCTAGCATTTATTTATCTATTAATTGATAGCCAGACCGTATTTATTTATTAATACGCAGATTTTTTTAGAATTTTCTGACTTATACCCGCGTATAACCACGTATAACAAACGTATAAAAAAAATACCTCATGTAGGCTCACAATATGACAATGCCATCTTGAATTGTTCAGCACCAGTATATAGTCCTCGTTGTTCATATCCTACTATTTTCTCTCTGCATGTGGAATAGCCTTTCATTGAAGTTTCAGTGAATAATATTCCGACATACATTAGCAGAACTACGCTGAAAAAAATTGCAACCGATATAAGCAGTATAGACGAGGTCTTTGGTTCGGCTTGTTTCGTTTTTATTTCCAACTTTTCTACTGGTCGCGACCCATGCAACAAAATACTCATTTTTTCACCTCCGAAAGATGTTTCTTAATGGATATATCCAGTATGACGGCATGCAAGAAGATTAAGTGTGGTAAAGTCTGATTTTTATTAATACCAAGTTAATGCTAGTTTTGAGGTTAGAATTTCTAATTTATCAAAATTATTCGAAGCCCGCTATTCCCTGATTAACCCTACTTTGACACACCGGACATTTAGCTGGTAGCATTTTTTTCTAGTTAGAAGTTTTTATTTTTTTATGGCTCCGATGGTTGTACCAATGGATATAAAAGCTATAACCTGGGTGTTTTAGTAATGAAAAATTCTGGAATACCATTCCTCACTCTTGCAGCAATTTTGATTGCGACGGTGGGATCAACATCGATGTTATTTGCAAATACACTCCAATTTTCAAATGCTCAAGAAGAAAAAAATGTGGTAAGGGATTCGCAAACCGTTCTGCTTGAAGGTAAGATACTTCCCCCAAAAGATTATATCCACTTGTACGATACGACACCGTATCTAATAAAGCTGGGACATGTTGCTGCAAAACTTCCATGCGACACCAATAATAAAACATCCTTGAATGTGCTTATCGGTCAGGCACCCAAATTAAAGCCAACTGATATGGAGTTAGTTAAGGAACTATCTACACCAGGAAAAATGTGCATATACCATGTGGATCTTGAATCAGGACCTCCGGGTGTTAATCCCATTACTGATATAGCGCTACAAAACCCAACAGCCAAGGAAGTTAAATTTGGGCCAACTGCAACAGTAGTAATAGGCGTGGATGAAATTTCGCCAGCTATAGAAACAGAAAAGTCCTCGGGAAATATGTCAATGGGTAATAGTACAGGCTGATCAGTGCTTTACCATTTTTATTCTCCTTTCTTTAATATTTTATGTTCATTTGGAGCAAGTTTTTGGATACTAAAAAAACTGGTTACTGATGAGAGGAACAAAATGCAACATTGGTTGTCGGGGCGGGACTATTTTTGTATCTCATTACCATGAACAATATTATTTGCCTTTTAGAATTACTGGTCTTTCCTTAGTAGGTCTTTTTGCATATATGATAAATATCGTTGACGTTACTGTGTATTCATTACAAACTATTATGAAATAATCAAGATTTAAAGATTAAGTAAATTTGGCTAGTCTACAACTAATGCGTTCCTGAGAGAGTCTTGAGATTCTTCCAAGCGTTTATTGAAATCATTTTCTTGAGTAATAGATGTATGTTATTGATTGACTTGTTGGTATGTTTTTCCATCGTAGTATGAAGGAACCATACCAGAAGATACCAAGTCTTGATCTACATTCTGACCAGCTGCGACTCTGTCAGCATGGTCTAAACAGTATTTAATTATGATATTATCTGCATTGTTGGGGTTATCAGGATCACCGTAGTTGCCAGTTGTTTCATTGTAATACGGTTGTCCATATGCTAAAGAAAGACCAAACAAGTTACGCTGTATAGAACCTGCCAAGAATAGTGCTCCCATGGTAAGTGCTATTATTCCAACAATAGATAATATTATTTTAGTGGTCATTTCTCCTTGTTTAATTATCATTCTATGAAGATTTAACTAATCTACTCAGAATTGATTTCATATGAAAATTTTAGCGATTCTTTACCCTGGCGGAGAGATAGCAAAAAACAACCCAGGCTTGTTAGGTTGTGCGGAGAACGCGTTGGGCTTGAGAGATTTTCTCGAAAAACAGGGCCATGAATTA
>Ga0193715_1000225_pt1 | contig 15190 bp, 10 predicted proteins | sample U2m2metaG_FD_143040 | JGI IMG/M metagenome (GOLD analysis project Ga0193715, IMG submission 143040) | Soil microbial communities from a riparian zone of the East river system, Colorado, United States - U2m2 | ecosystem: Environmental > Terrestrial > Soil > Riparian zone | place: USA: East River... | reverse complement strand
CTAATCAGTTCGCTGCCATGGCATCGGGCTAACTTTAGTATCTTCTACGATGGCCCGGCTGACACCTGGATGCAGGGATTGGATGTCGGTGCGGTAGTCCACTGGACCGGTCAATACGAGGATGACAATGCCAGTCTGACACAATCGACGAAGCTCAACGAGCCAAGGAGTGGCCCGTTGCCCGAGCGCGCGCGCAAAGTGTCCGCGTTAACCACGCTGGACCTCCTCTTAAACTACACATTCAACCTGCCACCGCCTGCACCGGCGGAGGTACCTGGCTTTGCCAAGGACGGTGGGAAGAATGTGAAGATGAAGGATGGCAAGGAAAAGAATGTGGTCCCAGTCTCCACGGCTGAGTACGGCTGCAGCAACTGGAAGTGGTGGCTTAACAATACCACCGTCACTCTTGGTATGCAGAACGTGACCGATGAAGATCCACCATTTGTGGCTGGTAGCTTCGAGAATGGCTATGACGAATCGCTGACCACGATCAAAGGCCGGTTCTGGTACGTCGGGCTAAAGAAGAGATTCTAAAAATCAGCTAGCACAATTCACAGCGGCCGGGCTCGTTACTGAGTCCGGCCGTTTTGCTTTGGGGGTGCGGCTACATATCGGTCCTATTAAAAACGCGGCAGTCCAGATGTCAGTCGGGCATTAAGGAATCTTTATTATCGTGCGTGCCAACTTGCATATAAGATGTCTGCTAGCGCGCTGCCTATGCAAACCAGCCACTCTCACAGCGCACCACCACCGTTGTGGCAGCAGACGTGGTTTTTGACGCTTCTCTTAATCGCTCTCATTTTCGTTGCATATGCTAGGGTGTTTAGTGCCGGATTCATCTGGGACGATGAATCGCATTTGACCGAGAACCCCTGCGTTGTTGGTCCGCTGGGATTGAAGGAAGTCTGGACCACCACGCGAGCAGTCTATTACCCACTCGTGCTTACGACGTTTTGGGGTCTGCATAAGGTTATTGGATTAACCCCTTGGCCATATCATCTCCTGAATGTGCTTTTGCACGCTGGATCGGCTGTCGTGCTCTGGCAGGTCTTGCGGCAACTCGGTATTCGCGGTGCATGGCTGGGAGCTGCCCTGTGGGCTTTGCATCCGGCGATGGTCCAATCAGTCGCCTGGGTAACTGAGCTCAAAAACACACAATCCGGCTTCTTGTATCTCTTGGCGATCTTCTGTTTTTTGAAATGGAACGAGCGGCCGCGGATTACGCAAATAACACGGATCAAGAACACGGAGGACCAAGTGGCGCTCTCCAAAGCGCCTCAGCGACGTTTTTGGAGTGCGGTGACCTGTCGCCGCTTTTATACCAAAAAACATGGCACCTCACCGGAAAGCGTGGACGTGTCCGCGCGCTCCAAAACGGAGTCACCTGCGCGCTGGTGGCAGTTTGCTTTGTCTTTGCTCTTCTTCTTACTCGCCACCCTGAGCAAGCCATCCGTGGTCATGTTACCTGTGGTACTTGCCCTCTGTGTCTGGTGGCGAACAGGACGGATCTGCTGGCGTGATATTGCCGCGCTAGCGCCGTTTGTGTTAATATCCGGGCTCGCGAGCGTCTGGACTATTTTGGAGCAGAAGTTCCACGCTGGCGCAATTGGCGCTGAGTGGGCGCAAACCTGGCCCGAACGCCTTATCATCGCAGGGCGCGTGATATGGTTTTACCTGGCGAAGCTGACATGGCCGCATCCGCTGATCTTCATCTATCCGCGCTGGGAAATTGATCCGTCACAGATAACGGCCTATTTGCCGCTCCTCGCAGCGTTAGCCGGACTGCTTGTTTTGTGGTTAGTCCGTGCGAGATGGAGCCGCGCCGTATTCTTCGCCACCGCGTACTATGTTGTTTCGTTGTTTCCGGTGCTTGGTTTTTTCAGCGTCTTTTTCTTCCGCTACTCCTTTGTGAGCGATCATTTTCAATATCTGGCGAGCATGGGACCCCTGGCATTAGCTGGCGCAGGCATCGTAAATTTTGTAGGGCGTTTGACTCGTTCGCTCCCGATCTCTCGCCCTGGCAGGCCGCCCGTCCGTGTCGCTCGCATCTCGGCGACTCAATTCGGTGAAACGCCGTCCGAATTGGCGTCTGACACAGACGCCCTACAATTTTCCGATAGCATCGCCGTAGTTAGATCGAAGTCCTTTCTGCTTGCTGCAATCTCGGGGGTTCTCCTCCTGTCGCTCGTTTTTTTGACATGGCGACAAACTGCTGGTTACCGCAATGTTGTTACCCTGTATACCGCGACACTAACAAAGAATCCAGGTTGCTGGATGGCGCATTACAATTTGGGCATCGCTCTCAATGACAGGGGGAAAACCGATGAGGCGATCGCTCAATATCAGCAGGCTATTGAGCTGCGGCCACGTTATGCAGAAGCGCATTACAATCTGGCCCGGCTTCTTGCGCAGAAGGGGCAGCTCGACGATGCCGTTACTCATTATGAAAAAGCATTGGAAATAAACCCTGCTGATGCAGAAGCCCAGAACAATCTCGGCGTCACGCTTTTTGGGAGCGGACGCGTGGATGAGGCGATTGCGCACTATCAGGAAGCGCTAAAGATCCGGCCAGATTACGTGGAAGGCTCTTGCAATCTGGCGAACGCGCTTCTTTCAAAGGGAGATTTAAATGAGGCTATCGCCCGTTATTCTGCATGTCTCGCACTATCGCCAAATCAGGCTGACGTTCAGTACGATCTTGCGAGTGCCTTACTCCGAAAGGGTCGGACGGATGAGGCGATTGCGCATTACAAGAAAGTGCTCGAGCTGCGTCCGGACAGCGCGGATGCTTACGCAAATCTGGGAAGCGGATTTCTTGCAAAAGGCCGCATCCGAGATGCGATCGCTGCGTACAGGAATGCCCTTCGGATTTCTCCGGAAAATGTGCCCGCGCAAAGTAATCTGGCTTGGCTCCTGGCAACATCCTCAGATCCGTTACTCAGAAACGGATCAGAGGCTGTCCTTCTGGCTGAACGAGCCGACTCGGAGAGCTCTCGGAGCGAGAATCGCCCGATTGTTCTGCGCATCCTGGCCGCGGCATACGCTGAAGATGGCCGTTTTGGTGAGGCCAAGCAAACTGCTCGACAGGCTTTGCAAGCGGCTGAGATCCAAGGAAACACCACTCTAGCCAATGCCCTTCGCGACGAAATCGCACTCTACGACTTAGGTTTACCTTATCACAAAGAACGATAATCGGCTGGTGAAATCCCGACCATTGGCGTTGCCGTGGAAAACGTATAGGGGCCAGCGCTCCACCTGGCTGGTCGGCTTCTGTTATTTCCCGGGAGACATTTGACGGAGGGGAAGACCTATCTGGTAGAGAGCGATGTCGCCTTCAAGAAGGTGCGCAACCTCGAGATTGCTTTGCCTGGTAGCTATCGTCATACCTCGTTGAGCCGCTTCGATCGCCTCTGAGAACCGGCCGGCCTCCGCATACGCGGCAGCCAGCGCTCGGAGAAACTTTGGGTCTTCAATATTTGAAAGCTCCACTGCTTTCCTGGCGAACTCGACCGCTTTGGCGCCGTCGCGGATTGATGCATCAGAAGCTGTCGCAAGCACCCAGGCAACATTAATGCGAGAGTGGGGATCCTCGGGAGCTAATGCCAACGCTTTTTCGTAATTGGCGATTGCCTCCCGTAGTGAACCCTTCCGCAAAAGAGCGTTACCAAGGCCGGTGTAGGCATCAGCGTCGTTGGGCTGTATCTGAAGCGTTTTCTCCCAGTCAACGATCGCTTCGTCGGTGCGACCTTGTCCAAAAAGAACGTTACCGCGGTTGTAATAGGCGTCTGCATAGTCTGGCTGCAATTTGATTGCCTCCTCGTAATGGACCATCGCTTCGTCGGTGCGACCTTTTCTGGCGAGATCGTCAGCGAGATTCATTTGCACAAAAGCTGAACCCAGATCGTAGTGGGCGTCCCGCTTGCCAGACCTAATCCTCGCGGCAGTCTCAAAATGCGAGATCGCTTTGTCTAGCTCGCCGCGGTCGCCACACAAGTACCCGAGATTATTGTGGGCAACGTCGTTGTTATGAGTTACGGCAAGAGCATGGCTCCAAAGAGTCTCGCTATTGCGCCAATTAGAAGTCTGAACAAATGCCCCCCATGCCAGAGCAGCGATGATTGTTATCACGACCGCGGCGGCTACGGCAAACTGTGACCTGGATCGGCGGACTCCAATCACGTCAGCAGCAAGCCAAACTGCGAGTACAAACAGCCCGATATGTGGGAGGTAGGTATAACGATCTGCATGACCTTGTTCTCCGACTTGGACGAGGCCAATTACCGGAAGGAGCATAACAAGATACCAGAACCATCCGGTGAACAGATAAGGTCGTTGTTTTCGGAAAACGATGGCTGACCCAGTGATGGCCAGCAGGAATACGATCGCGGAAATGACTTTCCAAATTGCTAGAGTGTCATTTGGGTGAGGATAGAAAACCGCAAGGTCTGTCGGCCATAACGTTTTCCACACGTAAATCGCGTAACTGGCGAACGCGTTTTGCACTCGCCAGAGAAGCGGCAACGGGGGGATCGCGCCAGCCGCGCGCTTTTGCAGGATATATGTGACCGTGCAGGCGCCTATGGAAAGAATGAGCAACGGGATTTTTTCCAGAAGGAGGCGTCGTATTACGTCTCCTTGATTACCAGACTGCGCGATTTTCCTCTTCCCCGTTGTTAAGGAGGGTTGTTCAAGACGGCGTAGTGGCCAGTAATCAAGAAGGAGAAGGACGATGGGGACGCTTACCAGCATTGGCTTGGACATGAGCCCCGCTGCGTAGAGCACAACGACCGCCAGATACCGCGTTGTGGAAGGTGCGTGTGCGTAACGACCGTATGCGCCCAGCATGAATAAGAAGAAGACAGCGCTAAGAACGTCTTTTCGCTCGCTTATCCATGCCACGGATTCGACATGCAAGGGATGCACCGCAAATAATGCTGCCACAATCGCGCTCTTCCATACTGCTCCAGTCATTTGCCGCAACACCTGAAACAGCAGAAGCACCGCGATCGTGTGCAAGATAATATTGGTCGCATGATGACCGCCAGCGTTCAGGCTGTATAGTTGGCAGTCCAGCATGTGCGACAGAGTCGTTAACGGATGCCAGTTGCGTGCGTGCTGGCTGATAAACGCATGACCCATCCCTTTTATGGTTAGTCCTGCCTGAATACCCGGAGCATTGTAGACGTATAGGTCGTCATCGAAATTGACGAACTCATAACGTATTGTTTGGGCAAATATCGCCAGACTAATTCCGGCAAGCAACAGGTAGATAATGACAGTGATACTACGAGAGCGCGCAGCTCGGTCTGGATTACCTCGTCGCTCGTTGGTTCGGCGCTTTTTGTTATTCGCTGTGAGGCGGCGAATTGCCATTTGTTAAACTAGGGTCTCGCAACGGCTTTTGTTCTTGGTAGAGTGCAATGTTGCCTTCGAGTTCGGTAGCCAGTCCCGGGTTTCCCTGGCTATTGGCCAGTTCAATCCCGAGCTGCGCAGCCTGAATTGCCTTCGAAAACTCGCCACTTTCGGCATAAGCTGCTGCCAACGTGCGGAAAAGTATCGGGATTCTGCCTCCGGAGAGGCGTAGGGCTTGCTCCGCCAGTCGAACCGCTTTTGGTCCATCTCGAAGAGACTGGTCTGGGGACGTTGCAAATACCCACGCAAGATTGCTCATTGCATTCCCGTTGTCGGGTTGAATCGCCAATACCTTCTCCCATTCTTCGACACCCTCAGCAACACGATCTTGCTGGGTAAGAACCGTGCCTACGATGTTGTGGACCTCTATGTTATCGGGTTGTAGTTGGAGTAATTTACGGTAGTGAATCAACGCATCGGCCACTTGACCTTTTTGGAGAAGAGCCTTTGCCAGATTCTCATGGGCGGGGCTGTTGTCTGGCCGAAGATCCACGGCCGCTTGCAGAAGCGAAATAGCCTCATCCACTTTACCCTGCCGCAAAAAGACGATGCCGAGGTTATTTTCAGCAACATCATTGTTGACCGTTACTGCAAGCGCATGCCTAAACAGTGTTTCGCTATCGCGCCAATACGAGGTCTGAACCCATGCGCACAAGGTCAAAGCGCCGATGACAAGTATTGCAGCAGTGCTCAAAGTTGCGCGTCGATATCGATACAAAACGGTCAAGTCAACCACCGCCCAGGTAGCTGCTATGTACAGGCCAATTTGAGGTAAATACGTGTATCGATCAGCGCGGCCCTGCCATCCTACTTGCACCAGTCCGATCACCGGGACAAGCATTCCCAGATACCACAACCAACCTGTAAGCAGGTACGGTCGACGTGTTCGCAGAGCAATAGCTGCCACCGTGATACACATTAGAACGAGGAGACAGCAGGCGATTTCCCAAAGGGGTAGCCGGTTCTCCGGATGCGGGTAGAACACTGCGAGGTTCACCGGCCAGAGCATCTGCCAGATGTAGAGGACATAGCTGACCACAGCGTTGTTGATTCGTTCGAATATCGGCAACTCCTCGGTCTGGCCGACCGCGCCTTTCTGAACAAGAAACGTAATGACACTTGAAACAGCCGACAGCACGATCAACGGGATTTTCTCCCCGACACGCTTCCACAATTGACCTTTGATTCTATTGAGAGGCCAGTAGTCGAGAAGCAAGAGCACAAATGGCAATGTGACCAGCATCGGCTTAGACATGAGTCCGCAGGCGAACAGGAATACCACAACCAGATAACGTCTGACCCGAGGTACACGCACATAATTCACGTAGGCGAGCAATGTCAGCATGAAGAAGACACCGCTCAGCACATCCTTTCGTTCCGCAATCCAGGCAACCGATTCGACACGCAACGGATGAATTGCGAACACCGCCGCAACAAAAGCGCTTCGCCAAACCGCTCCGGTCATCTGTTGCAGCGCTAGAAAAAGGAGCATCGCCGCCAGGGTATGGAGGAGGACATTTGTAAAATGATGCCATCCTGCCTTCAACCCATATAGCTGGCAGTCGAGCATGTGCGAAATGGTCGTCAGCGGATGCCAGTTCAGGGAGTGGATATGTGTAAATGCCCAGGCAATACCGCTGATGCTAAGACCACCTGTTATTTTCGTGTTCTCATAAACGTAACGCGGATCATCGTAGTTAATGAAGTCGTGCCAGAGCGTTTGGCTAAAAACAACCCAGGTAAGCACAGCGAGAGAAAGGCAGATGCCGACGGATAGCCAGCAGCGGTTCGGTGTTGTCTGCATCTTCAAGAAACGACAAATGAGAAATGCCGTATGTCAAAGGAATGACGAAACCCAAATACAAGCGGGTTGCAGACCGGCTTCGTCATTTCTTTAGGACTTCCTCTGGTAGATCAAAATGTATTTTCCGAGCTGTGGCACTGATTGCGGCACGTTATCAAAATAATAATCTGTCTTGTCTGGTGACACCATGTTCACGAACCCCACAACGGTATAGTTTTGCGCTGCATATTGATTAGCCCAGTTGAAAATCAACCGCTCAGATTCCGGCCGTTCCAGCCACGAATCCGGCATCACCACGGAGATAAGAAATTTGGGACGGGCACGTTCAACCTCCCGAATCATTTCTTGCTGCATTTGAGTTGCATACTTCTGGGGTTCCATAAGGCTGTAAGTGTAAATGTAGCCGGTTGCGGAATGCCGGTCGGAATAAAGATAAATCTGCGGCTCGGAACCCAGCACGGCGATCGTGTCATTTCGAGTTGTATGTTCTCGCAGATATTCCGCAATTCTGATGGATTCCGCGAAGGGACTCTCTGGATAAATCATTCGAGACGCATCGGCTGACGATGCTTCAAAAAAGAACTTTCGTTCGGCAAGAATCGGCCAAACAAGAGCAAATCCCAGGATTAACATGGGGATAAATCGCACTACGATTAATCGATCTGCACTGAGATCTGACAATCTGCTGATGGCAACGCCCGCGAGTAGCGAAACAGCCGGAAGCACCAAGATGAAATAGTGCAATCGAAAATAGAATCCCGGGCATAGCGCCAATGCAGAGCACAAAAGGAAGCCCAACAGAAAAGGTGCGATGGGACGTGTTCGTTGCTCCCACAAACCCGCAACGAGTCCGATTGCAGCCAGTGCCCAGATCGGCCAGCCGGCAACGAGGACTTCTTTTACGCTGTAGAAGAAAATTCGCGGCGCTTGACTGAAGGGAACGACGCTGCCGTACTGGCGCGCGTAATCGATTGTCCAAAACCAAAACCTGTCGAACACGCCGATGCGCCAGAGAAGCAGGCAAGTAATTCCCAGGGGAAGAATTACACCGGCGCTGAAAATCAGGGTTCGCAGAAGAATTTTTTCAAGGCGGAACCGACGGTGAAGATTGTTGGAGACGAGATAAATCGCTCCAAATAGAGCAAAGAAAACAGCCGGCTGCTTCATTAACACTCCAAGGCCGAAGAGCAACCCACTTGTGAATAGGCATCCATAAGCTTGCCGATCTCTGGCTTTGAGCAGAAGCCATGTTCCGCCAAGCACCGGGAGCAACACAAAATGTGTGGCGTGGCCAGCAAACCCCAGCACGGAGGGGCTTACAGCGAGCACGGCATAGCTCATTCCTGCGGTAAGTCCCACGACAGAATTCACAAGTCGGCGGCCCAGTAAAAAGATCAAAATGATCGTAGCTGCGTTAACAAGAAGCAGTCCCAAATGGATTCCGGTTATTGTTTGTCCAAAGATCGACATGATTGCGGCGTAGGCTGCATAAGTGCCCGGGAACTTCATGTTGTAAGCGAGCGCGTATGGTGGAACACCTTGCAAAATGAGTTGTCCGGCATAAGCGTATTCGCCTTCGTCGCGCTCAAGTGGAACTCCAAGGAGTCGAATTCTGATGGCAATAACGAGGCCAAAAACGATTACGGCCAGAATCCACCACCCAGCGCCAAGGGCCTTGCGGCTATCGTCAATCTTATGAGTCACAAAAGCTGCTATTTCGACGAGAAACCGGACGTTGCAACTCGGGCATTTGAAATTCGCCCGCTCCTAACATCCCTGGGAGTTTTCCGTCTCCACAAAACTTCGACGCGGGAGGAGCCCATTTTCCGTTGATTCGCGTGACTCGCCCCTAGTTTATGCGTCAAATCGCCGAGCCCTTTTTTCCTTCTCGGCGTCGCGCGTTCGTTTTTGCTCTTGTGTTGGCGGTTGTGACGATCTTTGCGTATCGGCCTGCATGGAACGGAGGTTTCCTTTGGGACGACGACGTTTACATCACCAACAATGAGCTGCTAACGGCGCCTGATGGTCTGCGGCGAATCTGGTTCTCGCTCGATTCCCCTTCGCAGTATTTCCCGCTGGTTTATACAACTTTTCGCGTCGAGCACGCCATTTGGGGCCTCGATCCAACCGGATATCATTGGGTGAATCTCCTGCTGCATGTCGCCAACGCCCTTCTGGTGTGGTTGGTCCTGGCGCGGTTAAAGGTACCAGGAGCGTGGCTGGCTGGAGCAATTTTTGCTCTGCACCCCGTGCAGGTGGAATCAGTCGCTTGGATCACGGAACGGAAAAATGTGCTCATGGGCTTTTTCTTTTTGCTCGCGCTACTTGCCTGGATTGCATTCGTTGACGGAAGGACGAAACGGCCCTGGCTGTTTTATGGACTCGCCCTGATCCTTTATCTACTGGCACTGTCGGCGAAGACAACGGCCTGCACGCTGCCTGCGGCATTATTCTTAATTCTGTGGTTGCAGAGGACGCCTATCCGTTGGAAGCGAGTTTTCCAGATCATTCCCTTTCTTGTCCTTGGCATCGCCATGGGCATGTTGGCGATGTGGTGGGAGCGGTACCACCAGGGGACGAGTCGTGCCGTTTTTACGTTCCTGAGCCCAATCGAACGAGTTCTCGTCGCTAGCCGTGCCGTTTGGTTTTATCTCAGCAAACTCATCTGGCCATCTAATCTGACATTTATTTATCCGCGATGGGATATCGCGCCGACTCATCTGCTCAACTATGCGTGGCTGTTAGCGGGAGTTATAGCATGCGGAGCTCTCTATTTTCTGCGTCGATATTGGGGGCGCAGCGTCGAGGTCGCGGCAGGATTTTTCGTTGTGACCCTGAGCCCGGTGCTGGGGTTCATCATGCTTTACACATTTCGCTACACGTTTGTAGCCGATCATTATCAATACCTCGCCTGTATTGGTCCGATTGCCTTGGCGTCTGCTGGTCTGGCCAATTTGGCCGACACGTTTAAGAGCGGTCGCGCCTTAATCTTAAGCACGGCGCTCTGTGTGGTGGCAGTGTTGGCAACACTGACATGGCGACAAGCTGCAATGTATGGCGACATCGACACGCTCTGGCGCACGACTCTGGCCAGAAATTCCGGTTGCTGGATGGCTCACAACAATTTGGGCATGGTGCTATTCGAGAAAGGCCAGCTTGACGAGGCGATTCGTCATTACCGGAGGACGCTCGAAATGCAGCCTGACTTTTGGGATGCCGATTACAATCTTGGCACCGCCCTTCTGGGCAAAGGCCAAGTGGACGAGGCAATTTTCTATTGCGACAAAGCGGTCAGGATGGAGCCAAACGATCCAGATGCTCACGTGGCGTTCGCCAATGCTCTTCTTCAAAAGAAACGAACCGACGACGCGATCGCTCACTATCAAAAAGCGGTGGCAATACGTCCCGATTACTTTTTTGCCCGTTATGGTCTCGGCCATGCTCTGCTTGAGAAAGGGAAGCTCGATGCTGCAATTGAGCATTCCCGGGCTGCCTTGTTGATCCAGCCTAATAACGCAGACTGTCACACGGTCTTGGCCATTGCTCTTGATGAAAAAGGTCAATGGGCCGAAGCCATCCAACACTACGAAAAGGCGTTGGAGATTTCTCCTCAATCCATTTCCGCCCTGAATAATCTGGCGTGGTTGCTAGCCGCAGGTTCCAACGCATCATTGCGAAACGGAGCCAGGGCGATTCAATTTGCCCAGCAAGCTGACCAGCTTTCCGGAGGCACCAATGTGCTTGTGCTCCGCACGTTGGCAGCGGCGTATGCGGAGGCCGGCCAATTTGGAAAAGCGATCGAAACCGCCCACGCTGCGATGCAGCTGGGGCAGAGTCAGCGCGATGATTCGTTAGCGACCGAGCTTCAGCAAGAGATCGCGCTCTATGAGTTGGGGTTGCCTTATCGCGAAATGGCGAAATAACGACGGCATAGGTAAGTCAAGTGACTCGCGATTCGTTACCCGCCTCAGGCGGGGATAAAACGAACGATCCAACGGTTCAATGATTTAAGCCTTAACGCGGTCAAGGCCGTTAGAGTTCATCGCGCAGAATCTCGAACACTTTTGGGCTCTCCACTACTCCTGTCAGAGCATCTGTCCCGGGGCCATTGCCAAACGCGACTACGTCTTCAACAGTGACCAGTGCAGATTTCGTGTAAAATGTGGCTGGCTCCGGCTGTTCCGCCTGAGGTTGTTTGCTCGGATTTTCGTCCTGTTTACCGGGTATTTTCGCCGCTCCGTACGATTTATCGCCATTCGGTCCGGTCGCCCAGGTAATCCAAGGCTGACCGGCAGAATTAAAGCCTAAGAGGGCAATGCCGCTGTCTTTACGAAAAGGAAATCCATTCAAGTTCAGTCCCCCGATCGCTACATCGCCGCAGACTACAATTGTCGATTTTTCTCCTCCGTAACTTCGTGCAACGCCGACTGCACGGTCCAGTTCGACCGTCTGGCCGAGGGTCCTTTCCCCATTGTTTTCCTGTGCTGCTTTTCGCATTAGTCCCGCATCAACCACCAGCAGATAGCCGCCGACGTTGTACTGGAGTAATTGGATTGCTCGCCGCACCATATCCGAGAGGCTCGGCTGCTGACTTCTTTCTTCTACCTGGTTCACAAACGCGAGGTCTTCTTTACTAAAAACGCCGACCAGTTTCGGACGGCGCCACGCGGGAACCGCGTCCAGTTCGGCTCGGGTTCGAACAATATCGAACCCATTGCCACGGAGTTCGAGTAGGAGATCGCGAGTATCCTGCCTCTCTCCGCCTTTCCTGGTTGGAAGAAATTGCGCCGCGCCGCCGCCCATTGCGATGTCGATATTTCCACGATCCACAAACTCAGCTGCGATTTTCTCGGCATCGCTCGACTCAGCGGGATGGGCATAAAAGGCCGCGCTGGTAGGGTCAGTAAGCTTTGCATCCGTTACGAGTCCCGTGGCGCGCCCGTATTCCCGGGCCAATTCAACGATGCTCCTGATCGCTTTCCCGTCGACATTGATCGCAATGGCGCGGTTTGCCACTCTCTCACCAGTCGCAATTGCCGTTGCGGCAGCTGCCTGGTCCGGGGCTGCGAAATCCTTTGAATAATTCATGACCAAAGCGGCATGAGCCATTGAGTCCACATTCAGGCGCGTGCCAGCGCCAGCAGCATAGGCGCGGGTTGGGGCAATCCGAGCAGGGGAAAGGCCTTCTCCAACAAACAATATAATTCCGAAAGGCTTCCGGATCACCCAGTGTTGAAAATAAAGAACGCCAATTCCAGCAAAGGCGAGGAGACAAAAAAGCGCCAGCAACTGGTTACGCCACTTCATCACCTTCCCTGTAGCGGCGGTCTACGACTGCCGCAAATGAAGCTACAAACAGAAGACGGAGGGGGCTGAGACGATCTTGATGACACATGGGAGTGTCAATTTATTCGCCGTACCAGCAGTTCTCGATTGAAGAAAGAACCGCTTGTCGTTCTTCTCATTCATCGGCAAAGTGCGCGACGTATGGCTGGTCCGGTAATGCTTATCATTCGTGACGGCTGGGGCATTAATCCGGGCGGCCGGGACAAGCGCGAGGAAAATGGCGACGCAACTCTTCTCGCTTCGACTCCATTTCACGACAAGCTCTACCGGGATTATCCAGGCTCCAAGTTGAGCGCAAGCGGAGGCGACGTCGGTCTGCCGGATGGACAAATGGGCAACTCTGAAGTCGGCCACCTAAATCTGGGAGCTGGTCGAATCGTTTACCAGGATCTGACGCGAATTAATAAGGCAATTAAGGAGGGCGAATTGACGCGCAACCGGGTTTTGCAGGAAACGTTTGCCAGAGCACGCGGCCACCGGCTGCATTTGCTTGGACTGGTTTCAGACGGCGGTGTGCACAGTCATTATTCGCATATGATCGCTCTTGCGAACGCGGCACATGATGCAGGCGTTGCGAAGATTTTCGTTCACGCGTTCACCGACGGGCGCGACACGTCGCCCACCGGTGGCGCCACTTATTTGAAAATTTGCGAGAAAGAACTTGAGAAAAGCGGCGGGCAAATTGTCACGGTGGTAGGCAGGTATTTTGCGATGGATCGCGATCGGCGTTGGGACCGCACCAAAAAAGCGTGGGACGCCGTTGTTCTCGGTCGCGGCGAAATCTGCAAATCCTCGCCCTGGGCGGCAGTGGATCAGCAATATAGAAACGGCAAAACGGATGAGTTCATGCCGCCATTGATTTTTTCTCACGCAAACGAACAGCGGGTGCGTAATGGCGACGTGGTTCTGTTTTTCAACTTTCGCGCCGACCGGGCGCGTCAATTGTCGCAGGCATTTTTGCTGAAGAATTTCGATGGCTTCGACCGCGAGGTCTGGCCGCAAGTGGAGTTCGTCACGCTGACGCAATATGACGTGACTTATTCTTCGCCGTTTATTTTTGCGCCGCAAAAGCTTGCCGACATCCTGGGTGAGATCGTCAGCGCCGCCGGCAAACGACAATTGCGCATCGCCGAGACGGAAAAGTACGCGCATGTCACCTATTTTTTTAACGGAGGCATCGAGAAGCCATTTCCAGGAGAAGACCGCAAATTGATCCCTTCGCCAAAGGTCGCGACCTACGATTTAAAACCGGAAATGAGCGCGTTCGAAGTTACTGAGGAATTACTCTCGGGGATGGCGAACTACGATCTGATCATACTCAATTTCGCCAATGCCGACATGGTCGGCCACAGCGGCGTTGTCAAAGCGGGAATCAAAGCCGTAGAGAGGGTAGACAAATGCATGGCGCGAATTATTCCGAAATTTCTCGAGCTTGACGGCAAAGCCATTGTGACTGCCGACCATGGCAATTGCGAGCAGATGCGCAACTCTGATGGTTCGCCCAATACAGCGCACACCAGCAACCTTGTACATTTCATTTACGTGGCCAACGATGCTGCACGATTTCGGTGCGAAGACGGAATTCTGGCCGACGTGGCGCCGACTCTTTTGTTTTTGCTTGGACTGCCACAACCGAAGGCGATGACCGGGCACAATTTGCTGGTGCCGATTTCCCAGGGAAACGATGGGAATTAGTATGGGTAGGGCGCGTCACTCCGTGCGCGCCTTGGCCGGAAACCGGAAAGCGGCGTGCAGAGGACTGCCCGCCCTACCTGGGCGTGACGACTCGCTGTCCGTTGATAGAGCGTGTCCCTCCGAGCGCCCGGTGGCTAATTTAACAGGATCGATAACGTTCCGCGGCGACAATCTCGTCGAATGTGATTTTTAATTTTTGATTAATTGCGCGTGTCCCAGCCAGGGCGATTCGGTGCAAAAGCCGAACATGATACTCTGCCGTCGTTTCGTGCCAGATCGGTTTACGGAGGAGCTTGAGCGCACCGTCGGCTTCGACAAGAGCGCCCCAGCTGACAGGAATCTCCGAATCGCGGAATAAATAGTCAGGTAGAACGAGGAAATACAAATTCGCGCAACGATAGCGAAGTAATTTGTCGAACTTGGTGCAATCATAGAGACGATGCTGCAAGGCACGCAGCTCACGCAAAATTCGCGCGTAACCACGGTGACCGATCGCGGTGAAATCATGCAAGTCGAATTCGGGAAATAGGGAATCACCGTTCCGCAGGTTCGGATAGTGCGCGCGGAGGCGCCTTTCGAGAAGCTGGCGGCGTTGGCAAATCGTCTCGAGTTGCTGGCGGGCATCATCGCTCTGGCAATTATCTCGCCGCAAATCGCAAAGTGCCTGTTTACACTCAAAAATCGCCGTGGATCCAACCCTCTTAGGCGTCAGGCGATATGCAGCAACGTCGGCACGATACCGGCATTTTGGGAGGCTCACTTCCATTGCACACGCCGAATAGCCCTGGGTCTGCGCCCATAAAAACGCCAGCCGCTTCAGCCGGGCGTGTCTCTCAGTTTCGCCGTGCGCCCGTTTTATTCCCGCAGCCATCTCGCGAGTTCGCGTGCCCAATAGGTGACAATGATGTCTGCCCCTGCTCGCTTAAGCGCAGT
>Ga0193715_1000220_pt1 | contig 15255 bp, 13 predicted proteins | sample U2m2metaG_FD_143040 | JGI IMG/M metagenome (GOLD analysis project Ga0193715, IMG submission 143040) | Soil microbial communities from a riparian zone of the East river system, Colorado, United States - U2m2 | ecosystem: Environmental > Terrestrial > Soil > Riparian zone | place: USA: East River... | reverse complement strand
CAGATCGGGAAGATAACTCGGTCACGAAAACGATCATACGAACGTTGGCCCGGCGCCCCATCGGCATCTTCTTTGGTCTTGATCAGACCGCTGGCGATAAGAGTTTGCGTTTCATAGCCGCGTCCGCGCGCCCAATTGCCAAACGCATCCCAGTCATCGGGCGCGTAACCGAGCCGCCATCGCTTCGCGATTTCGGCCGTGATTCCGCGTTCTTTCAAATATGTGCGCGCGGGCTCGGCAACTTCCTTCTTAATCAAATTCTCATGAAACCATCCGGCTGCCTCCCCGTGGAGTTGCAGCAGAATACGCCGGGCTTCATGTTGTCGATCTTCAGCTTCGCTTGGGCCCCGTTCTTCGATCACCTGGATCCCAACGCGTGCCCCCAGCTTGCGCACGGCGGAAGGAAAATCGATGTGCTCGTAATCCATCACAAAGCGGAAGACGCCACCGCCCACGCCACAACCGAAACAGTGAAACGCCTGCCGGCTTGGACTCACCATGAACGAGGCTGTTTTTTCCTGATGAAATGGACAGAGCGCCTTGAAATTTGCCCCTGCGCGTTTGAGCGGGAAATACGAGCCGATCACTTCGACGATGTCGTTGGCGGCGGCGACCTGTTCGATGATTTCTGACGGGATCGATCCCATGTGCGCCTGATTATTTTCGCCTCGTTTGGCGTTGCAAGCGATGCCAAATTTATGCAGTGCGACCGTCTTTCAAAACAGTCATTTGTAGCACGTCTATGTCAGACGCCCATCGCAAGAATATCATGGCGTTTCACAGAAACGCGCTACAAACTTCCGTTTTGTGAAAACCAGAGTCTCGATCCTGGTATTGATTTGTTGTCTCGCTACGGCCGTTGCCGCGGCCCGCGAAGTGATTCATAAAGGCGATGTGGTGGTGGCGCCCCTACGCGGTGAAGTTGCGCCTTCGCTGCTGGCGTTTTTGCGGCGCGCGGTCAAAGCGGCTGAGGGCAACGAAGCCTCGGCGATCATTTTCGAGATGAACACCTACGGCGGACGACTCGATGCGGCAGCCGACATCGTGACCGCGCTCAATCAAACAAAGATCCCTAGTTACACATTCATAAACACAAACGCCGGCTCCGCTGGTGCGATTATCGCGATCGCCACGCAACACATTTTTATGGCGCCCGTAAGCGCAATTGGCGCTGCCGCTCCGATCCTCCCGAGCGGCGAAGACCTTCCCACGACCGCGCGGGATAAGACAATTTCGTATTGGTCTGCGCTGATCCGTGGCTCCGCGGTTAAGAACGGGCATAATCCCGACATCGCCGAGGCCTTCATCAACAAGGACAAGGAAGTAAAAATCGGCAACCGTGTCATTCATCCCAAGGGAACGGTGCTCACTCTCAACGCCCAGGAGGCAGTCGAACGGGTCGATGGCAAACCGTTGCTCGCGGAGGGCGTCGTCGATTCGGTTGTCAATCTAACAAGAAAAGCCGGCCTCAAAGGCAAGGTCGTCGCGATTACACCAACCGGCTTCGAGCAAATCGCCTTTTGGCTCACTGCGCTTGCGCCTTTGCTGTTGCTGGGCGGAATTCTTGGCGCGTATCTCGAGTTCAAAATCCCGGGCGCGACCTTGCCCGGGATCATCTCCGCAGTCTGTTTCGCTCTCTTTTTCTTCGGCCATTATGTGGCCGGCCTGGCTGGCTGGGAAGTCGTTGCCCTCTTTGTTCTTGGAATCATTCTCGTCCTGATCGAAATTCTCTTTTTCGGGCACAGCACAATTGTCTTCGGCGTTGTGGGCGTTTTTCTCATTCTCGCTTCGCTTCTTTGGACGATGATCGATCGCTATCCGGGTCAAAATTTTCTCCCAAGCGGCAAAATGCTCGCCATTCCCTTGCTTAATCTTTTCATCGCGATCATAGGCTCGCTCATCGTCATCGCCCTGCTCGCGCGTTATTTGCCGCGCACGAGCATTTACCGGCGCTTCGCCTTGATGGATTCAAATCCGCCCGGCCCATCTCTCGCCGGAGTACCGCGTCAATTCGCGACCGCGCTCGCACTCGCGCCGGGAATGCAAGGCACCGCAATCACCGTCTTGCGACCGAGCGGCAAAGCCAGTTTCGCCGATCACGTTGTTGACGTTGTCACCGAAGGCGAATTCATCGCTCCACAAACGCCTGTCACCGTTATCCAGACAGACGGAATGCGAGTGGTGGTGAAAAGCGCTGCTCAGATCTAGCGAGACGTTCGGGCAGCCCTAGCAACGCTAACGAGACACAAGATCAGCGACCGCGAGCCCTGTAGAGCGTGCCACGGAGGCTAAGTGTGAATGGCAAACAATCGAAAACTGAATCGGAGCTTGGCTCGCGGTTCGCCGCATCGCCTGATTAGATCGGTTCGCCATGATCACTTCGCTGGACTCTCAGGCTCTGGCATGGACATCCCACCTATAATCTGCCAGTCCTTTCCGCTCCGGACCCACGCGTGCGTGATACGCATTGTACGCGGTGCCCCAGCACCATTCTTGCCCATCCATCTGAATGTAATCCAGTAGCAGGCAAAGGCGATGTCTCCCGTCACTTGAAGCGCAGCAGGTTTGAAGTCGCCAGTCTTAAACGCGAGCCCCTTACTGGTCTGAGACGTAATCCAGTCGGTAATGTGATCTTTGCGGACAGGCACGGAACTAACCGCCGGCCAACCTAGAAAATCCTTGTGCCATAAATTTGAATACGCGGCCAAGTCATTATTCTCGACGTAGTGCCAATATGCATGCTCAAGATCCCAAAGGGTCTGATCGCCGGGTGAGCTCTCTGAGGGAAGCGCCCGCCCCGCTACGCAGAGTAAACAAACGAAAATGACCAGATGGAAACGGCTCATAGGTCTAACGAGAATTATACGAACAAATTTCGTCTAACAAAATCGAGATTAATCCCATTTTCACCCGCCTGCGACGACGCGGATGAATTCGATGCGGTCGCCGTCGACTAGCGGTCGCTCTGCCCATTCGTGTCGATGGACTGCGATACCGTTGTGCTCGACCAAAATGGATTGTGGCGACAATTGATAACGGTCGATTAGCTCAGCGATCGTTTTGGCCTCGCGGGTGTCCACGGATTCGCCGTTAAGTGAAATCTTCATCGCTAAAAGAACTGACCACGAATACACACGAATAAGCACTAATGGATTTCGTAAGCAGATTTTGGACTGAGGCGATATGTCGCCGCAGTCCAAAGCGCGGACGTGTCCGCGCACTCCAAAGCGCGTTCCGATCGAAACCGGCGTTCATTTGATCGGCGGTCGGTGTTCGATGTTTTCTGCTCACACTCCGCACAGGGCTTGGTCCCAATCTTTCCAGACCGGTTCGAGGCCGCGACAGCGAAGGATCGCGGCGATTTCCGCTGGGGAACGTTCGTCGCTGATCTCGAATTGACCGGTGGCCAGTTGATCTTCGCCATCCTGGTATTCAGGCGCGACGATGCGGCCTCGCACGGTGCGATGCAAATGTTCGCGGCCCTGGCGGGTGTAACCACCCGGCTCGGTGTGACTGCCAGCGCTCATCATCGTTACGCCGAGCAAAACCAACGAATCGCGCAGCGACGCGCGCTCGCGCGTGCTCAACACAATGCCAAGCTGCGGGAAAGTAATACGCAACGCGCAAACCAGTTGCGCCAGTTCGCGGTCGGTCATCGAGAAAAGCGGACGGAAACCGCCAGCCGCGGGCCGCAACCTCGGCAAGCTCACGCTGATTTGCGCCTGCCAGCAGTGTTTAAATAAATATTCCAGATGCGCTGCGAGAGCGACTACTTCATCTTGCCAGCGGGACAGGCCGATGAGCGCGCCGATACCGAGCCGGCGGAAACCGGCCGCGTAACCGCGCTCGACGCAATCGAGCCGAAAATTAAAATCACGTTTTGGACCGGCGGTATGCATTTCCGCATAAATGCCGCGATTGTAGGTCTCCTGATAAACAACAAGGCTCTCCGCGCCAGCCTCGACAATCGGCACATAATCCTCCGTTTCCATTGGGCCGACTTCGATCGAAATCGACGAAAAATCTGGCGCGAGCGCCCGCACGAATTCAGCGAGATAATCGCGGCTCACAAATTTGGGATGCTCGCCCGCGACGAGAAGGATTTGGCGAAATCCCTGGCGAGCGAGATGCTGCGCTTCGGCGACGACTTCATCCACGTCGAGCGTGACGCGAAGGATGGGATTGTCGCGCGAAAAACCGCAGTAGCGGCAATTGTTAATGCATTCATTGGACAGATACAGCGGCGCGAAGAGGCGCATCGTTCGTCCAAAATTCTGGAGCGTGAGCGCCCGTGAAGTTTGCGCCATTGCTTCGAATTCCTGATCCGATTTCGGAGCGATCAGATGCTCGAATCGCTCAACAAGCTCGGATTTCGTCAGAGCCAGATTGTCCAGGATTTCGACGAATGACATCAAGATAATTTCGTGCGCATGCGAGTGTTCGCAAACGCCACTGATACTCTTCGGCAGGGCGCATGGCTGAAGGAACTGTTCTCCGCTGCCGCCGGAAGAAGCATCGGATTCCGTCTTATTAAAGGAAACGGCGACGTAGGGTATTCTGGGCGCCGCAGTGATAAAATGCGATTGTCGAGCTTAGAACGCGAAATTAAGACCGCTGCGCACCATGCCGAAGTTGTTCTCCGGACCGTCGATCACGTTCCAGCTGAAATCATTGATCCAGCCGATATGCGGAGTAACACGGACTTCAACGCCACCACCGAATTGGCCGATTAACTCTGACTGGGAATCGGAGTGCTGAGTCCTGATAACCCCGTCATTTGCCACAAGGCGTGTCCTCTCGCCACCGCCAAAGATGCCGCCGCCGCCAGCGAAAGCGTATGGTGAAAAACGGCTACAGGGAATCGGATAACGGAACGTCAGCGTAGCTAACGCGGCACCGACGGCGCGATGCTCCTGCCTCGTATCGACGTCGAAAATCCCGTTATCAAGATCGATGAAGACATCGTCAAACGTGCGTTTGGCATCCACCGCCCAGCCTTCGAATCCGATACCGAAGTAACGATGGAAAAAGTATTTGAGGTCGATCCCGCCGCCCCAGGCATGGTCGTCCTCCATATAGCGATCGTTTTTCCATTCGTTTGCTGTAAAAACGTAGGTGCCCCAAATTCCGACGTTCAACTCTGTATCTCTATACCATTCCGGACAGGGTAGCGGAGCCACCTGTTTCATCTCCTTGCCGGAGTAAGTTTCAGTGCCGGCAAGAGTACCTGACGCCATCGCAGCAGCACCCAACAGCGCTAACAACGACCTTTTCATTTTATTTCTCCTTTTTGGTTAAGTTTTTCCCTCCATCTCCAACCAGGTTGGATCGCTCAGGTGGATAACATAACCCACCAACTATTTCGGACGCGCCAGCCAAAATTGCAAGACCCATTTTGACGTCGAAAGCGCTCAGCTTTTGAGTTCAGCGCCCGTATTTGCGTCGGTAATGATGAATTTTTCGTGATGAAACGTCGGATCACCACGAAACATGAGCCGCGAAGTGTAACGGCGTTCCATCTCGATGAGCAATTCCTCGTCTTCTTCCTTCAATCGTTTAAGCACATCCGGATTCAGGATGACGCGAAAATCGTGCACGCTTGGCTGATACTTGCGCATGATCGTATTGAGTGTGCGGTGCAATTCCACACTCGTGGTCATGGAAGTCTTCACGACGCCGCGCCCGCCACAGTATGGACAATTCTCATAAATTGTATCGCTGAGACTTTCCTGTGCCCGTTGGCGCGTCATTTCCATCAGACCGAGGGGAGAAATCGGAAGCACATGTGTCTTTGCCTTGTCGCGTTTTAGGCGTTCCCTCATCAAATTGTAGACCATCTGCTGGTCTTTACGGCTCTTCATGTCGATGAAATCTCCGATGATCAAGCCGCCGATATTACGTAAACGAAGCTGACGCGCGATTTCATCTGCCGCCTCGAGATTCGTCTGCAAAATCGTCTTCTCGACATCGCGTCCGCCTTTGTTGCGGCCGGTATTCACATCAATCGCGACCAGCGCTTCGGTCTCGTCGATCACGATGTAGCCTCCGCATTTCAACCAGACTTGCCGATGGAAAGCGTCATCGATTTGCTTTTGCACGCCGTAAGTTTCGAAAATCGGCATGGCTGCGTCATAAAAATGAATCCGATTCCGTGCGCGTCGGGAGATCTGGCCGACAATTTCGATCATCCGGTCGGTCGATGCGCGATCATCGCAAAGGACTTCGTCAATTTCTTCCGTGAGAAAATCGCGCACGGTTCGCTCAACCAAATCGGGCTCCTCAAATACGCGGCAGGGCGCCGGCTGCTCACGAATGTTTTGCTCAACCTTGGCCCACTGATCGAGGAGGAACCGTAGGTCGCGCACGAAATATCGTGCACGCTGTCCTTCGCCTACGGTGCGGATGATAACGCCGATCCCTTCGGGAATGTCGAGTTGGCGCAGGATCTTGCGAAGCCGCTCGCGCTCCTTCGGATTCTCAATTTTTCGCGAGATGCCGCTGTGATCACTGAACGGCATCAACACCAGATAACGTCCGGCGAAACTGAGGTTCGTCGTAACCCGCGGCCCCTTTGTCCCAATGGGTCCTTTAGTTACCTGGACGATTACGTCCGAACCGACCGGGTAAATGTTCGGTATATCTTTTGCCGTGATCCGTTTTCGCGGCCGCTTGTTCGCAGGCCGATCGATTTCTTCAATTCCGCTGTCGAGCGCGGCGGGAATAGCATCCCAAAAATGAAGAAAAGCGTTTTTCTCGAAGCCGATGTCGACGAACATCGCCTTCAACCCCATCTCGATGTTCTTGACTTTACCTTTGTAAACGCTGCCGACGATATTGCGCGAGTCTTTACGCTCGACGCTGTATTCCTCGAGCCGCCCGTTTTCGAGCAGCGCGACCCGCGACTCGAGTTTTTCTACGCTGAGTATGAGTTTGTTGCCGGTCTTGCGTGAAGAAAGCCCTAAAATTCTTTTTACCTTGTCTATCATAAAACTGGAGAGGTTGATCGATCGGAAGCGGAATCGCCGGGACGTTCAGCAGCAAAGTTTCCGATCGAAAGTTCATCGTGTGCCACGCCGGCGGGTTGGCTGTGGCTGTGGCGTTGACGCCGGGGTCCGAAGAGCCGTTGGAAAAAGTTGCGCGGACGCGGCGTCGCGGTCGGGACGGCGCGAGCGACAGGAACGGCGCCTCGCCGTCTCACCTGGCCTTGCGAATCTGCTTCGGGTTCTACGTCAGGAGCGGCCCCTGCACCTGCCATTTGTACATCCGCGCTTTGCGAAGCGTCGGCGTTTTCTTCGTCCTCGCCGCCGAGATTCCCGCCCTTGTCGTGATAGGTCACATCCTTGATCATTTGGAACGGATTGGCCTTATGCGCGGGTGTGAGCCAGGCCACCTGCATGTCGAATTTGCCTTCATCTAGTGCGAGCGAGCGCTCCAAGATTCTCTGGGCAATTGGGCCGGCGACGCTACCGCCGTGCTCTCCACCCTGTACCATCACGGCGATGGTATATTTCGGATTTTCGAAAGGTGCCCAGCAAACAAACCAAGCGATCGTATCTTGTCTGCCATGATAAGTGGCTTGGGCCGTGCCGGTCTTTCCCGCAACCTGCACGTTGCTCAAGCGGGCACGACCTCCAGTTCCGCCGTCTTCATTCACAACTTTCCAAAATCCCCGTCGTTCCAATTCTATGTCCGCCGGCGAAACTTCACTGCGAAAATCAGCATGGACTTTTGGTTGCTCAGGCACGGCGATTTTGCCGTTCTCATCCAAGACGGGTGTGCCATCCTGGTTCAACACTTTTTTGACGAGGCGTGGATAGTAAGAAATGCCGCTATTGGCGATAGCTGAATAGGCCATGGCCATTTGTAAGGGTGTGCACAAATCGTAGCCCTGGCCGATGGAAACGTTGGCCGTATAAGCCTGCGACCATCTTTCCTGTGGATAATGGATTCGCATCCAGTCCGGGCCGGGCAGCACTCCGGGTTGTTCGCCCGCGAGGTTGAGGCCCGAAGGTTGACCGAGGCCCAGCAATTCGCCCACCCGGTCGATCGAATCGATTCCCGCAGCGTTGCCGTACTGGTAAAAGAATGCGTTACAGGACACTTTGATCGCGTCCGCCAATGTAAGTGTGCCGTGCGTGTAATGTTTCTCGCTTACCCAGCATTGAAAATAATGATCGCCATAAGAAACGCCGCCGTAGCAGGTGAATTTCGTTTTGGCGAGGCCGCGTCGTAACCCGGCGAGCGAAGTGATTAGTTTGAATGTCGATCCGGGCGGGAACGCGCTCACAGCGCGGTTGACTAACGGGTTGGTTTCATCCTTTTGCAATACCTCCCAATCTTTCGCCTTAATGCTTGGGATAAATGTATTGGGATCGAACGAGGGCACCGAGGCCATTGCCAAGATGTCGCCGTTGTTTGGATCGACCACTACAGCAGCGCCGCGACCCACCGCGCGCAGCGCTTCCTCGGCAATCGCCTGGATGCGCGCATCGATGGTTAAATAAACATTCGCTCCCTGCTGAGGCGGATCCTCGCGCAAAATGCCTTCGATCGTGCCCTTCGCGTTGCGTCGCAGATAGCGCACCCCGGGTTTTCCGCGCAGATATTCATCCATCGATTTTTCGATATTCGATTTCCCTTCTACATCGCCCTGGTAAAACGTGAATTTCTTAGCCTCTTCTTTATCAGTGTCGTCAGGCGCCCCGACGTAACCGAGAACGTGCGCCGCCAGCGCGCCATAAAGGTAGGAACGGACCGGTTTGATGGCGATATCCACGCCCGGCAATCCAACATCGTGCTCGGAAAATTTGGCCAAAGTCGGAAAATCAATGTCTTTGACGTAGGAAAAGGGAACTTCTGTATCGTTGCGGTAATGTCGCTGAAGCTTGCTGGCATTGTAATCGCGGGCAAGATCGAGGTCGTTGAGCCGAGGGATGACGCCATCATTAACGATCTTAATGATGTCTGGCTCTTTCTGGTCTTTCGGCATTCCGCTGATAATCGCCCGGTACTCGGTCAAGGGTGGTGAACCGAAGCGTTCGCGATAGCCCTTCACCATTTCTGGCAAATAGAAGTCGACTTCATAGCTGGCCCGGTTTTGGACCAGGCTCAGTCCATTGCGGTCTTTGATTTCGCCACGCACCGATGGAATTCGCACCGTTGCTTGGGAACTGCCGCGAAGTTGCGCAGTCCATTCGGCTCCGTGGGCAACCTGTAGCCACCAAAGTTTCAGGCTAAGCGCACACATACCCATCAGTATGAGGAGGCCGAGAAACTGAATCCGCAAACGCGAATTAAGACGGCGGCGGCTCATTCGAAATCGCTCCTTTCAGAAAGAGTTGAATAACCCGTCATCCGTCCCATCCACTGCAAGAACCAAAACAGGATAGGTGCAATCGCCATGGCAATGATGCCCGGCACGGCGATTTGCCACCAGATTTCAGGAGTAAAAATAAGAGAACCGCGCCGGAACGTGATCATTAAGTATTGCGCCAGAACTATCAACGATGTGCAGATACCGCTCAGGATGCAGTGCACTTCCCAACGGCCGCGGACGAAGAGCGGCCTCAGGCCATGCATGAATCCCGCCAGCACCCCATAAAGCAGTATCGAGTATCCCATTGAAATTTCAACCTTTCCGCCAATCACCTGCACGGTGAGCGCATCGAGCAAAAGGCCGGCATACAAGGCCAGCGCCAGCATCAAGGGAAACGGCAACGCCATTGCTCCGTAAAAAACGATTACAGGCACAATGTAGACATGCGCGTGGTAGAGCCAGGGCAGCGCCGGGATGAAAAACTCCGCAATCTGCGCCACCAGCACCAGGACCAGCAGGAGTAGAAAGAATATCATTTTCGGCCAGTTACCACGAAGACGTCGTCCAAGTGCGAGAGATCGACCGCCGGCGTGAGCTGTGCCTGCCCATCCAACTCCCGCACCCGAAAGGTCTTGACGACCCCGACGAGCAATCCGGAGGGAAAAACGCCGCCTATTCCCGAGGTATAGACTTTCTGCTCAGGCTTTAGATCAGCTTGCTTGGACAAGAAATTTAGATCCAAGAGGGGATTCAGGCCCGTCGTCACGCGTTCGCCAGAGACGATCCCTTGTTCACGAGTCCCTTCCACTGAGGCCGCGATCTTACAATTTTCATCCGAAACCAACAGAACAATCGAAATGGTGTCGCTTACGGTAGTTGTTTTTCCCACGAGACCTACGTCTGTCACCACGGGCATGTCAGTTTCGATGCCGTCGCTTTTTCCGCGGTTGATTGTCGCCGTTCGCCACCAGGTCGATGAGTCGCGCGCCACAATTTCGGCCGCGATCAGCTTGAAAACAGATCGCTCGCGATAATTGAGCGCATGACGCAAGCGGTTGGCCTCATGCTCGATGTCGCGCAAGCTTTGGTTTGTCGCTCTCAGTGCGCGATTCTCCACCTGTAACGCGGTATTTTCACGCTCCAATTGGTCGAGCGACTTTAAGCCGGTGCGGACCGACGTGATCTGCTTTCTCAGTCCCGAGCCGCCGGTCAGAAACGGCGCAAGCAACTGATACACGCCGGCCTTGAACTTCCGTGTGCTGTCAGCCCCGAAGGTGAGAAAATATCCGAGAATAGCGCCAAAAATCAGCAGCGCGATGATGTTGGTGCGGCTCATCGCATTTTTGACTTGCGATTTTCGAGTGTCGAATTTCGAACTGCGCAGCGCCGACTCGTCAATTTCAATCGGCAATCGGCAATCGAAAATCGAAAATCGCTATCGCCACTGGCGGTCTGCCGAGGCCACCTGACGCAAAAATTTAAGTTCATTGAGGCATTTGCCAGTCCCTTCCGCCACCGCGCTCAGTGGATCTTCAGCGACATGGACAGGCAAACCTGTTTCCTCGCTCAAAAGCTTGTCAAAGCCACGCAACAATGCGCCACCGCCAGCCAGGACGAGACCGCGATCGACGAGGTCCGCCGAAAGTTCCGGTGGGCAGCGTTCCAGCGTGATGCGCACGGAATCGACAATGGTCGAGATCGGCTCAAGCAATGCTTCGCGCACCTCCTGTGAGGTAATCATTAGCGTCTTGGGCAGTCCGGCGACAAGATCACGTCCTTTGACCTCCACACTTGTCTCCTTTTCACTCGGGTAGGCCGAGCCGATCTTGATTTTGATCTCCTCGGCCGTGCGTTCGCCCACCATTAAATTGTAAGCGCGCTTCATGTACTGCACGATCGCTTCATCGAGCTCGTCGCCGGCCACCCGTACGCTGCGGCTAAACACAATTCCGGAAAGTGAAATCAGCGCTACCTCTGTCGTGCCACCGCCGATGTCGATGATCATGTTGCCAGCGGGATCCTGCACCGGAAGTCCCACCCCGATCGCGGCCGCCATCGGTTCTTCGATGAGATAAACTTCCCGCGCCCCGGCGTGTGTTGCCGATTCACGCACCGCGCGTTTTTCAACCTCAGTGATCCCGGAAGGAACAGCGATCACAACGCGCGGTCTCACACGCACCCGGCGATTGTGCACTTTCGTAATGAAGTGCCGCAGCATCGCCTCCGTTACTTCGAAGTCGGCAATGACGCCATCTTTCAGTGGGCGCACCGCGACGATGTTTGCCGGCGTGCGGCCAAGCATGCGTTTAGCCTCGTCACCTACCGCCAGCACTTTGTTGGTGCCGGCTTGCACTGCCACCACTGACGGCTCACGTAAAACGATACCCTGATCCTTTACGTAAACGAGGGTGTTGGCGGTGCCGAGATCGATCCCGATATCGCTCGATAACCAACCGAAAAGTCCGTTGAACATGAGTTATTAAATTGGAAGCACTTTCCAGTCCGAGGGAAGCGCGTCACATGTCGCTTTTCGCAGGCACTTCCCGCAAGCGCGATTCGACCGGCTGAAACGCCGTAACATGAAACAGAGCCTCGGGTCGTCAAGCGCTTATTATGGCGATTCATGACCCGTTCTTCGCGATTCGCCAATCGGTGTAACGATTTAGCGTTTTAACGTTTAACGACATGCGCTTAATTTCACAACGTGATCTTGAAAGAAATTATCGTGGCCCCGTCCATTCTTGCCGCTGATTTTTCACGGCTTGCCGACGAAGTTCATCGCGTGGAACAGGCTGGGGCGGATTGGATTCATTGCGACATTATGGATGGGCATTTTGTCGATAACATTTCCTTCGGCCCGCAAATCGTCGACATCGTGCGCAAAGAAACCAGGCTGCCCCTTGATGTCCATTTGATGATCCAAACCCCCGATCACTATGCGTCGCGTTTTGTCAAAGCAGGCGCTAACTCAATTACAGTTCACGTGGAGCGAGAAGCGAACCACGATGTCGCGAAAACTTTACGCGCGATTCGAGACGCCGGCTGCCGTCCCGGCCTTTCCTTAAATCCCGCGACGCCATTCGAAGCAGTCGAGCCGTATCTGGACAAGATCGATCTTTTGCTTGTCATGACCGTTCATCCCGGTTTCGGAGGACAATCGTTCCGGCCAGAAATGATGGACAAAGTGAAACGTGCGTCGCAGTGGAACAAATCCCACGGACGCATGATCGACATCGAAGTGGACGGCGGCATCAATGCCCACACGGCGCGATTATCAATCCAAAATGGCGCCAGCGTGCTCGTAGCCGGCACATCAATTTTTCACACGAAAGATTACGCCAAGGCAATCCGCGCCTTGCGCGGGCCAATCTAGCTGCCGTCATCCCCAGTCTCCCAGACGCCGGTGCTTCCGGTCGCATACGCTCCAACGCTAAAAGTCCGAGACAGTGATTTTCATTCAGCGGGTTGGGAAGCAATCGGCGCGACTGGCAGGAAAGAACCCTTGTTTCATTCGCGCAGCTTCGCTTGAATCGAGCACATGAGATTGTCGATCTTAGCTGCGGCGTTTTCCTTTTCGCTCACCGCGTTGCCCCAAACACCGCCGCCGGCGCCGTCACCATCGCCCAAAGAATCGCCGCCTCCGAACTATGACCTTCGCTGGGGCGTCAAGATTCCGATGCGCGACAAAGTCGAGCTAAACGCCACGCTCTACTTTCCCAGAACGCCAGACGGTTCGCCGCCGCGCATGCCGGTGATCTTCACGCTCACGCCGTACATTTCCGACACGTATCATCCGCGCGCTGCTTACTTCGCTTCCCAGGGCTACGTCTTCGCGCTGGTCGATGTGCGCGGCCGCGGCAATTCCGGTGGCGAGTTTGAGCCATTCGCGCAGGAGCCGCGCGACGGCCACGATGTGGTCGAATGGTTGGCGCGCCAGCCGTTCTGTGACGGCAAGGTCGCGATGTGGGGTGGATCCTATGCCGGTTTCGACCAATGGGCGACGGCGAAGGAGGTGCCGCCGCATCTTGCCACGATTGTACCGGTCGCCGCGGCGCATCCGCCGCTCGATTATCCCTCTTTCAACAACGTCGGGATGACCTACGACATGCAATGGTTTACTCTCACCAGTGGACGCGCCGCTCAAAACAATCTTTTCGGCGATCAAAAATTTTGGCGTACGAAATTCCTCGAGGCTTACAGGAAACACATCGCGTTCCAATCACTCGATTCATTCGTCGGAAATCCATCCGCGAATTTCCAGCGCATCCTAAAACATCCAATGGCCGACGCGTACTATGACGCGATGGTTCCGACGGTTGACCAATTCAAGAAGATCACGTTGCCAATTCTGACGATCACCGGTCAATACGATGGCGACGAACTTGGCGCGATGACGTTTTATCGCGATCACATCGCGAATGCTTCTCCCGAGACGCGCGCGAAACATTTTCTGATCATTGGTCCATGGGACCACGCGGGCACGCGCACGCCAACCGATGAAGCCGCCGGCATCAAATTCGGCTCAGGTGCCATTATCGACCTTAACGATCTCCATCGCCAATGGTACGACTGGACAATGAAGAACGGCGCGAAACCAGAATTTCTCAAAGACCAAGTCGCCTATTATTTGCTCGCGCCCGGCAACACCGGCGCGAACGGGGAATGGAAATACGCTGACAGCCTCGAAACTTTAACGTCAAATCCGCGGGCTTTTTATCTGGATTCAAAAAATGGCGAAGCGAATGGCGTCTTTCGATCCGGTTGGCTCATTGAAAAGCAACCAAGCGAAGGCTCGGACATGTTTACTTACGAGCCGTTGGACACGACCCGCGGCGAGATGGTCGAGGGAACTGATCCGAAAGAAAAAACCGCCGGAATCGATCAAACATATGCTTTGAGCATCGGTAACGATGGCTTGGTTTATCACACGGATCCGCTGCCTAACGAGACGCCGCTTGTCGGCTGTCCGGCATTGACCTTGTGGGTCTCGATCGACACGCCGGATATCGATCTTTCCGCCGACCTGTATGAGATCCAGCCGGACGGAACAAGTGTCGCCCTCTGGAGCGACATTCGCCGTTTGCGCTATCGCGAATCACTACGCGAAGCGAAACTGGTCAAGCCTGGTGAAATCGTGAAATGCGATTTCAATCCCGGGTTGTTCGTCGCGCGGCGATTAATGAAAGGTAGCCGACTTCGTCTGGTTGTCACTGCCGTGAACTCGATTGCGTGGCAAAAGAACTACTGCTCAGGCGGGGTTGTCGCCGAAGAAACGGCAAAAGACGCGCGCACCTGTCACGTGCACGTCTATCACGATGCTGCCCACGCCAGCGCGATTCAATTGCCACTCCGAGAGCCAGGCACGTTACAAAAATAGAGAAAGCCCGATGGCCAAAAAACTTCGTCTGGGAATACTATTCGGCGGTCGTTCCGCGGAACATGAGGTCTCCCTGCAATCAGCAAAGAATATCATCGACGCTATCGACACGAATAAGTACGAAGTCGTGTTGATCGGCATCGATAAAAACGGGCGATGGCATCTTAATGAAGAATCTCGATTCCTGCTTCCGGCAACTGAATCCGGATTGCCCACGCTACAGGAGACAGGCGAGAATCTGGCGCTCGTCCCTGGGAAACAAATTGAGCAACTGGTAGCGCTTTCCGGCGAACAAGGGCCGGGCTCTCTGGATGTGATCTTTCCTGTTCTCCACGGTCCGTTCGGCGAAGATGGCACCGTCCAGGGGCTGTTGAAGCTGGCTAATCTCGCGTTCGTCGGTGCTGGCGTGCTTGGCTCGGCGATTGGCATGGACAAGGATGTAATGAAACGGCTCCTAAGAGATGCCGGCATTCCCATTGTCCGATTCATCGCAGCCAACCGATATTCGCCGAAGGAAATCGATTTCGATTACGCGCGAGGGCAGCTCGGTTTGCCGCTTTTC
>Ga0193715_1000218_pt1 | contig 15455 bp, 8 predicted proteins | sample U2m2metaG_FD_143040 | JGI IMG/M metagenome (GOLD analysis project Ga0193715, IMG submission 143040) | Soil microbial communities from a riparian zone of the East river system, Colorado, United States - U2m2 | ecosystem: Environmental > Terrestrial > Soil > Riparian zone | place: USA: East River... | reverse complement strand
TCCTCCGGTTCCTTCACATTGCGCGCGCGATCTTCGAACCGGGTAAATTCTTTCAAAAAGGTGAGGGGAATTTCACCCACCGGCCCATTGCGTTGTTTGGCAATGATCAGTTCCGCTTCGCCCTCCTTCTCCGCCCGCGCTTCCTCGTCTTCTTCGTAAATCTCAGGACGCACCAACAAGCCCACCAAATCGGCGTCCTGCTCAATCGATCCGGACTCGCGCAAATCGCTCAGTCGCGGTTTTCCTCCGGAACGCGCTTCCGGTTGCCGATTTAACTGCGCGACGACGATGACGGGAATGTTTAGTTCCTTCGCGAGCGCTTTTAGTCCGGCGGAGATTTCGGAAATCTCGAGCTGCCGGTTTTCCTTAGCCCGGCGCGTGGCCGATCGCAGGAGCTGCAAATAATCAATCAGGACCAACTCCACGTTCTGCTGCGCTTTCAGGCGACGCGCCTTGGCCCGCAACTCCAGAATTTCCAGTGACGGACTGTCATCGATAAAAATTTTTGCTTCCGCCAGTTTCGAAGCGGCGGCGGTGAGGCTGGGAAAGTCGCGTTCCCCAAGGAAGCCATCGCGCACCCGCTGCAAATTGACGCGCGCGCGGGAGCAGAGCATGCGTTGGACGAGCTGCTGGCTGCTCATTTCCAGGCTGAAGACTGCGACCGGTTTTTTTTGATTTACCGCTACATGCTCAGCCACGTTCATGGCGAGAGCGGTCTTGCCCATGCTCGGCCGTCCGGCAATCACAACCATCTCAGCCGGGTGTAAACCGCTGGTGAGACGATCCAGTTCAATGAAGCCAGTGGATAATCCGGTGATGCCGCCGCGCCGCTCCCAAAGTTTCTCAATCGATTCGAGCGCGCCCATCACTTGTTCTTTCATGGTCAGGAGCTGACCCTTGAAACGGTCGTCGCCGACCTTGAAAATATTGTGTTCTACTTCATCGAGAAGCGGCCCCACTTCGCCCTGTTCCTCGTAAGCGCGACGCACGCCTTCGGTGCAGGTGATGATGATCTGGCGGAGAACATATTTGTCGCGGACGATCTCGAGGTAGTAATCGATGTTCGCTGCCGTTGGGACAAAGGTGAACAGACTGGTCACGAACGAGGCACCGCCGATTGTTTCGAGCACATTCTGGTCGCGCAGCGTTTGGGTGAAGGTGATGAGATCGATCGCCTGGCCCGCGCTCCATTGTTCGACCAGAACACGAAAGACCGTTTGATGCGCCGGAACATAAAAGTATTCCTCTTTGATTTTTTCGACGCATTCCGGGATGACGTCCTGCGGCGCGATCAACATCGAACCGAGCACGCCCTGCTCGGCTTCCACGCTATGCGGCGGCGAACGGTGAATATCCTGTGCCGAACCTGTTGGCGAGTCCTGAAAAACTCGTCCGCCACTCTGCTGCGCCAAGCCTCGGTCAGCGCCATTTCCCGCTGTCTTACGAGGCTTCTCAGGTTGGTTTCCCTGAGAGCTCGGCATTTATTTGCGTCTTCGGAATAATCCTCGTTTCGGAGCAGGCTCGGCCGATTCGGCCGGTTCCGCTGCCTTCGCCTGCTCCTCATGCGCTGATCTTACTTCAAATTTGAAATTCACCGTCACGTCGTGGTGCAACTTGATCGCCACTTCGTGTTCACCGGTTGTCTTGATCGGATGTTCGAGATGAATTTTATGACGATCAATTTCATCGCCGATCTCATTCTTCAATCGCGTCACGATGTCCTGCGCCGTGATCGAACCAAATGCTTTGCCGGTCTCGCCCGTTTCGAGTTTAAACGTCACCCGCAATTTATTGATCCGTCGCGCAAGCTCCTCCGCCTCATTCAACTCGCGGGCTTCACGTTCGGCCCGTTTCTTTTTCAAATTCTCCAGCTGGCGCAAGCTCGCCGGCGTCACCTCATGAGCCTTGCCGTGGGGCAAAAGATAATTTCTGGCATAACCGCGACGCACTTTCACGATGTCCGCCTCGGCTCCGAGGCCCGGGACATTGTCAGTCAAAATGATTTCAGTCGTGGGCATGAAAAATCGCGCGTTTTTTGCCGGCGCGGGAGCAGGATTATAGAATCGGCAGAGTCAGTGTCAATTGATTCAGAAAATTTCTTGTGAGCGCGAGGTGCAATCGAGGTCCCTCGTTCAACATTATGCTCCGCGCGATGTCATCCCGAAGTCCGAACGCTTTTCGGGATGAGGGACCTCGCGAGTGGGCGATGACCCGCAAGCTAGCTTGTGTAATCTACGACCTTGGGCGAGGTCCCTCGCTCGCGCTCGGGATGACGGAATATAAATACGAAAGTCGCGCCGTAGGTCGATCAGCTCATGCGGCCGCTTCGCTGATCATATTCTGGTTCCAGGGCGGGGAGACCGGAAAGACATGCCCGGTTCCTCGAGCAATTTTTGAAAACGCGGATCGCTGCGAATCGAGTCCCAAGTCGGATCGATCCGTAGCATTTCCTTGTGGGTCTCCGATGGAACTGCGAGAAGGTGGGCCTGCCGGCGCCCGTACGGCAGCCGCCGGGTCAATTCGGGCCGGGAATGATTGGTTCCGCTGAAAGTCGCTGAGCGTTAACGATGTCTTGTCGTAGTTAACGAGAAATGTTCCGATTGGTTTCCCAATTGGCGTTCCAAATTGATCGAAGCGGAAGACCTCGACGCGACCGCCATTTGTGACATTGGAGAATTGTCCGGTGATGTTGGCCGCAGTCAGCACCGTAAAGCTATCGCTCGCGGAAATTTTTCCGAGTTTTTCCACGCCTGCCTGAAGCGAGCCGGCAAACACGGCCGCACCTTTTACGTTAATCGTGGCTGTCTTCTCGTGGTCGAGCACGTGAAAACGGAGAATGCCCGGCGCCGGCAGGTTGAAGTTGCCGCGCACTGTGACGACAGAGCTCTTGTAACGTGTGGTTGGAAATCCTGGATCGCCGGTCCACGCGTAACCGGTCAACGGGGAGACCTCGAAGAATCCGTTTCTGATGGTGAGATGACCGCTGACCGTGAATCGGCAACCGCCGAAGACGCTGAGCCGGCTAGTGCTCACGAACGAATCGGCCGTTGTAAAATTGCGATCGCCGATAAGAAGCCGGGCGCTAACGGCGAGATTGCGCAAGGCGTCGTTTCCAAACTTGTCGCGCAGACCAGTGTTGGGCCCGATGAGAAACAGGGCCGCTTTGCTCGTGAAAACGTCGATTGGTCTGCCGCCCAGCACTCGCGTCACTGCGCCGGCGCCGTTTGCCGCTTCCCAGGCGAAATAGCTCTTGTTTAAAATGTGAGTGTCCGCGTCGTAATTGGTCAAAGCACCGTTGATTATCATCTGCGCGTCGCCGTCGGGACCGGGTGCGAGCAACTCGACCAAGCCATCGGTATTCGCATCGAGTGGATAGCCGATGTCGGTGAAGTTGCCATTGATCGTTAGGGTGGTGTTTAGATCGCCGGTAACAGAGCCCGGATCGCTCGCGAAAATCGCGATGCCGCCTTCATTCACGAAAGCACCTTCGGTCGTAAAATTGCGGCCGACTTCGAGGTCGAAGTAGCCGTCGAATGCGTTGTGACGGAAATGAGCGAGAGCATTGGCCCCGTTCTCGTCGGTCAAGCGCGCGTTTGCGCCGATGAGCTCGATGAGGGCGGTGTTGGTCACGATGTTCGCGCCGTCGAATTTCATCGTCGCGGCTCGCCCGGGCTCAGCTGTCACGACGTAGTAGGTGTTCCCCGTGCCCAGAGTTGTTCCGGAAAAATCAGCGAGCTCGCCCAGATCGACGGTCACATCCTTGCTTTCCGCGTCGGCATAGACGATGCCACCGTAACCGATCTTCGTGTGCGCGGAGGAGAAATCATGGTCGAGGCAAAATAGGAGCGGAGCCGTGCCGCCGAGGATAATCGGATTGCCATCGCCGGGCTTAAAAATGAGACGACTCACCTTTACGTCCAGTTCGAGAGTGAGGAACACATTCGAGATCGTGGCCGCGAAATAGTTACCGCCACCGTTATTCGGCACGATCGCGGGCGACCAGTTTGCGGGATCGCCCCAATTGCCGTCTGGGGGGCCGACGTAAGTGGATTTGATGAAATCGGCGCGCGCCGGAATGAATGCGACCATGATCAGGGCAAACAGAATGAGGAAGGATTGAGCTTTTGTTTTCATGTTAATTGTCTCCATCTGTTCTCTCCAGAACTGAGGAGCAAAGTTTCAGGAAATTTCTTGGGATAATTCGACTGCTCTGATCCCGAGCTGCCGCGACCGAAGTCCCTCCGCAAACGCAATTCAGGGCTCCCGCTTCGGGAGCACGTCGGTATTGAGCGGGAAGACAACGTCCGGGTGCGCCATCATTTCCTGAAAACGCGGATCGCCGCGCACTTGATCGAATGCTGGATCAATTCGCAGTTCGTTCCGGTAAATTCCCGCGGGTATCTGCAAAGAGTGGGCCAGAATCGGGATCGCGAGATCAGGTTCGCCGACCTCGAGATACGTTCGAGCGAGCTGTTCCAGCAGGCCAACGCCCATGGATTTGTCGGTCGCTTCAGGAACAATTTCCGTCGCACGCTTGGCTTCCCTGATGGCGTCCTCCTTGCGCCCAAGTCCCGCATACAGTTCTGCCGCGACCATACGCCAGCCGGCATCAAGCGGTCGCGCCTGGATGGTCCGCTCGATCGCTGGCCTCGCAGCCTCGAAACAGGCCTGCGCTCTGGCTCGATCGCCTTTCCATTCATAAACGTGCCCGAGCATGAGGCTTTTGGGAATTGGCCAAAGGCCATTGCGGTTGAAGTTTTCCTGCGGGTCCTCGAGTAAAACCCTCTCCGCCTCGTCGTAACGGCGAAGAAGCTTGTAGCAGCCGTAAAGTCCGGTGGTGTAGAAGCCTTCCGGCCCCGTGCCGGAACGAGGTCGGCTGAGCATCTTTTCCACCAAGCTAAGATCGCCTTTCCAAAAATACTGAAGGTGGGCTTGGTGCGAATAGTAATACCAAGAGTCCGGTTGCAGAGCGAGCACCCGATCCAGCGCTTCCCACGCGGCGGCGAAGTTCCTCGTGATCTCGTGATTGAAAAACAGGCGGTGCCAGCGCTCGACGTTATTCGGATCGAGCGCCGCCGCCTTTTCCAGATGTGCGGTCGATTCCGCCCATTTGCCCTGATGTCTCTCGATTCGGCCAATAGCGGTGAGGATGTTTGCGTCGTTCGGCGAACCGCGCAATGCGATGGTGAATTCCGTCATCGCTTTTTCCGCATCAACAGCCGGAGCTGACCAGTCCTCCTTCGCATAAGAGACACCCATCGCCATGTGCGCCTCCGGCAAGTCAGGCTGCAACCGAAGCGCTTGTTTTGCGCAGTTGACTGCCTTTTCGTAGCGAGCAGGCGTAGGGTCATATATCTCGTTTAATTGGATCTCGACGTGAGAGAGCTGCGCAAATGCGAGCGCGAATGAAGGATCCAGTTGGATCGCTTTTTCGTAGAGTTGCTCGGCTTTTTTTAGATCATCCTGAAATGCCCCATATCGTGCGCCGATATCATTTGCCTCAATGTAAAACAGGTAGGCTTCGCCACTGTGTGTTGGTTTGCGCTGCAACCGCGCCTTTTGCGCCGATGAAAGGTTTGCCTTCAATTTCGAGGCGATCTGGAGCGCAAGATCACTTTGGATGGCGAAGACGTCGGTCATATCCCGCTCATACGCTTCCGCCCAAATCTGTTCGTCGGTCGCCGCAGTGATCAGTTGAACATTGACCCGCACGCGATTTCCCGCTCGCCGCACACTGCCCTCAAGCACCGTGCCGACACCTAAAGTTTTTGCGATTTCGCGGACGTTGTGCGGTGTGGCTTTGTAGGTCAGAACTGAGCTGCGTGAGATCACCTTTAACTGGCTGATCTTCGCCAAGTTTGTTACTACGTCGTCCTGAATCCCACCGACGAAATTGGCGTTTTCACCTTCTCCACTCAGATCTTCGAACGGCAGCACGGCGATCGACTTTGCCAATGCAGGCGCGCCCACTCTGCCGACCACGACAAGCAGAAGGGAAATTAACAAGGCACTGGCGACTGTTCCCAGGGCGACGACAACGCGATTGCGCCCGATCCAACGCCGTCCATGTATTACCACGCCGGCGCGACGAGCCAGGATAATGCGCCCTGCGCAAAAACGCTCAAGGTCTTCGGCCAGCGCAGCCGCCGAGGCATAACGCGCTCCCGGATTTTTTTCGAGGCATTTCAAACAAATCGTTTCCAAGTCGGCCGGAATATGACGACTGATGGAGCGCGGGCGCGGCGCGGGACGTTCTGCCGCATTGCGCAAAACTTCCATTGGATTGTCACCCCGAAAAGGCGGACGCCCAGTCAGCAGGTCGAAAAGAATCGCGCCCAGACTGTAAATGTCCGGTGCGCTCGTTAAAGCATGTTCGCCCGCAGCTTGCTCCGGCGCCATGTAGTAGGGAGTGCCTAGAACGGCGAGCGTTTGCGTAAGATCGGCTTCGCGCTCGAGCCATTTTGCCAAACCGAAGTCGCTCACGAATGGTTTGTCGGCGCCATCGAACAGAACATTCCCCGGCTTCAAATCACGATGCAAAATCCCGTGCTTATGCGCGTGCTCGACCGCGCGCGCGATTGCGGCTACGAGTTTGGCAGCTTTTTGCGGCTGGCCTTGAAATTCTGCGAGTCGCGTGGACAAGCTGCCGCCATCCGCGAACTTCATGCTGTAGAACGGCGCGCCATCTTTTTCTCCAACTGCGTAGATCGGCAGAATACCCTCGTGATCCAAAGCCGCGGCCGCTTCTGCCTCAGCGCGGAATCGCGCAATGGCGCCGCTGGAATTCACGTGTCCGGGCAGGATCATCTTCAACGCGACAACACGCGGCGGGAGATGTTGGCGCGCGCGGTAAACAATGCCCATCCCGCCACGGGCTACTTCCTCGAGCAGCTCGAAATCAGTGAGGTGCGCGCCTGTACTCTCCGCTTCCTCGCCGTCTGGATTTAGCGCAGTTTGAAGCAGACAAGCCGGGCAAAATCCGCTCGGAGCTTCCAGGTCAACACTCGAGCCGCACGTCTCGCACGTTTTGTGGGAGATGTTCGCTGGCATGCGGGAGATTAAGTTTGCTGTTCGCCGGCTCGAACAAACACCATTCGCAATTCCCGCAACTCCTCGTCCACTTCGTGCGGTGCGCTCACCGTTTGCATGATCTCGCGCCGCAACGTCGTGGCGAATTGGCGTCGTAGCCGGTGAATCAAAGTCTTCACTGCACCGAGTGAGATTCCCAATCGTTCGGCCACGCAAGCGTAGGGAATATCCGCTTTCTCGCCGTCGAGAAAAGGCGCGAGGGCTTCAAACGTGGCGGTCTTTCCGTTCTCAATGAAGTCCATTTTGACGGCCTCAAGCGCACGATTCAGGATAACGCCAGCCCACCGCACATCGAGTAATTCAGCCGGACTCAGTTCCTTAGCCATACGCAGATGATGCAGCTCTTCCGCTTCCAACGCGTCCACGGAAATCATCTGAAAATTTCCTCCGCGCTTGAGGGTATGGCGGCGGGCCTGTTCGTCGGCGAGGCAAATGTTGAGGGCGCCGAGAAGAAAATTCCGGAACCTTCCCTTATCGCGGGATGCTCGACGGAACGTTTCATCCTCTAACATGTGCTGGAAAAAAGATTGGGTAAGGTCCTGAGCATCCTGCGTGTCATAGCCGCGCCGCCGCAGATAGGCATAAATTGCCGGCCAGTAGGTCCGGCATAATTCCGCTAGCGCTTCGGCAGCGATGCGCGTGGACGCACGACTATCGACTGCGTCTCGAACAATCGACCAGCGCGTGGAAGCGAACCGGGCATCTCGCTGGGTATTAGCTCCTGCGGTCGCGACCACCGCGGCGTTTTATCCGGTCGATGCTGAAAAAGCAAGCCTGAACTAGCTGAGCAGCTTAACCCGAGTACCTCTGCGGCTGGGGCCCAAGCTAACAAAGCCTGGTCTAGATCATTCCAAGCTTCATTCGCCCGGCCTCGCTGATCATGTTTTGGTTCCACGGCGGATCCCAGACGAGCTGGACGTCCGCTTCGTCCACACCGTCGATCGTCAAAATCTTGCTTTGGGCGTCGTGGGCGATGGCCGGTCCCATTCCGCAACCCGGCGCGGTCAATGTCATTTTCACATCCACGCGCGTGCTGCCGTCCTCTTTCTTGGTCAGCTTGCAATCGTAAACCAATCCCAGATCGACAATGTTGACCGGAATTTCCGGGTCGTAACATTGGCGCAACTGGTTCCAAACGTCTTCCTCGGAAACCGCGCCATCTTTCGCTCCATTCGTGGATGCTGTCGGCTGTGATTCGCTCTTCTCTAATCCAAGGGCGTCACCGTCTTTTTCCGCGATGCGGGACAAACCGAAGTTGGTGGCGATAGTATAGCTACCGCCCAGTGATTGCGTGATCACGCCGGGCGTTCCCGCCGGAATCGTGATCTTCGTCCCCGCCGGGATTTGAATCGCTTCAATGTCGCGACTGGTGCTGAATTCCGTGTTCTCGTACATATGCTTCCTCTGTCATTCCGAGCGAAGTCGAGGAATCGCTAACTATTTCTTCTGCGGCTGCTCGTTCTTGTTCAAGACAACTTTGGTCGTTTTCTACACTCGCGCAAACAGGTCGCTTAGCTCGGCTTGCAGCACCATGGAGGGACGACCTCCGTGTCGTCCCTAATATTTGGGACGCGACGGCGCGCGTCCCTCCATCATCACAGTTTTGCAGGATCTTCCAGCAGCTCGATCACACGCTTCAATAAGCGCCCCGCGCCGCCTCCGTCGAGGCTGCGATGATCGAAACTTAGCGAAATTTGCGCCTCCGTTATTGGAACGAATTCTGATTTCGATTCGTCCCAGCGCGGTGTTTTTTTGCCGACGCCAAGACCCAGAATCATGGTCTGATCGGGCAGGGGGATCGGCGTGCCCCATTCAACTCCGAAGGGACCGAAGTTCGAGACTGCTGCGATTCCGCCACTCTGCATCTCTGGGGAAATGCGACGAGCGCGCCCGAGCGAAACTAATTCTTCGTAATTCGTCGTTAGATCGCCGAGCGAGGCTTTATCGGCGTTGCGGATGATCGGCACTATGATTCCGTCCTGTGCTTCAATCGCGAGCCCAATGTCGATCGCGTTCGATTGCAAGACGCGGGCGCCGACCAATTTCGCGGCCGCGGCTGGACTTTCCGCAAGCGCCAGCGCGAGCGCGCGCAAGGCATAAAGCGCCGGACCAGGCTTTGGTTCGCGCCGTTTACGATCCGTTAAAACGGGATCGAGATTCACCGATGAACCGATGGTCGCCAGCGGGCGCGACCAGCTGCGACGCATCGCATCCGCGACGCCAGCCCGGATAGCCGAGGCTTCGCTCGCGGTCTGCCCTTCCATCTGGCGCAAATAATTTTCCAAATCTTTAATCGTGACGCGATTGCCACTGCCTGTTCCTGCAATACCAGCGAGATCCGCGTTTGTTAATTGCAACTCCGCCATTCGCGCACGAACGCGCGGCGACAAGAATCCGGCCCCTTTTGCGGCAGCGGGAACAGGCAGACCTTCACTTGGCACACTGGCTTGTCTGCTAACGCGGGAAGTGCGCACCGCGCTTTCGTCGATTTGGAAATGTGCGCCGTTCCCGCTTTTTTCGTCATCCCGGCCAGGGATTTCCTCGGCCATCTCACGCTGTGGCGGAGGCGGCGCTTGTTTGGCGAATCGCGCGGCGTCTTTCTCGCTTGCTTCGATGTAACCGAGCACCGCGCCGATCGGATACGTTTCCTTGACCTGGGCGTCGATCTTGGCGATCTCGCCTGCGCACGGTGTCGTCACGCCCATCACCGCCTTGTTGGTTTCGACTTCGATGATTTCCTGATCGGCGGCGACTTTTTCGCCCGACTTCACGTTGATCGAGACAATCGTCGCCTCGGCGATCGATTCGCCGAGCTGTGGCATGATGATGGGAACTTGAGGCATGGTAGTCAGAAAACTTTGCTTCTTATTTCATTCGCGTAAGAGTTGCCGCGCTTTCGCGGCAATCACTTTGCTGCTCGGCCGGTGCGCCGACCAAAGATTTGGATGGTAAGGAATGGGAGTATCCTTGGCGTTAACTCGCGCAGGCGCGGCATCGAGCAAATGGAAACCTTCAGTGGAAACGCGCGCGATGACTTCGGCAGTCACACCACCCCATGGGAAAGATTCGCCGACCGCCAAGAGTCGGCCTGTTCTGGCGACAGAGGCCAGCACGGTGGCGGTATCGAGTGGTTTCACCGTGCGCAGATCGACTACTTCGATTTCGAATCCGTCTTTCGCGATCTCCTCGGCCGCGCTTAAAGATTCGTGCAACATTGCGCTGTAGCTAACGATTGTTAGATCGCGTCCGGTCCGCGCGATCCGAGCCTTACCAACCGGCATTCCGTCGTTCGGTAAACCGTCGGCCTTGAGATGGTAGTAAAGGTATTTGTGTTCGCAGTAAACCACCGGGTCATCAATCGCGACCGCGTCGATTAGCATGGTGTAAGCGTCTTCCACCGTCGCCGGGGTCATCACGATCAATCCCGGATAGTGCGCATAAAGGGATTCCATCGATTGCGAATGAAACGGCCCGCTCCCCTTGGTGCCGCCGGAGGGCAACCGCACCGTGATTGGAACTGGAATATTAGTACGCCAGTAATGCGTCCCGGCGTTGTTGAGAATCTGATTCAGAGCAACGCTGGAAAAATCCGCGAACTGCATTTCCACGATTGGACGCATGCCTTCGAGCGCGGCCCCGATGGCGGTGCCAACCATGGCGTCTTCGCTAATCGGCGTGTTTAAGACACGGCCCGGAAACTCCTTTGCCAGTCCTTTAGTGGCCTTGAACGCACCACCGAAGCTTCCGCCCACGTCTTGACCGTAAATGAAAACGCGTTTGTCATCGCGCAAAAGCTTCGCCTGCGCTTCGCGGATGGCCTCAAGATAGGTGATGCTCATGGCTAGGATGACTCGACTTCGCCAATCTCGTCCACCAGATCACGCCTGGAGATAGCGGACCAATCTTCGTCATCGCCGCTCGGCACGGGTTCTCTTTGCGCAGCGCTGAAAGCATTTTCGACTTCCTCGGCTGCTTCTTCTCGCCAGCGCTGGAGTGTTGGGGCATCGGCCACCTCGCGCTCCTTAATAAATGCTTCCGCCCGTTGCAGACAATCAATCGCGAATGGCTCCTTGCGAATATCGTCGGTGACGTACCCGAAATCGTCGTGCTCGCCATGGCCGGCGAGACGGAGGATGGAGGCGACGACTAGCTGCGGGGGGCGACCGGCGCGGGCGCGTTTCACGGCCGAGCCAATTACGTCAAGGCATTGGGCCAGATCGGTTCCGTCCAATTCATAGCCTTCGAAGCCGTAACCGCGGGCGCGATCGACCAAGTTGGCACAGGCAAACTCGCGCTCGTTCGGAGTGGAATAGGCGTAATGATTATTGGTCGCAACCACCACCAGCGGAACGCGCTCAACCGCAGCGATATTCATTCCTTCGTGGCTGGCGCCGGTTTGCATTCCGCCTTCCCCAATTGTCGTTAGTCCGATAAAATTTTTCTCACCCCGTCCGCGCTTTGCCATAAGCGAGCCGACGACCACAGACACCATCGCGCCCAGATGGCTGATCATGGCCAGCTGGCCGTCGCGCGGTTTGCCGCGGTGAATGTTGCCATCGCGTCCTCGCATCGGTCCAGCGCGCGAACCAAGATATGTACGTGCGACATCGACCAGCGGTTCGCCAAAGGCCGACCGGCCGGCCTGGTCACGAATGAGAGGCGCGAAGATGTCTCCCTTTTGTAAAAAAATTCCGCAAGCGACGCTGACTGCTTCCTGGCCTTTGCCGATATAGACGCCCCCGGTGATCCGACCGCCGCGATACATGCTGGCCAGTTTTTCTTCGAATGTTCGCGTCAGCAGCATCCAGCGAAAGGCCTCGAGATATTTTTCGTGAGCCGGCGCTTTCGGTTGGGATTTCTTCTTTGGGCGCGCGGTTTGCAGCATCGGACGATTGTAGCCAACATCCGGGCGGCTGCGCAAAAAATTTTCATCGGGGAATGCGGACGCCGAAGCTGATCTGGGGAGCGCAGGCTGCCAGCTTGCCGTCGCCGGCAGCATGCCGGCGACAAACATTGTCTCAACGATTCGGTTTTGAAAGCTTTTCGGCGAGCGGCATGGAACACAGGCCTGTGGCCTGTGCGCCAAGGGGACATTCTGTCCGCTTTAGAATTCCGCGGCAGCCGAGTGCAACTCCGCTGGGCGCACAGACCTGGAGGTCTATGTTCCGTACCTTCCGAAAGCAGCCTGGGGTCGCCGCAGCGCGCGTTACCTAGAATCAATGTGCCGCGAGCGAACTGACTCGGGGTGATTCTTGCGCCATCGAAAAATGTCGCTGCGTCGCGTCTTCCAGCGGCGTGCTCGCGCCGTTCGCTTCCGCCTTTCGTGGTGCAGTCATCTTCATTCCTACCAGTTTGCTTACGCCGCGTTCTTCCATGGTCACGCCGTAAAGAATATCGGCCTTGGCAATGGTTCGCTTGTTGTGGGTGATGATGATGAACTGGCTTTGCGAGACGAACCGTTCCAGCACCTTGATAAAGCGATTGATGTTGGATTCATCGAGGGGCGCATCCATTTCATCGAGCACACAAAACGGACTGGGTCGCACCATGTAGATGGCAAACAAAAGCGCGACCGCCGTCATCGTCCGCTCGCCTCCGCTCAAAAGCGAGATGCTTTGTAATTGTTTGCCTGGTGGCTTAGCGATGATTTCGATTCCGCAATTCAGCGCGTCGTCCTCATCCATCAATTGCAGATCGGCGCGGCCGCCGCCGAAAAGCTCGGCAAACATCTCGCGAAAATTTGCTCGCACTTGCGCAAATGTTTCGGCGAAAAGTTCCTTCGTGGTCGAATTGATCCGGGCGATGACATCCAGCAATTCGCGCCGCGAATTCGTCAGGTCGGTGTTCTGCGTTTCGAGAAAACGATAGCGCTCCTCTAGTTCGTCGTATTCCTGAACCGCCTCGAGATTTACCGGGCCCATGTTTTCGAGCTGACGCGTGAGATCGGCAATGGGCTTTTGCTGATCTTCTTCAGTAGCCGCGGCCGTGAGCCGCGGCTCCCTGTCGTCGCGTAATTCATCGCCGCGGCCCGCGACCGCGGCTACGAATTCGGGCCGCACCGCGCGCTTGAGCTGCGCATGCAGAACTTTTTCGTGTGCCCGCGTGTCGGGCTCGAACTGGCGCAAATCAATTCGGTAACGTTCCATCACATGCTCGGCCAGATGCTCGATCTGAAGCTGCAATTGCGTCTGCCGCACGGAATGGGTTCCGCGTTTCTCCTGTAATTCGCTTAAACGATCACGTACACCTCGCAGATTGGTTTCATCGGAGTTGATTGTTTCCAGCTGGCTGGCGCGTTCGGCCACCAATTTCCAAATCTCCGCTTCGCGCCGTGTGCATTCCTCTCTTTGCTGTTCGATTGCATTCCTCGCGGCGTCGTCTTCCGCTGCCTGCGCGACTAATCGTGCTTCATAATTCTCAATGTCGGCCCGTCGCGTCGCCATCAATTCCGCCAATTCGGTTTGGCGCGCCAGCATGGGCGCGCGCTGCGCCAGCAAACTCTGATGTTTCTGCTCATGTGTCGCCGCGGCGATGCGCAACTCTGCCAGAAGCGCACTGGCATCTTCCTCCTGGCGCAATGCTTCGTTTCGTTGCGCTTCCAAAAGTGAGATCTCGCCGCGGTCGCCGACGATTTTTTCTTCGAGCTGCGTGCTTTGTTCCTCGAGTTGCTGAATCTGTACGTCTGCCGACGCGATTTGTCGTTCCAGGGTTGAGCGTTCGAATTCGAGCGACTCCAGTTCGCGCTCTGCGGAATGCTGTTCGCGTTCCAGTTCCGAAATTTTCGAGATTGATGCGGTTTGCGTGGCCTGCGCTTCCTCATGTGAGGCGACTGCCTTTTCCAGTGCCGTGGTGCCCGCGCCGATTTGTGATTCGGCCGCAACCCGCCGCTGCTCAATCTTGGCCTGTTCGCGTTTCAAGTCGATTAGCTCCCTCGCAATCGCGTCGATCCGCGCTTTGCGCTCAAGCAACGAATCTGTCCGCAACTTTCTACTCCCGGCGAAGAGAACTCCTTCGTGTGAAATGTACTCGCCGCGCAAAGTGGTGGCTGCGATCTCTGAATTTTTCGCGATCGCATTTAACGCTTCCTCCAGATTTTCAAACAACGCGACGTTATGGAGCAAGCCCTTCACCAACGCCTCAAGCGGAGCGGGGGTCCGCGCTTTATCAGCGGCCCAACCCATCGCATTTTGCGGCAAATCTTCCGACGCTGGACGATCGCGATGGTCGATTCGCTCGAGAACAAGTGCGGCCTGACCCAGCTGCTGTTGATTCAAATAGGAAACGATTTCCGCTGCGCGCGCGTTGTCGCGCAAAACCAACGCATGAAGATTTCGGCCAAGCGCAGCTTCGATGGCGGGAACGAATTCATGCGAAACGTTGAGCTGGGATGCCAGTGCGCCAGCAAATTCAAATTCTTTACTCTTTAGCATCGCTTGCGAACCTTGCGCCAGTCCTTCACCTTCCTCATTGAGCTGACGCAAAACTTCGTGACGAGACTCTTTTTCGGCGATCGTCCGGTCGATTGCGGCTAATCTTTTCTCAACTTCGGCCAGTGCGTTCTGGTTGTGGCGCAACGTTTCCTGCTGCGAACGGACACGCGCGAAAAGTTGCTCAACCGTTTGCGTTTCGGCTTCGGTGGCGGCGCGCGCTTCTGTCACGTTGGCGTGTAAGGTTTTGTGGCTGGCCCCAGCCGCCGCGATCCTGGCACGGCGCGTCTCCGCATCGCGGTTGGTCGCTTCGCGCCGTTCGCCTAACTCGCGTAAATCTTCCGCGATGGCGGCCAGTCGCAGTTCATCTTTCGACAAACTCATTTGCACGTCGCGTAGTTTCTGATCCGAGGCGTGAAAAATTTCGCGGCGCTTGCTAGCGTCCGCCGTCAAGTGCTCGAGTTGTTGGTGCTTTTGCTCAAACAATCGTGCCGTCTCCTCCAGCAGTGCATTGGCGGATTCGATCTCCGCGTTTTGTTCGCGCAATTTTGTTTCCGCCGATTCTATCTCGCGCTGGCTGCGGTCGATCCATTGCCCCAACTCTACGGCGTGTTTTTCGTTGAACTCGATCCGGTGACGATGCGATGCGATCTCATTTTCGAGCTGCTGCACCTTGGCCCGCGCGCCCGTGATCTTTTCGTCCGCGGCGTCGAGTCCACGGCGCGCAGCGGCCAAGTGGGCTTCGCCATCATTAATCTGATCGCGCGTCGTTTGCTCGGCTTCCGACACCCGCGCAATCTCGCCGGTGCATTCGCTGAGTTCCTGCTCGAGGCTCTGCAGTTTGCGGTGTGAGAAATGAGTATCGAGCACTTGCAGGTCCGCATGCAGCGCCTGATATCGCCGCGCCTTGCCGGCCTGCCGTTGCAGCGAACCAATCTG
>Ga0193715_1000216_pt1 | contig 15526 bp, 14 predicted proteins | sample U2m2metaG_FD_143040 | JGI IMG/M metagenome (GOLD analysis project Ga0193715, IMG submission 143040) | Soil microbial communities from a riparian zone of the East river system, Colorado, United States - U2m2 | ecosystem: Environmental > Terrestrial > Soil > Riparian zone | place: USA: East River... | reverse complement strand
TTTACATTGTTCATAGTTGTATCTCCTTTGGTTGGTTTCGCCGCACGATAAGAATTTCTCCCGGTCGGCTTCTGTTGGAGGGCTGTATATCCGAACTCGCAATGGTTAGTCAAAACATTTATGCATGAGCCTGGTCGCACACGTTTTTTGCCAGGAATATCCAGGCAGTGGCGTATGGTGGCCTCTGTTCTTCAATCGTGCCGTATCTGCTGATTTGATATCCTGCTCGAAATTGTGCGCTACGTTAGACCACAATGATAGAGCCACAGAATCCGATAAGTGCTTCCGGACGCCCAACACGCACTATCGGCGATGGCTTGCGCTACCTTTTTTTGTTCGCCATGCAAACGACAGGAGCGGCCATCCTTTTTTGGTATACCATTCCGCTTTTCAGGCAGGTTCTTCTAGACCCGGGCGGTCATGTAGCGCGAACGGAAAATTTGATTTGGTCGTTGTCGGCAATCACGTTGATGCAGGCGAGTTATTGGATACGCCATCGACTTCGTCTGCCGCTACCGCGGCTTCTTCGTAACGCACTCGTTGGCTACGCTGTTCTATTTGTCGCTCGCATGTCCTTTGTACTGGCTACCGCTGTTTTTGGCTTCGTCTTCATTGTGCGAAGGCCTGAATTCCAGATACCCGCGTCTCGCTACTTCGCTGTTATTATTGGCTTGTTCGCGTTGTTCTGTTATACGCAGGAACTCGAGCATCTGGGAAGAGCAATGATCGGTTCGGACCCCGGCAGAAAAGAGGGATGAATTGGTGTTAACTGAACTCAACGTGAAGTTCGGACTGGTTAGAAAAGACGACCGCGGCTATAGCCCTAAAGTCTCATAGAACACATTCCCTAGAGACCCGAGAATATTGCTTGGGTGATTGTCGCCGACTTCCGATCAATCTCCGAAATCTTATGAGATTCAAACATACAATTCCTTACACTGGCCTTGTTTTCGCGCTGGTCCTAGCATTTGCCCCAGCCGCAGTTGCTTTTACCAAGGGCCGGGTGGTTGCGCCGTTTACTTCCCAATTCAAACCTGGTGATTACATCTGGCGTCCGGAAGTTTCCCCGGCCGGACCGGTAGTGATCATCGTGAGCTTGCCGGACCAGGTCATGTATGTCCATCGCAACGGAGTGCGCATCGGGCGCTCGACCGTAAGTACTGGAAAGCCAGGCAAGCGTACGCCGACTGGTGTATTCACTGTGCTGCAGAAGAAGGTCAGTCACGAATCGAACATCTACAAAGGCGCTAAGATGCCCCACATGCAGCGGCTAACCTGGAGCGGGATCGCGATGCACGCAGGACAATTGCCGGGTTATCCGGCGTCCGCCGGCTGTGTGCGGATGCCGGAGGACTTCGCCGAAAAACTTTATTCAGTCACAAGCAACGGCACGACCGTGATCATCGCGGACAACGATTCTGCGCCGTCTCACACCACGCGGCCGGGCGCGCTCTTCTCGCGCACGACTGGCGGTCTCCCGCAGCCGATTCCAGCAACGGGTTTTGTCTGGACGCCGGAGAAGGCAACGAAGGGGCCAGTCTCGATCATCGTCAGCGCGAGGGACAGCACCGCTCACGTTTATCGAAATGGTGTTGAGATTGGCCACGCGTTCATCGGTGGCCTCAGTACACGTCTCGTTTCCGGCACGCACGTTTTCTCCGCCCTAGCGACGGTCGATTCTGAGGGTCGGCGCGATTGGCTTTCCTCAACAAGCATTGGCCGTCGGAGACCAAACATTAAAGATCTCGTCAAACGAGTGACGATTCCGCCGACGTTTCGCGACAACGTCCGTGTACTGATCACGCCGGGCACGACACTGATCGTGACTGATCAACCAGTCAGCGGGCGCACTCACAGTTCGCCCGGGTTCAACATTCTTACCGCCGAAGGTGCGACCTCGGCGTCGGACTAAAACCAAACATTTAAAGAGTGAAAGAAAACTGAAAGGAGCAATCATCATGAGATCAGAAATGCGTAAGAAGAACTCGCCTGTGGTATTTGTGCTAATCGGTCTGTTGAGCTTGCTGCCGCTACCATTAGCGGCGCAAGAGATTAATCGGACCGTGCTCCCGGTCCCCGAGCCTCAGCCACCAACCATTACTGAGCTAGACGCGCGCAACGTCAAACCGCCGCCCCGCTTTCAGGTCAAAGCGCCTAAGGGCGCACCAAATGTGGTCGTCGTTTTGCTGGACGATATCGGTTTCGGACAATCAAGCTCCTTTGGAGGTCCATGCAAAATGGAGACGGCGGACAAGCTGGCGGCCGGGGGGCTGCGTTACAACGATTTCCACACCACCTCACTCTGTTCGCCAACTCGCACCGCGCTTCTAACAGGTCGGAATCACCACGTGAACAACGCCGGCGCGATCATGGAACTCGCCACGGCATTTCCAGGCAATACCGGCATTCGCCCGCTAAACGTCGCACCCTTGGCCGAAATTCTGCGATTAAATGGATATAGCACCGCCGCTTTCGGCAAGTATCATGAAACGCCGCCGTGGGAGGTCTCAGTTTCCGGACCGCTCGACCGTTGGCCCACGCATTCCGGCTTCGATAAGTTCTACGGTTTCATCGGTGGCGAGACCAACATGTGGGCACCCGCTATTTTCGATGGAACCATCCGCGTCGAGCCACCCCACGATCCCGGTTACCACTTCACGGTCGATATGACCAACCAAGCGATAGGCTGGATGCAGGCGCAACACTCGTTAACGCCCGATAAGCCTTTCTTTGTCTACTTTGCCCCGGGCGCCGTGCACGCTCCGCATCATGTGCCAAAGGAATATATTGAGCGCTACAAGGGTAAGTTCGATCAGGGTTGGGATGCGCTGCGTGAAGAGGTGTTCGCGCGCCAAAAACAAATAGGCGTCATCCCAGCGAACGCCGAGCTAACCAAACGGCCCAAGGAAATTCCTTCCTGGGATTCCCAAACACCGGATCAGAAAAAACTGGAAGCTCGGCAAATGGAGACGTTCGCCGGTTTTACCGAGCACACCGATGAACAGATCGGCCGCCTTGTGGATGGATTGCAACAAATGGGCGTTTTGGACAACACCTTGTTCATCTACATCATTGGCGATAACGGAGCCAGCGCGGAAGGTGGACCGGAGGGTGCGTACAACGAAATGATGGCATTGAACGGCATCATCAGCACTCCTGCCATTAACATGCCTCATCTGGATAATTGGGGCGACCCGAGCACGTTTCCGCATTATGCGATTGGCTGGGCCTGGGCCGGCGACACTCCGTTCCAGTGGACCAAGCAGATCGCATCTCACTATGGCGGGACAACAAATGGCGTTGTGATCCATTGGCCCGCGCGAGTTAAGGCCAAGGGAGAAGTCCGCTCCCAGTTCACCTACGTTACGGATATCGCGCCGACTGTTCTGGAAGCGGCGGGTTTGCCATTCCCCAAGAGCGTGAACGGCACGGTGCAAAGGCCTTTTGATGGGACATCAATGATTTATACCTTCGACAATCCGAATGCCAAGGAGACCCACACCACTCAATATTTCGAGATGTTTGGTAATCGCGGCATCTATCACGATGGCTGGGTGGCGTGTACTCGTCATTCCATTCCCTGGTTGATGGTGCCGCTTCCGCTCCTCTCTAAAGACACTTGGGAACTTTACCATGTGGCCGAGGATTTCAGCCAAGCGAACGATCTCGCCGCTAAGAATCCGGCAAAGCTAAAAGAGCTTCAGGACCTGTTTACGAAGGAGGCGATCAAGAATCATGTGCTGCCGATCGATGATCGCAGGTCGGAGCGTTTCAATGCGGCCATCGCCGGGAGACCCGACCTGATGGGCAATCGGACCTCGCTGACGGTTTATCCGGGGATGACTGGCATGGCGGAAAACGCATTCATTAATGTGAAGAACCGCTCCTATACCATCACTGCGCCAGTTGAATTGAAAGATGCCAACACAAACGGTGTGATCATCGCACAAGCTGGTGCGTTCGGTGGCTGGGTGCTTTACATGAAGGATGGAAAGGTCTACCACGAGTACAATTACTTTGGCGTGGAACGAACGAATATCGGCGGAGAGACGGCACTCTTGCCGGGCAAACACGAGATCAAATATGAGTTCATAGTCAATGGGCCCAAGCCGGGCTCAGGCGGCAAGTGTGCGCTCTATGTGGACGGACAAAAAGTGGCAGAAGGGCGCATTCCTAAGACACAACCGTTTGCATTTTCAGCCGATGAAGGCGTCGACGTAGGCACGGATAATGAAACGATGGTATCGAACGACTACAAGTCCGGAGAGAACAAGTTTACCGGCAAGATCGTAAAGGTGACCATCGATACGAAGCCTTCAAATTTAAGCGCGGCTGACAAGAAGACTGTGGAAACCGCAGAAGAAGTGGCGGCAACAATCGAAGACTGATCTTCTTTGGCAGATTAACATAACCTAATCACTAACATGAAAACAAAAATCCTATTGAACACATTCGCTTTTTGCGGCGCGATCATGGCTTTCCTTTCCACCGGAGAGTTTGCAAATGCGCAGGCCAAGAAGCCCAACATCGTCGTCATCTGGGGCGATGACATCGGTATCCACAACATCAGCGCCTATAACCTCGGCATCATGGGCTATCACACGCCAAACATCGACCGTATCGCCAAGGAAGGCGCGCTTTTCACCGACGCCTACGCCCAGCAAAGCTGCACTGCTGGCCGCGCTTCCTTCATCCTAGGGCAGCATCCATTCCGTACCGGCTTGTTGACGGTGGGTTTGCCGGGTTCACCGCAGGGGATCCCGGACTGGGCACCGACAATTGCCGACCTGCTGAAGCAACAAGGCTACACGACTGGCCAGTTCGGCAAGAACCACTTGGGCGATAACAACAACCGTCTCCCCACCGTGCATGGATTCGATGAGTTCTTCGGCAACCTCTACCACCTGAACGCAGAGGAAGAGCCGGAGACCTACTACTATCCTAAAGATCCGGCATTCAAGGCGAATTTCGCACCGCGTGGCGTGCTTCACAGTTGGGCGACCGACAAGGACGACACCACGACTGAGCCGCGGTGGGGCAAGGTCGGCAAGCAAAAGATCGAAGATACCGGCCCGCTCACTCGTGAGCGCATGCCCGGTATTGACGAGGAGCTTTACGGCGGCGCCACCAAGTTCATGGACAAGGCTGTCGCCGACAGGAAGCCTTTCTTTGTCTGGTTCTGCACAACCCGTATGCATGTCTGGACTCACCTTAAGAAGTCCTCCGACGGGGTCACCGGTATCGGACTTTATCCCGACGGCATGGTTGAACACGACGCCATGGTCGGTCAGATACTCAAGAAACTTGATGAGCTAGGTATCGCGGACAACACGATTGTTATCTATGGCACCGACAACGGGGCTGAGACTGTCTCCTGGCCGGACGGCGGCATCACTCCTTTCCATGGCGAGAAGGGAACTACATGGGAGGGTGGCTTCCGAGTGCCGATGGTGGTCAGGTGGCCGGGGGTCATCAAGCCAGGCACGATCATCAACGAGATTTTCTCTCAAGAAGATTGGATGCCCACGCTGCTCGCGGCAGCAGGTGAACCCAATATCAAGGAGAAGCTGCTGCAAGGTTACCAGGCCAATGGCAAAACCTTCAAGGTCCACCCTGATGGCTACAACTTCCTGCCCTACTTCAAGGGCGAGGTGAAGAAGGGGCCGCGCGAGGAGATTTTCTACTTCAGCCAGATCGGTGAGTTGAACGCGGTCCGTTGGAACGATTGGAAGGCCAATTTCGCCGGCATTGAGGGGAACATCATGACCGGGGTACGCAACGTCACATCTGCACCGATCATCGTGAACCTACGCGCCGACCCTTACGAGAAGATGCCTTTGGAGTCTCAGATGTACATGCGTTGGTTCGCAGACAACATGTGGCTCTTCGTTCCGATCGCGCAGAAGACAAAGGAGTTCCTAGTCACGATTCCACAGTACCCCTTTCAAGCTGGCGAAGTCCTGCAGCCTTCCGATATCAACTACAAGACCCTGACGGTCGCTGGCGCCCTGAAGAAAATGCAGGAGCTTCAACTGCAGATCGCGAATCCACAGAACTGACCATGGACCGCACAGGCTGTACGGCCGTTTGCATTAGCATCGCCGTGCTGGCGATTATCTTCGCCGGCTTTACCACCGTCCGAGCCCAGGACCCACTCCCGTCGTGGAATGATACCGCACCGAAGAAAGCCATCGTGGCTTTTGTCGAGAACGTAACCAAAGAAGGCTCGCCCGACTTCATTCTACCTAACGAGCGAATTGCGACCGTCGATAATGACGGCACGCTCTGGTGTGATAAGCCGCTGCCAGTGCAGTTGTTCTTCACACTCGACCGCGTGAAAGCGCTTGCGCCGCAACAACTCGAAGCGTCAGCGCACTAAATAAAAAATGAAACTCCCTTCCGACGTTCAGTTTCACGAAGACGTTCGGCTGCTGGTATGGAAGCCGCAAGGAGTGCTGAACGAGGTGGTACTCAAACACATTAGGGAGTTAATTGGAGACTTGGAAGCAACCTCCGACGAACCGTTCAATCGATTCACCGATGGTCAGGCGCTCGATGCGATTGATCTCAACTTCAGATATGTTTTTGACTTCGCTCTTTTTCGGCGTCTCTCCTACGCTGGCCGGCCGCCCGTGAAATCCGCCATTCTTGTCAGTAGTCTGACCTTGGCTCACTATAGTAAGCTGCACGAGATGCTGACCCGCGGTTCTTCGATCAGGGTTCGCATCTTCGAAGAGCGTGAGGCAGCTGCAAAATGGCTTGGTGTGCCAGTTGAATTACTGATTATTAGTCCTATCGGTAACAAATAAATGAAGCCCGCTTCTACAAAAGACGACCATGAGCAAAGCGAAGAGCAGCTGAGCTTGCTCCAGACGATCTCGATGGAGGTTGCGGGAGCCAGCGATCTGGCGTCTGCGTTGGAAGTCGTGCTTCGTGAAGTTTGCGAGAAGACCGGCTGGGTGATTGGTCACGCCTGGGTGCCAAACTCAGATGCGACTGCTCTTGATCTGGTCGTGGGATGGTATTGCGGCGATGGCGAACTGAAACCCTTTAAAGCTGCCTCCGAAGCCTCTCACTTTAAACAGGGCGTCGGACTTCCCGGGCGTGTGTGGGAGTCAAAACAGCCTGCCTGGATTGAGGACGTCATCAACGATCCTAACTTTCCGCGATCAGCTGCGGCGCGATCGGCAGGTCTGAAAACGGGCGTGGCAATTCCCATCTTATCGCGCCGCAAAGTCATCGCTGTTCTCGAGTGTTTCATGCGGGAAGAACGGAGCCAGAATGAACAGTTAGTTAACGTGATTGTGGCCGTCGCCGCGCAATTGGGCCTGATGATGGAGCGAAAACGGGCTGCGGAACAACTGTCAGATACGAACGAAATTCTCCAGTCCATTTTGGCGAACATGGGCGACGCAGTTATTGTTGCTGACAAGGGCGGCCACTTTCTCGTCTTCAATCCGGCAGCCGAGCGCATGTTCGGGAAAGGTGCAATGCAAATGCCATTTGCCGAATGGTCGCAGCGTTACGGAATTTATCTCGCTGACAAGATCACCCCGTTTCCGCACGATCAATTGCCCCTGGCACGTTCGATCCGTGGCGAGGAGGTGGACAATGTCGAGATGTTCGTGCGACATGAAAGGGCGCCACACGGGCTCTGGACGGAAATCACAGGTCGCCCTCTGCGTGGCGCTAACGGCGATGTGTTAGGTGGTGTCATCGTTTGCCGCGACATCACGCAAGTCAAAGAGGAAGAATTTTTTCGCGCCGGTCAAAGCGGCGTACTTGAAATGATCGCCGCCGATGCGCCGCTGGCGGATGTTCTTACCAGCCTTGTTCTTCTCATGGAAGGCCAGGCTGAGGGACTGCGTTGCTCCATTCTTCTCTTGAACCGCGATGGGAAACATGTGCGTCACGGCGCGGCGCCAAATTTGGCTGAAGCTTATGTGAAGGCGGTAAATGGTGCGCCAATCGGACCACGTAATGGTTCCTGCGGGACTGCTATGTACACACGAAGGCCAGTAGTGGTGACCGACGTGATGACAGATCCGCTTTGGGCCGATTATCGAGAGTTGGCAAAGATTTGCGGACTTCGCGCCTGTTGGTCGACCCCGATTCTCTCTGCGCAAGGTGATGTGTTGGGTTCGTTTGCGATGTACCGCGAAGAAAATCGCGGTGCCAGAAGAGACTCGGCTGACCCAAATCGCCACGCATATTGCTGGGATTGCCATCGAACGCCAACGACAGCAGGAGATTTTGCGCGAGCGTGAGGCCCGAATCAATCTTGCCGCCGAGTCCGCCGATCTTGCCTTTTGGATTCTGTATCCGGAACAGAACGCCGCCTGGATGAGTGAAAAAGGCCGTCTGATCTACGGCTTCGATTCGAACCTGCCGCTGACCTGTGATCTACTTCTTTCCCGTGTCCATCCCGACGAGCGAGCGGATGTCAAAGCGGCTTATGATCGTGCGTGCGCTCTTTCCGGGACGTTTGAAAGCGAACACCGCCTCCTTTTGCCATATGGAAAAACGCGGTGGGTAATTATGCGCGGGCGCTGTTTGAAGGACGAGGAAGGAAATCTTTTGGAAACCATCGGAGTGACTTTGGATGTTAGCGCGCAAAAGCAGGCCGACCTTCAGTTGCAACATCAACGCGAAGAGATGGCTCATCGAAACCGCGTCTCTTTGATGGGCGAGATGACCGCGTCCTTCGCCCACGAACTAAATCAACCGCTCACAGCCATCGCGAACAACGCCTCTGCCGCGCGTCGTTTTCTCCAGCGCGGAAATATCGACCCGGCGCTGCTGCAGCAGTTGTTACAGGACATGGTTGCCGATAGTCAACGCGCAGGGGAAGTGATTCGCGGAATCCGGAGTTTGGTGCGCAAGGAGACAAGTGCGCACACTCTCTTAAACCTCAATGAAGTGATTACGGAGACCGTAAGGCTCGTTAGCGCGGACGTGTTAAGTCGGGAAAGTGTGGTTACTACCGAGTTGGATTCTCAGCTTCCTCAAGTTAAGGCGACCTTGGTTCAGATCCAGCAGGTTCTGCTCAATCTGATCATTAATGCCCTCGACGCCATGGAAGGGCTGCCGCCTGCCGAACGCCGCATCATTATCAGTACTCGCTCGGACAAGGGCGATATCGCCGAAGTTCGCGTGCGCGATTTTGGAACGGGGTTACCGAAGGACCAGCCCGATAAAGTGTTCGATCATTTCTTTTCGACCAAACAAAAAGGAATGGGGATGGGCTTGGCTATTGTCCGATCAATTATCGAAGCGCACGGCGGCACGATCGTGGGGGAAAACGCACCCGACCGCGGCGCAAGCATGATTGTTCGCTTGCCGGCCGTACGCGGGCAAACACAAACGATAGCCGCGGCATGAGCGAGCCCGGCGAGATGGATGGGAAAGAAGTTTGCGTGGTGGACGACGATCCTTCCGTCCTCAAATCAATCCACTACTTGCTCGCATCCGATGGATTCAAGGTTCGCGCGTTTAACAAGGCAGAAGACTTTCTAACTCACGCCAGCGCTCAGCGCGTACCTGTGGTCGTGACCGACATCTGGATGGACGAGGTCAGCGGACTGGAACTGCTTGCCCGTCTTTGTGCCATCTCACCTAAGACTCGTGTCATTGTTATCACGGCGCGAGAGGATCTGGCCGCGCGTGCCACCGCGATGGCCATCGGTCCGGTTGCCTTTTTCATGAAGCCTTTCGACGACGAAAAATTCATCGCGGCGGTTCGCGACGCTCTCGGTCAAAGCAGGAAATGACAAACTGCTGAATATGAGACGCAGCTAAAAGATACGATTTCTCAAAATCCATCCCTGGATAGAAACATAATCACTGCTGCAACGGAGCCGATTGTTACGGTTCTGTTACAAATATCCTAACCACACATCAGCCTTTTCACCGTGGCCCGGGCAGTGTAATAATGCAGGGTGCCGAGGGAAAATATCGCTACGCAGGGGTATGCATCTCGGGGTTGCTGCCATACGGCAACCGCGATAATCATGTCGGGAATTCTATTTGCGCCGCACCGTTCCGAAGGTGGCTCTCGAAACCATAGAGTTTACTGGAGATGAAAGGTGTCTCCCAATCTTTTGAAGCCGCGAGCGTTCAACCAGCAGCGCGGAATGTAAACAGTTTCAGCGGGCCCTTTGAGTGGCGGCTGCCGGTGATCGGGTTGTGCGTGTTCGCTGGATATTATCTTGGTGCCAAAATCGGTTTTGCGCTCACCTTCAAGCCGTATCCGGTTTCGGTCCTTTGGCCTCCGAATTCGATCCTGGTGGCAGCGCTTTTGCTAACACCGCCGCGCATCTGGTGGTTCGTCTTGCTGGCGGCGTTTCCGGCGCATTGCGCGACACAATTGCAGAGTCATGTTCCGCCTCTGATGATTTTGTGCTGGTTCGTCAGCAACTCCTCCGAAGCGGTGATCGGCGCGGGTCTGATGCGGTACCTGGTACGTGGACCGATTCAGTTCACAAGCCTGCGCAACGCGGCCATTTTCTGCCTGTGCGTAGTGTTCGCTGGTCCGTTTTTGTCGTCGTTCCTGGATGCGGCGTTTGTAAGATGGAATGCTTGGGGCCACGGCAGCTACTGGGAGCTGATCCGCATACGATTCTTTTCGAACGCTCTGGCGGCATTAATAGTGGCTCCGCTGATAATCACGTGGGCGACGAAGGGAATTCTGGCCGTGCGAACAGCTGGCCGCGCATCTTTGCTGGAGGCATGCCTTCTTCTTTTCGGTCTGCTCTCGATCAGTTTCGCTGTTCTTTATAAGTTCGGACCGGGAGCGGATTCGGCTCTCCTCTTTCTGACCCTGCCATTCCTCCTTTGGTCAGCGGCCCGATTCGGCTCCCTGGGAACAAGCACGGCTCTGTCGATTGTCGGTTTCGTGGCCATTTGGAGCGGATCGCATGGCCATGGCCCGTTCTCGGGCGGGACAGCCGAACAAAACACGCTCTCAATCCAAATATTTCTAATCGTTTTATCGATTCCGATGTTGTTTCTCGCCGCTGTGATCGAGGAACGCGCAACTGGAGAGAGCGAGCGGCGCGAAAGCGAGTCCCGTTTTCGGATGGTGGCAGATGCTGCGCCGGTCCTTATCTGGATGGCGGGTGTGGACAAACTCTGTGCGTTCTTTAACAAACCGTGGCTGAAGTTTACGGGGCGTAGCTTGGAGCAGGAACTGGGGAATGGCTGGGCCGAAGGCGTACACCCAGACGATCTACAAAAATGTCTCAAGATTTACACGGAAGCATTCGATGCGCGCAAAGCGTTTGTGATGCAATACCGACTGAGACGTTATGACGGCGAATATCGTTGGATTTCAGATCAGGGCGTTGCCCGATATGACGCGCAGGGAAACTTCGCCGGCTACATCGGTTCATGCGTGGACGTCACTGAGTTATTAAATAAGGAGCGGGTTTTGCGCGAATTCGAGGAACGAGTCGTTCTCGCAGCGGAGGCGGCTCATCTCGGTGTGTGGGAAATGGATACTGCCACCGAGGAGCTTTGGATGTCTGATGGCGCGCGCACTTTGTTTCAATTTGATTCCGAGACTCGCCTCGACCACGACACGGTTCAAGGTCGCGTTCACCCGGAAGATCGTGCGCTCCGCGATTCCGCCGTCAAACACGCAATAGAAACGCAGGGTCACTACGAAATCGAATATCGCATTTTGTTACCGGATGGAACTCTGCGCTGGATCGGCTCGCATGCACGCTGTGTAACCGGAGAAGAGGGGGCGTGTACCCGGCTCATTGGTGTTTCCATAGACGTAACGCCGCGCAAGCTTGCTGAAGCAGACGCGCTGCGGCACCGCGAAGAACTCGGCCATATGAGTCGAGTTGCAGCAATGGGTGAATTGACGGCCTCCATTGCCCATGAACTGAATCAGCCGCTCTCGGGAATCGCCAGCAACGCCAGCGCGGGACAACGTTTTATCGATCGCGGCGATATCGATCTCAACGAACTTCGCGAACTGCTCGGTGACATCACGGATGATGCACGCCGCGCCGGCGATGTGATTCGAGACGTTCAGAGCATGATAAGAAAAGGCGTCTCAGTACGGCAGACAGTGAATCTGAACGATCTTGTAATCAAGGTTGTGCGTATGGTAAACCCGAATGCCATGCTTCAATCCTGTGAGCTGGGTACTTTTCTGGACCCAGATTTGCCAACGGTTGAAGGCGATTCAATTCAGCTACAACAGGTCCTGCTCAATCTCATTATTAATGCGTTTGATGCGATGCGCGACATGCCAGTGAACCATCGCAAGGTAGTCATCGCGACGGAACGAAATAGTGATGGCGCAATTTGCGCTAGCGTGCGCGATTATGGAGTAGGTATTCCCGCGGAAGCGCTCGAGCGCGTGTTTGAACAATTCTTTACAACGAAGCCCAAGGGATTAGGGATAGGCCTTGCGATCGTGCGTTCAATCGTCCAATCACACGGCGGCACAATCGCGGCAGAAAATGCGGATGGTGGCGGCGCGCGGTTCCAGTTTTCTCTTCCGGCGAGCGCCAAAACTTCAGCTGCATGACGATCCCTCCAAACAGCCTGGTCTTCGCGATCGACGACGACCCGTCAGTGCGGAAGGGTCTTACTCGGCTACTACGGTCCGCAGGGTACCGAAGCGAAATTTTTGAATCTGCATCTGACTTTCTCAAACGCGAACAACACACCGGACCCGCATGCGTGATTGTCGATGTGCGGATGCCTGGTTTAAACGGTATGGATCTGCAGGAAGCTTTGATTCAGCGCCGCCGTGAAGAACAGCTCATTTTTATTACCGGCCATGGCGACATCTCCATGTGCGCTCAGGCGATGAAGGCCGGTGCGGTCGATTTTCTTCCAAAGCCCTTTCGCGATGATGATTTGCTTGGATGTGTGGAGCGCGCCCTGACTCGGTCAGCCGTACAGCGCGGACGCAGTGCAGAAGAGAATGAAGCTCGGAGCCTTCTTGGTCTGTTGACGCCTCGCGAGCTTGAAGTGATGCAGCTTGTCGTTACCGGCATGTTGAACAAACAGATTGCCGGGGAACTTGGCACCGCCGAAAAAACGGTAAAGGTTCATCGCGGCCGTGCGATGCGGAAGCTGAACGTTAACTCTGTTGCAGAGCTGGTGAGATTGACGGAAAAAGCGTGCCTCGCACCTACGACCAACGTCTAAGACTAAGGTCTCATAGCCTTATTCTGATCGGCTGCTGTAATCTTAGGCCTTGCGAATCACCAGTGCCTTTGTTGTTTGCCTGCTCGACGATGACCCATCGGTGCTGAAAGGATTGGGCCGTCTTTTCTCGTCGGCTGATCTGGACGCAAAAACATTTGACGATCCCGAGGAGTTCCTGCGCTATGCGCAGACTCATCGCCCAGCCGTTGCGTTGATCGATGTTTGCATGCCCCTTATGAACGGCTTGGAAGTTCAATCGCGGCTTGGCAAGATTTCGCCTTCGACGCGGGTCATCATCTTTACGGGGAAGGACGATCCGTTGGTTCGTTCCGCCGCCTTGAACGCAGGAGCATCAGCCTTCCTGACCAAACCCTTTGACGATGAAGAACTCCTTACAGCCATAAGGCTCGCGCTGGCATCCGCGACATGAAAATCTCGTTTCCAAAATACGGTCCGGTCGAATTGCTGATTCGGAAACAGGGTGTGGGACACATCATTTCGTTTATCGCGATCGTTTGTTTTGCCGGCGTGTGTGGGAGTTACCTCCTTGCAAATAAGTTGTGGTTATTGACGATAGCGCTGCTAGGCATTGCCGGGATCCTGCTTTGCCTTGGTGCAGCCGTAGCCATTTTCCTTAACCAGAGTGAGGTTAACAAAGCACCCAGCGCTCCCATCGAAGAGGACGTATCGGAACCTATAGCGCAGTGGAATTATCGGCCCAGAAAGCCAATTCGAGCACGGGCAGTTCTCGACAGCCCAAGCGCAGAAACGTCCGATGGTCTCAGTTCAGATCTTTTCGAGATAAATAATAATGTTTGGTTGAATGACAACTCACTTCAAGGCGCAGCTCCTACTTTTATTGACGGGCCACCCGAGACTGAAGAAACAAAAATTTAAGCGCTCTCGCAGACCACTGACTCTGTTTGCAGCGTGCCCACTGTTGAGGATGCGAGCGTTTCGACGTACGACTAAAGTCCTATAGACAATGCTCCCGCCGTGGCTGAATGCTGGCTCCAGATCAGAAGAAACTTTAAGAAATAAACATTGCCAAATCGGCACTTATCAGTTATCAGGCCACCAAGTATGAAGAAACTCTCCATTTTAGCATCTGTCCTGCTGGGATTTGTGACCTCCTCGTTGCAAGCCGGGCAGGAAGTCTACAAGCAGGTTGCCCCGCCTCCACCACCAATGTATGGACTCGGCTTTTACGGCGCGATCGACATGGGAGCGAATGTTTATCAAAACCGCGGAGGAGATAGAACGTTTTCGGATCAAATAGCGGGTACGGAGGATTTCGGTGACACTTTGACAGTCTCGCCGAAGAATGACGTCGGCTTTTTCGGCGGCATCAAAGCCGGTTACGTCTTTGGCACGGGCGTATTTCGTCCCACGGTCGAAGGCGATTTCTTTTACAATGGCTTCCGCGGTGGCGCTAACTTCACCCTGCGGGATATCGATAATGTAGTTTTAGCGCAGCGCAACGTGACTACCTGGATCAATTCGGGAGCATTCATGTTCAACTTCATCTTGCGGTTGGCACCTGGAAACCAAAGATTTCAACCCTATGCCGGCGCCGGGGTCGGTGTTTACTTTGCTGAATCTGCGGGGACCGAGGTTGTGAACCCCGTAACCGGCGTTGTCCCAATCAACACCGGCGGTGGACAAAGTCATGCGGACCTGGCGTGGCAGATAGTTGCTGGCTCAGACTACTACTGGACCCCGAAGTTCAGCACCTTTATTGAATACAAGTTTCTGAATTATACCAGCACCCAAATCGAAACGAATCAAGACCGCGATTTGAGACAGCATTTAGTCGGCGCGGGTGTGCGGCTCCACTTTTAGACTAGTAACGAATTTTATTTGATTTGGTTAAGTCGATCGGCCTCCTTTAATCGGGAGGCCGATTTCTTTATAATCAAACATCGCTAGCACGGCGTCGCCATAGCACCAAAGTCTTATAGACCAATCGCAGTAGGTACAACAAAAATTGATTAATTAATTTCTCGGATTCCGGCGGCGACGACCATAAGATCGACCTATGAAAGCAAAACTGTTTTCCTTCGCGGGCGCAGTGTTCGCAATTGCTGGCGGTCTTCAGGCAGGCACGCTGGAGCTCCAGCCGAAGGAAAGCGCGCCGCCCACAATTGCTCAGAGTGAGCCGTGGCAGTTTACAATTGCGGCGCCTGGTTGGATGGCGGGGTTGGACGGCACGATCGGAGTCCGCGGAGTCAACGCAGATATCGACGTTGGCTTCGACCAAATTCTGCAACATCTCGACATGATTTTCGCGATGCGTGCTGAAGCGCAAAAAGGCCCGTTTGGAATATACGGTGAAGTAATTTACATAGGTCTT
>Ga0193715_1000214_pt1 | contig 15629 bp, 16 predicted proteins | sample U2m2metaG_FD_143040 | JGI IMG/M metagenome (GOLD analysis project Ga0193715, IMG submission 143040) | Soil microbial communities from a riparian zone of the East river system, Colorado, United States - U2m2 | ecosystem: Environmental > Terrestrial > Soil > Riparian zone | place: USA: East River... | reverse complement strand
ATCCTGTGTCCAGAACTGATTTGCTATGGGTGATGTGCCTGATAGGCCTTTTGAAGAACCGTAGAAGATTTGTACTGCACCAGCATCTTCTATTGCACCAGCATCTTCATTGGGTATGCCAATAGCAACGTCATCTTTACCATCACCATTAAAGTCAATAGCTGAAAGAAATCGTCCAAAAGAGATCACCCTCTTCTACAGCATCATTTATGTTTGAGCTATCCTGCGTCCAGAACTGATCGGCTATGCGTGATGTTGATGATAGGCCGCTTGAAGAGCCGTATAATATTTCCACTGCACCTCCATTAATTGTAGACCCTACGTTTTCTCGTCTACCCCAATAGCAATGTCATCCTTACCATCACCATTAAAGTCACCTGAGGAGAGAGCAGACCCGAAGAAATCATCTGCTTCTACAACATCATTTATATCCATAATATTCTGTGTCCAGAACTGATCGGCTATGGGTGATGTTGCTGATAGGCCGCTTGAAGAGCCGTATAGAATTTGCGTTTGGCCTGCACTAGATGTACTGCCTGATATTACATCTTCGAATGGAACGCCAATGACAAGGTCGTCCTTACCATCACCATTTAAATCGGCTGAAGATAAAGAGAAGCCAAAGTAATCACCTGCTTCTACCACATCATAAATATTCGGACTATTCTGCGTCCAGAACTGATCGGCTATGGGTGATGTTGCTGATAGGCCGCTCGAAGAGCCGTATAGAATTTCTACTCCGCCTGCATCGACCATAGACCCTACATCTTCACCTGGGACGCCAATAGCAAGGTCGTCCTTACCATCACCATTCACGTCACCAGAGGATAAAGACTTACCGAATGCATTACTCTTTTCAGCAACATCATTAACATTTGTACTATCCTGTGTCCAGAACTGGTTTGCTATAGGTGATGTTGCTGATAGACCTTTTGAAGAACCGTATAAGACTTGTACTGCACCAGCATCTACTATTGAGCCTAAGTCTTCACCACTTATCCCAATTGCAAGGTCGTCTTTACCATCACCATTAAAGTCACCTGAGGAGAGATAAGAGCCAAAATAATCATCCTCTTCTGCAGCATAATTTACGTTTGCACTATCCTGCGTCCAGAACTGATCGGCTATGGGTGATGTTGATGATAGGCCGCTCGAAGAACCGTACAAGACTTGTACTGCACCTCCATTAATTGTTGACCCTACATCCTCACCTGGTACGCCAATAGCAAGATCATCTTTACCATCACCATTGAAATCTGCTTTTACCTCAACGGCATTGACATCAGAGAATAAGTAAGAAATTGATAATAATGATAATACCGTTAATAAAAAGACACTAACTAAAATTCCAGGTTTCGCTAACTTCTTAAATATTGTGTGTTGTTGATAAATCTTTATTTTCAACTCTATAGTAGCTTTAATGAAAGAGAATGTTACTATTAATACTTATCCTCTTTTATGTATAAGCCATATAGTCAGGAAAATCAACGAAATAGAAAACGACAATGGAAAATGGCCAGGGGATGAACAAATTGGTTACCAAGTTAAATCCTATAGACAGTAAAATTATCGTGATAGCTTCTTTTCCTGAAAGAGCTTTTTTGCTTATTCTCCAGATTGCTACTGCAATTAGTAAAATAAAATATATTATAAAGCTAAATGGAAGAGGAACGAATACATTAAACAAACCGAGAAGGTGCGAGGGTTTGGACGAACAAGAAGCAAACGGTCCCTCCACCAGCCGGCTTTTGAGATCTTCTGTTTTAGAGGTGGAGATTAGATATAGTTATTACCTAAATATGAGATTTGCTTATCCTACGAACACTTATTGTGCGATAAGTCTCTTTTCAGCAAATACCTACATTCAACTGTTATTCAGTTGTTTTTCCGTCAAATTCTGCCTCGTTCTCTTCTGCCTCCTTTTTAGTAGATCTTGTTATTCCGTCCTTGTGATGGGGTGGAGCCTAAAGTGTGTACATTTTCAGATCTGCTTGGCCATCAATATTAATGATATTATGCTTTGCTCCACTTGGAATTACGATTGCATCGTCATCCTTGATTTCGTACTCGTTACCGTCTATAATGCATTTTCCATGACCACTCTCAATACGAAAGAATTGATCATTTTCAGAATGAATTTCTTCTCCTATTTCCTCTCCAGGTGACAGACTCATCAGAACAAGTTGAATATGCTTGGAACTGTACAAAACCTTCCTAAGGTTGGTGTTACCTATGGTGTCTTTTTCGATCGCTGTTTTATATCCCTTCATTATCTTATACTTAATTTAATTTTTGATATTTAAAGCATGGGAATCAAATTAGGCTAGATCCTATCCAAAACATTTCACTGACTCTAATCTAATTCTGACAGAAAGTAGGAAAATATGAGCAATGAAGGTCTACTTCATAATTTCTGAGCTTTTAATAGAATGTATTCTATCAATCCTTTTTTAGATACAGTCACCATCTTTACCACTGATTTCCAAAGGATTTTCTCAATATAAGATGGATAATGTGCCATAATTTTCTGCCGAAGTTCTTTCCTGTTTTGAGTGTAGTAAAGACCGAGTGGTTCAAATACTTGTGTACCAATCATAGTTACATCCATTATTTCGAATCCGTATCTTCTAACAATCGACTTGACGTATTCAAATCCATAATGCTCTGACGACCAAGTTAGATTGAGAATGCCGAGATTGAATAGTTTTTTCAAGACATTATCTAACGAAACAGTCACAGGCATGGCTATTACCAGTAACCCTTTGGGTTGCAAGATTCTGTAACTCTCGGCAATAAACATGTCAAATGGTTTGAAATGTTGCGCAGATTCTAACGCAATGATCCTGTCAACAGTACCAGTTGCAAATGGCAAGCATAAAGAACTGCTATTAATGCAAGTAATGTGGGTTCGTAGACAACGAGCATCAGATACTCGCGCATTTTCAATCTTTCCTGAGGCGATCTTGAATCCATTAACAAGCTGCTGAGAATTAATATTCACACAGAGGATATTTCCGAGTTTATATTCGTCACTCCATTGAAGCGCTGGTGCTCCGTAGCCGCTTCCAACATCAATTAGAATTTTAGATGACCCAAGATCCGCAAGTTTTCCTACTAGGGTACATAAATTAGTTTGAGCGTCAACTAGATTGTTTGCGTCTCCATTCCAATAGCCAAAATTGAGCATGGAAGCACCAGTGGCAACTTGCATAATGGGCGATAAGGAATTATAGAGCTTGATAACATCTTTCTCGTTTCGTCTCAATGTCCATAGAATCGCATCAATTGGGTTAACTGTGAGCAATCGCTGAATTTATCATTACAAGAGCCTTTAATTAATTAATGCAACGGTCTATCAGATATATTGGAAAGAGGAACGTCAGAATTTATTAAGCAAAAAGTAACCGCCATTAGCAGATTTAATTAAATAAATCAAGTTTAATTATATGATAATTTATATAATAGATATATTCCGTTGGAACCTATTGTATTATCTTCATTAATTTTTTCTGTAGTTGCGATGATATTGTCACTAGCCAGAATATTAAGGTCATATAAAGAAGGTAAACGTAAGAGACAATCTGATCTTTTTTCGAATATTACAAACATCACCAGAATAATAGAAGATGAAAAATTTGTTCAGTCAAGAAGGGCACTCAGAAAAAATAAACTCTTAAATCAGTTAAGGCAAGGAAATGGAAACGATGATTTAATTTTTGAACTCGATGTGGCAACAGAAGATGCAGCTAGAAATGTAGCGTCTACTTATGATAGATTAGGTTTCATATTAAAACATGATAAAGAGTTGGAAGATGAATTCATCCAGTGGCAGAGTTATGTTATCGCAGATATGTGGTTGCTAACAAAAGATCTTGTAACCAAAAAATGGCGATCAAAAAACCAGTCCTATTTGAAGGAATTTGAAAGAATTGGCAAAAAAGCATTAGATATTGAGACATAGATAAATCATCAAGATAATAGAATGTTGGAAAATGCTAGACATAAAGCTTTAGTTCGTACCTAAATCAGAACCATAAATTAGAACCGATAACGTCGTGGGTACCAACATATGTAATTCAAATTTATTCCTAATCCCATAGAACTTGCCAATTACTTTATTTTTTTATATTAGTTCATAGTGGGCCAGGGGCAGTAGGCAAATTAAGTGCCACTGACACAAAATAAGACACTATCCATATAATGACAGCGATAATTGCAGCTCTTGTCCAGCTAAAGCCATATTCCCCTCAATGCGAATAACCAAGCAATACCTCCTGCCACAGTTGCCAGTAATCCATGACCAAAGAGATAGTAGACAAAAGGCGAATAATTCACTACGCAGGAGACGAAAAAATGAACTACAAAACAAAAGCAAGGAATAAAAAATAAATTTCTGAATAATTATAAGACCTTGTATAATAATATTTCAAAAATATCTATTCTATCCAACCTTACCCAATCCTAGAATGTAATTTATCTGTTTTTGACTTGGTTGATGCCAGGCTAGTGGACGTATTTTGATACTTATCTGGCATGGCGAATTAATTAAAAATGGACTAATTTAAGCAAGATTAAAATCCATTAGTAACAAAATTTAACGAAATAGTCATTTTACATAAATACTGATAAATGATTGTTTGTCGTATGGACTATTGATTGAAAGGAAAACCTGGTAGCAAAATAACAAACTACCTTACAAAATTTTATGATAAGTATGCTAGCACTATATCTCTCAACAAGAATTTAGTACTTTCAGGTTTGGTTGGTTTTATTGTTAGTCTAATCGTTGCATATGTGTCTACGAAATATTCAAATGATGATTTTGCAACTTCTACATTAACTGTAATAGCCGGATTCATCTCTTCTAAAATAATTTTTGTTATTCTTTTTCATATTGATAATAAGAAGAAATATACAAAAAGATTTACTGGCAAATTAAATTTTGATATTCTAAAACAAATAGTAACAAAGATGATATTTGCCGATGCCATATTTGATATTATTAATAATGTATCAAGGTTCTTCATTTTACTTGAATTGTTGAGAATAGAATATCAGCCAATACAAGCTGCAACAATAGCATCTATTATAGCCTCATGTTTCTCTTATTTAGCCATAAATTTAGTTGTAAAACGTATAAATGTATTTAGATTTAGAAAAAAGTTATTCTAAGTTATGACAAAATATCAGTACTAACGATATCCAATAAAGAAAACTTTAAAGCTTGGTGATCCTCTCAGAAGAATCTCTTTTTAAAACCGATAGCGTCATGGGTACCTACGGCCGAAGAACTTCGATTGTTTATTATTCACCTGTTACTGCTCGAATTACCAGATTTGTAACTGCAATCGAATTAATTAAAACAAAAAGAAGAAAAAGATGGTTTATGCTCTTATTTTGATACTATCTCCTTCTACTTTAACCTCGTAGGTCTCTTGGTCGTCTGTTTTAATGAATGACATCTCTTGACCCACAACTCCCATATATTTTTGCCAAGAGGGAGGTAAGGGTTCCATTCCTGGTGGAATTTCTAATATGGGCTCTGCTTTCTTCTTCCCAGAAGTAATGTCAAACTTTGCATGATGGAAAGGACACGTAACTACATTCTGATTAATATTTCCGCGTGAAAGTCTGGCATTCATATGACCACATCTATCATCAAATGCATAGAATTTTCCGTCATGATTGGCTATTGCAATTTCTTTCCCGTTTATCTCTATATGTTTCATATTTCCTTGACTGATTTCACTAACTTTGGCTACTTCAACGTAATCTTGGTCTTGACTCATAGTTCTTAATTAAGACAACAAGTTATTTATGTGTGGTAATAATTAGACCAACTAAGTCTGCATTTAAGCTAAGAATTCGCTTTTAAAGACCATTTCATCGTTCCTCTCCCATTGGATTCGAACTGTTACATGACGATCTCCAATACGTTACTACATTTATCTAATTCCGCCTATTTGCTTATGCTATTCTTCTCTAATAGGTCTCAGCAGGCAGTACGAGGCTAATCCTTTCTGTATCTAATATTTTCAGTTAGTTGTTCTTTGGGCCTCAACTTTATTACTATAGTGTTGCTTATTTTATTAAATATTCTCTGTCTCTTATTATTAGTAAAAAGCCATCCTAAGATTACGTCTATCGGGAGTAAGAATGATTTGCCAAAGCTTTCTAATGCAGCACTTTTGGTATCAACTCTGTTGCCAGATAAGGTCGTGGTCTTTATATTCAAAAGTCTCTTGCCTATTGATTGTCCGCTTGTGTGCTCAAAGTAAGTCCAATATCCAAAGAATGCAAGGCTTGACAGAAGATAGTGAAAGGGTTCAAGGTTTTTGTGGCTTAATACCATATCGTTACTATGAACGGAGAACCAAAATGGAAATGAAATCAATGCAAACAAAACTCCTAGACCTATTGATACTATAATAAAATCAATTAGCCATGCCACAAATCTATCCACCCAACCAGCTAGTACTATTTCTACGGGGAGATTGTTTTCTCCAGTATTTGCAGATGGAGGTAGACCGCTATTTGATGAACCCAAATTTCTTATCAATTAAGGTACCCTACAAAGCATATATGATTTTATGCTTTGGGCAGAAGCGAGTTGTTAAAATTTTAAAATTATACACAAATAGTCTATGAAGTAGAGGACTTGATTTGCTTTGCGCAGTTAACTTTATCTCTTATCATTGGTTAAGTATCAGTATCAAAATGACCGGCCAAATGTTTTCCCAAAAGGAAAAAGATTATCTCAAGTCACAGCGTCTTGCAAGAATAGCTACAGCTGCAGCCTCAATTCAACAAGGGCCGGTACAACCTGATGTTGTACCTGTTGGTTTTGATTTTGACGGACAATTTCTTTATGTTGGCGGAATGAATCTTCTTAAATCTACAAAATATAGAAATGTTCTGATAAATGACAAGGTTGCGTTTATCGTTGATGACTTGAAGACTGTTGATCCATGGGATCCGAGGGGTATTAGAATTTACGGAACTGCAGATATAGTCACTCGCATGGGAGGATACATGGAAAGTACAGATCACCCTAATCCTCAATATATCAGGATAACTCCCAAGAAGAAGTGGAGCTGGGGAATTGAAGAACCTGTATTCGTACAAGGAAAGTTCAATGTTAAAAGAGCGCAAGCATGACGGTCATTAAAAGAAATTAAGAATAAGAAGAAAATAACAGTGAGGAATAGAACCGGTAAACAATGCACTATTCGATACTGACGGCAGTTTACATGCTAATAAAAATCTCACCATAGTTATCATTTTTAGTTGCTTTAAAACGGTCAATATCAAAACATATTATATCTCAATAATATATTTAAAGTGATACCAAAACTAGTTCCAAATATTAGTTACCAAGTCAAGAAATGAAATTAAAGACATTTTTTTGTTGGACTATTTTTAATTAATTGTAATAGGCCAAATGATTTCCGAGTAGACCCAGATTCAACCCAAGATTGTAAAGAGGGTTGGGTACAAAAAAAGGCAATCAAATAGATGACTACCGACTAGTCATCGGCGTATTAACTTATGTATTATACAAAGATCTTATAATCAATTTTATTCTTTAATTCAGTAGTACCAATAGTAGTAATGAAATTGAATTGTTATAACTCATATAAACACCTATTTAACATTAAGACGATATGTAAATTGTCCTGAATTCATATTTCCGGCTCCGCTAAGAGTTGTAGCCTCTACGCTATTTTGGTAATATACTACATGGTTCCCAGGTTGAAGGGGTTTTAAGAAAACAAACCATCCGTGTGCTGCAGCAGGAAATGTACCATAACGTTCACTTATCAGGTGACTCTCTTTTGCTACTATAGCAGTAAATTGTTTTGTATATACTTCAGTTACGTTGTTCATAACATTTGTATTGTAATCAATGGCGTCCAGCGTTGCAACAGGTTTATCATCAACCTTCACTTGACCTTTGACTATTCCTAAATCATATGCTCTAGCGCACTCTGACAATTGCTTGAATGAATAACTCTCAAAACCCTTTAATGCCTGGTCACATTCTCCAGTCCAAATTGGAATTAGAATTCCTTCGGTATGAGATATTGTACAATTCTGCTTCCAAATGCCCCCCGCAGCAGTATCGACCAACATAACCATGGAACTGTCCTTATGTATTAGGCATCCATTATCCTTAAGTCCAGCAAGAGTATTTGTTTGAGAATCTATTGGAATAGAAAAGTCCCAATTCCAAAATTTTGCCACCCAATCACTGTAAGATATGCCAAATGGATGCTCATCCTTTGAGTAAAATTCCACACCATATCCAACTGCTAGATAAACGATAAGAAAATAAATTGCTGCCATACATGAGAGAAAATACAAATTTAAATTGATAGATCTAATCACTTTAGTAACTGTGATATTCAAAAGTACTTAAGTATGTTTCAGAAATCGTTAAAATCTTGTATGTACTAAACGATTGTTCCTGCATCCTAAATTGAGTTATGTAGCAATTTAGTAGCAATTTAGAGTTTTGTATCCAAATGAAATAATAACATTGCTTTTCGTTGATCCAACTCAAAAAAATAGAAATAAACGTAATAGTGGTAACACTTTAAAGTAAATTCAAACCGAATAAGTAGGAGTAATTGCATCGGCTAAGATTAAATCGTAATAGGACAGAATCAATCGCTACTAAACTAAGGAACATATATGTTTATAAATAAAAATTGTATTTCAATTATGATGGCTTGGTTCAACTTGGCTTTGACCAAGAGAAGAGCATTGACAATAATCCTCATCGTAACATCAATGATGATTATTGATTCGTCCATTGCACAATATTTTGGATCAAGTAATAGAGAGCTGATCTCCCCTATTTACGTTGGAATCTTTTTGACCTTTATAGTACTGTTTGTAGGTATTGTTATTTTACTCCTTAAAATTGTTAAGGATAAAGATTCAGATTCTGGCTTAAGGCGCGGATTGACAGTAAAACAATCGTATTTTATAATAGCCTTGATACAATCCTTACTATTTGGCATTCTGTTGGTAATAATTCAACCAATTATTGGTCTGCAAAGTTACCACATTTTGGAATTGCTAGCCGCAGTTTATATTAGTCATATCTCCGCATTATTTTTTCTAATTTTTCTATCGCTAACTTTAATCGACTGGATTCTTATAAGGAGTGATAAAGTTCTCTCATTATATACGATATCTTTTTTATTAACAGCCTTTGCTATTATGGTTTCACTCGTATATGCTACATTAGTACTGTCCTATCAGCCATCCAATATAGGACCGTCCTCTTTTCACTCCTCATTGCTAAACGTTCCAAGTTCCCAGCTAGCTAATTCTTTCGGTACTGCACTTGATGTCCTTACAATAGTATCGTTCGTATCAGTTTGGATTGCTTCGGCGGTACTGCTAAATACATACAGCAGAAGAATAGGCAAATTCCAATATTGGATGATAATATGCATACCAATTATCTATTTCTTATTCCCATTTGAGAAAAACTTTGTAGATATATTTAGTTCATTCGTCATGTCATCACCAGTGGTATTCGGACTAGTAAACATTCTATTATTTAGTGCAACGAAACAAATAGCCGCTTTATTCTTCAGTGTGACATTCTTGACAGCCTCTACTTTAGTTACAAAGCACGAAATGCGTAAGTACCTGTTGATTTCCGCCATTGGTATCACAATACTTTTTAGTTCTATCAAAATAAACACTTTATTATATGCGACATATCCGCCCTTTGGTATCATAACGATCTCCTTTATGCCGATTGGATCATACTTGGTTTTTACGGGCTTGACCATTTCAGCCTCACTTGTATCTCGCGACAAAGCGTTGCGTAAAGAATTTTATAATACTGCGATAAGTCAACTGAGTCTTCTCAAAACAATTGGAGTGTCAGAGATGGAGAAGGAATTGATAAATAGCTACAAATCTATCGAAAAACATTCGGAGATAAAAGCCATACCTTTCGAGAAAGATAATGTACGGGAAATTTTACATAATATAGTGGACGACCTAGACAAAGAGAACGTACGGGAAATTTTACATGATGTGTTGTCAGAACTTTACTTAAAGGACAATGATACTAAAGAGTAATTTGAGAATGCTTTTTTTATAATTAATTTATATTTTAGCATTGTTGATAATTCAGTTATGAAAAATGAAATATACCAATTAATATCTTGTATGGTATTGTTTTCTTTCATTTTGCCTATCAATGTAAATGCCTTAAATTTTACTTCAGATTTTTTTTCGGCAGATTCAAAACCGTATGGACTTACGTTTGAGGAGTGGACATCCAAATGGTGGCAATGGGCATATAGCCAACAAAAGGGAAGCAATCCTCTAGTTGATGATAACCGAGGAAATCTATGCAAAAATGGACAGGATAGTGAGAAGGTATGGTACCTTGCAGGAACGTTAGTTAATAATTCAGAGGTTGTAAGATCCTGTACTGTTCCATTAGGAAAAGCAATTTTATTCCCAGTATCAGTAGCAGAATGCTCTGCTTCAAAATCTAATTGGTGGGATAATTTATTCTCAAACATTACGGAAAAACTGTGGAATGTATGTGATGCAAAAATGGTAAAAATGAATACAACATTTGATGGTCAAACTGTGGAGCCAGTGTTCGTTAAATCGTCTAAATTGTTCAAATTAGTACTTCCTCCAAACAATGTAAAGAATATAGAACCTGGTGAAAAAGAGGGGGTCAACAAAGGTTATTGGCTAATGATTGAGCCTCTAACGATAGGAAGGCATAATATAACATCGTTCGCAGTAGATAGTCATAATTTTAGATCCAATGTAACATATTACTTGACTGTCAAATGATATTTCATACCCACTCGTATAGTCCCTGATCGACAGGAACCAAACGAGCTTACTGTGTGTTTTCCTGTTGTGAAGTTATTTGGTTTTAAAAATAGCCAATAACCATCGGTTATAGCCATTTTTCCATCCAATGAAAAGAAATTTGGAGTAGACACTCTTATACAATGATCCCGCATTTCTATTGTATCATCAATTAGTACACTTATGACGTCCTTATTGATAATATCAATTTCTAATTTTGCATCCTCTCTCAGCTTCTGATCATGTTTATTATCATTAGCATAGTTAATTCCTATCCAGTTTATTGGTGAAAGTAATATTGCCTTATCCTTATCAATTTTAAATTTTCTTTCATTAAGATCGCTCTGTACTCCTATTAGTTTTCCAGGAATCAAAAATACTGGTCCTTCATTTCGTTTTCTATTGTGGATAAGGTAACCTTGCCACCATTTGACAAGCCATTCAGAGTAGCTTAGTCCAAACGGCCTATCCTCTAAATTATAGGTTTGAAAAAAACTTGGGTTGATTTCTTTATTTTCATTCATCTTCAAAATCTAATTGTGTCTTGCCATTACTTCAGGGGCTGAACCTGCTCCAAGTAAAATTGCTATTGTTAGCCCTCCACTCAGTATTGCTCCCAGGATTGTTATTCTTCTCTTCAGTGACTTCAACATACTATTTTGATGTCAGGATAGGAATTATTTAAATTTTATGGTTTAATTATGGAAATCTAGGATTTTACATCAGATTATATAAAATTCTTGTATCGTAGACCATAAATATACAATTTCTCTTATAATTAAGTTTATACACTTACCACAAATAAGTGAAATAATATGACGCTAAATATTTCGTCCACTAAATATTTGATTCTGACATTATCACTTGTGATAACCTTTACTGTGCTTCCGACATTTACTAAAAGCATTTCTGCAGAATTATCAAAAAATCAAATTGAGTCATTACTGTTTAACAGTAGTGCAATCCCTTACAATACAACTATACCAGAATGGACTGCAAAGTGGTGGAAATGGGCTTATTCGTTCTCTGGATATTTTAGTAATCCACTTCTTGATCCGAATGGGACCGCTCTTATGAAACATCAACCATCTGATGAACCAGTATTTTTCCTGAGCGGTGCGTACAATTCAGTTGCTAATCGAACTGTGATAATACCTTCTGGAAAACCAGTCCTGTTTCCAGTACTTAATGCAGAAATATCATTTCTAGATTTCCCAAATGCGAAGGGTGAGGATGATTTAAAGAAAGCACTTGAATCGGACCTGGGTGCAGCAACGTATGTAGGAGCCGAATTAAATGGAATTTCCCTGCCATATCAGAGGATAAAAGCAGATCTGTTTGACCTGTCTGTTGCTAAAAATAATATTTTTAATGTCCGTACTGGGCCTACTCAGGCGGTTGCAGATGGCTATTGGATATTTCTAAAACCGTTACCTGTAGGAAAATACATGATTCATGTTAAAGGAGAGCAACCATTTTATCGTTCTGAGGTAACATATGAAATAAATGTAGTTAATCAAAAGAATAAATAAAAATACTCGGATATAGAGTGTGCATAATTTTTGTGAACTTCGCATGTTCAAGGGAGCGTCAGCATTATCCATCCCATTGAACAGTATTCAATTTTACTTCTATTCACCAACAGTCATACCTTTAGTGTTTATTTTCATTTCATCATAAGCAATGCTATAACCTAGTTAGGACTATGTTTTTGCAGTTTCAACCTGTATAATCCATTCACAGTCCACATTAGCTTTTTCATGATGCTTTCTAACAGCTTCCTCATTTGGTGCATCAAGTACACAGAAACATACATTCGCGTCCTTATTGAAAAGAAGGTCCACATGCGCTACACCAAATTCATCCCTAGGTGATGCACAGAGTTCTTGAAGATGTTGTTTAGTAAAAGGAACTTTGTGAGTATCCATAAATATTGGCATCTAATATTCTACCTCCTATTCAAAAGACCAATCAGGCTTATAAGTTTCACCCTTAAGATTGAATTCTGAAGATCCAATTGCAATTTGATCAAACTTAATTTCCATCTATAAAAATATTAACAAATTATTGAAATGAGAAAAAAGTTCCGATTGATATTCAGCGACCCTTGTGCTTCCTTGTTGTTTACAGTGCGATTCTCGACGGGAGGGTCTTGCTTTCGGGCATATACTCGCATAAAGCATAGTTTGTGCAAACAAAGGAATCCGCAAATGATAGGTAGACTAGCACATATCAGCAACAGTCAATGTGCGTTTCCAATCAGGAGAACAGGCACTTAATATTAGTTTTACAATTCTTTTAATTCAATAAAAAGATTCTGGTATTTGAATGATTAAAAACAATTTGTAATGAATCAGGATTAAAGTTCCGCCCATTGCGAGTTATTGCTTCTGGTATGGTTATAAAATAATATTTTCACATGGATCGCCCACGCCATCATTATCTTCATCTTTTTGATCAGGATTGGCCGCATATCGACAGTTGTCTTTAAAGTCAGTTACTCCATCGTTATCTTGATCGCCCATTTGACACGCATCACCATATTCGTCACCATTAGTATTCTTTTGATCGGGATTTGGTGTGCTAGGACAGTTGTCTTGTGAGTCAACTACTCCATCGTAGTCAATATCAATAGGGATATTGGGAGGTGTCATTGGCGAATAATCTTCGACAAAGAAACCTCTCCACTGACCTGGATCTTTTAATAATTCCTTAACGAAGCCCTTCCCTTGTACAAAATGTTGCTCCCAATAGTATAATTTTCCATACTTCACTCCCGGATACCAAGTCGCTTCTACTTCCTTATTTGGGAACCTATTATCCCATATGTTAAAGGTGTAACCGTTGTATGCCTTATCATAATGATACCCATACGCTACAACTTGATGATTAAGTCCAATATCTCCTATACTAGACGCACGTATTAGTCCCAGTACAACTGGCTTTTTTTGGTCAAGAATACGCACAGCTTTAGAAACTTCACTATCTGTTAATGGCCTTATACCTGGGAAACATCCGACAGTACATTTGTCGAAAATTGTATGTGAATTCTCAGTTGGTGCCATAGTCAAATATACATATCTAGGTACCACGTCCAGATCACTTATGGAACCTGCGGGTGACGCACTAAGCGCAATACTTCCTAGGGCACTAAGGATCCCTGTAAAACTTATGTCTAGGCTATCATGTAATCGGTCTAAAATGTACTTTGATAGCGGATTATCATTTGAAGGCGTACTAGTATAACCTGGAATCATTTTATGAGCATAGAAATAGTCGAGGGCTGCAAATGCCATGCCTCCACACCGTCCTTTGGTCGAGAATTTAAGATCTCCACTGTAAATAAAATCAGGGATATATTTATCGGGAATTACCTTATAGTCATTTGTGTAAGAATTTGGAAATTTGAATCCGTGGTAGTAGCCAAAATCAGTTCGTACAGTTCTTGAAGAATCTGAGCTTACTGTAGTAAATTTCGCTGAATTCATCAGAGCGATATCTGGGTCGTATCCAGGAGCAGTTTCATACTGCGGTAATGCAAGAGAATCAATCATTTTCAAAGGATAAAAATTATTGGGACTATATGAGGTCTTTATTTCAAGTGGATCAGATAGAGCATAGTTGTTGAATGCTAAACTTACGATCACTATCATTACCGCAGAACTGGACAAACCAATTAAGGTTTTTTTCAATATTTCAGTGTGGCCCCAGTAATATAAAAGACTTTAGTGTTCTGATATTTGTAACATACGTATATCTGAACATATGCTTCCTTTCTTAAATTGGTTCACATTAACCTTTAAGAACATCGGTTACCATGCATTATTTGACATATTATGAATAGTAAAGGGAAAAGGTTTTTTGAAGATCAAAACCTTATGACGATTAAAATCGCATTTACTTTGATAGGATTAGCGACTTCATTGATTTTTTTACAAAATTATAATGATTTTGCTTTTTCACAGACTGGTAATGAAACAGGTCTAGTCCCGAATAGTGATAATCTAATAACACCTGGCTCACCTACCTCGAATCAGAGTCTTGGTGGATCACAGGCACCGTCTGGTTTTGTAACAAACGGGAAAATAAATACTGTCATTAACGTTGCAAATGGCAAATGGCTAGCCAACGGGAACTGGAGTATTATTTTGAACAATGGTAATGTTACAACTTTTGAAACTAAAATGACATGGTACAATAGTAGCGGAACTAATGCACACACTCACGAATTGACAAACTTTAGGGCCGTTGCTGGCGATATACAAACATTACCAATGAGTGGACCTGCCAATCAAATAATCATAAAGGGGGTTACGGATGTAGGATCAAATAACAGAGTATCATGGTTTGAAGTTCCCACTATTATTACAATTAATGATCGTAAGATAATATCCATTTCACTAGATGACAACAAAACCAATCACCACTTTGGTGGCCAGCCATTATTAGGAATTGTTGACTCATTCGCAGCATGTTCAGATTTGCCTGGACCTAACATGGAAATTTTGCCTTCCTGTAGTGTAAGTCCAATTGGAGAGCAAGGATTCGCTTTAACAAATGAAAGTTCTGCATTTGCACCTTCCGAAGATTCCTTGACTTATGGGGGAGCGTTGCCAGGAGGAGGAATTCCGCCTGGTGGAATACCTGGAGGAGGATTTCCGCCTGGAGATGAACAAACAGGTGGAGGAGGATTTCCGCCTGGAGATGAACAAACAGGTGGAGGAGGATTTCCGCCTGGAGATGAACAAACAGGTGGAGGAGGA
>Ga0193715_1000212_pt1 | contig 15656 bp, 14 predicted proteins | sample U2m2metaG_FD_143040 | JGI IMG/M metagenome (GOLD analysis project Ga0193715, IMG submission 143040) | Soil microbial communities from a riparian zone of the East river system, Colorado, United States - U2m2 | ecosystem: Environmental > Terrestrial > Soil > Riparian zone | place: USA: East River... | reverse complement strand
GAAGCAGCGGCCAATTCCGCACTGGGGGAAGTCCCATTTGTGTCCCGCTGATCGGGGGAGAGCACTGCCTCGGAGCGATTGTCCTCGCAGACCGCGTTAGAGGCCTCGGCTACTCAGCAGAAGAGATGGACTTGTTAAAATGCATCGGCGAGCAAGTGGCGGCAAGCCTGCTGAAGCTGCGACTCACAGAAGAAATCATGGAAAGAAAAGAGCTGGAGGCGTTCCAGACGATGTCCGCATTCTTGATTCATGACTTAAAGAATGCGGCCTCAACCCTTGGCCTCATGTTGGAGAATTTGCCCACACACTTCAACAATCCCGCCTTCCGGGAGGACGCCTTCCGCGGAATTGGAAGCGCGGCTAGCCGGATCAATGATCTTATTAACCGCATGAACGCCCTGCGCCATGAATTGCCTCTCAAGCCGGCAGAATTGGATCTCAATCTCGTCGTAGCCGAAGCCTTAGCGACTTTGAATGGGACACTGGAAAACAAACTGGTAACCAAATTTGATCAGATCCCAAAGATACTGGCCGATGGACAACAACTTCAAAGCGTGTGTACGAATCTCCTTCTCAACGCGAGCGATGCGGTCGACACGAACGGGCGGATTTCGGTTGAGACGACACGGCAAGGGGAGTGGATAGCCTTATCCGTGAGTGATAATGGATGCGGAATGACTGAGCAGTTCATCAAGAATTCTCTTTTCCGGCCGTTCCGATCCACCAAGAAAAAAGGGTTGGGTATCGGCATGTTCCAATCCAAGACGATCGTCGAAGCGCATCAAGGAAAGATTCACGTAGAAAGCCAACTCGGCGTCGGCACAACCTTCCGGGTCATGCTGCCTCTGAAATACCAAACAGCATGAAACCGAAATTGCTCATAGTAGATGACGACGAAGCCATTCGGACCCAGATGAAATGGGCCCTGAGCGAGCATTACGAAGTCCATTTCGCCGAAGACCGCAAGGCAGCCGTTGAAAGCTTTGAGGCTAATTCGCCGGCGGTAACATTACTTGATCTTGGGCTCCCACCTCGCCCCAATGAATGCGACGAAGGCTTGGCCGTGCTATCCGACATACTTGCAATCGATAACATGGCGAAGGTCATCATCATTTCCGGACAAAGTGAAAAGCAGAATGCCATCGAGGCTGTCGGTGCGGGCGCTTACGATTTCTTGTGCAAGCCCGTGGATATGGAAGAACTGAGGCTACTCCTGCGTCGATGCATCCATGTGGTGGAACTCGAGAAAGAATATCTCGAGTTACAACAAAGCCGGCGCGGTGATGTCTTTGAAGACATGCTCGGCACTAGCCCCCAAATGCAGGCGGTCTTTGCCTTCATTCGCAAAGTAGCCGGGACAAATGCTCCGGTGCTATTGCTCGGAGAAAGCGGTACTGGTAAAGAAATGGCTGCAGCGGCCATTCATCGTCGCAGCGCGCGTAAGGATGGCCCTTTTGTCGCCATCAACTGCAACGCTATTCCCGAGACTCTTTTGGAGAGCGAGCTGTTCGGTCACGAAAAAGGCGCCTTTACCGGGGCTCATGTTCAACGCAAGGGACTCCTGGAAACAGCCAGTGGGGGCACCCTGTTTCTGGATGAGATTGGCGAGCTCCCCCCAGCCATCCAAGTGAAGCTTCTCCGGTTCCTTCAGGAACAACGCTTGCAAAGAGTTGGCGGGAGACAAGAGATTCAGGTCGATACCCGGCTTGTAGCCGCGACCAACGCTAATCTGAAAGAATTGATCAACACCGGTAAATTTCGTGAAGATCTGTATTTTCGCCTTGCCGTTGTCACTATCCGCCTGCTGCCGCTTCGTGAGCGTGGGGAAGACATCGCGTTCCTGGCCCGCGAGTTCCTACAAAAGTATGCTAACCAAAGCGGTCAGACCAAGATGGTCTTTACGCCTGACGCGTTGCGTGCGATGAGCTCTTATTCATGGCCCGGAAATGTCCGCGAACTCCAAAACCGTGTGAAACGGGGCGTCATTATGACCAGCGGATCGCGACTGAGTGCAAAAGACCTTGAGTTGGAACGGGATCGGGTAGTGGCGTCTTCAGCTGGAACGACTCTGCGACAAGCACGCGAGCACGTCGAGCGCGAAATGGTTGAACAGGCGCTTAAGAAGAACTCTGGAAAAATCACCTCCGCAGCTCTTGACCTCGGAATTAGCCGACCAACTCTTTACGAATTAATGGAAAAACTTGGTATTGCGAGAGAGCGCGCAAACACAAACGTCGACAAACATCAAAACAACCCTCGATATGCAAACATCGAAAACTCTATTTAGAATTGTAACGCTTACTCTTGCGGCTACAGCACTCGTCGCCTGCTCCAAGGAAGCCAAGAAGACACGCTTTCTCGCCGAGGCCGACAACTATTTCAAAACCGGCGACTACGACAAAGCCAAGGTGAGCTACCTGAACGTGGTACGGCTGGACCCGCAAAACGCGCTGGCATTTGAAAGAATCGGGGCGATGTGGCTGGATGGAGGATCACCTCTTCCCGCCGCTGCATTCCTCGCAAAAGCGAGTGAACTGGCTCCGAAAAACGATCAAAATCGAATGCGGCTCGCCCGATGTTATCTGGCCATCGGGCGCTTCGCCGACGCAAAAAAGGAAGCACTGAAGGTCCTTGAGCAATTCCCCGGCAACGGGAATGCCATTGTCGCTTTAACAGAAGCGGCGCAAACCCGAGAAGACATTGAGGAGGCCGCGAAGCAGCTACAGAAATTCCCAGAACAGAACAGTATCTCTTTTTATCTAGCTTCTGCGAATCTGTTCCTTGGCCAACGCAATTTGTCGGGAGCGGAAAACGCTCTTCGGCAGGCGCTCGCTGTCGATCCTAATTCAGCCGCCGCGCACAATGCGCTGGGAGATCTCAATCTGCTCAAGAAAGATCGCAAGCAAGCAGGCGAAGAATGCAAGAAGGCCGCCGAGCTTGCACCTGTTCGTTCGATGGAGCGCTTGAAATATGCTGCGTTCGCGTCCGACATGGGTGACACTGAAGAAACCAAAAGAATCGCCGCCGAAATGACCCGGAAGGCACCCGACTATCTGCCGGGCTGGACCTTGCTGGCCGAGCTTGCCTTTAAGGATAAGAAATACGACGAGGCTCTCTCACTTCTTGAAAATGTTTTTAGCCGCGACCCCGAATACGTCGATGGCCACCGCCTGGAAAGCAAGGTGCTGCTGGCAAAGGGCGACACGAAAAAAGCGGTCGAAGTTTTGGAGCGGCTCGACCAAACATATCCCGATAGTGCTCTTATCAAATACGAACTGGCTCAGGCGTATCTGAAGAACAAAAACCTTAATCAAGGGAAGGCCGCGCTGGAGCAGGTGATCTCGGCTAATCCGAATTTTGCCGATGCCATCGTGCTCCTTGCCGAAATCAATCTACGCTCCGGTCATGGCGAAGCGGTAATCGAACCGCTAACGCGTTTACTGAACAGAAATCCCGAGTTAAAGCCCGCTGCGCTGCTACTGGCAGCTGCATATGGGTCGCTTGATAGATTCGACGACGCCGCCATAGTTGTAGGCGAGCAAGCAAAGCTCGCGCCTCGCGACCCACAAGCCCAGATGGCGCTTGCCCTCACCTTGCGCCAAGCCAAGAGAAATGGCGAAGCGCGCCAGGCATTTGAAAAAGTCGCGGAGCTTGCGCCGGATAGCTTGTGGCCAGTCGAGCAACTTGTGGAACTGGATCTGCTGGAAAAGCATTTTGATGCCGCGCGCCAGAGGGTTCGGCATCAGTTCCAAAAAACACCTGATTCGCCAGCCGCCCATTTCTTTGAAGGCAAGATCCTGGCAGCGGAAGAAAAATGGGATTTAGCGGAGGCAGAGCTTCAAAAAACGCTGCAGCTGGATCCAAATTTTTCTAATGCATACGGCTTGCTGGTCCAGGCTTATGTTTCGACCAACAAGCTTCCGCAAGCGCTCGCGCAATTGCAGGCTCAACTCACGAAAAATCCCAATGATGTGTCGGCACTGACAACGTTGGCTCTCTTGTACGAGCGAACGAACGATTTCGCAAAAGCACGCGATACCTACGAGCGGCTTCTCGCAATTGAGCCTAGCTCCACTTCCGCACTAAATAATCTCGCTTACCTCTATGTCGATCGACTGAACGATCTCGACAAGGCTTACGACCTGGCGCGTAAAGCCCACGATTTGCAAGGAAACGACCCTGCGATAGCCGACACGTTTGGCTGGATTCTGTCCAGGCGTGGTGATTATCAACAAGCTCTGCCAATCCTGCAGGAGAGTGCTGCCAAGATTCCTGGCAGTCCGGAGGTTCAGTTTCACCTGGGTATGACGGCCTACATGATGGGACAGACTGATTTGGCCAGCGTTGCGCTTCAAAAAGCCGCGGGCGCCACCAAGGATTTTCCCGGTAAGGAAGAAAGCAAACGTCGTCTCGCCTTGCTAAAGAACGGTACCGCCGCTTCGCCGGAATTGTCGGTTTCACAGCTGGAAGCAATGGCGAAAGAGCAACCTAAGGACGTCATCACTCAGACGCGTTTGGGTGAAGCGTATGAGAAACAAGGCGCAGCGAATAAAGCGGCCGCGGCGTTCGAGCAGGCACTAAAATTAAATCCCCGGTTGGCTTCCGCGGCAACGAAACTCGCGCAACTCTATGCGGGGCCGCTTCAGAATAAGGAGAAAGCTCTCGCTTACGCAAAAAAGGCCCGTGAGCTCACGCCGAATGATCCCCAAGTAACCAGCATTCTCGGAAAAATTGCATACCAAAGTGGCAATGTCGCTTGGTCGTACAGCCTTCTGCAGGAGGCAGCGCGACAACGCGAAAACGATCCATCGATCCTGCATAATTTGGCTTGGGCTGCTTATGGATTGGGGAAAGTAAATGAGGCTCGTGATGCGATGCAAAAAGTCCTAACGAACAATGCTGATTCTTCCCAGGCTGCCGACGCCAAGAAGTTTCTCGCTTTGACCAAGCTGAGTGAAAATCCTAAGGAACTAATGGGCTCGGAAGCCGAGCTCCGAAAGGACTTAAACTCGGATCCCGAATATCTGCCTGCGCTCATGGCTCAGGCTGCACTCGATAAACAGCGCGGCCAGATAAAGCCGGCGACCGAGATATACAATGGTATCCTGCGTCGGTGGCCGGATTTCGCGCCGGCGCAAAAGGGCCTCGCCGCGCTTTATGCCCGGGATCCATCCGCAACCGCTACGGCCTATGATCTCGCCGCAAAGGCGCGTCAAGCATTACCCGATGACGCCGAATTGGCCGAGCTTCTGGGACAATTGAGCTACGAGAAAAAAGAATACCAGCGTGCGATCCAATTATTACAGGAAGGGGCCAGGGCAAAATCACTCAACGCCAATTCTCTTTTCTATCTGGGAATGTCGGAGCTTCAAGTCAGACAAAAGACCGAAGCCCAAGGAGTGCTAAATCAAGCCTTGCTCGCGGGCCTTCAAGAGCCTCTTGCAAGCGAAGCACGGCGAGCCCTCGCAGATATCGAGCGGGAGTAAGTAGTTGGCTCCGACAGCCCTTTGGGCGGAACTAATTGCGCCTGGCGCGCAGCGATGGCTTCGGACGATTCAAGGGACCCGACGTATCACCAATCGTCGACGATCGGTACGTTTTCCAATCATGCGTTCTAATTACCTTTGGCCGTGAATATTATACACGTCCTTTCCTCGTGCTGGTGGGCCGTTCGTCGGAATAACTTACGATTTACGGTGAAATACACAAATTCATGACTAATCGGTCGATTTTATAACTACCTACTACGCATAATCTTATAAGAGTTTTACGAAGCAGATATTCCTTTGGCACGACCTTTGCTTCTATCTCTTACAAAACCCGAAAATACCTATGAAAATAAACAAAAAATATCTAATCGTGCTTGGCTCTGTGGCCGTTTGCGCCCTGATGCTCGCGTTCACTCCGAATGCTCACGCTGTAACCAACTTGAATTTCAGTGACGCTGTCGGCACGGTAACCCCTGGAGCCCCCGCCGATGAAGCCGCCGAAGCAAGTTACATCAACTTCATGATTGCCTTGGGGCTTGGCCAATCTGGTACGTTCGACGGCCAGACCATTACACGCTCGAACAACGTATTCGCTAACCTGCCCACCGCGAACGCGACAGGGGCGGTCCGAAATAATAGCCCTGTAAATAACAATGGCCTGGTGCATATAGACCTCGGCGCCGTAGGTACCTACTCGTACTTGTATGCAAAGTACGATGGCCAAAACGACCTGACCCAAGTTTGGTACGTCGGCGATTTGGGCGGAGAGATCACGATTCCTTTCGAGGGGCCAAGCGGACACGACATGTCCCACTACACGCTGTTTGTCGCAGGAGGCAACGGTGTTCCGGACGGCGGCACCACGATAATGTTGCTGGGTATGGCGTTCGGCTCGCTCGGCATGGCCAGACGTTTTCTGAAGAAATAAGTAGCTAGATTAGTTTCCCGACGAAAAGTGGCCGTCCTTTTTAGGGCGGCCACTTTTGCTTTGTACCCAAACCCGCGATAGCATCTTGTCTCTACTGTCCTCAAGCAATCGCCGTTGGTTCGGCGGGGTTGTTTCCTAGATTCCCACTGGGTTCGGCCAGCTTAACTCTCAGTATTCAAGAGCAGAACACATATAACTTGCCAGGCGACCCTTCATTGGGCCTGCCCGAGCGATGGCTTGACTTGCTCTGGCTCCCGGCAAGGGTTGACTAGAGTTTGAAGGAAATCCGAATTTTTCCGACCCCCCCGCAAAACGCTCTGATGCTTCCGGGTCTCTCAATTTACCAGACTTTGCAAAGCCGCAGAAACGTCGTTGGAGAAAGAATGCGCCCCCAGAATTGGCGTGCGCTTGTGCTCTCTTTTTTTGTTCTGCCTTCCTCTTGATCGGAGCAAGATGGCTCAAATAAAAGTTGCGAAGTGTACACGTAGTAACCCCACTGGATAACCATTGCCGCTCCCGATGGCGGCCGAGTGGTTTCTCCAAACGGATCCGAGTTTGGTCCAAGTAGCGTAGTCGTTTCTGACGGCGACACCATAAGGATATGACCACGGCGGCACTCTGCGCCTCCGATATAACGTGCGCACCATTTTAACGCCGGGCAGGGATAAAAACGACGCGATTTTTCATTGGCCCGTTGCGTTCTGTGCCTTCTGGATGCGACTTTTCATCTAGCGTTCAGGTGTTGATACACCGGTTGGAAATCGTCGGAAGTCCTTACATCGGGGTGCAAAGCGTCGGAATAACTTACGATTCACCAGCCGCGCATATTACGGGCGTATTTTGTAACCAATTACCCCTTAGCGCCTTATATGACTTCGCAAAGGGTATTTGCTCTTGGCACGACCTTTGCTGTTAGAAGGCTTACCATATGAAAATAAGCAGAAAACATCTGATTCCGAAACTAGCGTTTGTTTCTGCGGCAGCTTTCGCCGCGATGCTCGCGTTCACTCCCAGTGCCAGCGCCCTTACTAATCTGACCTTCAGCGACCAGCACGTTGTCGGCATTACGAACCCTGGCAATCCCCCAACTAACACAAATGTAGCAAGCTGGATAAACTTCATGATTACCTTGGGCCTTGGTCAGCAGGGTAATATCGGAAACCAGACCATTACGCGTTCCATGAACGTCTTTGCCAACTTGCCGGCTGCGAACGCCGCAACAGCGGTCAGGAACGACAGCCCGGTAAACGTCAAAGGCCAGGTGCAGATCAACCTCGGCGCAACTGCGGGTACATATTCATACCTATTCGCAAAGTACGATGGTCAAAACGACATATCTCAGGTTTGGTACGTCGGTGATTTGAGTGGCATAATCACGATTCCCTACCTCGGGCCGCTTGGCCACGCCATTTCGGGCTATATACTCTTCCCCGGTGGTGCAGTGCCCGATGGTGGAACGACATTGATGTTGCTGGGTGCGGCCCTCGGAGCGCTCGGTATGGCGCGACGCTACATAAAGAGTTAATGAGTTATGGCCCCGGTTCTGGAGCCAAAAATGATTAGCCGGGCAGGGTAAAACCTGCCCGGTTTTTTTTGGCACCGAATGGGAAGCTGTCACCCGAACAGGCCGGAGACTAAATCGTGGCGGAATGGTCCATAGGCGCAAATCTTGGCTTGTTCGGGTCGTCCGCTCTCTTGCGACCGCAGCGCTTCCGGGCTTCTTCGAATATCGTCGGAACCCTTTACGGAATGCTGGAAATGTCCTCGGCAATGAAGCTTATAACATATCTGATTAAGCTCAACGTTTTCAACATGTTATGCTGTAGGATTGAAACGGGGCCCAGCATTGGTACAATGCTTGCTCCTATTGTTCAGCATGAAGAGCATCGCTTTAAAGCATAAACTCTCGATTTGCACGGCCGTGTGCGCAGCTTTTCTAGCGCTCAGTCACAACGCCAGTGCCCTAAGCGTCGGCGACTCCCATGAGTTGGGCTTCCTCTGGCCCGGCCTATCCATAGGTAACCAGAACAACGCGACCTATGTAAACCACTTAGTTGGAATGGCTCTTGCCGCGTTCGACATTGCCAATGGTCAAATCTATTTTCGATCGAACAACACCTTTGGTTCCTTGCCTGCTGCCGTCTCCGCGTTAAACGGAACGGGCACAACAATAAATCTTGGTGCCGGCGGGGTATACACCTACTTGTTTGCGAGTTACACCGGGCTCGGTGCCGAGATCTGGTACGTCGGTGATCTGCATGGGGTCATAACGATTCCCGGAATCTTTAACCTGTGCGGCCTAACTAAATGGACGCTTTTTGGCCCAGGCGGTCAGGGGGTTCCAGATGGCGGCACTACCGCAATGTTGCTCGGCACGGCTCTCGGCGCACTGGGCATGGCGCGGCGGTTTCTAAAGCGCTAACTAATCTAGGAAGTTTCCCAACACAAGGGTGGCCGTTCCTTTGGGGCGGCCACTTTGTTTGTACGCGAGATGCGAGAGGCGCGATTTCCCAGAAATGCCTTTCTTAAAGGCTTGTTTCTTGATATGGGCCAAGAGAGGCCGAATTTTGCAGATTGAAGTCTCCGCTCGATTACGGAGGACCGCTGAATGTGAGATAGTCGGCAATGCACCCGGTAAGCTCGCCGACGAAAATAACGGGCGCAAGGCAGCGTTATGCGGCGAGCACTTTTGCCATCGAAACTTCCATTTCCACACACCGCCCAAGAAAATCGAAAAGGACGCGGATCCGGTCTTTTGCTGGAAGTAAATGAGTAACCACAACGTCAAGCCCTTGGAAAGGTCCGTCGACGATTTGAACCGATTGGCCAACTTTGATGGAGCAATCGAGGGTCACGATCTCTTCCGAACCCACTCTCGATTGGAGCGCTGTCACAATATTTTCAGGCAAGGTCGCCAGTCGATCGCCAAAACGGACAATCCCAGAAATTCCATGAGAGGCCTCTACGGCGCGATGTTGCGTCGAATAGGTAAATTTTGCGAACAGATAGCCAGGAAACATGGCCTCTACGAACCAGACCGGGCCCCGTTGGGTCATTTTTCGGAAACGCAATCGAGGGGAGAAACACTCGACGCCAAATTGACGCCGGAGTGCGGTCGCGGCCAAATGCTCGCGCTTTGGCTGCGTCCTTAGACAAAACCATACCGGTTCAGGAACCAGAGCGAGTGAGGCGGATGACTGGGTCACACTCCGAACTACGGGATTGACGATTCCAAGTTCCAAAAAATCGTAAAGTTTTCCGTCGAATTTTTGAGCCGTGGCCTGAGGCGAAGGCAGCTGGCCGGCTGAAATCCGCTGGAAGGCCAACACCCGCAGCAAATTATGGGATAATCGATCAAGGAGCGGTTCTGACGTGGTCGACTCGCCGTCCGGTTAACGACTCTGCAAAATGGAAATTGGTGACCAAGCACCGAGCACGGCAATCCACGATCAAGGGCCTGCCTGTTCGAACCGTGCTTGTAGATTCGTGCGCTTCCAGATGCGGGGACTTCATGCTGAAAAATTCAAAGTCCACTTTTTAGACCCGCAGCGAGCCACGGAATGCCCTGGCGCCGTAGTAAGACTGCGCACCATTGTGATACACAAAGACATGGCCGAAGCGGCGATCACCAAAGAGAGCGCCGCCGAGTTTTCTGATAGCAGCAGGTGCTTTCACCCAGCTCGACGTCTTCGTATCGAAATTTCCAAGTTTCTGCAGCTCTCGATATTGTTCTTCCGTCAAAAGCTCGATGCTCATGGCCGCTGCCATATCGATAGCGTTATTTTCCGGTTTATGTTCTTTCCTGGATTCCTGGCCTTCGCGGTCGTAACACACGCTTCTGCGGCCGTTAGGACTTTCTGCTGAACAATCAAAAAAGATGTATTCACCCGTCTTCTTATCATGACCAACAACATCCGGTTCACCGCCGGTTCTTTCCATTTCACTGAGTGACCATAGTTTTTCCGTCTTAGCTTCCAGCTTTGCTTTTACTTTAGCCCATTCGAGACCTTTATGGCGGTTCATATTTTTTTCAAAGCGGGCTTTCAATGCTCCCAGGAGTTCTTCACGTTGTTCCGGTGACAATGTCTTCCTGGTTTCAGCGCCTTTCATGGAGGTCTCCTTTTATCGCTGTGTTGTGTGAAGAGTTGACCCCGATTAGGCCGATCTTTTCGATTGTCGCGCACGAATCACCAACCAAGTCTTCCGCGCGATGAATAGCGCGACCAGACTCAGGATAGCTGCCCCATATCCAGATAGGTAACATGTACCCAGCCATAGTGCGACGCCAATGATGGCGAAGAATACGCCTGCGTACATCCAGAATCCCGAAAGGATAAGCACAGGAACGAAGACAAACCGAACAACCGGGGCGTAATTTGGAAGTTCTTCAAACGGACTATAAACATAACCGAGTATCGGAATGGTAAAGATGAGATGAATCCAGCGAAGAATCGAACGTTTGGTGGCACTACTAATCATTCAACCCCTTTCCATCAAGGATCTGCCGCGTACATTTTTCAACTCTTGACTCTCGAGTTTTGGGTTGTTTGGCTCCAGAAAAATAAAGGATGTACGCTCTTTGCCTTCCAGGAGTCAAAGCATCAAAAGCGGCTTTTAAGGCAGGGATTTCATCTAATCTCTTTTGAAATTCTTCAGGAATAGGTTCTGGATTCTTTTTCAACTTCACTTCCAACCCGGCTTTTTCCGCTTCGATGGCTTCATGAATATAGGTTTTCAAAATGGGTTCCATCTCACCTATTTCTCGAACATTGGTGAACGGAATCCGGCGTGCCGCCTGCCAGCCAAATTTTTTTAGAATACCATTGGGATCCTTTAACAAGGCACCTTTGCAAAACAAGAGCGCACAGAACTCCTTAAATCCTTGTATTATGACGATGTTGCTTTCTTGAAACGTGTAACAAGGTTTGCCCCACTTCAATTCTTCGGTCAGTCCACAGACCAAACTGATCTGTCTCAATTTCTCCATTTCTTGCTGCCATTTTTTGGCTTTTCTCAAATACTCATCAACCTTGGGATTCATACTGTTGATTTATTGATACTGTAAAGTGAGATAATATCTTGATTGGTTGTTTGGGAAACTGGCAGAATTTGTAAAATAGGCTGTGGCCTTCGGACGTAGGGAAAGAAGGCGAAGACCCCGCTTCGCGAAATCCTCATTACCAGCATTTTTACAATGGTGCGCGGTACAGGGTTCGAACCTGTGACCCCTACCGTGTCAAGGTAGTGCTCTACCACTGAGCTAACCGCGCGATGGGATCGGAAATCATAACTGATCGGGGACTAGAAACGAGTCAAGCGAGATATCGAGACGACGTAACTCAACAAAATTTTGCGTGCGGAGAAGTCGTATCGTTTGTGACACCACTTCGCGACTGGACAACTTCGATGTGCAAGACGACTGTTCGCGTCTCGTGAGTGCCTTGTTTTTCAAACAGTTTTTGAAGCGACCGTTTCGGATCGCATCGATCGTCCCTAGTTCCAAGGCGCTGGTAGAACGGGTCGCCAGCAAGATGGATTTCAGCCAACCACGTGTCATTGCCGAGTACGGGCCCGGCGAAGGAGTACATTCACGCGAGATTGCACGGCGGATGTGTCCGGATTCAAATCTTCTTCTGTTCGAGTTGGACCGGGCGTTCGCGCGCGATCTGGAACGCCAGTTCGCCGGCGACCGGCGTGTCCGCGTGATTCATGGCGATGCGGCCTCGTTGCCACACGAACTGAAACGTCACGGCTTTGATTCCTGCGACTATATCCTTTCAGGAATTCCGTTCAGCATCCTTAAAATCGAAAAGAAGCGCGCGCTCTTGCAGAAAACATATGACGCGCTGGCGCCCGGTGGCAGTTTCATTATCTATCAAGTCACCAACGAATTGAAACAGCATGCGACTCACTTCGAACGCGCCGAATCAGAGTACTTCCTGCAAAACATACCGCCTATGTTCATCACTGCTTTTCAGAAGGCTCCTCCGCTCGATCACCGTGAACGTGGGCCGATGCCTGGGGCTAAGTTTAGCGTTAGCGCACACCGTTCGGCATGACGGAGAAGCCGACCCGAACAGAAAAAGATTCGATGGGCGAGATGACGCTTCCGGCGTCTGCTCTCCACGGCGCGTCGACTCACCGCGCAGTGCTAAATTTTCCGGTAAGCGGTTACCGGTTTTCACGGCCGTTCATTCGCGCGCTTGGCTTAATCAAATGGGCTGCAGCGCAAGCGAATCATGATCTGGGTCTGCTTGATGCGGACCGTTCCGCGCTGATCGTGCAGGCGGCTGAAGAAGTTGTTGAAGGAAAACTCGACGACCATTTTCCGCTCGATATTTTCCAGACCGGTTCGGGTACGAGCACAAACACCAACGCAAACGAAGTCATCGCGAATCGGTGCGCCCAGCTCGCAGGCAAGCCGATCGGCTCGCGCGAATTGGTGCATCCCAACGATCACGTCAACATGGGCCAGTCTAGCAACGACGTGATCCCGTCTGCCATCCATATCAGCGCGGCAGAGCAACTAAAGAACTGTCTCATCCCGGCTCTCGCAAAATTGCATACCGCACTTGCGGCTAAGGCGAAGGAGTTCTGGAATATCATGAAGATCGGTCGAACCCATTTGATGGATGCGACCCCGGTTCGCCTCGGGCAGGAATTCTCCGGTTACGCCCAACAGGTTGCTTATGCCAAAGAACGCGCGCAGAAATCGATCGAAGCTTTGCGTGAACTTGCACTGGGCGGGACCGCGGTGGGCACCGGTCTAAACCGACACGTTGATCTTCCAGAAAAAATGCTGCGGCATTTGGAGCAACACACTGGCATCGCTTTTTACGAGGCGAAAGACCACTTTGAAGCACAGGGCGGAAAAGACGCGGTCGTTGAAGTGAGCGGTCACTTGAAAACGATTGCGGTCAGTTTGTTTAAGATTGCTAACGATATCCGCTGGCTCGGGAGCGGTCCCCGATGCGGAATCGGCGAAATCCAGCTTCCGGCGACGCAACCTGGCAGTTCCATCATGCCGGGCAAGGTAAACCCGGTAATGTGCGAATCAATGATGATGGTCTGCGCACAAGTGATCGGCAACGACACCACCATTACCTGGGCCGGGGCCAATGGAAACTTCGAGCTCAACGTTATGATGCCGGTGATGGCGCACAGTCTCCTCGAGTCGATCCGGCTGCTGGCAAACGTGGTCGATGCTTTCTGTGACAAGTGCGTTCGCGGCATTGTGGCGAACGAAGAGCGCTGCCGCGAATTGATCGAGCTATCCATGGCCATGGTGACGAGTCTCGCGCCCAAGATTGGTTATGATCGTGCGGCTGAAATCGCGAAAGAAAGCGCAAGAACCGGCCGCACTGTGCGCGAGATCGCCCGCGAGAAAAAAGTCTTGCCCGAAAGAGAACTAGAACGCGCGCTCGATCCAGTGAAAATGACTCAGCCCGGTGGAAGCGGCTCGGACTGATGAGTCATGCAGCATTGAAACAAGAGTATGGTTGCAAAGCTCGAAGGTCCGCAATTCTCCGGCGGAGGGAACATCGCAATCAAATGCCCCAGCCACACGTATGATCAGACGGTCTCCTTTTATCGTGATACCCTCGGGCTACCTTTAATCGAGGAAGAAAAAGACGGCTGTATTTTCCAGTTCGGCCCAAACCGGCTCTGGATCGACAAGGTGCCAAACCTCAGTCATCCGGATATCTGGCTGGAGCTGGAAACAAACGACAGCGAAGCGGCCGCGTCCTTTCTCAAAGTGCATGGTGTCTCGCGGCGTGATGAAGTTGAGCAGCTTAGTGACGATTTTAACGGCTTCTTTATTTCAGCGCCGAACGGTGTGATCCATCTCGTTATCGGTCCCGAAGCCTAGCCGAATGTAAGGCTAAGACCGTTCCAACGTTACGGCTGGTACGACGTTCAACGTCTAAGCTTCTAACGAGCAATTTCACCGTTGAGGGCCACGCCAGCGTCCGACCCACGTACTCCAGCCGTAAAAGCCCAGTGGCTGCAACCAACCCGCCGCGGTCAGCGAATCTACGTCGGCTCGGCTCGGAGTGATCTTTGCATTGGCATCAGCACCGTAATAATCGTCAATCACCATCCAGCATCCCTCTGCAAATCTCTCGCGATAGCCTTCGATGTCGCGCCGCTTGGCTGCATCGGCGTCAAGAATCAGCAGACCAACTTTGTCTGCACCCAGCATTTCATTGACTGCGGAGATTGTTGTCCGATCAAAGGAACGCCCCTTGATGGTATTGACCAATTCAGATACGCCCTGCCTGGCAAGGTTCCGTTCCAAGTCGCGGAAAATATTGCGTGTACCGAGCCGCTTGTGTTTAACGCTGCCGCCTGGTTCGATGGCAATGAGTTTCTTCCGCGTTCCCGAATCGCGTACGCCGAATGCGGCAGCAATCGTGGCTCCACCGATGAAGGCGCCGATCTCGAGAACATTGCCGGAGCAAATTTTCGCAAAGTGGTAAATGAGAATCAGCACGTCCAGATGCAACATGGAATATTTGTCGCGGATTTTCAGTAGCTTCGAATGAATCGGCTCCTGCCGGTACTCCATCAACGTATGCATCAGGTTCAAGCAGTCGGTGAACTGATTGGCGGTTTGTGATTGAACCTGCGATTTCGCTTTTACAGGAGAACGCGCGGGACAATGCTGACCCATCACTACGAGGTCGCGCTGCACGCCATCAAGTTGCGCTACCGCCGGTAAAAACGCCCACCGCTCAAAGCTCAGACGCTGAAATAATTTCAAGCTCGCCTCGTTATGCCCAAAGATGAGACCGACCAGGGCGGTGATTCCAAGCGAAGGTGCGCGAGCAATCGCTTGTTCCAACAACCGCTGCCCCACACCGCGACGCCTGAATTTTTCATCGACATAAACGCTGATCTCGACGGTGCCGCGATACGCACAACGCGGTAGGAATTTTTTGAAATCGAGCCAGCCAACCACGCGACCTTCCAACTCTGCGACCCAAAAGGGATATTGCCCCGGCGAATGTTCGCGGAACCACGGCAGCCGCGCTTCGACGGTGGTCGGTTCCAGTTCAGCCGTCACCATGCGCGTTGGCACAGTGGCGTTGTAAATCTCGACGATCGCCGGCAGATCAGCCTCAACAGCATCACGGATGATCATTCGTAGGAAATAACGGTTTGAACAGCGGGCAAGTTAGACAGCGCAGCCGATATTCGACGTTCACGGCTTGCGCTTCTTCTTGAGCGGGCTTCGC
>Ga0193715_1000211_pt1 | contig 15662 bp, 10 predicted proteins | sample U2m2metaG_FD_143040 | JGI IMG/M metagenome (GOLD analysis project Ga0193715, IMG submission 143040) | Soil microbial communities from a riparian zone of the East river system, Colorado, United States - U2m2 | ecosystem: Environmental > Terrestrial > Soil > Riparian zone | place: USA: East River... | reverse complement strand
TCGAGCTGCAGAAATGTTCGTGGCCGTGGGACCCGAAAGAGAAAGGATTTCGCCGTTACAAGGAGCTCATGGACTCAACGCTGGTGGTCGTTATCGCGATGCTGTTACTGGGCGGGTACGTCGCGCTGTTTGACTTCGTTCTGGTGAACGTTGTGCACTTTTTCACTCGAATACACTGATTTATGGCACAGACACTCGCAGGCAAAGATCAATGGTTCGTTGTGCACGTGCTTTCAGGGCAGGAGAACAAGGTGCGCGAGAACATCCTGAAGCGCGTTAAGACAGAGGAAATGGGCGACTTGATTTACGATGTGCTCGTTCCGACAGAGCGAGTCTCGGAAATCAAGAAGGGGAAAAAGAGCGAGACGACTCGGAAATTTTTCCCCGGCTATCTGATCGTTAACATGCATTTGCTCGACGAAAATAATCAGCTCGTCGGACGCACCTGGTATTTCGTCAGGGACACACCCGGCGTGATCGGATTCGCCGGGACGAAGGACAAACCGATCCCGATGCGACAGTCGGAAGTGGACAGCATGTTGGCGCAAATGAAGGAGCGCGAAGAAAAAGTGAAGCCGAAAGTCAGCTTCGAGGTTGGGGAATCGGTGAAAGTGGCTGACGGCCCATTCCAAAACCAGACTGGGATCGTCGAAGAAATCGATCCCGAACGCGGCAAGCTGCGTGTTTCCGTCACGATTTTCGGTCGCGCTACTCCGGTGGAATTGGAATATTGGCAGGTCGAGCGCGGTTAAAGTTCCGCGTTAACGTTTCAACACTTCAACGCTTAAACGAACCACAATGGCTAAAGAAAAAGTAGCAGAAATAAAACTTCAGATTCCCGCTGGCCAGGCAAACCCTGCACCGCCCGTTGGGACGGCGCTGGGCCCGCGCGGCGTTAACATCATGGCGTTCTGCAAAGAATTTAACGCCGCCACTCAGAAACAAGCCGGCGACATTCTCCCGGTCGTGATCACCGTCTACAAAGACAAATCGTTCACGTTCATCACCAAAAGTCCGCCTGCGGCCGTTCTGTTGAAGAAAGCGGCAAACATCGCTGCCGGTTCAAAAGAGCCCAATAAAACCAAAGTCGGGAAAGTCACGCGCAAACAGGTCATGGACATCGTGAACACGAAGCGCAAAGACCTCAACGCGCACGACGACGAAGCCGCCTTCCGCATCATCGCCGGCACCGCCCGCCAAATGGGCCTCGAAATCGCAGATTGAATCCGCGTAGGCGACCGTGACGAATAGCGACCGCATAGTAGCGGCAGCTCTAGTTACGGCGAACGGCGCAAGACAGACCAACTGAAACTTGAATGCTGCTGGCAGAGCGCGCCAGCGCCGGGCCCGAGTGATTGCATCCATCACTCGTCAATCGATGGCACGAGGTTCAGCAACGTATCGAATAGGTCTCGAGACACATTCGTGCACGGACGACTTGGGTGGTTTTCAGCCCACGCGCGGCGAGACTCTGCATCACATACGACGTTTCAAGCGGACATTTGAATCCAAGGATTACACGCTTGAGATAATCGTCGGGAATCGGCCGGAAGTAGTGGCCGCGCGATATCTCGCATGACGGCAAGTCGATAAACACCCGGTATTCGCGTTCGTAAGTCCAGCCCGGCGACTTCTGTTTGATCAGCTTAATGACTAGTGGCTTTAAATAACCGTCGAGCGCTTCAGGCTGGTCGTGAAGGCGGTTCGCATCAAACACAGGCCGTTCGTTAGTGTACACCATCTTAAACAGCTTATCAGGATTGATGACATGATCGACTTCGAAGGCCACTCCTCGGTGTTTGTCCGCATAATGCGACCACAGAACGGCATCCTCTAACGTATCGCTAAACGACAGAATCCCCATGCTATGACTGATTTCAGCGATGAAACCATCCAGCAACGATTGCGCAAACATCTGCCCTTCTGGAATTATCCCGGTGATTCCCATTCGCCATTCAAACGGATCGTTCAGCTCATGAATTCGCCCCACTCTGAATGATCGAGATTCGATTGTTTTGAGCGCGGCGTCGGCATTCAGGTAGCGGTAAAGTCGAATCGCCTTCGAATTGATGTTGTCTTTCACAATTTGCGGCATTGGCTACTTCGCCGCGCGTTCAGGGATTTCTTTCTGCCGTTCGAGGTATTCCCATGCCTGCAACGCGATCGGGACGTTGCCGTTTTTCCAAACGAAATCGTGGAAGGCGCGGAGGTTGAATTTGTCGCCCTGCTGCATGCGCGCTTCGGCAAGAAACTTCATGATCTGCAATTTTCCGATCTGGTAAGTAATCGCCTGGCCGGGTCCGGTGGCAAACGCGATCGCTTCCTGGCGCGCGGTCCGTTCGTCCATCGGGACTTTGTCCTGTAAATATTTGGCGGCTTGTTCCAGCGTGAATTCGCCGAGCGCAAGTTTTACGTCCACTTCCACTCGCAGCGCGCGGAGGCGCATGAAGTTGTAAATGATCTCGCGCGTGTGCGGGCTGTCGTCGAACAAGCCGTCCTGTAGCATCATTTCTTCGGCGTAAAAGCCAATCCCTTCGTTTGCGCCCGAGTCGTAGTAATGTCGTCGGATCGGGTCCTCGTGTTTCCACGAGAGACAAAGCTGAAAATAATGACCAGGAATTCCTTCATGAATGGTGATGGGCCGCGGATCCATCGCCGTCGCTCGCCAGAAGTAGCCAAGTTTTTCTGACGGCTCGGGGACGTAACGCACGCAGTTCTCTTTCAGACGCGATGGCGATGTGAAGTCATCGTTCTCGGTGAAGCCAAGGGCGCGCAAGTATTCCGGAGTCGGTCGAAGCGTGTAATGCTGGACCCAACCCGGCACACTGAGGATGCCGCGTTCCTCGAGAAATTTCCGGATTTGAAGCTCTTTCTCAGCTGCGTCTTTAATCCAGCTATTGATGTCACTTGCGATCTTGAGCGGCGGCACATCTTTGTTCCGGTTCTTCTCAAACGTTTCAAACGCGACGGCTCGATTCCATTCCTGCCGTCCCATTGCCAGCAGCTCCTCCGGCGTGAACGGCATCAGTGCGACATTTCGCAAAAACCAGACGTACGCGTCGCGACCGAGCGCCGTTTGTTGCGGGAGCTTCGGCAGCTTCTCTTTGAGCTGCTGCTGAAACTTCTCGAGCGCATCCGCCGCGCGCTCGCAAGCGCTATTCAATTTGTCCGGATTTAGAGTTGTCGATGCTACGAGCGAGCTCGTCATTTTGCGGAGCCCCTCGCGAATGCCATCGAGATTGTTGATCGCGACTGTGGCGAATGGCACAGGCGGCCTCTCGAGGTTCTGCGCCCCCTGCTGCAAGATCGACGGAATATTTTCAATGCGCGTGAGAATCTCGTGACTGCGCGCCTCATCGTACGGTGCAGGCACAGTGAGCGCCTCCACGAGCGCGGTGAGCGTCTGCGCGATGTAAAAATTCGGGTCGCGTTTCCAGCGCGGATTTACGTCGAGTTCCCAACGAACCCGTGACAGCGCAGAGCCGATCAGTTTGTAATCGACTTGCTGCGAAACTGGCCAGCTGCTCAGATCAATGTTCTTCCACCGCGTTTCGAATTGTTTCAGATCATTTCGCCGTTGACCAATGCTCGCTCGCGACCAATCGCGTATTCCGCCTGGCCGTTCCAATCGATTGACATCGTCACCTGTGAACGGCGCATATTTCGCGCGCCATGTCCAGAAGTCGTCGGCCAGCTTTTCGAGTGATTCAGCGGCGGCAATGTTCGCGACACAAATCGCGATCAACGCGAACAAGGCAACGCGCACTTTCATTCTTCGCTGTCCGATGTGCGCCGAAGCGTAATCACAGCGGGATTTTTACCCCGACGGTACATCGAGAATTCGTAGCAAATCGCGGCTGTATTTTCGCGAGCGTACCGAATGTGGTTCAACATCTCGTCCCAATGCTCGATGTACCAGCAGTTCGCCGTCTTCTCGCTCCCGGGAATCGGGACGTAACGATTTTCGGTGAACGTGAGAAACGCGCTCTCGCCGGGCAACGGAAACGGCGTTGCCCAATTTGGCGAAAGCCGCACGAAGCGCTTTCGCACAAGATCGAGCGCAAACACTGTTGTTCCATCGCTGCTGTTGAGATGCAGATCAAAGAACGCGAGACGCAGTGCGCCATCGAACAAGAAATACCGTTCCGAGTTCTGCCTTTCATGCAAAATTCCAAACGCTCCTTCAAATCCTGGGATATCAGCAAAGGGCGTGTCGGTTCCGGATTTCACATCGCGCAATAGATAATGTGCGCCGTGACCGGGCATATCGACCTGATCAGCCTCATCATTCGGATCTTCACGAAGTACGAGCTCAAACGCGCCATCGGGCGATTTGTAGGTCGGCGTGGGCGTGGGCGATTCAACAGGCGATTCGGTGGATTCGGGCGAAGCGCCGGGAGTTGGCGAACTTTCCAACTCCGGCTCGATGTTCGTGAAATACGGTGATGTCTTGGCTTCGACATACCACGACGGCGCCGCGTCGAGCTTTTTCAATCCTTCTCCGCGCGGCTTGATCGTCCAATACTCGACTACTTTGTTCGGCTTTTCCCGCGTAAATACGATCGTTTCGCCGCTGGAATCGAAAATCGGCGCGACGTCTTGGCCCAAGTTGTCTTTCGTGAGCTGGCGCAAAAGCTTTCCGTCTTCGCGATAGAGATACAGATGGGAGTGACTGATTCCCTCCGCTTGCAGATAACGAATGGCGATTACGATTTCCGAATCGCCCCGCGCGATCGTCACCAGGAACGAAAATACTCCGGCGACAGCCAACATTCGAAGGGTCGAGCGCATCAGCGAAGAGGGAGTTGGATTGTGCTGGGGTGCGTAGCGTCGTGATAGACCTGCACGTGACAGGTGCGCGCGTCCTTTGCCGTCTCCTCAGCAACGACTCCGCCGGAGCAATAATTCTTTTGCCAAGAAATCGAATTGACGGCGGTGACGACCAGGCGCAGGCGGCTGCCTTTCATTAGTCGGCGTGCGACGAACAATCCTGGGTTGAAATCGCATTTCAAAATCTCGCCCGGCTTAACGAGCTTGGCTTCGCGCAGCGACTCGCGGTAACGCAGCCGGCCCAGGGTGCTCCACAACGCGATGGTTGTTCCGTCCGGTTGGACTTCGTAAAGATCGCACTCAAGATCGACATCTGGGGTGTCAATGGAGAGCCACAGCGTGACTGCGGGACAACCAATCAATGGCGTCTCGTTTGGCAATGGCTCGGTATGATACACTAAGCCATCACTACCGATGCTCAGCGCAAACGTCTGATCGATCGCGGCGGTTTTCTCTTTTGGGTCCACTCCTTCAACAAATTCGCCGCGGTGTGTGTCCAGTGGGTCGTATGTGAATTTGTCAGTACCGTCGGTCGGCCGCGTTTCGGTCAGCGCGCCCGAGCGAAATACTCCGTTCGCATCACTATTCTTCGACGCGAGATAAAATGTCTTCGGATTGGCGATCAATGCTGCGAAATCGTCGGCGTATTTCCAGTCGCCGTTCGCGCCGGAATTGCCGGGCGCTAGCAAATAATATGCGACCTGGCTTCTGAGGAAGGGCGGCTTTGGGCCGGCCTTCATTGTCCAGTCATACCATTGGCGATGCAGATCGTTAAGATCGACAATCGCACCGGCGCCGAATTTCACCCCAGCAACATCAGCCGTCGGCGTGCGTGTGCCGGCATGGTCCCACGGGCCAATGACCAGAAAATGTTTCGCCCGGGCTTCGGGCGATGCATTCGCCATGTGGTCGCGGTAAAAGGTGAGAGCGCCCAACTCATCGCCGTCGTACTGACCCGTGATTGTCAGGATCGGCAGCCCCAGCTTTTGAAACTGGTCGCGCGTCGGAAGCATTGCGTCGTAATACGCGTCGACCATGGGATGTTTGAGGATGCGCTGGAAATTTACGGACGGATTCCCGACGAATGAATCGAGCGACCTGAAAGGGATGTGCTTTTTGTAGGCGTCCAGGAATTTTGTGCGCCAGAATTTGGAATCAGCGAACAGATTGTCCTGTGCTGCCCGGCCACTGGTGAGCGTGAACCATTGCACGTCGTAAGGCATGCCGATGTTGTTGTAGGATGGATAATCGAGGCCTGGATGCGCGGCTGCCGCGGGAATAATCGTCGCAAGATGTGGCGGAAATTCTTTCGCGGTGGCCCATTGATCGAATCCCGCGTAAGACCCACCCCACATTGCGACTTTCCCGTCGCAAAAAGGCTGTTTTCCTAACCACTCAACCACGTCATGGCCATCGCGCGGCTCATTTGCAAACGGCTCAAAGTCGCCGCCGGAATTTCCACGACCGCGGACATCCACGAGCGCGAACGCGTATCCGTGCGATGCGAAGTAGGCGCCGCGGACGTGGTACGTATCGGAAATGTAAGGAGTCAGCGTGAAGATCACCGGCGTCTTCTGTGGCGAGCCATCAGAAGCTTTCGGCAAATACAGCGTTGCGTTGAGTTCAACGTTGTCGCGCATCGGGATCTTAACGCCCCATCGAAGATCGTAATCTGCGGGAGGTTTCGATGGCGATGGCGCTGGACTGGGAGACTGCGCTTGCAGCATTCCACAGGTCCCAATGGTCAGAGGAACGAGGAGGTGTAATGAAGCGGTACGGATGCCGCTCAATGATTCTGTCATGCGAGGATTGAAGCGAAGCGCCCGGCGGAAACAAGCGTTCTTTGAGCACCCAAAAGCGACGCAAAGACGCGCGCGGACTCCTAAAGCTTTCGCGAACCTAACCGGGCGTCCGGTGAACTTTCGCACGGAGTGCCTTTGGAGTGGCATGCGTCCTCGCATCGCTTTCATGATTTGCAGGAAAGCGTGTTTACGAGACGATAGATAAATGCCCCGCCGATTCTCGAGCAACGTGCAAATGAAAAAAGCGATGGCTCCGAAAACGGCGTCAAAAGCTGCCCGCAAGCGGAACGAGGAGACAATCCCGTGGTTCCGGACAGAGCTGTTCTGCACTAGCGCAGTATTCCTCGTCGCGCTTCTCCTTTATTGCTGCACGCTGGCGCCCACAGTCACTCCGACCGACAGCGGCGAATTAATAGTGGTCGCTCACGGGCTCGGTATCGCGCATCCGCCGGGCGTTCCTCTTTGGGACATGCTTGCCCATCTTGCATCGCTTGTGCCGTTGGGAAACGTTGCGGTGCGAATCAACTTTTCGTCCGCTCTTTTCGCAGCGCTCGCTTCCGCAATGCTCACTCTGGTGGTGGCGGAGTTAATAATTACGGCTTCGTATCTCCCGAAGACAAAGGAGCGAGGTGCGCGGAAGAAGACAAGGACCGCGGATTCCGTGGTCGACCCCGTTTTGATTTTCGCGCCTGCGGTCGGCGCAGGGCTGCTGATGGCATTTTCACGCACGCTTTGGTCGTATGCGACCATCGCCGAAGTTTATACTCTCAACACGCTGCTGATCCTCACAGTTTTCTTTCTGATGGCTCGGTGGCGGCGGTGCATCGTTGCAGATCAAACGAATATCAGCTCACCGATTACGATCCACGACAGTTGGCTTTATGCCGCCGCTCTCGTATTTGGCTTGGCTCTGGGAGTTCACCACGTGACCGTGGGGTTGATTCTCCCGGCTCTGGCCATTCTCGTTTACCGGACCGAGGGGCTGAAATTTTTTACCAGCCGGCGATTGCTGTATGCAGCATTGATTTCGATCGGCGGCCTGGTCGCCGTTTATGCCTATTTGCCGTTTGCGGCGTCCCGTTCACCCGTCATCAACTGGGGCAATCCGCGTTCGCTGCAGGAGATTTGGTGGCATGTAACCGGTCGGCAATATCGAGTGTTCCTCACCTTCAGTCCCTCGATGATGGGAACGCAGTTTGTTGAATTTTGCCGAATGCTCCTGCGCGAATTCGGACCTGCCTGGCTTCCTTTGTCCCTCGTTTTGGCCTTTGCCGGGTTGCGGAGCGCTTTCAGGCAGGACCGCACAAGTTTCTGGTTTCTGTTCTTTATCGTCATGGCCGATTTGGCTTACGCCCTCAGCTACGAAATTGCGGAGGACAAAGACGCCTATTATTTACCTACGTTCATTTCGGTCGTGATTGCCGCGGGGTTTGGTATCCGCTGGTTGATTCAGCTGAACGCGTCCAAATCAATGGCGTTACAAAAAACGTACTGGGTTGCTGCCATGGCTGTTGTCTTCACATCTGCAACAGCGTTCGCGGCGAATTGGCCGTTCAACAATCGAAGGCATTACTTTATCGCCCACGATTATGCCGAAAACCTGTTCAGCACAATCGAGCCAAACGGGCTGTTACTTACACAAGATTGGCAGGTCGCCGCCCCAATGTTTTATGAACAGGAGGTGGAACAACGCCGGACCGACGTCAAAGTTGTCGATATCAATCTGCTGCGCCGCTCGTGGTACTTCGATTATCTCAAACGCGCTCATCCCGGTTTGGTCGAGCGGTCGCGCGACAAGATTGATGCGTATGTTGAGGACCTCAAAGAATGGGAGCGCGATCCCGGGGCTTTCGCCCGAAGCCAGCCGCTCACTCAAAAGATTAGCGTGGCTTTTTTGGAGATGGTTCGGTCAATTGTGACAAACGAAATCAGCGTCGCGCCAGTTTACATAACGAATGACCTGCTGGCCTCTAACCAAATGAACGGTTACCTGACCCAATGGATCCCTCAAACCTATCAACTTATTCCGGAAGGTCTCGTTTTTTACCTCGCGAGCGACCAGAGTTTTCACGACTCGCCAGACCCGCACCTCCAGACCCGGGGTCTGGCTGATGGGACGGTGCGATTTGAGAAAGACGACGTGATTAACCTCAAAGTGTTGCCGACGTATACCAGCATGCTGGTCAATCGCGGACGTTACCTGGCTTTGTTCAATCAGCACGAGCGCGCCATCGTTGCATTCAAGGAGGCGCTTGCACTCAATCCCGGACTCATGACTGCCCGACAGGGGCTCGCAGAAAGTACTGCTAAAACACGGAGCCCATAGCGTACCCATTGGATCCGTCGGAAGGCTGAAATGACTACCGCAGTGGTGGTTGGATGGAACAGTGAATCCTGAAAACCGTCGTCTTTGCGGAACGAGTCAGAGTCGGTAAGGCCCCGTCAAGCTAGTCAAGGTGCTGACGGACGCGAGCAAGACCGACTGGCGACATTGATGAGGTAAAGATGGAAGTTGTCGTAGCCTAGCTCGCCGCACCGTGAGCAGTAATTGCGTACCGGCCATCCGGAGATATGCCATTGGCGATCGTGACATACTCATCCGGGCCATATTCGTAGTTGGATGTCGCACGAGCCAAGCCGAACGGCAGCAGCAGCGCCAAGAGCAAAAGCAAAAATCGTTGAGTGGTCATCGGTGAAAACGCCTAACGAGACACTAGATCAGCGACCGCGCCCGTGAGCACGCCACGCTGGAAGCTGAACAGACTAAGTAGACAAAAGCTACGCATCGATGCAAGCGAAGCGATCTATTGGAAACAAGGAAATTCCGGCCAATTTCTTTGCCGATCCGCTTTCGCGAACAGATACAGCTAGACTCGTAGCGCTGATAAAATGCTCATTGTCAGGCAAAGTGCAAAGGCGCCGTAGCGCAAAACCTTGAGAGGAAGATACCGGCGCAGTCCGACACCTAAAGACAAGGCCAAAGTGCCTTTGGTGATTAAGGCGAGGGTAGCTCCGAACCAGATTACCAACGGCGCCTGATGGCGAGCACTCAGCATAGCGGCAGAGATCTGTCCTGCGTCGGCCCATTCGGAGAAAAAGATCGCGGCAAAAGCCGTCAGCATGGCTTTCGGCCAAAATCTTGCCAGCGTGTTGTCTGCAGGCGAATCCTCCTCGCGTTTTTTGAAGCAGATAACAATGGCCGTGGTCAGAAAGGCAAAGGCGCTGGCTGCGGCAACCAAGCCTGCGGGCAAGCCGGCAATGGCGCGGCCCAGCAGCACTGCGGCAAGCATCTTGGCCATGAAGGCCAAGACGATGCCACAAAAGACTGGGAAAGAGCGAAATCGTGCGACCAGGGCACCGATTGTGAACAATGCCTTGTCACCGATAATCTCAGTTAGGAAAACTGTCGCGAACGCAGCAAAGAATAGGTAGGAATCCATCGTTCTGGCCACATTCGGCATATGCTGAAACAACTACGATTGCTTCCGCACGCGCAGAACGAACGTATTTCCTCCCACAACTTGCTGATCCTCCTGCTGAATAATATTGAACGTCACCGCTTCCTGGACGCGCGCCGGAGCTGTGAAAATTAGCAGGATAGCTAGTCCGGACTCGGAGGCCGGAAACTCTGGTATGGCTCCCCCCTTCGCGGGATTATCCAAGTTGAGGATGGTAGACGTGTCGAATTTGTTCAGTTCGGAACCAAAATGCTCCTTCAACATTTTCAGCACGGAGCGGTTCGGAGTGCTCGAGTGCCAACCTCCCTCTTTCAAGACACTCGGTGCAGCAGTTCGACGGGCGCCTCCCTTTGGGCGCCCGGCCACATTCCGCTGGATTGTCGCCGCGTGGCTCTTCGGCAGTATCACGCCAATACGCCACCCCTTCACATTACTCGGTTGGAATCTTATGGTACTTTTGTTTGCAGATGCGCCGTAAAAGCGGAGTACAGTTCCGAAAGGAGCTGCCGGCGGGATGTTGACAATGTGCAGGTTTTTCAGACCAACCCGTTTTTCATTGGACACCAGGGCGCCGATGCCGAAGACTTTGTTGGCAGCGGGAATGGGATTAGACGCGCTATCCATCACCGCCAACAAGCAGGTATGGGTTGCTGCGGTGAGAGGCGTGTTCCAATCCCATTCTAAAATCGCGGGCTCCGTTGGCGATAACGATGGAATCACTTGCGCAACACCAATTGGTGTCCAGACCGTTGTGTTGGAAGAGTTGTTTGGGAAAGCGGTCCAAAAGTCGGAGGGCAGAGGAGGCAATCCTGCCGAAGCGTCCGCGTAGAGGAGTTTTACAGTAACATTCGCGCCGGGCGCGAAGCCTCGGTTATGAACCTGCACGTAAACCCGGTTCATATTGCCTCGCTGCGCATCGCGATGTTGAAGAATGCTTTCAAATGCGAGGTAATCAACCGCCGCGACGGGCATTTGATAGGATGGAACTGTGCCCTCCAAAGCGTCCACTTTGATATCGGCACATTGCCACCACCACAATTGATCACCGAGTGATACATATTGAAGGGGATCTTCGAAAGCTGCCGTAACGGGCGACGGCGTAGGCGTTTGGCGCCCAGTAGCCATTAGATGATCGCGGAAGAAGAGGTCCACGTCAGGCATGGACGTCACATCGAGTCTGCGCTCCCACAGTCCACGGCCATGTGTAGCCGCCCGCAAGAGTCGCGTCGGATTATGCAAACGAAGATCGAAAACAGCGCAGTTTGGCAGGCCCTGACTGAAGGGGGTCCAGGTCGTCCCGCCATTGATAGTTTGGTAAACCGCAACATCAGTGGCGATGTAGTAGGTGTTAGGCGCGAGCGGATCGATTGCCAACGCATTGACCGGAATATCCGGCAACGTTCCGCTGCCTGTTCCGCTGATGTTCGTCCATGTCGCGGATGTGCCGGTTGTGGCTACCGCGCCATGCCACACATGCGAGATGCCAAAGCCGGACATCACAACGATCACTTCGTTGACGTTATTGGGCAGAGCGACAATGTCCCAGATATATTGGCCCGGTAATGGGGAGGCATGGATCGCCGTTGCCGTCCAACTTCCGCTGCTGTTCGCCAAGCGGTAGACCTGCCCTGCGGTTGTTCCAACGTAAATAAGGTTCGAATTGACGTAATGAATGGCCGAAACAAGGGCGGTGCCAATATTGGGCAGTGTGACTTTCGTCGGCCATGCACTGGTCCCTTGCGACGGATCGAGATTAATTCGGTCTGTGCCAAACGCGATATTGCTCTGGTTTGTCTGATTTAACGTCATGGGCGGATAGAACAGGCCGGGCCCCATGATGCCGCTACTCACATCCGTCCAGTTTAGATGCACAGTGGACGATATATAGTTCCCCCACTTACCTCCCAGAATTGATCGTTCCGGGCTGTTGCCGTAATAGGTATGCACGATGTTTCCGGGCTGCGTCTGATCAATTACCACAGAGCCGCCGTCGCCATCAGTCGCATGATTGAAAACGGGACTGTTACGAAACTGTTCGGTGCCGTTGTCTTGCGTTCCGCCGAAGACCACGGCATCGGAGGTGGGATGCTGATCGATGAACTCGAACTGCGTGATACAGGGCCCTTCATTGATTGTGTCCGACCAAGTAGCGCCTCCGTCTATTGACTTGTAGATGCCGCCATCACTGCCGGCATAGAGGACCAAGTGATTCCCGGGTTGGACCGCAAAAGCGTGATTGTCCGGGTGAATGGTGCTCCCGATGTTAGTGATCGTCCACGTGCCTGAGCTGCGAACAGCCTTCCACACCGAAATACCGCTCAAATAGACAATGTCCGGTGTTGTTGGGTCCACGGCGACATTGAGGTTATAGAAGCCTTGCCCGCCGATGTTTCCGCCTGGCAGTGGGATCGAGATCCATGTGTTGCCGCCGTCGGTCGAGACTAAGAAATTATTTACGAGGTACGCGAGCGACGGGTTCGGGTTAGACAGGCCCGCCATTAGGGCGTAGATCGTCTGCGGCGAGGTGGGAGAGAGGCCGAGGGCGATGCGCGTGAAACCAGTGGTCGGCAGTCCACCCGCGAGCTTTGTCCAGGTCGGTTGTACGCCCGCGTTTGCATTCGTCGTCTTATAGATACCGCTGCCCCAGAACGCGGCGTAGACCGTCGCGGAGTTTACCGGGTCAATACAGACGTCGGTTGCATTGAAGCCAGGGATTCCTGAGCCGGTCATCTTGGTCCAAGCGACGCCGCTATTAACGCTTCGATACACACCGTTTCCGGTGGCAGCGAATAATCTTGCTGGCGTACCAGGCGTAACAGCAAGGCGACTGAAGCGCGTGCCCGTGAAAGTGGACTGGGCCAGTGTGGTCCAGCTATTACCGCCATTTGATGTTTGAAGAACACCGTTACCGTAGTAGCTGTCGCCGGAAAAGTTTCCTTCACCCGTCCCGGCGTAAAGGACAAGATGATTGCTCGGATCCATCGCGAGGGCGCCAATGGCAAGAGATACTTCGTTGTCCGTCTTCGGGGACCAGTTCAGTCCGCCGTCAGTTGTTTTCCAAACGCCTCCCTGGGCTGTGCCGATATAAATGATGTTGGTGTTGGTCGGATCCACGACGATGGCCGTGACGCGTCCGGTGACAAGCACTCGTGCCGATGAGTAAGTCTGTCCCTTGGGAATGGCAGTCGGGCCTAGTTGCACCCAGTTGCTTGTACCCGAAACCGGCGCGACCATCTCGATGCCGGCGGGCGCAGTGGCAGACAGCGCGCGCGTTCTTGCAACGATAGGGGCCGTGACATCGTGCCCCGCCATTCGACGAGAATGGTCCAGAGCCGCCAATCGTAACTTTGCGAGTCTTTTTGTTGTGCTTTCTTTGGTTTCCGCTTTGCTTATTTTAGATGGCCTCTTTCCATAAGCGGCGGCGATTGCCACCTTTTGGCTAGCCCCTTCGATCACTGTTTCTTCGCCTTCAATGCGCCGGTCGCTGTCGAGTTCTTCATGTCGCAAAAGCGGATTGTCCGGAGGTGGAACTGCTTTTCTTGCAGCCGTCGACGTCCGCTTTTTGGATCCTGCCTTTTCCATGTGAGATCTCTTCTTCGTTTTCATGTTTTGCCTAGCAGGGCGCCTTCAACCGTCGTCGGCGCGTTGCGTTCTGTTGACTGTGTTGGTGGAATCTGGATTCGCCATTCGCCGTGTTTGCTCTATTGCTTTGAAACGCAGCTCTGCCAGTCGCTTCTGGCTTGCGTGTCCGCCTTCGAGGAGAATTTCGTCGGCTTGATGCCGCAGAAGTGGATTATCGAGAGGGGGAACTGCTTTCTTCAACTGTGGGGAAGACCTCGTTTTCTTAGGTTTCGACTTTTTTTCTCCGCGTTTCTTTCTGGCGGGCATTATCTATTTCTGGTTAGAAATGTTTCCTTTCGGAGAGGAAATCCGCTTTGGCAGGAGTTCGTCCAGGTCATACGAACCTGAAACTGACCTGATTCTCTCGCGCGAGAACCACTGTCTTGAAAGCAAAAACGTTTCTGACGCCGCAAAATCAGTTGGTCAGCCATGGAAGGGCGATTAGGGCGATATGAGATTAGTGTTTATCAAGAAAAAGAGCAATACACTTTCAAGTGAGATTTCTGGACACGAATGTGGCCATCAACGGCAACCGCTGGGCAATTCTTGCAATATGTCGCGCAACTTCTTATACCGGACTTATGAATAAAGGCCTTTTTTTCAATAAAAGCCCTTTTTCGCTTCGTCTTTTGCGCTTCGGATTATTCGTTGGGCCAGCCTTTGTCTTCTGCGGTTTCGCTGCCGCCGCTGATCAAACAGTTGTCCTCAAAGCGGCGCGCCTTTTTGACGGGAAGTCCAGTACCCTCGTGCAAAACGGGGTCGTTATCGTGCAGGGCGACAAAATTGTCGACGCGGGAAGCAATTTGCCGATCCCAAGCGGCGCGCAGATTGTCGACCTCGGCGACGCGACGCTTTCGCCTGGTTTCATGGATGCGCACACGCATCTGACTGCCGATTTTTCGGGTAATTACAACGAGCGCCGACTGCAAGAAGTTGATTTGAACGTTTCTGAGCAGGCGATCATTGCCACGGCACACGCGCGCGCCACTATCGAGGCGGGCTTTACTACGGTGCGCGATCTTGGAAGTCGCTTCGTCGGCAGCCGCGAATTTGTCGATGTCGCGCTACGCAATTCGATCAACAAAGGCGTAATCGTCGGCCCGCGAATGCTGGTCGCGACCAAAGGCATCGGCGCCACTGGCGGGCATTTCGATCCCACCAGCGGCTTTCGCGATTTCCTCTTCGGACGCGAGCCGGACTACACGGACGGCATTGCAAATGGACCTGATGAAATCCGAAAAGCAGTCCGCTTTGAGGTGAAGAATGGCGCGGACGTGATTAAGGCTGCGGTTTCGGGCGGCGTGCTTTCGCTTACCGATGAGGTCGACACGCCGCAGTTGACGCCGGCTGAAATGGCGGCGCTGGTCGATGAATCGCATCGCTTACGCAAGAAAGTGGCTGTGCATTGTCACGGCGACCAGGCGGCGCACGATGCGATTGAGGCAGGCGTCGATTCGATCGAGCACGGTTCTTTTATGAAACCAGAAACGCTCACGATGATGAAAAGAAAGGGAACATTTCTTACGCCCACACTCATGGCGACGGAATGGATCATGAATAAAATCGATAATTACCCGCGGGCACTACAGGCCAAAGCCAAATCAGCAGCAGCGGCGCGCTCGGAGATGTTTCGCAACGCACTGAAATTGGGCGTCAAAATTTCTTTCGGCACAGATGCCGCTGTTTTTCCGCATGGTCAGAACGCAAAGGAATTCAAACTAATGGTCGATCTCGGAATGACACCAGTCGATGCATTGAGATCCGCGACCGCAAACGACGCCGAGCTTTTGGGAATCGGTCAAAAGGTCGGCACGCTGGAAAAAGGCAAACTGGCCGATGTCATTGCCATGCCGGGCGACCCGACTTCCGACATTACTGCAACCGAGCGCGTTTTGTTCGTGATGAAAGAGGGCAAAATTATCCGACGGGGAGCGCCGACAGTGCAAGGAAT
>Ga0193715_1000209_pt1 | contig 15765 bp, 13 predicted proteins | sample U2m2metaG_FD_143040 | JGI IMG/M metagenome (GOLD analysis project Ga0193715, IMG submission 143040) | Soil microbial communities from a riparian zone of the East river system, Colorado, United States - U2m2 | ecosystem: Environmental > Terrestrial > Soil > Riparian zone | place: USA: East River... | reverse complement strand
AACACACACATGGCGAAGAAGCTCTTGTTTTGGTGTTGCTCGCGTGTCTCACCGCCTGCACCGATCCCGTAACTACTACCACTGGCCCTTCGATCTCGCCCGATGTCAAGACGGCCGCATCCTACTTACCGAGCCCTGAGCGCGCCGCGCTGACGAAGATCGCGCGGCTGGTCGCTGTCTCGATGGATAACGAGCCGGCGCGCCAGCAACTTAAGCGCGACCTGAAGGCCGCCCCGTTCCGGGAGCACAAGCTGCAGCTCGGGAGTTATCTCCGCTCAAAAGATGGAAGGACGTTGCTCGACCGAATGGTCGCTGCGGGCGGCGGTACCGAGCGCGAAGTGCTCGCAACTCTTTCCGGTGTCCGGCCGCTCGAGTTCTACATGCCGGTGGCGAAGCACCGGGAATCCTGGACTGGAAGCGCCGATGTGCTGGTCGTCTCCCAGCTGGACGAATCGGAGCCGATCGTTGCCTTCGCTCAGAGTGGAAAGGAGGTCGCGCTCGATCTCAAAGTCGCTCCCGAGCAGCCAACGCTCTCCATCGTGCCTGTTGAGACGAGGTTCGACCAACCGATGGCAGCGGCAGGCTCAAAGAATGTCCGGGATAACGGCGGCAATGCGATCGGGACGCTCGAACGGATGGTCCCGAGCGGATCGAGTCTTTATGCCTGCGGCGAGACGTGCGATGGGGGAGGCGGCGGGGGCGGTTCGCCCCAGATTACGCCGGGACTCTACCTGGAGTTCTCACGAATCCTCGACATGAAGGAGCCGTGGACTCGGGGCGACCCGGAGATCGAGGTCCACATTCAAGGGCCGAGGGATGCGGCCTCGCCGACGTCGGGGATAGATCTCTCGTGTTCAGGCGAGCACGCGGCCCAGTACCAAAAAGTCTTCAACCAGGATAACGGGTTCTGGGAGGGCCGCGTGCTGCTGTTTTCCCGCGACGAGACCAACGCGTTCATCGGCAAATTCAATCAGGGATTCCACGTCCTCTTCTGGGAGGATGACAACGACCCGTGCATCCTCAAGCTCGATAGCAACACGCTCGTTGGAGTTCTGACCTCCACGGCGACCGCGACGAGCACAGTCGCGATCAAAGTGCTTCCCGGCGCGACCCCCACCATTATCGCCGCTGTGTTCCTTGGCAGCTTCTTCGCCAGCGCTGGCGATTGGCTGCTCACGAACGACGACTTCGTGGGTGCGGCGGTCGATCAGGCGGCCGCAGGATACTACTATCCGGGGAACACGCACGTGATCATGGATGGAACGACGCTCAATGGCCGCGCGACGATCGTGTATAGACAGTAGGGAGGCAAAATGTCACGTTTAACTCCAGTGCTCTTTGGCGCTCAACTGCTGATAATGGGGGCAACTGTTATGGCGGCCCAGGAGTCAGGCTACGACGAGAACGCTCTTCGGGTGGAGAGTCGTCAGGGCAATCTGCAGATCCTTCGCGGCATCGAGGGCACGGTCGTCGCCCGCGCGGGGATATTCCACCCTCCCAGGCTGGCAAATCTCGTGACCCAGTCCGACAGCGCACTGGCCGAGGCTAAGATCTTTGAACGCTACTACCAGCCTGGCCAGTGGATAGCCGCGCTTGGCATCGCCACGCTGGGTGCGACGATCGGGGCGTCCCGCATTACCGACATCAATCCTGTGATTCAGGTGAGCCTCTATGCGACAAGCTTTGCGGCGCTCGGTTATGGTGGTAATCGGCTGCACAGTGCCTACGGAGCGCTGTCAAAGGCGATCTGGTGGTACAATCGCGACTTGAAACGGTAGGAAAAATGTTCTCCCTCCGCTCGCTCAATCGTCTGTAAAACGAATGGGCGATTCTCAAGAGGGCTGATGAAATCAGGACTTATCAGGGCGCTGATCGTGGGTGCCTCGTGCACGGTAACGTTGGTCTCGACAGCTGCGGCTCAGCGCATCGATTCCACCCGCTACGACGGTCAGGCACTTCGATACGAATCCTATTGGGGGAGTGCCAGAATCATCCGCGGCGCCGACGGACCTCTCGTCGGCACCGCCGGATGGTTCAGGTCCTTCGACGTAGAGAAGCTGGTTGCCTCCTCGGCCCCGGCGCGAGCCGAAGCACGCGTCTACAAGTCGAACAGCTTCCGCGCGTCGGTCGTCGGGACGATTGGCGCCACCGCTGCTGTGGTCGGCGTAGCGCTCTCGGCCAACAATTCCAACACCGCTTCGACACCGATCCTCATCATTGGTGGCCTGGGCGCGATGGCCTGGGGTGCACAGCACCTTCACGTCGCCTTCTCGGCGCTTTCCCGATCGCTGTGGTGGTACAACCGGGATCTCGCCCGACCGCAGCTAGCGCCGCTTCCAACGCCGGTACCCGTACCAGCCCGCGAGACCGAGCAGGGCAAGAGGAACAAGGACGCCCAGTGACGCAATCGTTCCCGCCAGCAGGCCGATAAAGTTGCGCCAGGCGCGGCGGAGCGCGGCCGCGATTGGATTCTCACCAGGGTTGTTGCCGAGTATCGGCGCCGGTTCGTGGACTGTGATCGAGAGAGTGCTCATTGCCACCCGCGAGGTCAGGTAGCGTAGCCTTCCCTCGTAACGCTCGATCTCCTCTCTAACGCGCGCCAGCTCGCGCTCGACCCGAAGTACTTCGTCGAGTTTTCCGGTTCTGTTGGCGAGAAGGCTGATCAGCCTGTCCTCGAGTCGCTTTGCGTTATTGACTCGCGCCGTAACGTCGACGAATTCTTCGCCGACGTCCTGTGCGTTGGACGTCACAGTCTCGACCTTTCCTATGTTCGAGAGGGATCCAACCGCCTCGTCGTATCTCTGCCCGGGAATCTTGAGCTCCAGCGTCGCCTGCCGGATCTGGTCCTTCCCGCCGGTGATCGAGGAGTTGGTGATGTAGCCGCCAAACTGGGCGGCCAGCTGCCGGATCTTGAGCACGGCGGGATCGACCTTCTCGACCTCAATGAATGCCTGGCCGGTGCGAATGACCATCGCCGGCGCGGCAGTGCCGAAGTTGACGTTCTGGAGTGGATCGCCCGTCGACGCATCGGCCGGGGCCATCTCTCGCGCCTCGCTGAACCCTGGAGCGCCTCGGGAGGTCACTGCGCCGCCAACCATTCCGGGCGGCGCCGCCGGGCCGCGCACGGACTTGCCCGCAAAGCCCACGACATCCGAGCCGCGAGTTGAGTCTGCGGCTGAAGAAGAATTGCCCTCGCACGCGGTGAGCGCGAAGGCAGCTATGAGGAACGATGTGAGTGCTTTCATGTCCGGCCTGGTTGGGGTCTCACTGGGAGACGCCAGCCAGGCCGGGACTTGCACATGCTACCGCGTGGTCAGCAGCACTTCGATCCGGACCGATTATATCGGTCGTTCATCCGCGTGTGGTTGAACTCGGTCTCGCTCATCACGCGATCGCCAGGATGTGCCGTGCGCATGTGCGCCAGGTAACGCTTGTAATCGGGCACGCCCAGAACCGCCCGGACTGCGGAGGCGGTGGTGGACAAAAGGGAGGTTATCAAGTTCATCATCTGGTTGAAGTACTATTTGGTAGATACCTCTCGAACAGCTCGAAGATCCGGCGGTACTCGTCCGCCCAGGACGAAGGCCTCACGAAAGCGTGATCTTCGACCGGATAAACCGCGAGCTCCCACCGCGTCTTGCCGAGCTCGACGAATCTTTGAGTCAGCCTGACGATATCCTGAAAGTGAACGTTGGTATCGACCATCCCGTGCGCCATCAGCAACGGGTCTTCGAGACCTTCTGCGAAGTAGATAGGAGACGATTGGCGATACGCGAGAGTATCGTTTTGGGGGAGGTTCAGAATGTCTGAGGTATAACCCTGATTGTAGTGCGCCCAGTCCGTTACGCTCCTGAGGGCCGCGCCGGCGCCAAAGTGCTTCGGCTCCGTGAAAAGGGCCATCAAAGTGATGAATCCGCCGTAACTGCCGCCGTAGATGCCGATCCTCTCCGGACCGATCCGGAAATTCCTCCCGATGTACTCCGAGGCGTCCACCTGGTCCTGCAGATCCCGCCCTCCCATGTGCCGATAGATCGCTGTACGCCAGTCGCGGCCGTAGCCATCGGAGCCGCGGTAGTCGAGATCGAGCACGACGTAACCCTTCGACGCGAGGAGCTGGTTGAACATGTACTCCCGTGGGTACTCCGACCAGAAATTGCCGACGTTGTGCAGGTATCCGGCGCCGTGGACGAAGATCACCGCCGCGCCATTCGACTGCGCTTTCATGTCACTCGGCTTATAGATATGGGCAGGCACCTGGGCGCCGTCCGATGCTGGAATCATCACCAGCTCCGGCACGATCCACGGAAACGAGAGCCACTCCGCACTCGGCGACGTGGTCAGCTGCGACATCTCGGCGCCGGGCCGATTGCGCAGGAGAAAGAGATCGGGCGGGCGGTTGACGTACGAGTACACATCGGCCACCAGCTGGCCGTCGGGTGACACGACCGCGGTGTGCTTTCCGGTCTTGCTCGTGATCTTCTCGAGCGCGCCACCGGTGACAGCCATCCGGTATAGATGCTGCTCGAACGGCGAGACCTGGTTCGTGAGCAGGTCGAACCAGCGTCCATCGGGCGAGAGGTCGACGTCGCGGACTTGCCATCTTCCGCTGGTGAGCTGCTGCTTGCCGGTTCCGTCAGCTCCAACGGTATAGAGGTGGGAGAATCCGTCGGCTTCGGACACGTACCAGATCCGGTCCTGGCCGTACCATCCACCGCAATCGCTGCAAGGTCCGCCGATCCACGCGCTGTCGCGCGCGGATTCGAGCGTGGCGAGCTTGCCCGCGGGATCCACAGTCTGGAGGAAGCGGGTCTTGTTGTCGCCGCTGTAGGAATAAATCACCGCCCGCGTTCCGGCATCGTTCCAGCCGAGGAGGTTGAAGTTGCCGGTGGTGGTATCGGTGGCGAATGGCTTGAGCCATGTAACTGCCGGGCCCGGTAGCGTTATGAGGGCAATACGTCCTTTCTGCTCGGCGTCGCCGACTTTGTTTCTGACCCGCAATTCTTCCGTGTACCCGCTTCTGGTCACGTACTGAGGAATATCTGTCGTGCGGTTTCCAGAGGCTGGTGTGCGTGTCGTCACCAGGAGCGAGCCGCCGGCGGGCGAGATCGAGAACTCGGACACCTGCTCTCCGCTCTGGAGATACACGGGCTTCAGTCCAAGGGAATCACGCTGCAACCGCTCTGCGCGAGCGATGCTGTCGGCACGGATCCGGTCGCGCACGGACTCGAACAGATCGCGCTGCTGTTGCTCGAGCCGGCCGCGCTGTCCCTGGGCCTTGGCTGAATCCACGGGCGCAGGTCCAGCCCGGATGTCCGTCACCTGGCGTAGAAATCCGGTAGAGAGGTCGATCGAGTAGACGTTGCCGCTCCGAACGAAAAAGATCTGCCGGTCGTTCGCCGAGAACTGCGGACTTCGTTCGGCTTCGACGGTCTGCGTGAGCCGCCTGGTGGTGAAACGGCCGTTGTGGGACCGTTCACTGCGGGCGAATCGGGCGCCGCTGGAATCGACCTGTTGAATCGATACGCGCTCCGGCTTCGATCCCGGAACGGCGCGAACGCGAAACTGCTTGGGCGTCTCGCGCCAATCGGTGCCGGGCTCGAGCCAGGTGAAGTAGATCCACTTGCTGTCGGCGCTCCAGCGGACATCCGTGGGTTGCCGGCCGTAGAGCTCCGGTCCTCGCATGATGTTCTTGATCGAGAAGTCGAATGGCTTCGTCGTTTGGGCGAGAGCCGGCGCCACGCAGAAGACAAGAGCCGCGGATACAACGATGCGAGGCACCACGCGAGCGGAGCGAGATGGATTGTTGAACACGATAGATGTCAGGAGTCGGTCAGAGAGTCGAGCGATGACAGATTATTCGGAACGCTGCCGGGGTGCCGGATGAGAGCGACGCCGAAAATAATCATCCAGAGCGGCAGAAGGTAATTGTTCAGGGCTGCGATCGGGTCCACGACACCGCTCACATTGCGAAACATCCCGATCAATCCGGCGGCCGCCGTAAAAATCCCCAGATATCCAACCCAGCGTGGGAACCGCGCTCCGCGCGCGAGCATCGCCAAACCGGAGAGGAGGAAGAACACGCTGAAGCTCAATTCTCCGAGGAACTCGCCGATGTAGTTTCCGAGGAAGCTGTTGAGCCCGGCGAAAGTGGCGTCGATCGCGGTCTGATCCACTGCGCTTCCGGCGGCGTAGGCCTCGGCGAGCGTCCAATGAATGCTCGGCCAGCGCAGCAACCCCAACATCATGCTCACGGCCGATATGACGGCGAACAGCATGGCGACGCGCATGCTTCCTTCTCGCACGCCGCGTAAAGCGTGAAACGCTCCGACACCGGCAGGAATCCAGATGAGAGGCAGGAATCCATAAATCGCCCACACAGTTCGACCAGCCGTTCCAGTCGCGAGGAGATTGGGAAGAACTTGCGCGGCGGTTCCGTCCAGTACCGCGGGATAGTTGAATCGAGAAGCGAGGAAAGCGAAGACTCCCATGAACGCGAGCGCGCCCGCTATCAGAAACAGTCCGCCAACTCGAACTACACCCGTGCTGCGCATGTGCCTCCCCCTTTCAACCGTCGACCGTCAGGATATCTAGGCGGCGCGAGTCGCCGCCTCGAATGGTACTTCGGAGCTCCTCACCGCCTTCCGGCCGGACAACACACTGAACCATTCGTGCAGTGACGCCACGAGGATCACGATCACGGAAATCAGAAAGAAGGCGGCAACGGCCGCGTCGATCCTGTCGTTGAGAATCAGCCGTCCGGCTTCGCTCATCGAGTGGGCTCCAGTGGGCAATGCGCCGCTGGCAAGCTGGTCGCCCAACATCCGCGCGTGGGAGAGAAAGCCAAGCTTGGGATTGCTCGAGAAGATTTTCTGCCACCCCGCGGTCATTGTGACTATCACGAGCCAGGTCAAGGGAAGGATTGTCACCCAGGCGTAGCGCGCCTTTCCCATTTTGATGATCACAGTTGTTCCGATGCACAGAGCAACCGCGGCGAGAAGCTGGTTGGAGATTCCGAACAGCGGCCACAATGAGTTGATGCCGCCGAGGGGATCCATAACTCCCTGATAGAGGAAGTAACCCCACATCGCCACGACGATTCCGCTGGATAGCACGACCGCCGGATACCAGGACACCCGTCCGATCGGTGCCCAGACGTGCTTGAGGAGATCCTGGAGCATGAACCTGCCGACACGCGTTCCGGCATCCACAGTTGTCAGAATGAAAAGCGCCTCGAACATGATGGCGAAATGGTACCAGAGCGCCATCGCCGTCGAGCCTCCGAGTACGTTCGAGAACAGGTGCGCCATTCCGACGGCAAGACTCGGAGCGCCGCCGGTGCGCGACAGGAGACTGTTCTCCCCGACCTGCTGCGCGAGGAGTTGCATCTGTGCCGGGTCGAGCGTGAATCCCCAGTTCTGCACCGCCGCAGCCGCGCTCGCTGCCGTCGTGCCGATGGCGCTCGCCGGAGCGTTGATCGCGAAGTAGACGCCGGGCGTGAGCACGCACGCCGCGATGAGGGCCATCACTGCGACGAGAGATTCGGTCAGCATCCCGCCGTACCCGACGATTCTCGCGTCCGCCTCGTTGGAGAGCAGCTTTGGCGTCGTGCCCGATGCAATCAGCGAGTGGAATCCGCTGATCGAGCCGCAGGCGATCGTGATGAAAGCGAATGGAAAGATCTTGCCCGCAAAGACGGGCCCGGTGCCGTTCGTGAATTGCGTCAGCGCCGGCATCTGCAGCGGCGGCAGCACGATCACGATGCCGAGCGCGAGTGCGAGCACGACACCGATCTTGACGAACGCGGAGAGATAGTCGCGCGGTGCCAGCAGGAGCCACACCGGCAACACCGAAGCGAAGAAGCTGTACGCCATGATGAGGAGTGCCAGCGTCTTGCCCGTGAGTGTAAACGCCGGTGCGAGCTCCGGGTTTTGCGCTACCCATCGTCCCGCGTAAAGCGCCAGCACGAGAAGCACGAGGCCGATGGCGCTCGCTTCCAACACGCGGTGTGGACGAACCCAGCGCAGATACACGCCCATCACGAGCGCAGTCGGAATCGTGAGCCCGATAGTGACCACACCCCACGGGCTCGCCTTCAGCGCGTTCACCACCACCAGCGCGAGCACGGCAATCAACACGATCATGATGCCGAGCACCGCTACGAGGGCGGTGTATCCGGCGATCGGACCGATCTCCTCTTTCGCCATTTGTCCCAGCGACTTGCCATCGCGCCGAACAGAAGCGCAGAGAATCACGAAGTCCTGCACGGCGCCGCCAATCGCGACGCCGACGATTATCCAGAGTGCGCCGGGAAGAAAACCAAACTGCGCGGCCAAAGTTGGTCCTACGAGTGGGCCCGGGCCCGCGATCGCCGCGAAGTGGTGGCCGAACACGATCCAGCGATTAGTCGGCGTGAAATCACGGCCGTCGTTGAGCCGCACCGCCGGCGTTGGTCGCTCGGCATCAAGCGCGAAGATCTTGCTTGCGATGAATCTGCTGTAGAAGCGGTACGACACCGCGTACGTGCAAAGTGCAGCGACGAGGAGCCACGCCGCATTCACGGGCTCGCCGCGCGACAGGGCGAGCCAGGCGAAGCTGGCCGCGCCAAGTACCGAGACGAGTGACCATACGATGATCGTGCGAAGGCGTCGCATTGCAGCGGTTGTCACGAGTGCGATGAAATTGAGGATGGGTTAACTTTCCCGCAATGCGACGACATCACCTGATGCGATCTTTCGTTCTCCCTGGTTGCGTGGCGTTCGGCGCCGCCTGTGCGTCCAAGCCGCCAGAGACGGATGCGTCTCCCACCGTAATGCGTCCGCTCGAGCGGATGGCGGGGCAGCAGATCGTCGTTTTCCCCGTCCAGTACCTTGCTTCCACGGACACCCTTGGGTGGCAGCAGCAGATCCCGAATCGTGCGGCGTACCTCGCTGCGCTCGACGACCAGATCGAAGCGGCGATGACGTCGCGGGGAATCAAGTCCTGGGCCTTCGGCCGCGAGGTCGAGCGCGCGTCGAAAATGAACAGCATCCTGATGACGGACGCACGGTCACTCTCCGCCGAGTGGCTTCGCGGAAGGACCCTGCCCGAGACGGGGGTCCGCGATCCACTCGCCCAACAGGTTCGCGGACTCGTCGGGCTCAAGGGCTCTCGTTACGCTCTGCTCCCCGTCGAGCTGAGATTCCAGAACCGCGGGCCTGGTACGGGCGTTGCGATTTTGCGCGTCGTGATGATCGACTCGCGCATGGCGCTGATCAAATGGGTAGGCGAGGTGGAGAGCGACCCGACGCGGACATTCTCACCGGCGCTGGCGGCAAACGTCGCGACGCGTTTCGCGGATCTCGTCCTCGCGCGCTGACCTGACCGCAAGCTCGAGGCGGATGCCGTGACCACGGTCTTTCACGTCTCCGATCTGCATTTTGGCTGGCCGGCAGTACCGGAACAAATCGAGGCCATCGAGCAGATCATCCAGACGTCGAAGTTCGACGTTGTGGCGATATCGGGCGACCTGAGCCAGCGCGCGAGGTCGGGAGAATTTCAGAGAGCGGCCGCGTTCATTCGGGACGCCAACAAGGTGAGCCGCGTGATAACGGTCCCCGGGAACCACGATGTCAAATGGTGGCGGGCGCCGCTCGGCATCGGCGACAAATCGAAAGTGTATGAGAACTATCGAAGATTCATCGACAAGAATCTGGAACCCGTGCTGCACGTTCCAGGAGCTACCTTCGTCGGCATCAACACCGCGCACGGTGTCACCCGTCGCACCCTGACCTGGAACCTGCGCGACATCTCGATCATCGGCGACATCCACAAGAAACAGCTCGACCTGGCGCAGGAGATATTCGAGAAGTCTCCGCCTCGGGACGCGCGGGTGATAGTCATGCACCACAATCCGGTGCGCGGCGAGCTGTCCCAGCGTCACGGACTCAAGAATACTCACAAGGTTCTGGGAGCTTTCGCCGAAATGGGCGTTGATTTAGTGTGTTGTGGTCACGATCATCAGGAATCCGTCCACTACATCGAGCACACCCGGAAGGGGACGGTCATCTCGACGGCGGGAACGATCTCCAACCGTTCGCGCGGAGGCAGGCCTTCTTCAGTCAACGTGATCACCATCGGACGAGAGACGATCGACGTGACGACGCACGTCTGGTCGAAGGAAGCAGGAACTTTCGTGCATGGTCCGCACAAGTGCTTCAAGAGATCGGAGTATGTGGCGGCTAAGTGACCGCGACCAGCTGGCACTCGAGCTCGACGAGGAGCCGCCGCGCAACGCCGAAGAGCTGAAGACGCGGCTGCAGCGCCTGGGGCTTGGCTCGCAGTACCGAGTACGGCTGACGACGAATCGCACCGTCGTGGTGAGCTACAGCGGCGGCGAGCTCCGCATCCACAATAGCTTCCTCGGCGCGAACGAAGACGTATGGAAGGCGATAATCATCTTCGTCCACGGCCGGAATCGCGTCGCGCGGCAAGAGGCGCGGCGGACGATTCTCGAGTTTCCCGTCGCTCGCCCGGCGGAGCCGCCACGCCGAAGGCGCAGGCCGGAGCGAACCCATCCTGCCGATCTGCCGATCATTCGCGAGTTGTCGCGTTGGCACGCTGCGTACAACAACGAGCGTTTTGGCGGAACGCTGCGTTCGGTGCCGATTCGAATCTCACGCCGCATGAAGAGCCGGCTCGGTCACTACAGTCCTGCATCCGAGGGATACGAGCCCGAGATTGTGTTGAGCCGGCGTCACATCCGGCGCGATGGCTGGGAGGAGGCGCTTCACACACTGTTGCACGAGATGGTGCACCAGTGGCAGGACGAGTCGGGGCTGGTTGTTGATCACGGGGCCAGCTTTCGGGCGAAGGCGCGGGCGGTGGGGATTACTCCTTTGGCTTGTCGGGCCGTGGCCTAGACTCAGAACTGCGGACTGCGGACTATGGACTGCGGATTACTGCGGACTGCGGACTAAACTGCGGACTGCGGACTAAACTGCGGACTGCGAACTAACTGCGGACTGCGAACTATCTGCGGATTGCGGACTAACCACGAGTTACCGACCTACTACGATCTACCGACTAAATACGAGTTGCGCCTAACATAGGAGTTAGTGGTGGTTCGCTTTGGTCCGCAGTCGGCAGCACGCCCGCAGTCCGTAGTAGGTCCGCAGTTCGCAGTTAGTCCGCAGTTCGCAGTTTAGTCCGTAGTCCGCAGTAGTCCGCAGTTGGCAGTCCGCGGTCCGCAGTTAAGCGCAATCTGCGCTAACTTTCGGTATGTCAGATTTCTACAACATTGATTCCGCGCTCTCGGAAGAGGAGCGCGCCGTTCGCGACACGATTCGCGCGTTCGTCGATGAAAGGGTGATGCCCATCATCGGCGACTGTTACATAGAGGGACGCTTTCCGAAGGAGATCATCCCGCAGATGGCGGAGCTCGGGATGTTCGGCGCCAATTTGCCGGAAGAGTACGGCTGCGCCGGTCTCAACAACGTCGCGTACGGGCTCATCATGCACGAGCTGGAGCGCGGTGATTCGGGTGTGCGCTCGTTCGCTTCCGTGCAGGGCGCTCTGGTGATGTACCCCATTTACGCCTTCGGCAGCGAAGAACAGAAGCGACACTATCTCCCGAAAATGGCCAACGGCGAGATAATTGGATGCTTCGGTCTGACCGAGCCCGATTACGGGTCGAACCCGTCGGGGATGATCACACGCGCGCTGGTGCAGAAGGATGGAAGCTGGGTGATCAACGGCGCCAAGATGTGGATCACCAACGGATCCACCGCGCAGGTGGCGATCATCTGGGCGAAAACGGGGGACGACAAGAGCGACAAGTCGATCAGGGGCTTCGTGGTGCCGACCGACGCTCCCGGCTTCACCGCGAAGGATCAGAAAGGAAAGCTCTCGCTTCGCGCTTCGGACACCAGCGAGTTGGTGCTCCAGGACGTGAAGGTGCCTGCTTCTGCACTCCTTCCCAAGACCGGCGGCATCAAAAGCCCTCTCATGTGCCTCACCCAGGCGCGTTACGGCATCGCGTGGGGGGCGATGGGGGCCGCTCAGGGCTGCTACGAGGAAGCGGTCGCTTACGCCGGCAACAGGGTGATGTTCGGAAAGCCGATCGGAGGATTCCAGTTGCAGCAGCAGCGTTTAGCTGAGATGCTGACTGAGCTCGTAAAGGGTCAGCTTCTCGCACTACACCTGGGAAGGCTGAAGGACGCAGGAACTTTCACCCCACAGCAAGTGTCACTCGCCAAGCGAAACAACGTCAGCGCCGCCACCGACATCGCTCGTGAGGCGCGCCGGCTGCTCGGCGCCAATGGCATACTTGCCGAATATTCGTCGATGCGGCACATGGCGAACCTCGAGAGCGTCTACACGTACGAGGGCACGCACGACATCCATACATTGATACTGGGTCAGGCTGTGACCGGATTGAGCGCTTTCGAGTGAAGACCACGGAGAAGCGTACGAAACGGCGGAGCGGTCTGACGCAAGTGTGACGGGTGCATCATATTCTTCGTGCGACTGCAGTCGAAGCGGAGCGAAGGGGTCCGGACGTGAGAGGCGTCCGGACCCTCTTCCGTTAGAGCGCGGGGCCCGTTGAACTCGCCCGTACAGGTCAGGTTTTGCGGTCGAACTCGCACGTACAGGTCAGGTTTGACCGCGGCGTGTATCTTTATGTGAAATCATTCACATGGAGATTCCCGCGGTGAAGATTGCCGTGTGCGTCAAGCGCGTTCCCGACATGGATGTCCGCTTCAGGATCGCCGCTGACACCCTTTCGCTCGATGAAGCCGGCCTCAAGTTCGACATCAACGACTTCGACGCCTGGGCGGTCGAGGCGGCGCTCCAGCTGAGGGAAAAGAATGCCGGGAGCGAGGTCACGGTGATCTCCCTCGGCCCTGACGTGGTACAGGAAACCATTCGCAAGGCCCTTAGTATGGGCGCGGACCGCGGAATCCAGCTCAAGGCCGACAAGATTCCGTTCGATGGACTGGCGATCGCCAAAGCGCTGGCGGAGGAGCTCAAAGGCGGCTCGTACGACCTGATCTTCTTCGGAAAGATGTCGCCCGATTCGTCCAACGGAGTCGTTGGCCCGATGACGGCGGAGATGCTGGGACTTCCGTGCGTCACCGCGATTTCCACCCTCGAGATCGCAAACGGGAAGGGAACTGCCAAGCGCGAGCTCGAAGGCGCTCAGGAGATCGTCGAGTTTCCGCTGCCCGCAGTGCTCACTGTCGACGAAGGTCTGAATACCGCGCGGTATCCGTCTCTCAAGGGAATAATGGCGGCGAAGAAGAAACCGCTCGAGGTGAAGGCGGCGCAACTTCCACAGCCGCAGGTCACGGTGCGCAAGCTCGAGCTCCCGCCGGAACGCAAAGCTGGGCGAATCATCGGCGAAGGCGCGGCGGCTGTGGCGGAGCTGGTCACGCTTCTGCAGACAGAGGCGAAGGTTCTTTGATGGCAAACATTTTCGCGTTTGCCGAATCGCGCGGAACCGACGTTCGAAAGGTCGGACTCGAAGCGGTGACCGCGGCGCGGATGCTCGCCGACAAGTCGGGCGGCGGTGAGGTCCACGCCCTGCTTCTCGGTCCGCCTGGAATCTCCGGAAAGGCAAGTCAGCTCGCGCAGCATGGCGCTGACGTCGTCATCGTCGTGGAGCACGACGGCCTCGCCAACTACAGTCCCGAAGTGGCGACTGCAACCGCCGCGGAGCGAATCAAGTCGGGCGGCTACCGCGCGGCGATCTTCAGTACTTCGGCGCAGGGGCGCGATCTCGCGCCGCGCGTGGCGGCGAGGTTGGGAGTGAGCGTCGTCACCGACGTGCTGTCGTTCGAGATCGAAGGAGACACCGTGGTCGTTCGACATCCGATGAACATCGGCAAGGTGATCGCGACACTCGCGATCTCCGCGACTCCTGCCGTTCTCGCGATGCGTCCCAACGTCATCAGCCCGGCGCAAAATGCCAAAGCCGGACGCGTCGAGAATGCGCAGCCGGCACTCGATCCAGCGACCGCGCGCGTAAGAGTGATCGAGACGCGCAAGGGCAGCGGTGGCAAGCTGGACCTCGCCGAAGCTCCAGTCGTCATCGCCGGCGGACGCGGTCTCAAGGCGGCCGAGAACTTCAAGCTGGTTGAGGACCTGGCGTCGGCGTTCGGGAACGCCGCGGTTGGTGCCACACGCGCCGTGACGGATGATGGCTGGCGTCCGCACAGCGATCAGATCGGACAGACGGGTCGGCTCGTGAGTCCCGAGCTCTACATCGCGGTCGGAATCTCCGGCGCGGTTCAGCACCTCGCCGGAATGCGAACGTCGAAGACCATCGTCGCCGTCAACAAGGACAAGGACGCCCCGATCTTCAAGGTCGCCGATTACGGAATCGTGGGAGACGTGTTCGAGGTGATCCCCGCGCTCACCGAGGCGGTGCGCGAAGCCAAGAAGCACCACTGATGCCCGATCGCTCCGATCGCTATGGAACGGTGATGCCGCGGAGGCACCAGGCGCCGCTGCCGCTGGATCGATTGATCCTGACGGACGCGCCTGATGCGGAAGCCGTTCCAATGGATGTGCTGTTCGTGGGCGGCGGGCCAGCAGGTCTCGCTGGCGCGATCGCGCTCGCTCGCCTGGTGAAGGCCGACAACGAAGCCGGTGGCGACCTCGGCGATGTTCAGATCGGCGTCCTCGAGAAGGCAGGCGCGCTGGGTGAGCATTCCCTGTCAGGCGCGGTTGTGAATCCGATCGCGATGAGAGCGCTTTTCCCCGAGCTCAAGGACAAGGATTTTCCGTTCCGCGCTCCGGTCGGTGGCGAGCGAGTCTACTTCATGACCGGAAGTCGCGCGATCAGGCTACCCACGCCACCGACGATGCAGAATCACGGCTACTACATCGGCTCCATCTGCGAGATCGTCCGCTGGCTCGGTGAGAAAGCCGAGGGGCTCGGCGTCAACATTTTCACCGGATTTCCGGCGGCGTCGATGCTGACAGTGGGGAATCGAGTCACTGGTGTGCGCACGGCACCTTCAGGGCTCGGGCGAAACGGAGAGCCGGGCTCCGGCTACACCCCGCCCACCGACATAACGGCACAGATCACAGTGCTGGCCGAGGGGACGCGCGGGACGCTGTCGCAGGCGTATCTGGCGTGGCAGAGGATCACGTCAGACAATCCGCAAATCTTCGCGCTCGGCGTGAAGGAGATCTGGGAGACGCTCAAGCCGCTCGACGCGGTCGTCCACACGCTAGGCTGGCCGCTCCCAAACGACGCATTCGGTGGAAGCTTCATGTACCCGCTCACCAGAAACCTCGTCGCGCTCGGCCTCGTGGTCGGTCTCGATTACAAGACAACGTCGGACGATGTGCACGAGATGCTGCAGCGCATGAAGCTGCACCCGCTCTTCAGGGAAATTCTGGAGAGTGGCGAAATGGTGGAATGGGGCGCGAAGACGATTCCCGAGGGCGGATACTACGCGCTGCCCAAACGGCGCCACGGCGATGGGCTGATGATCGTCGGCGATTCCGCCGGATTTGTCGAAGTCGCGTCCCTCAAGGGAATTCACTACGCGATGCAATCCGGAATGTTTGCGGCTCGTGCCGCGTTCGATGCGTTGAAGAGGAAGGACACGTCCGCGACGTCCCTCAAGGAATACGACTCCATGGTGGACGGGAGCTACATCGTGAAAGATTTGCGCCGCCGCCGCAACATGCGGCTCACATTTCAGGAGAGCAACTTTTACGTGGCCGGCATCAAGGCAGGACTAATGACCGTCACCGGCGGTGCGCTACCTGGCG
>Ga0193715_1000205_pt1 | contig 15843 bp, 14 predicted proteins | sample U2m2metaG_FD_143040 | JGI IMG/M metagenome (GOLD analysis project Ga0193715, IMG submission 143040) | Soil microbial communities from a riparian zone of the East river system, Colorado, United States - U2m2 | ecosystem: Environmental > Terrestrial > Soil > Riparian zone | place: USA: East River... | reverse complement strand
GCAATGGGAGCAGTATCAATCCTATAACCAGCTTTAGGGTTACCCAATGCTTGTGATTGCCATATTGTTTTACCATCTGTAGAATTAATAGCTAGAATGGTGGCATTAGATGCAGTACTTGCAAATAGTACCCCGCCCTCAAAAGCCAGACCGGTTGTTGGTCCATTTCCAGCATGAACCTTCCATATGAGATGTCCTGTCCTAGTATTGAAAGCTAAAATATTTCCAGCATGATCTTGTACGTAACCTCTACTGTCTATAATTATAGGTGGGTCCTGTATCTCGAATTCATTAAGTAATCTCCATTTAACCTGAAGTTTGCCTACGTTATCCTTATTAATTATTGTTTGATTGCTACTTCTAGTACCATATATGTTGTGATTTAGGAAAATCCAGTTATTCTTGTTTTTGGCCTCAGTACCAAGATCAGTCTTCTGCGTAGAAGTTGGTGATTTAATGCTTTGCGAATCAAATGGATGTTGAGAATTGCCACTACGTATTTCGTTGTAGTAGCAGATTCTACTACACCTGCTTCTTCGGCTCGTTGTTGCTTCTTTTCTAAAAGAGATTTATCTGAAAAAGAATTTGTTGCTAAATTAATATTAACAACAATTGAAACTGCAATTATTAACAAAACAAACAAAACAATTTCCAGTGTGAACGTAGTTATAGAATGGATAATATCAAGCCCTTTCATTTAAAATTAACGATATTTTATCAAAATAAAAAGCTGTCGTCTATAATAAAAATCTAAGAAAGGCTATTTAAGATATTTCAACACGGTGATACTATCTTTATGAGCCACTCTGCTTTGGACCGTCTATTTTTAAATTAATGTAGTAATAAAATCTTATTTAACTAGCTACCCGGATTAAGTCCTATGAGGAAAGGAAATAGGAAAAATAAGAAATCTACGAAAAAAGGGAAACCTGCTATTCTTAAGCAATATAGCCGTATTCCCAGAGGTTTTAGAAGTGTTACTCCATATCTAGTGATAAATGGAGCATCTAAAGCAATCGAATTTTACAAGAATGCCTTTGGCGCAAGAAAATTAGGCGTTGAAACATTACCTGATGGAAAAATTCTTCATGCAAGGGTTAAGATTGGAGATTCAATCGTAATGATGTCTGACGAATTTCCAGGTTCTGAGACAACCTCGCCTCCGTCGGTTGGTAGTAGTATAGTAACTCTACATATCTATTCAAAGAATGTCGACAAGTTATGGCAAAGAGCCGTTCGCGCTGGAGCAAAGGTCGTTATGCCAATTGAAAATCAATTTTGGGGTGAACGTTATGGCAAGTTATTGGATCCTTTTGGTCATAATTGGTCCTTGTCTATGAGTGTTAAAATGACTCCTAAAGAGATGAAGACTAAGCGAGAGAATGCTATGAACATGTTTGCGCAAGCATAACATCCAGGAAAAGCTAAATAGCATCAAAAATTGTGTCTATGCTGATTTTCAAAAAACTGTGTCTTCTATAGATCAATCAGACAAAATTACAAAGTCTAGCCACATATCCTATTATCATTAATACTACCACTGTAAGGACAGTATTTCCGTCATTCCTTATCAGCCCCAAAATTCAATCTAAAATAATATACACAAAAATTAACGTTTGACCCAACTAGCTGTTTTGAACTCAAAATGCTCCAAAAAGTTGACTTAAATGGATAGGATGGAGAGACTGACTCGTGAGCCTTTAAATCTATCTGTGTAATTAATGAACTGCGAGCAATTTGAATAATATTCTAAATCATTTAAATATAACAATAAGTTAGAACACGTAAAATGAACTCTTTTATCGATGAAAGAAGGTTTATCTACAATGGACTAATCGCTTCGATTGTTGCATCTTCATTGATTCTCGTTCTGATTGCTGGGTCGTTTTCTGCTGTCCAGGCGCAAAACGATAGCAAAGTTTTCTGGGGTGCGCATGGCTCAGGCCCGGGAAAATTCGATGATCCGGCTGGCATAGTAGTTGATCCGAAGGGTTATGTGTTCATAGTAGATTCAGACAATAATCGGATTCAGAAGTTAACCAGTGGCAATGGCACTTTTGTTTCCGAATGGGGCACTTTTGGTAAGGGTCCAGGACAGTTCAATAGACCTTTAGGAATTACGATGGATTATGCAAAAGGATATGTATATGTTACAGATACAGGCAATGATAGAGTTCAAAAATTCAGTAGCAATGGCACATTTATTACCAAATGGGGCACTCCTGGTAATGGTCCAGGACAGTTTAGTATTCCAATAGGCATTGATGAAGATGAATCGAAACAAAATCTATACACATCAGATTTAGGCAATGATAGGATTATGCGATTCGGTAGTAATGGTTTGTTCGTCTCTGAATGGGGCTCACTTGGTTCTGCTCCTGGGCAGTTTAATAATCCTGGACGAGTGGCAGCAGATCCTTCTGGCAACGTGTTTGTCGCTGATATGGGCAACAATCGTATCGAGAAGTTTGATCCTAACGGTAAACTTATCACGATGTGGGGTTCTTACGGCACAGATCTTGGAAAATTCAATTCCCCAACAGGCATGACAGTCCAATATCCATCTGGTGATGTATACGTAGCTGATACAGGAAATAGTCGCATCCAAGTTTTTACAAATGACGGAAAATTCATCAAACAAATAAACCTTGGCGGGAATATTAATGCGATTGACAATATAGATCTGGATGTAAATTCTAAGGGTACTATCTATGTAACAGATAGGAGTGCTGACAATATTATTGTAATATCATCATCTCCCTAGCTATTACAACTGCTGTCACTTCCATCAATCTATTTTTTATTTTAATGCTTTCACAAAGTTAAAAATGCTGGTGAAATTTTCCATAATAAAATCTAGATCCTCAAGCCTTTGTTTCCATCTACAAGTCTACTTGGATAGCACAACTCACGAATCATCTGATTCAGAAGCTTTTATTCTAAGTATTTTCTATTTCGCGTTCTGTGAGCTGCTGATGGTCTATTTTTCTGCAGAAAAATTGTGTCACTTACTAACAAGATGCCTAATTAAAAAAGAATAATTCTCTAGGTTCCTTGATCATTGAGTTGTCCAATTCGATCTTGCTTTGTTTTCTTTTTCTTTATTTTACCAAAAGAAGGTGTTTTCCAATCGAGCGTTTCTTTGTGACATGTTGACGTAATCATGGATGGTCCAAGATCCTAACCTAATTCAGGAATTTGAACGTCATATCTATAAAGTAATGTCCGAAGCTGCTTTTTTCTATCTGATAAAATAATATACATTTTTTCTTCAAAAGAATTACGTGTAACTAATCATAGTGATCCAGACTGTTACTTCTTTATAGTAATACCAACTATAATTTAATTCAAAAACAAACTAGGTTATTAATTATCACATTGTATATATCTTAAGAAAGTATTAGAAGTATTGGAGAAAATTATGAACTACACAACAATAAGGATCCTTCTAGTAGTAGTACTAGCAGCATCAATGATAGTTGTAGGAGCCAATCTTACGTCACTACAAGCATATGCTTTAAGCCACAGAAGCCAACATGTGATACAAGGAAACCTTTGCTATAGGTCTAATGAATGCCACCAGCACAATGTAGGACAAAACACACAGGGCAACGATAATTTAGGAATTGGAATTGCTGACGGGTGATAAATAGTTTGATTATCCCCACTTACTTTTTTTGAACATTTATGCACACCCGCATGTTAACAGACCTAGATTATTGTTATTGTTATTGTTGTCTTCTTTTAACTTCTTACAACCTTGCAGTTAAGGCTATAAACTTGATCTGAGAAAAATTATAGCGTAACCTTTCATTTGATCACGATTTCTTAATGATTATTGCTATGTGTAAAATTAGGATAGTAGTGGTAGTAGTGGTAGTAGTGGTAGTAGTGGTAGTAGTAACTAAAATGTAAGTTATAATACAATTAGAGCCTAACATTAGACGCGTAGAATGTCAGCTACAACAAATACTGCTACCAACAATACAAGTAAACAAATATTCTCCAAGGTGCTAGTTGCAATAGATGGCTCAGAAAAGTCTATGAATGCAGCAGAATATTCTATCTGCATATCTGAAAAATATCATGCACAACTTTATGCTTTGAATGTGATACGTGTTGACCCTGATTTATTTATATCAGCTGAAATACCAGATTATATCGTAGAAATGAAGAACGAATCTCAGAAATATCTAGATAATGTTAAACTTAAAGCAAGAGAGAAAACTATTCAAATAAAAACAGAAATTATCGCCTCTATAAACGTAGCAGCTGGTATCGTAGAATATGCTAGGAACAAAAATACTAACTTAATCGTTATAGGAACAAGAGGGATATCTGGTTTTAAAAAGCTATTAATTGGTAGTGTTGCATCGGGCGTTATAACTTATGCACATTGTCCAGTATTAGTTGTAAAGTAAAAAGAACTTTCATACATGAATTTACTGATCTCATAATATCAAAAATATATGAGAATAATAAAACTATTTTTTTCATAATCTTCACATACTTAGCACTATATTCAATCTTGCACTATGATTGGAACAGGCAAGAATCCAAACCCAATTAAAGTGCCATGTCACATGTGACAAGGAAGTGATGCCAGATAGCAGAGTGGGCAGATACATTGATATCGCAGACAGTAATATAGAATTGAAAAAGAAGGAATATCCGTTACCAATGGAATCGTTAATGATTTTAAGTCTGAGATTTGAAACCATTGAATATTAGTCAAGTTATACCTGAAAGAATCTCAGCAATTGACTGGCAAAGAGTAACAAAAGACATGAATGAAAAAGGATATGCTTTAGTTGCACAATTCTTACCGGCCCAGTATTGTGAAGAGATTATTGGCAAATATGACGACTCCGATCTCTATCGCAAGACCATTACGATGGAAAGGCATAGTTTCGGATTAGGCGAATATAAATATTTCAAATATCCTTTGCCTGATGTAATTCAGACAATCAGAAGAGCGATTTACCGAAATCTTGTTCCTGTTGCAAATACATGGATGAAAATGTTAAACATGGAAAGACAATTTCCAGATACCTTTGATGAACTTCAAACGCTTTGCCATGACAATAATCAAACAAAGCCCACCGTCCTTATTCTAAAATACGGTAAGGGAGGGCACAATACATTGCACCAGGATTTATATGGAGACATTTTTTTTCCTCTTCAATTGATTTTCTTCCTGAATGAACCGGATGATGACTATACTGGTGGAGAGTTTGTATTAACACAGCAAACGCCAAGGGCACAATCAAAGGCCATTGTCTTAAGACCGCAAAAAGGAGATATGTTGATAATCACTACAAATTTCAGGCCTATAAAGGGGAGTAAAGGATATTACAGGGCACAAATGAGGCACGGTGTAAGTGAGGTACACGATGGAGAACGGCATACCCTTGGAATTATTTTTCATGATGCCCTAAGCTGACTGCATGAGTCCCCCATAAAGAGATAAGTGATATAGAGCTGAGGAAACACATGAGCCAAAATGAGCCTTAGATAGACAACATTACCTAGACTATAAGAAATTACGAGGCAAGGGAGGATTATACTCTTCAAATACAACATACACATCTAATGTTTAATGTAAAATATTAATTCTTAAGATGCTAGGCTTATTAGAGACATACGCATAAAATAGTATGATGTCAAATTCAGGATGTAAACATCTTAAATTAATTCAAGAACACGTAAAGCCTAGTGCAGATGGTTGCGAGGATTGTCTTAAAATTGGCGATTCTTGGGTGCATTTGCGTCTTTGTCTAATTTGTGGCCATGTAGGATGTTGCGACTCGTCAAAGAATAAACATGCGACTAAACATTTCCATTCAACAAAACACCCGATTGTCCAATCCTTTGAACCTAATGAAGATTGGAGATGGTGTTTTGTTGATCAGACATTTCTTTAGATGTCCTAAACAAAAATCCAGAATTCAAGATTTGGAATGTAGGACTTTGTTTTCCTGCATCGGCTTATGTCACTCTCCAATGTGAGTTTAAGCAAAATAATACAGATCTTAGTAAGCATATATCCACCATTCACCTACACAATCTCAGTAATATCTAGAGGACGCTGCTACAACGGCATCTTTAAATCTTTAAACTAGATCATAAAGAGATGAGATGTAAACATGGTATGAAAAAAAGAAAAGCAGAGAATATAAAACTAACATTGCCCGTAAGCGAATCTAGGGATCATATTCAAGGACCTATAATCGCGCCTGTAACTCTGGTAGAATACGGAGATTATGAGTGCCCATATTGTGCCCAGGCGTATATGATCACAAAAGAAATTCAAGAACGTTTAGGAAGTAAATTATGTTTTGTATTCCGTAACTTCCCCCTTACCAAGGTTCGCCCCCATGCATATGAAGCTGCATTAGCAGCAGAAACTGCCGCTGCTCAAGGTAAATTCTGGGAGATGTATGATTATTTATTCAAACATGGCCAGGCGACTACTGATGATAATCTGAGACGGTCTGCTGCTAACTTAGGACTAAGTCTTACTAGATTCGATCGTGAATTTCTTGACCGCAAATATAGTAGCCACGTAGATGAGGACATAGAAAGTGCTAATAGCAGTGGGGTAAAAAGTACTCCAACCTTCTTTATCAATGGAGATCGTTACGACGGCGAGTGGGATCTGGATAGCCTTCTTGGTGCACTTGACGAGGAGAGTGTGTTCAGTTGGAAGCAGACAAATAGTTCAATATGAAATTAGATATCTTGTACTGACTACCTACACATTAAATTGGAACTACTATTTTCTAAACCTTCTACTTGATTCGATGTAGCAAAGTTGCCAAAAGATTTTTTGATTTCCGATACCTGAGGATTTGTTTACATAAACCCAGTCATGTTCCCTTAAGCCTTCGCTCTAGATGTTGATCCTACAGAAGCTGACATCATGGCGGTTGTGCAGAAGCCAATTAATCAGTCAATTCTTGCTGAAAAATCTGGCTCTCCAGCTTGGAGGTAACTACCGACATGAAATCAGATTTCTGAGAACGACCATCTGATTCCGCCTGATGTGCAACGTCTCTTCGCAAACAAATTGAATGCTACAACCATCTCACTTACCTCTCGCCATGCATCACTTGTATAACACCAGATAATATTGCCGATTTAATCCTAAATGCAACAGCCGAGTACCATAGCGGAATAATATAGTGTATCTGAAATGGCAAATTGATATGTTATTTTTAGAGTTTTCATCAGATTGAGACACCTATTTCTTTGCCATCTCCACTCCGGTTCCTCATATTTCTATTTAGAAGAATTGCAAATACAATAGATGACACTGAAATTAAGGCAGCAGTAAGAAAAATTAGATTAAATGATTCTGGGGATGGGAATGAGGCCGACATACCACCTGATTTTACAAATACCTGATTTGCTTGCATATATATTCCTGCAATCACAGGTCCCACCGAGGATCCTATAAGGTATATTAGAAGATTCATTCCCAACGATATTCCGCTGAATTGTATCGGAGTTGAAGTCAGCACGATATTCACTGATCCAATCTGCATTAATTCTAATCCAACGGCTATCAAGATAAGAACTGCAGCTATTGAGGCTTGTGTTGAATGAAACAAGAAAAGAATAAAAAAGCCTACTGTAGTAATGATGGTTCCTATTGTGGTTGGTCTTAGATTTCCAAATTTGGAAACTACAAAACCGGAAGCAACAGAGAATATCAAAGATATTGCCATATAGGGAAGTTGAACATTTGCTATACTCGAAGCGTCGCCACCAAATCCTACAGGCGGCGGGCTTCGTATCAAAATAGGAAGACTCTGGTAAACAACCATTAGCGCAGTGAGGCCTACAGTCATGTTAATTATATTTGCAGGAAGTATGACCTTATTTGCCAGCAACTTAAAGTCAATCAATGGAAATGGTGCCTTCTTCTCTACTACTATGAATAGAAATATTGAGACAAGTGCTGCGACTGAAAAAATGACAATTTGTATCAAATTATTCAAACCTGCCTTCTGCAAAAGTTGAAGTGTAATAAGAAATGAAATTATTGCAATCGACAGGGTTATGGCACCTTTTACGTCTATGCTCTTGCTTAATCTCTGTTTGCTATCGAGGCTATCGTTAGTAACACTGCTGGTGTATGGGTTCGTATTTTCTGTTAATAGTATGTCTTGTCTCACATGGGTAAATCTACAACAAAATTCAGAAGCTTTATTTGAAACCAACTGTTGTTGTTCTTGCTCCTTAACGTGAACAAATTTGGTGATTATCGCAAAGAGTATTATTGCAATAGGTATTATAAATAAAAATGTGGCCCGCCATCCAAAATTTTGAATTATGCTTCCGCCTATTATCAAACCTATTACTGCACCACCAGATAGTGTAGAACTAAATATGCCCTGAGCTATTGCAAGCTTTTTCGGTGGGAATTTGTCTCTAAGAATGCTAAAAGCTATAGGAAACATCGAGATGCCAATACCTTGTATTGCTCTAGCTGTAACAAGAGAAAGAAAGTTAGTTGCTGTTGCTCCTAGTAAAAGACCTAATATATAAACACCTAAAATTATCAGTAGCACCTTCTTTTTACCATATATATCGGATAGCTTGCCTGCAATTGGAGTCATAACAGCTCCCATAACCAGTAGCGCAGCCAGTATCCATGATGAATCTTCATAAGAGATATCAAGATCTTCAATAAAGTCTGGAATAGCTGGCAATACCATAGTCTCAGCAGCCATAGCGATGATACCCAAGCTGCTTAGGATTGCAAGTGTTATCCACGGAGAAGTGATGTGCCTCTCTTCTTTTTGCATGTTCATATTTGGTTATCCTCTTTTCATTGTTTTACTGTGTACTGATTAATCAGTATTAAAACTGGAGCAAGAGATTAAAGGATTTCGCCAAGCTAGCTCGACGCGCCACAATTACAAAATGTCACTGCAAGTTTACTCGAAAATGATTCTACTGTGATGTTTTGAAGGTTGTCACTGAGAAGAGGGTAAGCTATCCCTTACTTACATGGCCAAGGCAGATATCGATATATAGGAAAAACGATTAGAATCTATTCAGAGAAGATGAGCGCAGAAAATTGTAAGAGCAAAGAAGAAAGATGACCGAGGAGAAGGTTGTTAATAAAGGCGTCTTTGGAATACATCATGTTACAGCGATAACTAGCGATCCACAGAGAAACATCGATTTTTATACAAATAATTTGGGACTTCATTTTGTAAAATTAACAGTAAATCAAGATGACCCAACTTCATACCACCTTTATTATGGTGATGAGTCAGGACGTCCAGGAACGATTCTCACTTTCTTCCATTGGCCTAATATACCAAGAGGGCACCGAGGAACCAGCGAGGTTGCTGCGATATCTTTTCTAATTCCTAAGAATTCAATAGATTATTGGTTAGACCGGTTTAAAAATCAAAAAGTAGACTATGAGGGGCCATCAAAACGCTTTGGTGATAGTGAAGAAGTAATAACTCTACATGATCCAGACGGACTTGGATTGGAACTTGTAGCTCATGAATCAGCAATAGATAGGACAGTTAATGTATGGAAAGAAGGTCCTGTCCCTATTGAATACGCCATAAGAGGTTTTTATTCTGTAACTCTATCAGAGGAAGGATACGAACGTACTAGTTCTGTTTTAACTGATGAGTTAGGCTTCATTGCCACACGTCATGAGGGGAGTCGATTCCGTTATGAAATTCCTACTGGCGCACTATCATCTACTATTAACCAAGAAGGAGGAGGGGCTAAGATTGTTGATGTTCTTTGTCTGCCTTATACACAACAGGCAGTTATAGGGATCGGATCAGTCCATCATGTGGCATGGCGCACGCCTACTGATGAACTACAAAAGGTCCTGCGCCGTAATATAATCAGAGCTGGATTAAATGCAACTCCTGTAATAGATCGATTTTACTTTCATTCTGTATATTTTCGTGAACCAGGCGGTATCCTTTTTGAAATTGCTACAAATCCACCGGGATTTATGGTAGATGAAAAAGCCGACGAACTAGGGACGCATCTTGTGCTTCCTCCTTGGCTTGAACCTATGCGCAAAGACCTACTAAAAATTCTGCCCTCTGTACGAATTCCTAAGAAGAATGAAATACAAAATACTACTAAGGGGTCATGACTTTCTTAAGGGACAGGAGAATTAAAAGAAAGAGAATTGAACGAGAAAAACCAACTTGGATTTATGCACAAGTTTATCCCTTCGAATAAAAAAGAAAGACTAGAAGGCAGAGTAAAGGTACCAACTTTTCTTTTGCTTCATGGCACTGGAGGAAATGAGGAAGATCTGATTCCAATCGGGCATGAGATAGCTTCAGAAGCTGCTATACTTAGTCCTCGCGGTAAGGTCTTGGAGGACGGAATGCCTAGATTTTTTCGACGGCTAGCTGAAGGTGTTTTCGATATAGAAGATCTAAAATTTCGTACAAATGAATTGGCAGATTTTGTGAAAGCTGCCTCAACGGCCTATGGTTTTGATATGCAACATATAATAGCTGTAGGCTATTCTAACGGTGCAAACATAGCATCCAGTATGCTGTTACTTCGTTCAGAGATACTTTCTGCTGCTATCCTTTTTCGTGCTATGGTTCCACTTGTTCCGGAGGTATTGCCAAATCTTACAGACAAACGTATTTTCATGTCCTCTGGACTACATGATCCAATCGTTCCAAAGCGAGAGGTAGAGAGTCTTTCCAGTTTATTTAAAAAAGTGGGTGCCGAAGTATCATTATATTGGCAAAACAGTGGCCATGAATTAAGAATAGAGGAGGTTAAGAAAGCAAAGGCATGGCTAAATTCTTCTTTTTGATTGTCAAATAATATCTATTTGCGGACAAGGCCCATGAACTGGTTCAACGGTGGTGGTGGCTCATTATACTTGATGTAGATCTTTTATCGATGTTATCCTTATTGAGCTGTATGTATATACTACTGCCTTTTTTTGATCCCTCATGGTAGTCTCAATGCATATAAGAAAGGTCCATTCCATTCAACATTATTTTACCTATTATGAAATAGCAACGCTGCCTGATCTGCTAGCACTATACAAAGTTATAAGGAAAATGTTAGATAGCTGACCTCAGTCATATATTCATATGATACATCTTTTCAAACCTCGACTTCCGGAACTTCTCTTATCACAAATCATCCAACCTAAGATTATAATCACGGATATTATTAGCCTACCACGCGGCATCGAAAATCAGTACCAGCTCATTCATGATCCAGCCGTCCAGAGGCTGGAGGGTGGTAACCAATGACTACAAATTCATGGCCAGCCCTACCACTAGCACAGTGGAAAGACACCTATGGCACGCTGCACATGTGGACCCAAATAGTCGGGAAGATCCGGCTCGCACTCGCCCCGCTGGTGAATCACTGGTGGAATGTTACTCTGTATGTCACGCCTCGCGGACTCACGACATCCGCCATGCCCTACAACGATCGACTCATCCGCATAGACTTTGATTTCATTGATCACATGGTGCTCATTCAAACGACGGACGGTTCTACCAAGTCAATCTCTCTTCGACCGCGCTCAGTAGCTGAGTTTTATCAAGAAATGATGGCCGCTATTGGGTCGCTCGGGATGCCTGTAAAGATCTGGACTACGCCGGTCGAAGTACCAGATCGAACCCCATTTGAGAACGATCGCAAACATGCTGCCTATGATCCCGAGTACGCACAACGGGTCTGGCGCATTATGGCGCAGGCCAGTCGGGTGTTTACGGAGTTTCGTTCGCGGTTCATTGGTAAGGTTAGCCCTATACATTTTTTCTGGGGGTCTTTTGATCTGGCCGTCACCCGCTTTTCTGGACGTACAGCACCTTCGCACCCAGGCGTACCAAACTGCGGCCGATTTGTGGCAGTGGAGGCCTATTCACACGAAGTAAGTAGTTGCGGTTTCTGGCCTGGCGGCGGTCCGGTTAATGAACCATCTTTTTATGCCTATGCATATCCTGAGCCTCAGGCATTCAAGGACTACCCAGTCAAGCCGCAGGAGGCATTTTACCATACTGGGATGGGAGAATTCTTGCTCCCCTACGACGTCGTCCGTAATGCGAAGTCGCCTGACGAGGTATTGCTGTCTTTCATGCAAACTACATATGAAGCTGCGGCAACTTGTGCCAAATGGGAGCGACGTGCATTGGAGCGTCAGTAATTGGACATCGATATCAACTTTCTTGCTTGAGTAAGGCCCCTTAGTTTGAATCACCACACGCAGAATGAAGCTCCTTTATGGTAAAGGATTAGAAATTGGTAACCACATTGTCACAGTTCAATTGTGCCTGAATCTTTCCACATTATTTCTCTGCTAGTTTATTTTCATATGCTGATCCTAAGTCTTACTTGATTCGATCGTGAATTTCTTAACAGTAAGTATAATCGCCAGGTAGAGGAGGACAGGCAAAAGTGCTAAGAGCGGGGGGGGAAAGAGTACTCCAACCTTCTTTGAAGAAGATGGTTATGCCGACAATGTCTTTTTTAGCATGTCACAAGCTTGTTCAATCGCCGCCCGTGCAGCTGGCGTATTGGTAATTGGATTTAGCATTACAAAGTCGTGAATAGTACCGTGATAACGAACTGCTCTCACTGGAACCCCCGCTTCCATAAGTTTGTGGGCGTATGCCTCTCCCTCATCGCGCAGTACATCAAATTCTCCGTTAATAATAAGTGCTGTAGGCAATCCCCTGAGCTGCTCTATTGAAGCTTGTAGCGGCGAGACGGTTGGTTCTTTTCGATTTGTTTGATTTGAAGTATAATTATCCCAGAACCATTTCATAGCCTCACGGGTTAGAAAGTAACCATCTTGATATGCCATGTAAGAGGGTGTGTCAAAATTGGCGTCGGTAACTGGATAGAAAAGCAATTGCAGCATAATTTTAGGTCCGCCTCGCTCTTTGGCAAGTAGCGTAACAGCTGCAGCCATATTGCCTCCTACACTATCACCAGCTGCTGCTAGACGTGAGGAATTTACATTTATGCTTGGCTATTTTCAGCAACCCATTTTGTGGCAGTATATGCCTGTTCTACAGAAACCGGATATTTGGCTTCTGGAGAGGGAGTATAGTTGACAAAGACAATAGCTGCATGAGCACCATTAGCAAGCTCTCTTACCAACCTTTCATGAGTATCAAATCCGCCAAGAACCCATCCACCACCGTGGAAATACATCACAACAGGTAGAATTTCATTGCTGCTACCGGGTGGTCGAGCTATCTGGATCGATATTTCGCCAGTCGGTCCACCTGGTATGGTGCGGTTTTCTATATCAGCGTGAAGTTTTGAAGCATGACCAGACTGTAGGCCTGATAATACATTCCGGGCTCGCGCTGGTGATAACTTGTAAAGAGGTGGCCCCGTGTTTTCTTGTAGATTTTCCAAAAATGCTGAGTATTTTGTTCTACTCCGGTATAGTCGTATTTTCCCACATCATCGTATGCTTTTACTCCTGTATAACTATATTTCTTAAACTACCATATTATGAGTGGCCATCCAGCCTTCTTGATCAGAGCTCAAAATGATGATTTGTAGACATACAGGAACATCAATTATGTTTTAAATAAGATGACTTCGTAGATTGCAAAGATTAACTCCAATGAGTTAAGAGATAATCTATTCAATGAGTTCAGAGATCAATACTCTGAAAATATCTCCTGGGAGTCAGAACAAATAGCAAAATCACATGGAATTTACCTAGAGTTCAATAGAGCAAAGACAGGGAATGAGAAAGATTGGATGTACATGATACGCATAAGTATACCTGGAGGTGGTCCAATAACATCTGACCAATGGAATATTCTGGACAGAGTAGCTGACAACTGCACAATACCTCCTTCTGACATATATCCTGGCGCTAGACCAAGTCTTAGAATAACAACAAGGCAAAATATACAGCTTCATTGGGTAAGGAAAAAAAATGTAGTTGATACTATAAGCGAAATAGCAAAATCTGGGTTCTTCACAATTAATGGCTGTGGAGATAACACTAGAAATGTAATTGGCTGTCCTCTATCTTACTATTCTAACAAATGGGCTCAAAAAGTTGGCAAATATTTTGCGCTTCCTACAGCTGCGTATATAGAGATTTTCGAAATAGATCCAGAGTATTTAAGAAAAGCTGGACTACAAGATAGGAAGGCAGGAGTAACTAGATTCGATTATGGTCCGAATCAGCTTAACAGAAAGTTCAAGATAGCATTTTCAGCAATTCATAATGTAGAAGGAAAGAAGAAATATGTTCCAGACAATTGTGTAGAGTTAAGAACAAATGATATCGGTGTTGCTCCAATTAAGAAGAGTGCTGATGATGGTGACGACAAAGTAGATAGATTCCAAGTCTATATAGGCGGAGGTCAAGGTCAGCAATCAGGTAAACCAACCCTCTCAACCCTTGGAGAACCCTTCGGCATATTCACTGAAGATACCCTTCTTAAAGGTCTAGATGGTATAGTGAGCGTTCACAAGGAATGGGGAGATAGACAAAACCGACATTGGGGTAGACTAAAATATGTAGTTAAGGTGAAAGGAATTGAATGGTTTAGAGAACAGGTAAGAAATATTGGTGACATAAATTTTGAAGCTCCTATATTGGATTATGACTATGGAGATAGAAATTTGCACCTTGGCTGGATAAAGCAAGAGAAAATAGGTGATTATGGTGAGAACCTAAAATGGTGTTATGGTGCATTTATAGAAAATGGTAGAATAATCGATGGAAGTCCAAATGGTGATCTAAAGAGGATGATAAAATATCTAATGAACAAATATCCAGCTGTTCAACTTTTTATTACGCCTAATCAGCATTTACTGTTTTCAAATATAGGCAACAGTGAAAAAGGGCAATTTGAGAATGATATGAAGTTATTTGGTTATGGTGTACGAAAAAAAGTTATCAATCTGGCCAACGGTGCAACAGAAGTAAAATCTAGACCATATTCAAAATTAAGAATGTTATCTGGAGCGTGTGTTGGAAGAGATACTTGTAGATTAACTTATACTGACTCTGAAAAATATGAACCTTATCTAATCGACAAATTGGAGGAGAAATGGGGAGATCTGAATGAATCAATCGGTATTACAGGTTGTGAAAAACAATGTTATAGACCAGCAACAAAAACTATAGGTTGGATAGGGACTGGTCTTAATCTTTACCAATTAACAATAGCTGGAACAGAAGACGGAAGGCATCAAGGCATGCCACTGATGGATCCAAATTCAAAAGAACAATATCTTCACTTTGTACCACGTAAAGATGTAGCAGAAGTTACAGACGTACTCGCAGAATTTTATATGAAATATAGGTCAAAAGAAGAAGAGAGACCTGGTGGAATGGGATATTTCTTGAGAAGGGTTAAAGCTAAAGAAATAATTTCTTGTTTAAAGTCAAATCCAAAGACGGCAGAATTAATGAAGAAAGCCTTCAAGGGAATTTAGCAGTAGTGTGTCCAAGCAAACAGATTATGATCTTTATGTAAGCTTAATGGGGATTATTGGTAATTCATTGCTGCTAATATTCACGGTTTTTATTAACGTTGAGAACACGAAACGGATGTAGTATTCTGCATACAAAAGTAGTCCTTTATATCTGATAAATAAACCCTAGATCAGTTAACATTAGCTTAACAGTTATTAAGTCATTCTTTTTTTTGCCTTACAAATATTTAGTATATTTAAAATGAACTTTATATATATATCTACTACACATAGGGTCGTATGTTTGAAAACCTAAACTTAGTAGTATATGGAACGCTGGGATTTTTCATCAGTTATCTCGCACTTGAATCAGCTTGGCACTTTACAGCATGCAGGCTTCAC
>Ga0193715_1000203_pt1 | contig 15936 bp, 14 predicted proteins | sample U2m2metaG_FD_143040 | JGI IMG/M metagenome (GOLD analysis project Ga0193715, IMG submission 143040) | Soil microbial communities from a riparian zone of the East river system, Colorado, United States - U2m2 | ecosystem: Environmental > Terrestrial > Soil > Riparian zone | place: USA: East River... | reverse complement strand
AGATGTCGCCCGCCAAACTTTCCACCGCGAAATCCTCGTTCACCGTACCGACAAAAGTTTCCGACGGATCGAGAATCACCCGATAATCGGCGTTGTCGGGAATCGCGCCGCCGGACGTAAGAGCAACGAGCCGGGCCCCGCGTCGTCCACGCAAACGATGATTGACTCCATCGTGATGAATCAACGCTGAGCGCCGGCCACGTTTGGTGCTAAAACCCTCGGCGAGCATTTTCACGACGCTGCCGAATTCTTCGCGCGTGAGATTGCGGTACGGCCAGGACGAATGGGCAAGGTTGAAGAACTCATTTTCATCCCAATCTTCAGCCGCAGCCGCGGCAACAATTTGCTGAGCCAGAACATCGAGGGGTTTTTCCGGAATAATGAGGCGATCAAGCTCACCACGATGGACACAATGAAGTAACGCAGCACACTCGACCAGCTCATCGCGGCTCAATGGGAAGATGCGGCCCTTCGGCAAACCGCCACGCGTGTGTTCGGCGCGCCCGACGCGCTGCAGAAGACTGGCGATGGATCGCGTGGTTCCGAGCTGGCAAACGAGATCCACCGAACCGATATCGATGCCGAGCTCCAGGGAAGCCGTGGCAACGAGTGCTTTCAGTTCGCCTCGCTTCAATCGATCTTCCGCATCGAGCCGCAACTTCGCGGAAAGACTTCCATGATGCGATGTCACCGCGTCTGCGCCGAGCAGTTCACTGAGATGATGCGTCACGCGTTCAGCCATTCGGCGCGTGTTAACGAAAACCAAAGTGGTCCGGTGTGCCTGAATCAACTCCGCGAGGCGATGATAGATTTCCTCCCACACTTCATTCGACATGACCGCCTCAAGCGGCGACTTCGGGAGCTCGATCGCCAGATCTAATTCGCGGCGATGACCGATATCGATGATTTCGCAATTCGGTTTGCCGGCGTCATCCACTGCATGCGCCCCGACTAAGAAACGCGCCACTTCCTCAATTGGTTTCTGTGTCGCAGACAGACCGATTCGTTGAAGCGCGCTGCCTGACACGGATTTCGTTAATGCAGCTAACCGCTCGACACTCAGGGCGAGGTGCGCGCCGCGCCGGTCGTCCACAACAGCGTGAATCTCGTCCAGGATGAGCGTTCGGACGGTGCGCAGCATGTCCCGGCCCGATTCGGAAGTGAGCAGCAGATACAGAGATTCGGGCGTGGTAACGAGAATGTGCGGCGGTTTTTTGATCAACGCCTGTCGTTGCGCGGCAGTTGTATCGCCGGTGCGAACTTCGGCGCGCACATCGATGTCGTGGCCTTCGGTTTCACGCAGCAATGCGCGAATTCCAGCAAGCGGTTCTTGCAGATTTTTTCGGATATCGTTGCTCAACGCTTTCAGCGGCGAGACGTAAACGACCTGCGTTTTATCGGGCAAATCAGTCCGTGCGCCTTCTCGGAACAACGCATCCAGCGAGGCAAGGAAGGCAGCCAGCGTTTTTCCCGAACCCGTTGGGGCAGAAATCAACACGTGCCGGCCGGATTGAATTGCCGGCCAGCCGCGCACTTGCGGTTCTGTTGGCGATCCGAATGTCTGCTCGAACCACCGCGCGACCGCAGGATGAAATCGGAAGGACTGCATGGAAAGAAAACCGCGAAACTCGGAACAGGTAATTTAGGCAAACCCACGAGAAAGAAAAGCGGTGGCGGCTTGTCACCCCTAGCCGCGGAGACGGCGAGGGAACTCACCCGCGAGGTTAGGGCCACACAAGCCAACTAGCGTGATCGAACCCGCTTGCGAGAGGTCCTTCACTTCGTTCAGGATGACACCGCGCTAGTTTTTTTTCTCAGCGCGATCACTTCGCGTAACATTCGCAAGCTATCCTTGAAAAACTGAACTTTGCTGCCTTCAGCGTGATTCCAGCGCACCGGAATTTCGCGGATTCGCAATCCGGTATGCTGCGCGAGATAAAGCAGTTCAACATCGAAGGCGAAGCCATCCAGTCGCACGGCCTCCAGAATCGGGCGGCAAACATCGAGACGAAAAGCCTTAAACCCGCATTGAGTGTCCCAAAAGGGCAGACCGGTCGCGATGCGCACGAGCAGGTTGAACGCGCGACCCGCCTGCTCGCGTCGCCAGGGTTGATGAATGCCAATCAATCCGCGATCCAGAGCGCGAGATCCAAATGCAATATCGATCTCGTCATTTGCAATTGGCTCAATCAATTTCGGTGTCTCCCCCAGCGGCGTGGAAAGATCCGCATCGAAAAACAGGCCGATCGGTTTTCGCGCAGCAAGCAATCCGGAACGCACGGCGGCGCCTTTGCCGCGATTTGGAAAATTCTCGAGCAAGCGTGTTTCGATCCTGGCATCTTTCAATCTTTCCCGCGCAATCGCCGCAGTGTCATCAGTCGATCCGTCGTTCACGACGATCAATTCACTCTGCGCCGCATTGCCGGTGAGATACTCGAGCGTGAGACGAAGCGTCTCTCCAATGCGCCCCGCTTCATTGAAACAGGGAATCACGACGGAAAACGGCGGAAGCATGAGATGGTAAAGCGTTACAGCGTGCGAGCTTATCCTGTCATGTTGAGCGGAGCGAAACATCTCTGATTGCCGCTATAGAGTAGCCGAACAACTAATCAGAGATTCTTCGCTTCGCTCAGAATGACAATTCTTTTTCCCGGTTCAACGAGCCACGAAATTATTTGTAAATTTCGATAACAAACTTCCCGTCTGGAGCGACGTAGCCGCGATACATTCCAGCGGTATTAAATGGCAATGCGACATTGCCCCGGTGATCGATTGCGATCAGTCCACCAGTGCCGCCAAGTTTGGCAGCCTTGCCCAAAGCAGCCTGTGCCGCCTCCTTGAGAGACATCCCGCGGTATTCCATTAACGCTGAGACATCACGCGCAACCGTTGCGCGGATAAAATATTCACCATCCCCGGTCGCCGAAACGGCGCATGTGGCGTTGTTTGCGTAAGTGCCTGCGCCGATAACAGGCGAATCGCCAATGCGTCCCGGGCGCTTATTTGTCGTACCCCCGGTTGAGGTCGCGGCAGCGAGATTCCCGTTCTGATCCAGCGCCACTGCGCCCACTGTGCCGTGCCGATCTTGATCGGTAATCAAAAACTTTTCCCCAGTACCGCTCGTGCGGCTCTTTTCAGCAGCCTTCATTTTCTGCAAAGCATCCCAGCGCTCCTGGGTAAAAAAATATTTCTGGCCCACGAGTTCAATACCGTTTTCCTTCGCGAACGCTTCGGCGCCTTCGCTGTCCATCATGACGTGCCCGGACTTCTCCATCACCAACCGGGCAAGATTGATCGGATTTTTGATGTGCTTCAACGAAGCGACCGCCCCTGCAGCGAGAGTTTTTCCATCCATGATCGCCGCATCCATTTCGTTCGTCCCGGCGCTCGTGAACACCGAGCCTTTGCCCGCGTTAAAATGTGGATCGTCTTCGAGTACGCGCACGGCGGCCTCCGTTGCGTCAAGACTTGAGCCGACGCGCTTAAGTATTTCGTAGCCGGCCGTAAGCGCGCGTTCGAGTCCGGTGCGATATTCGCGCTCACGCTCCGGGGTCATGTTGCTTGGCTCGATAGTTCCAGCACCGCCGTGGATGGCGAGTCCAATTTTCTTTGTTTCCATGCTTGGTTGATTGTCTGGTTCTCCCTTGTTTGGAACCCTCGCCGGAGGTGGTTGCCTGGGAGCTGCCAGGAGCGCCTCCGCACTAAATAACACCATGGCCAAGAAGCAATTTGTTCTTCGAAACAGTTTCACACCGCGTTCGTGGTTAACGTCCGTCAATTTTAACATTTAGCGGCCAGGCGTCGAAAGCTTTCACGAAACGGCGAACTGTTGAAGCGCTAAATCGGCCCGTCCGTTTTGACTTTGTAGGCCGTTTAACGTTTTAACGTCTCAACACTTTGCGCTTTTCCCAATGACGAAGTGAGGCAACTTCTCGCTCATGGCAAACGCTGAACCGCCACCCATTATGATTGCCGAGGGGATCGGCCATATCACGCGCTATTTCCTTCGCGAAGTAGGCAGCGTGTTCTGGTTCATCGTGAACACGTTCGAAGAAACGCTTGAACGGATTCAGCACGGACGCGTTCCATTCCGTGCCGCCAGTTTCTTCCGCCATACAGAACGCGCCGGCGTCGATTCGGTGCCACTCGTTGGACTGGTTTCATTTTTTCTTGGCCTCACAATGGCGCTTTTGACCGGCTACCAGTTGCAACGTTTCGGGACGGAGCGGCTGATTCCCGGTTTGGTTGCAATTGCTTTTACGCGCGAGCTTGGGCCCTTGCTCACTGGCATCATGCTCGCAGCGCGTATTGGGGCGGCATTTACAGCGGAGCTCGGCACCATGCAGGTTTCCGAAGAAGTCGAGGCAATCGAGGCCATGGGCATCGGGCCGCTACGCTTCTTGGTCGCGCCACGAATGCTCGCCCTGATCTTGCTGATGCCATGTCTCTCCATGGTTTCGAACATTGCGGCCATCTTCGCCAGCAGCCTGGTCTGCAAAGCCTATTTCAGTATTGCCTTCCCCTATTTTCTCGATCTCGTGAAAGATTCATTGCTCATTCGCGACATTATCACCGGAATTTTGAAGAGCTTTCTGTTCGGTCTGCTTATCGCCGCGATTGCCTGCTACCGGGGACTGACAGTAAAAGGGGGAGCCGCCGGAGTAGGTGCGTCCACGACGTCTAGCGTTGTTACTGCAATCACCGCAGTGATCGGATTCGATACGCTCTACAACATCATTTACACCACTTTCTATCCGACGTGAGCACCCCGCCGCAGATGGTCGAACTGCGCGATGTGCACATGCGGTTCGAGGACAAGAAAGTGCTCGACGGTGTCTCGCTCAAAGTCGAGCCGCGGGAACGTCTGGTGATCATGGGCCAGAGCGGCAGCGGCAAGAGCACGATTTTGCGATTGATTCTCGGCACCCTGCGTCCCGATTCCGGTTCAATTTTTTTCAAGCAATTTGAAATCACACGCCTCTCCAGGCGAAAGCTTCAACGGGTGCGACAGCACATTGGCATGGTCTTTCAGTATTCAGCACTGCTGAGTTCGCGTAATGTGCGCGACAATGTTGCCCTGCCGCTGGAAGAGCTGACCGATAAATCGCGCAGTGAAATTGACAAGGTTGTCGATGAAAAACTCGAGCTTGTTGGAATGGACGATTCCAAGAAGCTGTTGCCGGAGGAGCTCAGTGGTGGAATGCGGAAGCGGGTTGCGCTGGCGCGGGCGCTCGTGCTCGATCCCGAATTGCTTCTACTGGACGAGCCCTCGGCTGGCCTGGATCCAGTCATTGCTTCGGTGATCGACGAATTAATTATCAGCCTAAGCGAGAAATCGAAGGTCACATCCATTACCGCAACCCACGAAATGGACAGCGCCTTTCGCATCGCCACGCGAATGGCTATGTTGTACCAGGGAGCAATCATTGAAGAAGCCAAACCCGAAGAATTTAAGCACTCCAAAAATCCGGTGGTCGCGCAGTTCGTGAGCGGGAGCACTGAAGGTCCGATCCTGGAAGGCAGCCTCGATGCAATTACAAAAAAATGAAATTCTGACTGGTCTGCTTGTGATCGGCACGATCGCGGTAGTCGCTTTCCTTCTGGTTTTGCTCGGCGCACCAGGATTGTTCCGGCCGCTGGTGACTTACCAGATTTATTTCGATAACGCGGTCGGAATTAAACAGGGAGCGCCGGTAATGCTGGCCGGTCGAAAGATTGGACAGGTCCAGAAATTATTTTCGCCGGTAACGCCGCAGGAAGAAAAGCAAGCGGAAGAAGCCGAGGCGGCAATTCGTCGGTCCGAAGCAAGTCCAAACCTGGCCGCCACGCCGAGCAAAACGAGATTCGAAGTTCGCGTTGATGTTCAGGTCGACAAAAGCGCCAAGGTGTATCGCGACGCTAAGGCGCGAATGATGCAACTGGGGTTGCTGGGGGACATGGCCATTGATTTCACGCAAGGCACGAGTGACTCCGGTCGCGCGAAAGATGGTGAAATCTTCGCGGGCGAACGCACACCGGACATGGGCGAAGCTGTAGCCAAGATGCTCGAAGTCGTTAAACCCGTTGCAACCGAAGCCACTAATACCCTGAAAGACCTTCAGCAGTCTGCGCAAAATATTAATCGTCTCACCGACGAAAATTCAGAACTGACCCTCGCGCTTGGCCAGTTCAAGACTTTCGGCCAGCATCTTTCCGATCTGACTGCGCCCGACAGTGCGCTTTCGAATTCGCTCGCGAATATCGAAAAAATCAGCACCAGTCTGACGGAGAACGACAATATTGAAGTTACCCTGCGAAATCTGCGGAACTCGTCGGAGAAACTAAAGGTCGCGACTACTGATCTGGAGCCAGCCGGCGAGAACATCAAGCAATTTAGCGAGACAATTAAGACTCAACCGTGGCGCTTGATCTGGCCCACGACAAAGAAGTACGCGGAAGCATCCCCCAGTCCTGCTCCCGCCGTAGCTGGTCAGCGAACCATCACCGTGCGCAAAACGGCGAAGGCAAAGCCACGTCCGCGCGCCACGCCGGGCGAGCGCACGAGCCAGCGCTAGGGTAGAGCACGCGGCTCGCGCTGGAGTTCGTGCTCCGCGCGATCAGGAACCTTTTCGATCAGATGGCCCGCGAAAGGGGACCTAACTTTGGAGACCGACATCAACGACGTCTGCTAAAGAACAGCGCGCAATTGCACGGATTACGACCCGTAGCTCTTGGTGAATTTCTTTCGCGATTCTATCTCGGGCTCAGTGGAACTAGTCGGCGCTGATGGCTCAGGCGTAGCCGTCGATGATTGCTCAGGCGCCGTTGGTGACGGCGCGGCTTCTGGCGCCTCGGGCCGCATCGCCTCTTTAGGCTGTTCCCGCGCAACTTCCACATATGCCATCTGCAAATTGGAAAGAGCGTTGGTCAGTACTTTTGCCTCTTCACTAGTCAGGTTGCCGCGCGTTTTTTCTTGAATCATCGCCAGTTGATCGATGAACATTCTGGCCAGGTCGAGGTTGACCTCGCCTTGCCCGGTTTTTGGATTTGGAATTTGACCAAGGAATAGCGCCGCGTTTTGCGCGTGCATCACCACAAATTCGATGAAGCGCTGCGTAAGCTCGCCGCTCAGTGTGGTTTTTTGAACTTCAGCCATGGCTCATTTCTGTTTCGCAGCTGCGGAACCTTCCGGCGGTCTCACCGTTGCCAAAACATACGGTTGATCGCGAAAATATTTCGCAGCCACTTGTTTGATATTCTCGAGCGTCACCGCGTTCACATCGTGCTCAAGTTGCTTGTAATAATTGAAGCCCAGTCCGTAGACCTCGTCGAGCGCGCAATGGTACCCGAAAGCGTCGTTGCTTTGATTGGCAATTTCTTGTTGCCCAATCAATTTCTTTTTCGCTCGCGCCAGTTCTTCTGCGCTTAGTCCCTCATTTGCGAGCTTGTGAATCTCATCCAGGAGCGCGGTTTTAACCGGCTCAATCTTCTGCGGATCCGTGCCGAGATAAAATGAAAACAGACCCGGTACCAGTCCCTGCATCTGACTTGCGCCTACATAGTACGCCAGACCCATTTGCTCGCGAATGCGAATAAAGAAACGGGACCCGAGATCGCTACTCGCTTCATCGATCAATTCCAGCGCGTAGCGATCTGGACTCGACAAGCTCGCGCCGCGAAATCCGACCATGATCACGCCCTGCGCCTTGTCTTTACGGCTTTCCACGGTTTCCGGTTTGCCCAGTGGCGTGGAGGGCTTTGCGTCGGTAAGCGCAAGCGCGCCGGGCTTCATCTTGCCGAGCGCCTGCTCAACAAGCTGCTTCACCTCGGCAGCTTTAACATCTCCAAAGACGTAGATCACACCGTTTTTCGCCACCACATAACGATCGCGAAAATCGAACAAGTCTTTTTGCGTCAAACGTTGAAGGGAGTCGACCGATCCACTTGAGCGCAGCGCATAAGGATGCTGAGGAAAAAGCGCCTCTCGCATTATGTTGCGCGCGACCGAGGTCAGTTGCTCCTCCTCCTGTTGGATCGCGGCGATCTGGATTTCCTTTTCACGCGCGATCGCCTTCTCCGGCATGGTCGCGTCGAGCAAGACATCCGAGAGCAATCCCACGCCGAGTTTCAGATCGGGCTTCATGACATCGACCGACACACCAAAACTGTTGTTGCCGGATTCGCTCGAAATGGACCCGCCGACCGCTTCGATCTCATTTGCGATTTGCTCGGCAGTACGCGTTTTGGTGCCCTTCAGGAGCACCTTCGCCATCAGATGCGTGATGCCGTTGTCCTGTGGATTCTCTGCCAGAAGGCCGCCACGAAAAACCGCGCCCATGGCCACGAGGGGCAGGCGAGGATCTTCGCGAACCAGAAGACGCAATCCGTTTGATAATTCAAATTTCTGGATCTCACCGGCGGCGGCGGCCTTCGGACCTTCCGTTTTGGCAGCCAGCGAACCCTTTGGATTCAATGAGATGACCGTCAGATTATTTTCCGTCAGGTATTGGGCGGCGACGCGTTTGATATCATCGAGGGTCACTTTCTGGACCGCGTCGAGATAATGGCGGCTGAAATTGAGATCGCGCGTGAGCAACCAGTTTGATCCAACGTCCGAAGCCTGACCCCGCATGGTCGTCAGCGCCCCGAGATGATGACTGAGCATGATTTTTTTTGCCTTCGTCAGTTCATCAGCTGTGACGCCACTCTGCTTTACCTGGTCAACAATCTGCAGCGCCAATTGCTCGGCACCTTCACGTTTTTTTGGATCGACGGTCGCATCGATGCCAAACAAACCGGGATCGCCCGGGGTGTAGGAAAATGCTGATATGCGAAATGCGAGACCGGCCTCTTCGCGAACGCGCCGGTAAAGCCGCGAGCTGCGTCCCTCACCGAGAATCGTCGAGAGCAGATCAAGCGCGGGTACGTCCGGGTTCGTGACCGCCGGGATGTGCCACGCCAGTGAGAGATGCGATAGCTCCGTGGCAAATTCCTGGTGCACTTCGCGCCGGCCAAGTTGCGGCGGTTCCGTGGGAATGAATACCGGCTGGAGCGATTTCTCGGGGTACGGCTTGAACAAGTCGATGAGTTGTTGGTGCACTCTTTCTGCATCGACATCGCCGACTATGATGAAAGTGAGATTATTCGGGACGTAACGCGTTTTGTAATACTGCATCACCTGCTCCTGGGTGAGCTGGTTGTAAATTTCGATGTCGCCGATAACCGGAAAGCGATAGGGATGCACCTGATACGCGGTTGAAAAAAGGAGCAACCCGGCCACCCGGTCGGGATCATCCATGCCCATGGCGAACTCGCGCCGGATTACTTCCTGTTCTTTCTGGTACTCCTCCGGCGGCAAAGTCGAATTCATCATCGCGTCCGCCAGAATATCGAGCGCGGCAGTGACACCGTCCTTCGGCACATCGATCCAAAAAACCGTGCGGTCGAACGATGTGTATGCGTTAATGTAACCACCCACGTCCTGGATTTTTTGGGCGATTACATTTTTCCCGCGCGTTTTCGTTCCTTTAAAGAGCATGTGCTCGAGAATGTGGGATAACCCGGCCCCGAGATGCTGGTCCTCGTCGGTGCTTCCAGTAGCACACCATGCCTGTACGCTGGCCACGGGGGCGCTGTGATCTTCCTGCACAATGATTGTCAGCCCATTGGGCAGAATCCATTTGTGCGCCGAGTTCGGAGGAAACGTGATGACGGCCGAAGACTCACTTGGCGCTGCTTTCAGATTAACCATCATAAATAATAGAACTCCTGAGAAAAACTTTGCTAGTGCTATGCGCCCCATTGCAGTGACAGCAGTGTCCCCAGTGATCAGTCGTTGCTGATCACTTTCTCAACCCAGTAGGCTTGGGCGCCGGCAATTCCGAATGTGCCCTCGTCACGGCTGGCTTTTCCGGCGCGAACGGCTTCACGAAAACCTCTTCGAAATGATAAATGTTCCTGAAATCTTCTATCGAATCCTCCTCGGTTTTTCCGAATATCCCGGCGCCAATCAAATTAAAAACCATGTTTCCGATGTCCTCGGATGAGTGAATGCCCCAACTATCGAAAACCGTCATGACCAGCGGTCCGAACTCCTTGAGCGCGTACTGCCGCAATCCCTCCAGGAGCTCCGGTCCAGTCACGTGTCGGATGGTGGTGCCTTTTGTTTTCTTTTGCTGTTTGGTCGTGAAATCGAGGGCGTCACGCAGAAAAATATATGCATCTCGCTGGTACCGCGGATCGCTCCTGACGATGGAATCAAGCGCTTCAGCAAATCCAATTTTTTGCATGGGATGAAAAAAGGCGCGTTCTAAACGCGCTGTTAAGCATAACCGCCAAACTCGGAACCGGCAACTGCCACCCAAGGATCTGCGTCACCCTGTCCACGGCGTGGCCGCTAGTTCTCAAAATGGTCGGCCAGTGCATCCAAATAGATCGACAGCGGATCGCGCCGCCTAGGCGCGGAGAGCTCCGATTGGCTTGCCGCCTTGAGATAATCGTTGAAAGCACCGCTCTCCCTTTCCATCTGTGTTGCTTCGAACCAATTCATGTAATCATCGATCTCACCCATTCGAGCGGCGAGTTCCTTGCGGGTACCATCCAGAGGTGACAAGCGCTTCGCAATTCCTCTTCGCTTTCCACGAGCAAGGAGCGCTGCAATTTGCTGGTACTCGCGCGCCACCGGACGCAAAACCGGATGCGCCGTCACAATGAGCAACTGCAACGACTGGCTCATTTGGTCGACCGCAGCTCTTTCGCCTCGTGACGCTTTGCGGCGCGCAAGCTCGCTAAAATCCGCTGTTGTTGGCTGGGACCGATTATGCGAGCCATCTGAAATTTTGATCTGCAACAATTCATCGAGACGTCGTTCGCTCTCGACAAAGGTCAGCAACTGGTAACTTTGACGCTCGCCCAATCGAGCCACGGTCGAGCGCCATTTCTTTTCCAAATCCTCGCGCAAAAAGGGAAACCGCGCCTTCAAATCTGCAGCTGGATCGTTCGACGCGTGCGAAAGATTCGCAATGTACCGCGCCAGCCGCGCGCGGCCGCATTCATCAAGGAGCAACTGAACCAGCGCGATGGAATAGGCTCGGTAAAGAATGCGACCAGCAGAATCGAGCAGATCGAATCGCTGGCCGAGAAATTCTTCCAGCGACTTTCCTTTATCGGTTGTTGAAAGCGCCTCCACCAAAATCCCGCGCTCTCGTCCCGGCGTTAGCGCTAGCGCACCTTCCACCAACCAATCCGGTGGCTCGACAAGCGTCGCACCAGGTGCGAGGTCGCCCTCGTCTCGATAAATCATCTCGAGCAGAATACCGCGCAGCAGCTGGCGCTCGATCAACGGAGCGTTCAGATTTTGGCCAATGATCAAATCGAGTTGCAGCTTCGCGCCAAAGCCGGTCTGGCTAACTCGTAAGTCGGTCGGCGGAATTTCCGGAAGGTTCGCCTGTTGCGGTTGCAAATTGATTATAATGGCCGTCTTCCATTCGTCGCGCTGGCCCAGAAGCGCGAGGAGATTGCTCTTGGTCTGCTCTGCCAGTTCGGAGATCGTCCCGCGCTGCAGCGCGTCTGCGCCATAAATCACGAATTGTCGCGATGGACTCACACTGTGCTCCGGTAACGCCGCGCGAATCGGTTGGCAGGCAAAGAGCAACAATAGGAAGATCGCAGAACGCTTCATTACCTTCGTTAACCGGGCATGATAGCCGCCGTGGCCGGGCGATGGCGAGCATGAATCAGCGCGAAACTCTGCTCCGGTCCGATTCAAAAGTTCAGTTCCATCCGATTTATTCTTGTACGGCCGTAAAAAAACTGAGACTTTCCGACGCGTCCGGTGTCTAATGATTAGAAACCCCACTTAAGATGAATCATTCCAAACTTATACTTTCACTAAGTTGCTTTGTTGCCGTAACCCTGGCTTCCCCATTAGCCACAGCTGCACCGCGCGGCGGTGGCGGACATGGCGGTGGCCACTTTTCAGGGGGTCGTAGTTTCGGTGGACGTCCCGGAATGGCGGCGGGAGGCGGCCGCAGTTGGAATGGCCGCAATTGGGGCGGCCGTAACTGGAATGGCCGCAACTGGAGCGGTCGCAATTGGAACGGCCGCAATTGGCACGGTCACGGTCACAACAATGTTATCTTCATCGGCGACTTCGGCTTTCCCGGCTGGTGGGGCTGGGGTTGGGGCGGTTACCCTTACGGAGGTTATCCCTATTACGGATACTATGATTATGGTTACCCGTACGGTTACAACGGCTACGGGTATGGTTACGGATATCCCGGCTACGGATACAACAATTATGGCGGGAACGGCTATGGAAATAGTAGCCAATACACGTCTCCTACACGTTCGAAAGTAGCTGAGCTACAGCGCCGACTCAGCCGCGCCGGCTATTATCGCGGATCGGTCGATGGAATCCTGGGGCCCCAGACGCGGCGTGCAATCCGTGCCTACGAGTCGGACCACGGTTACGCGGACGCGGGCTGACCCATTCACGGGCCAGTTGCTAGATTTTCGGTTGGTTGACCGGCGGAATCGCGAGGGCGCAAAGGGCGAACCGCCGGTCGCCATTTTTTACAGATCTCCCTGCCAGCTTTTTAGCCTTACTAAAGGGCTCCTCTAATTTTTTTCTTTTCATCCACCCCTTTTCTGGGATACGACACAATCCCGGAGGAAATTTATCTATCCGGTTAGTCATCGAATCCTGCTCGGCATCGCTGTTTTCGCGTGGGTGGTTCCATCAGCAATAGGCGATCTTTTTCCAAGCTCTGGACCTGTTGTGTCGGGAAAGACCGCGCGTCTTCGCTTTGGCAAAGCAGCTGCGCCAAAGAATGCGCCCTTTGCCGTGAAACGCGCGATCTGGGCGGCCAATCAACTTCGCCACAAGCGATATCGTTACGGTGGCGGTCACAAATCGTTTGATGATCGCGGCTACGATTGTTCCGGCACGGTCTCTTATGCGCTGGCCGCGGCGGGCTTGATCAGCTCGCCGATGAGCTCAACGGAGTTTCGCAGCTACGGTGATCGCGGCCCAGGGAAATGGATCACCATCTACGCTCGGGAGGGCCACACATTCGCTGTGATTGCCGGCTTGCGACTTGATACGACGCCGTACGACCGTTACACCGGGAAATGGGCGCCGCGCTGGCAGACGATTTATCGTCCACCGCGCGGGTTCGACGCGAGACATCCAGTCGGCCTGTAGTGAAATTAACGGGGAACATTTGCGTTTCCGAGCTGAGGAAGATAAACATGACCCTCGTGCGCCGAGTCGCTCTCATTAGCCTTTTGGCGCTGGCTTTTCTTGTGCCCAGGCAGCCTGCTCCCGCGGCAACTGGGAATGATCCGGTCGTGAAGCTAGATGCGTTCATCACAAAAGCTCTGAAAGACTATCAGGTGCCGGGTGCAGCAATCGCAGTCGTGCAAAACGGCAAAGCCGTTTTGGTCAAAGGATACGGGGTCCGCGATGTGACTAAACAGGGCGTTGTAGACGAAAATACGATTTTTCAACTGGCGTCCGTTACCAAAACTTTAACAGGCGCAGCTGCGGCGACCGTTGTCGATGAAGGCAAACTCGATTGGGATAAACCAATCTTTAATTACCTTCCCGAATTCGTCGGCTACGACCCCTACATGACGCGGTGGCTTACTGAACGCGATTTGCTTGCACAGCGCACTGGATGGCCCGCGTTTTCAGGAGACCAACTCGACAGTTTTGGCTACGACCGGGCTGAAATATTGCGACGTCTTCGATTTTTTAAGCCGCGCTACAGCCTCCGTGAGGTGGCGCAGTATTCCAACCCTGGATTTTTCCTGGCCGGTGAAGTCGCGGCGCGCATATCAAAGCAGTCATGGAACGATCTGGTTGAAAAACACTTGTTCGCGCCTTTGGAGATGTCGCGGTCTAGGACGGTGATAAAAGCTTTGCAAGATAGTAATGCCACGGCTGCACACGCACTCGTTGACGAGAAACCTGTGGTCGTTGAACCATCAGACCTCGACGTAACCGGCGCGGCCAGCTCTGGAACGTCGACTGCCGCAGATATGTCGAAGTTGATGTTGATGTTTTTGAATAAGGGCACGTACAAGGGCAAACGGGTCCTGAAACCAGAAACGGTCGAAGAAATATTCAAGGGCAGCATGGTCAGCGAAATCGATTTCACCGATCTGCCCCCGATCAGCGACAAAACAGGCTTTTATTACGGACTTGGTGTTGGCAGTTATGATTACGCCGGACATCAGATCATCGAAAAAGGCGGGGCTCTCGCAGGCGTGCGGACGACCCTGGTGCTTGTGCCCGACAAGAACGCTGGAATCGTTGTCCTCGCAAACCTCAATCTCACCGCTTTTCCCGAGGCAGTGCGCGCATATTTTTTGAACCAAGTATTGGGTTTTGATCCCCAAACGGACCAAAAACAGATTTTCGACATTAACCAGAAGCTGAAGAAACTCATGGCGCCGCCGCCAGCTCCGAAGAATCCGGGCAAATTCAACGGCACCCCGCAATCGCTCGTCGGAGTTTACGAAAATGATTATTACGGTCGCTGCGAGATCTTGCTGGATGGCGACGCGCTGAAAGTTCAGTGGGGTCCTGCAAAGTATCCCGCGACTTTGAAACACTGGAATAATGGCGCGTTTATGATGCAATTTCCGGGTGCAACGCAGGCTCCGTCGGTCACCACTTTTATGATCGGCGAGGACGGTGCGGCCGGCGGCTTTGAAACCGAAGCTCTGGGAACTTTCACGCGCGTGAGGGAAAAGAAGTGAAAAGTTGCGGCCGATATAGCAGCTTCGATCGTGCGAAGCAGAGATAATTTCGGGTTTACATACTCAGAGTTGCGCCAGTTGCGTGCTCTGAAAACGCCAGCCGGCATTCAGAAGTTTCTCGACGAGCTGCCTTACAACCTGAGTTATACCGCGCGGTCACCGAAAAAAGTTCTGCACGATCAGACGGCGTCGTGCCTCGAGGGCGGACTTTTTGGCGCGGCAGCACTTCGCGCTCTTGGATTCCCACCGCTGATCTTCGATTTGGAAGCAGAACACGACACGGATCACGTCGTTGCGATTTTCAAGGTACGCGGACACTGGGGCGCAGTGGCGAAATCGAACTTCACCGGTTGCCGTTATCGTGAGCCGGTTTATCGCAGCCTCCGCGAGCTGGCCATGAGCTATTTTAATATTTATTTCAACCTGCGCGGCGAACGCACGCTACGACGCTATTCGCGTCCGGTGAATCTGGCGCGATTTGATCGTCTAAACTGGATGAGTACGGAGAAACCAGTCTGGTTCATCGCCGAACATCTCTGTGAAATTCCGCACGTTTCATTGCTGACACCTGGTATGGAAAAGAACCTCACCAGGGTCGACCGACGCACTATGCGCGGCGAAATGGTTGGCCACAGGAAAAATAATCGGCGTGGGAAGCGTGTGAAATGACTATCGACCAGTTTCGAAGGATGGCACTGGAAATCCCGACAGCCGTCGAACAGTCGCACATGAATCATCCGGATTTCCGTATCGCAGGCAGAATTTTTGCGTCACTTGGTGTGCCAGACGAAAACTGGGGCATGATCAAGCTCACGCCAGAGCAGCAACGCACATCCATCGAAAAAGCCCCCGAGGTTTTCAAACCCTCCAGCGGTGCCTGGGGTCTGCAAGGTTACACAAATGTTTATCTTCCCGCGGCGAAGGCGACTATTGTGCGCGCCGCGCTCGATGCGGCGGCAAAGAATGTCGCGCCGCGTGCGAAGAAAAACAGGCGAAAGAGACCGCGCAGTCGGTGATGTAACCCGCGGCGGTTCTTGACAGCCGCTACAGCGACGCTTGAAAAAATGCGTTCTCGAACGTCGGTTGAAATGCGCCGTAGTTAGTTTCGCCAATTTGAAACTGCGGAGTGACTTCGAATTGAGTGGCGCAATGGACTTCCACGTCAATCCTGCCGCACTTTACCAGCGACGC
>Ga0193715_1000202_pt1 | contig 15943 bp, 15 predicted proteins | sample U2m2metaG_FD_143040 | JGI IMG/M metagenome (GOLD analysis project Ga0193715, IMG submission 143040) | Soil microbial communities from a riparian zone of the East river system, Colorado, United States - U2m2 | ecosystem: Environmental > Terrestrial > Soil > Riparian zone | place: USA: East River... | reverse complement strand
CTAATTCGCAGTTGTGGGGGTGAGCCCAATCAACGCCAGCATGCGGCCAGTGCGACCTTTCTCCGCCCGGTAGGAATAGTAAAGGTCGAGATGGCAAGCGGTGCAGACGCCACGGTTGTGGATTTCGAGCACGCCTTGCGCCTTACATTGTTCGACAATCTTCGCTGCGAAATCGATCTCGTAGTGCGGCGGGCGAACGCATGGGCTGAGTTGGACGATCATCTTCGCTGGATCGGATCCGAAGCGATCAAGCATTTGCCTGATCGCGTTGGGGACGACGCCGAACTCGGTGCCTTTGCGCCCGGAATGCACCAGACCAATGGCTGGTGTGCTTGGATCGACAATGTAAACAGCGCAACAGTCAGCGACGTAAATGCCCAGCGCGACACGCCGCTGATTCGTTATAATGCCGTCGCAGCCCGAAAATTCCTTGCCGCTTCGGCGCGGCTTATCAACCATCGCGATTTTGTTTCCATGAATCTGTTCGGCGGTGACCAGCGGCCAATCACCTACTCCGATTGCCTTGCGGACTTCACGATGTGCTTTCTCGAGCCGCGCTAATGCTTCAGCTTTATTGTGGGAAACATCGATGCCGGGAATTCTTTGCGTGAAAATGTGTCGCGAGATCCCGATCGCGCTCAGTGCAGGAAATTGCTCAAACGGAAGCTGCGGCATCTAAAGCTCCAAATTCCAAGCTCCAACATCCGGTGAAGCTCCAAAGATCGAGTTTTCTTATTTAGAGGTTGACCTTCGAGACGTAGTAGAAACGCGTTCTTCAGATCGTTCTCTTGGCTTCCCCTCGGCGTCGACATTACTACCAGTATAGTACGTTTTCGTTTGCGTCGCACGCGGCCTCAGGTTGGCGAACGTTTCGGTGTAAGTGCTCTGCGCACCGGTAACGCGATCGAACTCCGCGAGCGCGGAGTTGTACCCGAAAAGAGCCTGGAGACGCGTTGATTGTGCAGTAAGCAATTGCACCTGAGCGTTGAGCACATCCAACTGCGTTCCGGCGCCGGCGTCGAGGCGCGCCTTGGCCAAACGCAGCGCTTCCTCGGCTTGCTCGACGTTTTTCTCCTGGCTCTGAATCAGTTCGCGGTCCTGCTGCAAATTTGAATAGGCCTGTTGAATTTCCAGTTCCACCTGCCGAACATCGTCGTCGTAGGTGATCTTGGATTCCGAAAGCAGAGCACGCTGTTGTATGACCTGGCCAGCGATCTGGCCGCTGTCCCAAATCGGCATGCTGCCTTGGACCTGTGCGATCCAGCCTTTTGAAATATCATGCCAGCTGGAGTTGGTGGGGGAACTGATCCACTCGCCGCCACCGGTTGTGGTGATGGTTGGAAGATACTGGCCAGCTGCTGCGCGCACTTGCTCTTTTTGGTTCAACACATTTGCCCGCGCCTGTTTTAGAAACGGGCGCCGCTGCTTTCCAAGCTCAATCGCTTCCACCAACGCAATGTTGCGCGGGATGTACGGCATTTCACCGACGACATCGAGCGGCGGATTTTCGCCACGCAGCGGGTTAAAATCGAGGCCGATGGTCTTCGACAACTGCAACTTCGAGATTCGATAATTGTTCTGCGCCGTGATCAGATTCGGAATTTGATTGTAAAGGGCGACTTCCGCTTGCAGCACATTGAACCGCGGGACCGTTCCGGCTTCGAACCGATTTTGCTGGTCCTTCAACTGGCTCTCCAGCAGATGCACCGACTGTTGCTGGACATCGATCAGCGCCTTGTTGACCACCACCTGATAGAACTGCGTCTTAACAGTCGATATTACGAGGTCGAGCGTGTTGCGGAATGCGAAGTAGGCGCTGTCTCGCTGAAAGAACGTACCGCGGATCGACGGCCAGCTCGTTCCGTTAAAAATAAGCTGCGTTCCGGTCACGCTGATAGTGTAGGATATATCGCTCGATTCAGTAATGAGACTTGGTGTCGGCGACGGCGCGGCCAGTGCTGCCGACGGGGCGGCGGCCAGTGCGGCACCTGCCAGAGCACTGACCTGCGACTGCGGTGATTCAATAATGGATGCAGCCCCGGTTCCCGTCCCAATTGTACTGGTTCCAGTTGTATTTCCCAATATTCGGGCTCCAACCAGGTTCGGATCAGTCCATTCCCAAGTCGCGGCGGCTGTGACATGAGGCAATACCTGCGCACGGATTTCAATGATTACGCCTTTCGTCCGTTTGATCTCCTGTTCCGCACGCAGAATATCGGGATTACGTTGCAGCGACGTCAGGATCGCTTGATTTAGAGTAAACGCAGGAACATTCCCTCCGGAGGACGTTTCCGTTCCGCCAAGCGTCCAGCCGGCGAGAATGCACATCTGTGCAAAAATCCCCAAGACAAGAAACAATTTTCTCATAGAGGTTTAGCGTTTAGATGCGCGAAAGGCAGCGAACGGATTTAACCCCGAAAACTTTCGGGGCTTTTTTGCCTCGATTTGGTAGCGCCGCCACCCAATAAACGGAAACTATTTCGATTGGCAGTAATCATAAATTTTACTGTAAATCTGCAACCAGGCCTTTTGCTCGTCGGGCGTCAGGTGCTCCAAAATTTTCATCAGGTTGCCGACCATTTCCTCACGAATCCGACGGACGAGAGCCGAACCCTTCGGTGTAATGCAGACCATAACCTTACGGCGGTCATCCCGTGCAACTGAACGGACCACGTAACCAAGATTTTCGAGCCGCGCCACCAGGCCGCTCGCCGCAGCGGTCGTGTGCCCCATCTTTTGCGCAATTGCCGACATCGTGAGCACTTCTTTCTGATCGAGATAAGCGAGAAGAAAAAATTGCGAGAACGAAACGTTGCCCAGCGCAAGCTGCTTGGAAAGACGCAGCACAAAGCAGCGCTGCATCTCCAAAATGATGTGGGAAAGCCGTTCCGCATCGGCACGAGTTTGATTGATCGGACTTGGTGCAAACGCGGTGAGCACTCCCGTATTCAAGGCGACTAAGCTAGGAATGAGCGCATGACCTGTCAAACGCCCTCAGGCGAAAGAATTAGCTAATCCCAGGTTTGAACATTAACAATTTCACCCGCTTTAAACGAGTCCCCCACAGCAATTCTTAACAATGCATTCGACTGGCTCAAACCAAAAAGCGCGTGCGATTCCTGGCGTCCGACAGGAGCAAATTTTCCGTCCTCGAGTTTTCCGCGAATGTAATGTGGCCGATCGCTATCGTTCGTCATATCGGCAATCAGCCCTGCCGCCACCGCGGGCAAATCCAGATAGGTTGCGCCCATCATTTTCAAAATCGCGGGCCGCACGAATTGCAAAAACGTGACGAACGCAGAAACCGGATTTCCGGGCAGGCCAAAGATGGCGCAACGGCCGGCCCGACCAAACAGAAATGGTTTACCCGGTCTAATCGCCACCCGCCAGAGGTCGATCTTGGCGCCGAGAGAGAGCAACGTTGACTTGACGATGTCGTGTTCGCCGACCGATACGCCGCCGCTGATGATGAGAACATGGTATCGAATGCCGCGCTTAAGTACCTCGGTTAAAGAGCGCTGATCATCCGGGCAGTTTTCGACGGACCGCACGGTCGCGTTGCAGCGTTGCAGCAGCGCCTGCAACAACACCGAATTGCTCTCATAAATTTGACCCGGCTTGATCGTTGTTCCCGGTTTCACAAGCTCATCGCCCGTCGAGATGATCGCCGCGTCCACCTCGCCACCAATTCTGACCTCGGATGAGCCTTGTGACGCGAGTAGCGCGAGTGTCGTCGCACGGATTCGTTCGCCCTTGCTCAGAATTTTCTGACCTTCGCTGAGGTCGCAGCCGCGCTTTCGAATGAATTCGCCGGTATCGACATCGACATTCAGCACGATCTCATCACCATGGCGTGTAACATCTTCTTGCATCACCACCGCATCGGCGCCGGCAGGCATCGGTGCGCCGGTAAAAATCCGGGCCGCTTCGCCCGGAGAAATTCGGATCCCTCGATCCATCCCTGCGGGCTGTTCGCCGATCACACGCATGCGTTCGCCCGTCCGGCGCGAGCTTGCCACGACGGCATAACCATCCATGGCGGAATTATCGAAGTTCGGCAAAGGCAAGCGAGCGAGACAATCTTCAGCCGCGAAACCATTGAGCGCTTGCAGGATCGGCACTCGCCGCGCAGGCAAAGCTTGAATGCTCTTGAGAATCTGCCTTCGCGCTTCGCCTTCCTCGATCACGGGGAGAACTTTTCGCGAAGGTTCCGCGTTTTCGCGAGAATAATCTACGCCTTCGCCAGTTCGCGGCGCGCTTCCGGAAACGTGAAATTTGTCTCGACGTATCGGACCAACCCTACATAATCGCGGCAACTGCCAGACGTCCCCCCAAAAAGGCCGTCGTGCTTTATAACGTACGAAGGATTTCTTATGACCAAAATATTGGCAATCGCGCTCGGCGCCCTAACCATATTCAATCCGCGCGCTTTCCTCGCAAATGAGCCATCATCCAGCAGCAATTCCACGGCCCAGCAGCCCCGAGCACCAGCAACCCAAACGACCACGACACCGACTCAAAGTGTCAATCAGGTCAAGCGTCAAAAATGGGTCGTGAAACGGATGCGCTATCTCGAGCGCCATCATGCAATAGATACGGTCGTTCTTTCCGGTTCACCCAAGTCGGGTTCGGACGAGTTCAAGCGGCAATACATGATGAACCGCTTTGAATATTTGGCGCTCAAGAGCCAGCGAAGCGGGCTCTCCCGGAGAGAATATGCCGAGTTCAGGCTACTGTTCGAAGCTATTGGACCACGCAGCCGTTAAATCCGGAAAAGAATCTCGACTTACTTCTAAATTCTATGGTGTCCGGCGCGCCGGCTACTAAAAAGCCGCGAACAGGCGCCATTCTCCTGGAACGCCTTTTAGCACGCGGCTGCCGCAGTCGCTAAAGCTGATGCCCGAGCCTGCGGCAAGATCTTTGACGGTGCTGGAAACTAAAACCTCACTTCGTCCCGCCGCCGCAATTACGCGAGCAGCAATATGAACAGCGATACCGCCGATGTCGCTACCGGCCAGCTCGATTTCGCCGGTATGCACACCGGCACGAATCTCAATTCCCAGCTGGACAACGCCGTCGCGAATCGTGGACGCACATTGCACGGCCCGAGCCGGCCCATCGAAAGTGGCAATAAAAGCATCACCGACAGTCTTGATTTCACGTCCGCGAAACCGAGTGAGTTCTTTTCGCACCAGGGCATGATGCACGTCTAGAAGATCGTGCCACGCACGATCGCCGAGACGCGCCGCGTGCTCGGTAGAATCAACGATGTCGGTAAAGAGCACCGTCGCCAGAACACGATTGGATTCAGGGACCGATCGCGCTCCGGTAAGAAATTCCTGAATCTCATCAACGACCGCGTCTTGATCGCCGACCCATGGCAGATGGTCTTCACCGGATAGTTCAACGAAGCGCGCGTTCGGAATTTGTCGTGCGATCCAGCGGCCTTCCTCGGCATTGGCGTCGCGATCGCCGGTCCGATTAATTACAAGCGTTGGAACGCGAATCGTCGGCAGGATGTGTCGGATATCGAGCTGCGTATTCATCCGCAGCAACGCAACAGCCGCGCCTGGACTCGCCGATCTGCGAAAATACGTGGCAAGGCGACGAGCGAACGTTTAGTCTCCCGCCTTGCTTGGAACATAGTGCTCGACATCCGCCAATTCTCCCCATTCTCGCTCGATGGTCTTGTACTCCCGCTCGCGGTCCTCAGGTTTCGGCGCCCACGGATAGTCAGGACTCCAAATTCGTTTGGCAAAAGTGCCGAACAGAGCAAGCGCTTTGGTTCGTTCCGGATAAGTGGCCGCGAAAAAGGCGCCGAGATTTCCGCCCTCGGAAAAACCGAACACCGCTGCGTGCTCCGAGCCTACCGCGTCCATTACCGCGCGCAAATCGTCCACCCGGTTTTCAAGGGTCGGCAGCTTGTCGTTTGGCACGCGATCGGAAAGCCCGGTGCCGCGTTTGTCAAACATGATCAGCCGCGAAAAGGAAGCGAGCCGTCGCAAAAATCTAGCGAGAGTCGGTTCCTCCCACGCCAGTTCGACATGCGAAACCCAGCCCGGAACGTAAACGAGATCGAGCGGACCCTCGCCAACGACCTGGTAGGCGATGTGGAGATCACCGCTCCGAGTGTATTGAGTCTTGGGCAATGTTTCCACCTCGTTGGGTCTCCCCGCCGACATTTTCGGCTACATTTTGGAGATCGACAATCTCATCTCCAGTGACATCACCGGCATGACGGAGATGGTTGGCAATCGGGAATTTTTCGCGATATTCTCGCAGCGATTTTTGGTGAGGTGGCTGAGTGGTTGAAAGCAGCGCTTTGCTAAAGCGCCATACCCCAAAAGGGTATCGAGGGTTCGAATCCCTCCCTCACCGGTTCTTCTTTTTCGACAACGGGGGGTTGGAGGTTAAAAGTTCGGCGTTTAGCATTTGTTGAGTCATCGCTAAAGTAACAGCTATGAACTGGGAGATGATCAGCGCCGTGGGGCAGATGCTCGGCGCTGTTGGCGTTATTATTTCGATCATTTATCTTGCCGCCCAAATCCGCAATCAAAACAAGGAAAGCCGGCGCGGAGCGATGAACGTTTTAACGACGCACTGGAGCGATTTGAATAAAAGCCTTGTCGACAATCCCGACTTCGCAGCCCTCTGGCTGCGCGCTCTACGATCGTTCGACCAGTTGGATGGCGCGTCGAAGCTAAGGTTTGGCGCGCATCTGGGGCGGTTCTTGCGATTTGCCGACAGTCTCTATCTTGGCGTCTTAGATGGAACGCTCGACACGCGATTATGGCGCGGATATGAGCGGACACTCGCCGACACCGTAGCGTACCCAGGATTCCAAACGTGGTGGGCTACACGGAAACACTGGCACACCGACGAATTCTGCGCGCTAATTGATCGACACATCCAAACTGCGAAACCCAAAATTTACGACGGCTACAACTAAACATAGGCGACCCGCCAGCTCATATGCACAACGAATCAGCACAGATACAAAACTTCATCGGCGGCCAATTCGTTGATCCTGTTAGCGGCAAATATCTCGACAACATTGAGCCCGCGACGGGGAAACCGTATTCGCAGGTCGCCGACAGCGACGCAGGTGATGTCGATCTTGCCGTAGCGGCGGCTGAGAAAGCATTCCCGGATTGGGCGCGCAAGCCTGCCGCGGAGCGATCGAAAATTCTTTTGCGTATTGCTGATCTGATCGAACGCGACTTGGAAAAGTTAGCGCGAGCCGAATCGATCGACACTGGCAAGCCCCTCGGGCTCGCGCGCACGCTCGACATTCCACGCGCCGCCTGCAATTTCCGCTTTTTCGCGACGGCGATCCTGCACACCGAATCGGAAGCGCACATCACCGACAACGTCGCGTTCAACTACACGCTGCGGCAGCCGCGCGGCATCGCGGGACTGATCTCGCCGTGGAATCTGCCGCTCTATTTGTTGAGCTGGAAAATTGCGCCCGCTATTGCGGTCGGTAATACCGCTATCGCTAAACCGAGCGAGCTGACACCGATGACAGCGTCTTTGCTTTGCGAAATCGCCATCGAAGCTGGTCTTCCAAACGGCGTGCTCAACGTGGTCCACGGCACCGGACCAAACGTCGGCGCGGCGATCACGGCTCATCCGAAAATCAACACGATTTCGTTCACCGGCGGGACGGTGACGGGTCGCAAAGTAGCCGAGACATGCGCGCCGTTGTTCAAGAAAGTATCGCTCGAGCTCGGCGGGAAAAATCCGAACATCGTTTTCGCCGACGCCGACATGGACGCCGCCATTGCCGGGAGCGTGCGCTCGTCGTTCGCGAACCAGGGTCAGATTTGCTTGTGCGCTTCGCGCGTATTCGTCGAGCGCTCAGCCTACAAGGATTTCGTCGACCGTTTCGTCGAGAAGGTGTCGCAGTTGAAACTGGGCGATCCGCTCGACGACGAAACTGAGCAGGGCGCGATCGTGAACAAGGCGCAGCTCGATAAGATAAAGTTCTATGTCGATCTTGCGCAGCAGGAAGGCGGCAAGATCGCGCTCGGCGGTTCGGGGCCGGAGTCAGTGAATGACCGTTGTCAGTCAGGTTATTTCTTTCCGCCAACCGTCATCACCGATTTGCCGGTGTCATGTCGTGTCAATCGCGAAGAAATCTTTGGCCCGGTCGTTACCATCACGCCGTTCGACAACGAAGAAGAAGTTATCGGTTACGCCAATGACACGGATTACGGCCTGGCTTCGAGTGTCTGGACACAAAACCTGAATCGCGCCCATCGCCTCGCGGAGAAAATTCATACCGGTACAGTCTGGGTAAATTGCTGGCTCGTGCGCGATCTCCGCGTCCCGTTCGGCGGAATGAAAGCAAGCGGCGTTGGCCGCGAAGGCGGCGACGAAGCACAGCGCTTTTTCACGGAACCGAAAAACATCTGCATCGCAAGATAGCAATCATGTCGAACACTCCTGGAGTCGATCCGGAAATTGAGGCAGCGATCGCGGACATGGATGAACACGCGGTAGAGCGTGGTTTAAGACACGATTCGACACCTGTGGCGCTTGCCAAGTTCGCACGGCTTCTCGGGCTGCTTTCGACAAAAGCCGAAAAGCAGACGGCGGCCAATCTCAAGATCCAGCGCAATCTTATTTGGCTGACCGTTCTGATTTTCGTTCTCACACTTGCCATGTTGGCGCTGCAATTTGTTCAGGTATTTCGAAGCCGGTAATGCGGTTCTCCGCGCGCGCCATGTTGAAGGATTTCTGATCCTTTTGGCACCAAGAATTGATCGCACAGCAGCGCCACTCGCTTGGTGATCGCCGCGGGGTTGGAAATTGCGACCGTGACACGCCTACTTCAGCAACGGCTCAGGTCTCGAAAGAAAGTTGATGGTTCAGAGTTGAGTGTTGAGAGAAAATCCGGTTTCACCCGCGTAGCTTGGCACGCCGTAGCTTCGTCACTTTTAATTAACACAAAACGGAGTTGGCGAAGGCGGATCCGCGGTTAATGATTCTTCATGTGCCGAGCTATCAAAACACTTCATAACTTCAGACCGCCGGCGACCGAGGACGAAATTCGCGCGTCATCGCTGCAATTCGTTCGGAAGCTTTCCGGATTTACAAAGCCATCGCGCGCAAACGAAGCCGCATTTAATCGCGCGGTGGATGACGTGGCCCATGCCGCGCATCATCTTCTTGAATCGCTGGTCACCAATGCGCCGCCGCGGAATCGCGAAACGGAAGCGTTGAAGGCGAAAACGCGATCGGCGAAGCGCTTTGCTACTGTCGCGACCGGTAACGGAAATGGGCATCGCCATGCATGAGCCGATCAAGAGCAGGCGCACGATGAAGAGAAAGAATTTATGAGCCGATTCAAACCCAAGGAGGATTTAGATGAAATACGTCGATGGATATGTCCTGCCCGTCCCTAAGAAAAATCTGCCGGCCTACCGCCGGATGGCTGCGAAGGCGGGCAAGGTCTGGCGAGAGCACGGCGCTTTGGAATTCAGAGAGTGCGTTGGCGAAGATCTCAAAACGAAGAAAATAAAGTCGTTCCCGAGCCTGGTTAAACCGAAGCCGGGCGAGACGGTGGTTTTTTCCTGGATCGTATTCAAGTCACGCGCGCATCGCGACGCGGTGAACGCCAAGGTGATGAAAGATCCGCGACTGGCCAAGATGATGGATATGAAGGCAATGCCCTTCGACTCGAAGCGGATGGCCTACGGTGGCTTCGAAGTGATGGTCGACGTCTAGAGGCTGTCGCCGCCCAGGCCGGATGTTGTTCCGGTTTCTCACCGGTTAGTGTAATACTCTGCTAATGGAGCCAGCGGACATTAGCGGGAGAAAATTTCGCACCGCCTTTGTTATCATTTTGGTGGTCGCGGTCTCCGCGTTGTTTCTGGCCGTAACCTGGCCTCTCCTGCAAGCTCTCTTGCTCGGCGCGTTGCTGGCTGGATTGTGCCACCCACTTTATCGGTGGATTACACGGCTGCTTCGAGGGCGGCGATCGCTCGGCGCGATCGTCACGCTCGTGATTCTTTTCATTGTCGTGGCTGGTCCATTAAGCGCATTTCTTGGAGTGGTCGTGCAACAGGCGCTGGCTGTGAGTAATCAGGCAATTCCCTGGGTGCAACAAAACTTCGGCGCCGCCACCACTTTCAACGCACACGATTGGCTTGTGCAAAGGTTTCCGGCCCTGGCCGATCACGTGCCAAGCCAGGCACAACTGGTCGAGAGCGTCGGCGCAGTGGCCAAATCCATCGGAGGTTTTCTAGTCACAGCGGCGTCGCGAATGACGGCCACCACGGCTGCTTTTCTCTTGAATCTGTTTGTCATGGTCTATGCGATGTTTTTCTTTTTGAGGGACGGCGAGAAAATCCTGGAGAAAATTTTCTATTATCTGCCGCTGCGTGACGAGGACGAAGGGCTGATGCTGCAGCGATTTGCCTCCATCACACGCGCCACTGTGAAGGGCACGCTCGTAATCGGCATTATCCAGGGCGCTCTCGCCGGTGTCGCGTTCTGGATAGCAGGCATCGATGGTTCAGCGTTTTGGGGCACGATCATGGCGATCCTTTCGATCATACCGGGAATTGGCGCGGCCCTCATCTGGGTGCCGGCCGTGATCTATTTGATCGTGTCCGGTCAGGTTCTGGCCGGACTGCTCTTGTTGGCGTGGTGCGCCGCGGTGGTTGGAACGGTTGATAACATTCTGCGTCCGATCCTGGTCGGAAAAGATGCCAAGATGCCGGATCTGCTAATTCTAGTCGGCACACTCGGGGGATTGTTTCTCTTCGGGCCAATCGGATTCATTGTCGGACCAATCGTCTGCGGCTTATTCCTGACTGTTTGGGAGATCTACGGCGCGACCTTCAAAGATATTCTGCCGCCGGTGAAAAGCCTGCGGTCCGAAACGGAAACAACAGTTGAACGACCTGCCCGCAGTTCCGAAATGAGGGATGGTTGAAAGCCGAATCTATGGCTGAAAAATTAATATCATCTTTTGGGGGCGGATGCGCTTGCGGCGCGATTCGCTACGAGTGCGCCGCTGAACCGATCGTGATGTTTAATTGCCATTGTCGGGATTGCCAACGCGCGGGTGGCGGTCCTTACAGTGCAGTCGTTTATGTGCCGGCAAAGGCATTCAAAATCACGAAGGGTTCGCCGCGTTACTACAACACGCCGAGCCAGGCGGTTGGTCATAACAAGCGCGGGTTTTGTCCCGAATGTGGTTCGAGACTTTTCGGCGGCGCCACCGACGAAGGGCAAGGCATTGCTGCTTCGAGCCTGGATGATCCAAGCTTGTTCCGTCCGCAGTTCGACATTTTCACCTCCGACGCGCAGCCGTGGGATCACATGGATCCGAAGCTGCCGAAGTTCGAGAAATATTCAGAAGGTACCTAGCCACGGATGGACACAGATTTGCACGGATTGCTGAATCTGATCTCTGAATCCGAAACCATTCTGCATCCGATCTGTGTTTCATCCGCGTGCCACGCCGTAGCTTTACGCGTAGGTGGGTGTTAATCTGTGGCCAAGAAAAATGCTGTGATGAGCACATCATTTGAAAGTTCGCGCGCGCTTGAACCGGTGGGCGCGTTTCCGGGCGCGAAGCGACTGGGATATTGCGCTCTCGCATTCGCGCTCTCGTTTCTCTTTACGTGGCATTGCGCCTTGCAAGCGCAAGACAGAGCAGGCGTCAAAACGCAAATTGTTCTCCTCGGTACCGGAACTCCGCTTCCTGATCCGGAGCGCTATGGACCCTCCACAGCGATCGTGGTGAATGGTACTCCGTATCTCGTCGATTTCGGAACGGGGATTGTTCGACGCGCCGCCGCAGCTCGCAACAAAGGTGTTAGTGGTTTAGAACCGACGAATCTCAAAATCGGCTTCATTACGCATTTGCATTCCGATCACACGCTCGGTTTTCCTGACGTTCTCCTGACGCCATGGATTATGGGAAGAAAGGAACCGCTTGAAGTTTACGGACCGTCTGGGACTCGAGAGATGGCCGAGCACATTTTGAAGGCATATGCCACCGACGTTAAGACTCGAACAGAGGGTTTGGAGCACTCCAACAAAACCGGATACGAAGTCCATGTCCACGAGATCAAGCCCGGCGTTATCTATAAAGATCAAAACGTCACGGTGAAAGCGTTCTCGGTCGATCATGGAAACCTACAAGCCTACGGCTATCGGTTCGAGGCTCCTGACCGAACTGTTATCATCTCTGGCGATACCCGCCCGACGCCCGCCATCCTTGAGAACTGTCAGGGATGCGATGTGCTGATCCATGAGGTTTATACCGAAGCTTCGTTCGCTCTTGTTTCCGATGAATGGAAGAAATACCGGTTGACCTATCACACGTCGTCAAAGGAGCTTGCTGAAATCGCGAGCAAAGCGAAGCCCGGGCTGCTGATCCTTTACCATCGCGCTAACCCGGGTTGCGACCAGGCGCGCACTCAAGATTGCCGCGAGGCAGGAAGCGAAGAGCAACTGCTGAAAGAAATGCATCAGTATTACAAAGGGAACGTTGTTGCGGGGCACGATCTCGACATTTATTAGCTGTAGAAGGACCTGAAACGATGCCGCCCGCCGGTATTCGTGCTCGTGATCAAAAATCTGTGTAAATCTGCGGCCAAGAGATGAGCAAGACATTCGAAAGCGCGCGCGTCTGAACCGCTGGACGCATGCCCGCCATCGTGACATTAACCTTTAGGATCATCACTGCTCCGCTTCTGATTCTGACGTTGGGATCAGCGAGAGCCGATAACGTCGATGATTATATCGAAAAGCAGCTGCGACAGCTCCATATCCCGGGAGCATCTCTCGCGGCCGTTCGCAATGGTCAGGTTGTGAAAGCTCGAGGTTACGGACTGGCCAACATCGAGCTAAATGTCCGTGCGACCGAAGATACCGTTTACGAAATCGGATCGAATACAAAGCAGTTCACGGCCGCGGCTGTGATGATGCTGATTGAGGAGGGCAAGATTAGTCTCGATGACAAGCTGACGAAATATTTCCCCGAAACGCCGGAGGCATGGAGCGGCATCACCGTGCGGCATCTTCTCAGTCACACGTCCGGCATCCAAAACCATGTTGCCGTGCCGGGCTGGCTCAATGTTTTCAAAACCAGCATTACGTCAGAGACAGTGCCAGCGCGGGACGAATTGCTCAAGTTGTTCTTCAAACTGCCGCTGGAGTTTCACCCGGGCGAAACGTGGTCTTACGATAACACCGGCTACTATCTGCTCGGCATGATCATCGAGAAGGCGAGCGGTAAATCTTACTGGGATTTTTTGGCCGAGCGTATCTTCCGTCCGCTCCGCATGACGGCCACGCGCAGCACTGAGCCGCAACCAGTCGTTCCGAATCGCGCGGCTGGTTACGAATGGGTAAAAGACCATTTCGAGAACCGGCCGATTCTCGCGCCGTTCATCGCATTTTCGGCGGGAAGCATTCTTTCCACCGTCAGAGACATGGCCAAGTGGGACGCCGCGCTCTACGGCGAGAAGTTATTGAAGAAATCCAGCCTGGATCTGATGTGGGCTGCCACGAAAACCAATGACGGCGCGGATGCGTCCTTCGATTACGGCTTCGGCTGGTTCATCGGCAATTATCATGGACATCGTTTCGTTCAGCACAGCGGCGGCACGCCAGGATTTTCGTCTGTCATCTACCGGTTTTTGGATGACAAGCTCACGATCATTCTCCTGACGAATCACAGCGACAGAATCCTCGATCAGTTCGCGATCGATCTTGCCGGGATATACGTCCCCGCCTTGAAACCGCCGGAACGGACTCCCGATCCCGATCCGAAGACCACTGCAATGTTAAAAGAAGTCGTGTCAGGTCTCTTTAATGACAAATTTGATCCTGCGTTATTCACACCAGCGATGCGCATTTTTCTGAACACCGCGACCGGCAAAGCATTTTGGAAATGGTTTGCCTCGCATGGCGCCCTCGGCTCCTTCACATTTTCGGATCGAGAAAATGCGGATAAGAACCGCATCCTGCACTATAAAGTCATGCTCGGAGGAAATCCGTACTGGTTTTCCTGCAAGATAACGAGCAACGGCAAGATAGCGCAGATTGCCTGGTGGTGGTTTTGATTTTTTGCGCTATGAGAAACGGCAGATGAGTAAGACATTCGAAAGCGCGCGCGCGCCTGAGCCCGTGGGGGCGTTCCCGCACGCCAAACGGGTCGGGGAATTTCTCTTTCTCTCCGGCATTGGACCGCGTGTACGCGGTAGTAAGGAAATTCCCGGCGTCACGCTTGATTCGAGCGGCAACATTGTGGACTACGACATCGAAACGCAGTGTCGCGCGGTGTTCGAAAACGTGCGCCTCGTTCTCGAAGACGCCGGAGCGACCTGGCAGGACATCGTCGACGTGACGGTCTTTCTCACGAACATGAAAAAAGATTTTGCGATCTACAACAAACTCTACGCCGAATATTTTGCCGGACGCGGCAAGCCTAATCCGACGCGCACGACAATTGAGATCGGCGCGCTGCCTACGCCGATCGCAATTGAGCTCAAAGTGATCGCAGCTGTGGGATAGAAACATTTATCCTTCCTGCTTTCCTAATTCAATTTCTTGATCTTGGCTTCCTGGTTTCCAGATTAAAATAATCAGGAGCATGAGCACGGCGCCATTTCGCATCATCGCTGCCGATCACACGGGTATTACGGTCGCGAATCTCGAACGGTCGCTCGCTTTCTGGCGCGATGTTCTCGGGTTCGAGCTTTCTCATCGTCCGCACCAAACTGGCGAGCTCGCCAGCGAAATCACCGGCGTGCCCGGCGCCGAGATTTCGATTGCTGTCCTGAAAGGTTACGGTCACAAGATCGAATTGCTCCAGTATCTGGCCCCGCCTGACCGTAAACGCGTCGATGTTCGACCTTGCGATGTCGGATCGGTGCACGTTGCCCTGCTGGTCGATGATCTTAATGCCGTCTTGAACACGATCGTAGCATCCGGTTGGAAGGCGGCGGGCAAACCACAAACCCTCAAAAGCGGCCCCAATGCGGGAAAGCGGGTCGTTTATGTTCGCGATCCCGACGGAACGACCATCGAGTTCATGCAACCGCCTAACTGAAGATAGGCTTCCAGCCTGCCGCCGGCGCGTAGTTCCGCTATTGTTCTTCTTTGAATCTGCGTAATCTGCGTAATCTGCGGTTTAGCGAAATATGAACTTTTCCGCTGACGAAAATTTCGCTCGGCAACTCGATGCCGAGGATCCGCTGCGTCAATTCCGCGAAAAATTTCATCTCCCACTGGGCAAAGACGGCAAGCCAGTCATCTATTTCGCCGGGAATTCGCTCGGACTGATGCCGAAAGCTGCGCGCGCAATCGTCGAAGAGGAACTGGACAATTGGGAAAAGTTCGGAGTCGATGCTCATCATGCCAGCGGGACGCCGTGGTATTCGTACCACGAAACGGTGCGCGAGCCGACGGCGCGCCTCGTGGGTGCGCAACCCAGCGAAGTGATCTGCATGAACAGCCTCACGGTGAACATTCACCTGATGATGGCCACATTCTATCGTCCGACCAAATCGCGCTTCAAAATCTTGATGGAAGACCCGGCCTTTCCATCCGACACCTACGCGATCAAAACGCAGATCATTCATCACGGGCTCGACCCAAAAGAGGCGCTCATTCTCGCGCGGCCGCGCGAGAGCGAGTTCGCGGTTCGAACCGAAGAAATTGTCGATCTAATTGAGAAGCATCACGAACTCGGGGTCGTAATGATGGGCGCCGTGAACTTTTTCACCGGCCAATTGTTCGACATTCCGACAATCACATCCGCAGCGCAGAAACACGGAATCATCGTCGGTTTCGATCTTGCGCATGCGGTCGGCAATGTGCCGCTCTCGTTGCACGATTGGAACGTCGATTTCGCCGTCTGGTGCTCATACAAATATCTCAACGCCGGTCCCGGCGCGGTCGCCGGCGCATTCGT
>Ga0193715_1000200_pt1 | contig 16095 bp, 20 predicted proteins | sample U2m2metaG_FD_143040 | JGI IMG/M metagenome (GOLD analysis project Ga0193715, IMG submission 143040) | Soil microbial communities from a riparian zone of the East river system, Colorado, United States - U2m2 | ecosystem: Environmental > Terrestrial > Soil > Riparian zone | place: USA: East River... | reverse complement strand
GAAAGATAATTCTTCGTCATCTGATCTTCAAACTAATGTGACAGTAATAACATCTCTTACGATTTTTATTATCATAGTAACTGGCATATTATTTGTTAGCTCATTAATATTAAGCCAAAATCATACCAATACGACTAACTTACTTGGTGCTAAAAAAGGATTATTATTTAGTACTTGTACCCAGTAGAGTCGATACTTCACATACGAGATTCATCTTTGATAAGCATATAGTAACGATATAGTACGTGTTAAATATTTTATTTATCTTATTATGATATGTCATCATCAACTGAGCTAACTGACACGGCATATGACATCTTAAAAATGCTGGGCAAGGATGCAGACTTTCTGTACGATACAATTGAAACTTATATCAAAGATGCAGAGAAGGCCAATAAATCAGATTTGGTAGAGATATTACAAACTATCAAAATAGATAGAAAAAGACACATGCATATGCTTAAAGAGGCACTAGAAAAAGAGATTCATGGATAAGGTATTGTATATAGATGTCAATTAACTAAATGTAGGTGAATTTCTGAGGTGCGGCGGCCCAAGACTTCACTGCCTTCTTACTGCAATGACAGACTCTGAGAACAGAGACTCGCAACTAGACGGTTTTAACAAGAGTTCTGGTACTGAACGCGATAAGGATATTTCAGAGGATAAGAGTGTGTTGATACAAAAATACTCAGCCAAGTTTGAATCTGAATCAAAAGAGGCTAAAATTTGCTTTGAGCGAGGAGATCCAATTGCAGCAACGGAACATAAACTAAATGCAGAAATGATAGACGAATTCCTGAAATTTTTAGAGACCCTAACCTAGCGATAATTCGTTAATATCCAAGATTTCCTCTTCTAAGTGTTGCTTCTGCTCTGACTCATCCTTTGCCCAATTTTGATCCTCCACTATTTCCTAACAACAACCTAAAAAACCATCTAATACCCTGGGTTATGCATACTAATCATATCATCAAACCTGACTATAAAGACTAGTTTGAAGGCAAGTTATTACGGATTGTCTCTAAATGAAGTCAAAGAAAGAAAAAGTAGTGGAAGATAGTATGCTTTGCGTATAATATCCATCTGATGTCTTTCAGGGAAGAAACACTATTCCAGAAGCTTTTAGACAGGCTATTATCTCGGTAGTTGTTTCTACGGAAAGTCCACGCCACTAATTAAGATAAGTTGCAAAGCTGACTCTACAGGAGCAGAACCTCACTTAGACAGGTTGAAATAAATCAATATTTACATGTGAATAGAAGAGGTTAGGAAGGGAAAACGCAAATAGGGAGCAAATAGCCACTGCTGCTATTAATTCAAAACACAAGCACCCACTGGACATATACTACATAACTGACACTGTTATTTATCACAATAAAGTCTGTAGATTAAGCATAATTATGCGATACTTATAGGCAATCTGAGATACATATCAAAGACACGTTCTACTAGGCTACAATAGTAACCTATGGCTTCATATGATTGTATATGAATATGAATAAACAAAATACAAGGCATATGGTTCTCATTGCGATCAGTGGGACATTAGCTATATTGGCTACAGTAGGCTATGGTCTATACGCAACTGCATTTTCCTCCTATACAGTAAATCCCAATTTAGATACTGAAAAGACAGTTTGCGTAAATAAAGTGCTTAGTTTAGCCGCGGTAGGAGTAGTCAGATCCGTAAATGATTACGATACAGCTATTGTTTCCTGTGTTTAAAGTAATAAATAAAAAGGAAAAAGAACAAGAGTCTATGCCTCATTAAATCAATCAAGATTAGCTCTTTTCTATCTCACCTTGATTCTAAAATAATCTGAATTTGTTACCTCCTTTTGCCCCTGGATATGGAGGAGGAAAATTCATCTCTCTAAAATTATAGTAATACACGTGTCCGTGTATAGATTCTCCTCTTAGAGCTCTTTGTCCATTATAGTCTGCTAATTTTTCCCATGCTTTAAAACCATCATCAAAGTTATTCAAGTCGACACTAGATGAAGAAAAAGGAGAATCGGAAGTAGATTCTGTATCAGTCCTTAAGTGCTCAGCCCATAATTTTGACCGGAGCCGCTGTGCAAGTGATGTAGATATTATACCTAAATCAAATTCCGTTGAATCGCTGAATCCATCCCTATCTGTATTTGCAGAGCCAATTGTAATCCACTTGTCATCAACTATCATGATCTTTGAATGGACGTAGATCTGTTTTCTGTTTTTGTTGATTGTATTATGCTGCGATATCAGAGAATATGTCCTAACACGATTCTTTCCAGCTTTTCTCAGAGCTGCCAAATTATTATTGATATCATTAATGCTTTCCTTTGATATTACACTAAAAATAAAACCTGGGAGATTTGGCTCCATTGGACCTACTGTAATAACCTTTAGATCTTTTTCTTCTCTTAGCCGATTAAAAAGAAGCTTAGTTATTTCCTTATCTTGAAATAGGAATTGGTCCTCTATGTATATACTATGTTTTGCTTTTCTAAACATGATATTATACCATGCTAATATAGTATTGCCGCCTTCGTGTCCACTATTTTTTTCATCTAACTGTTTCCAAGTGCGTAGAGCAGTAATCTCCACATTTCCTTCATTATGATAGTTGGTAAATGACGGTATGGATAGAGAAGAAGAGGGTGATGGTGATGGTGATGACGACAGATACGAGTCTATTGTCTCAGCTCTGACTATTTTTTTAACCTGCTTGATATCTTTCCAAATAGAATATACCCATCTTTGATTAAAATGGTAAATCAAATCCCACACTATTGGACCTTTAACCATAACATGCATGTCATGCCAAGGCTCTCCGCCTTGATCTCTTAGCATGTTGTCAAAATTATGATCGCTTGTATCCCATTTAGCTTGTGAAAAATCTTGTCCACCGCAAAATCCTATTTGATTGTCTATTATGGTAATTTTTTCATGGAAGCCAGAGGTAAGTGTAGGCGCATTACTGTCAAGTCGTATTGATATATAATCCTCTAGACCATATCGCTTTACGAGTTGTGATATGGTTTTAAGCTTTTTCTTTCTTTCCTCTAATCCTCGTTTTTTAAGTCCCGGCAATTTTCTGATTATAAGTCTTGGTTCCCATACAATGATTTTGATATCTACTTTTTGTTTTGCCTTTTCTATCAAAAGATTTTGTAGGTTATAACTATTATTTGGATTTTCATAACTGTTATTATTTGTTATTAAAGATTCTGGTTTAAAAGACGAAACAACTAAATCAGATATCCTAAACGAATGCGGATCTCCTCTTACAAGAGATAAAGCCGGATCAAAATCATAATTTGCTATATGAATTGAGGTTTTCGCCTGTCTCAAAGCTTCGTACATTAATCTGAGGGTTACCTGACCATCGACGGTGAATATTACACAATTGCCAAATGTAGTTTCACCAAACCTCCTGCGTGTTTTTGATGTATTGTCATAGCTATCAACATCCACAGTACTGCCACACAATTTACAATATTACAATCTACTAAAATGACTAATATGTATATAATGACATTATGTATGAATATATCTCTACAATCTTTGTTCCTATTATCATTTATATAGATACTATCATGAACATGTTGCAAAGACATCCTCTATAAATTGTCAACATCCTTAGTTGTCAATACGGGCTGGTGTCTTATTGTTGTATGTGACTAATAGGTTCATCTTTGTTTTCTATCCTTGAATATTCCAACAGAATTGCTGATGGATTTCAGAGTGCCTGTAGCGTTTGAATAAAATACTGCACCACTTCTGTTCATTGTTTCAGCTGGATTAGCATGATCTATTCCATAGAATTTAAAAGATGGAGGGCCACTAGCCTTTCCTCCTACTCCATTCGTAAGAATCACTTCTTGCCCTTGATCTCTTGATATTTGATTTGATATTCTGATAGATATTATGAGAGCTTTGTCCCTTGGATTCATGCGATTATAATTCCACTACTGGTGAAGATCATCATCAATGCTTGTCTTCTATTTATGATGACTGGTCTGCCAGTAGGTTTGACTTGTTCAATTACAATACATTTAAAAATAACAAATCGAGATACAAATGGAATGCCAAAGTTCCTTGATGTTCACAGTTTAAAAGGCCTTGATGAGGAAGCCTTAAGAAAAACACAAAACTCTCCTAAAGATGAATTCGGTGTAACACATGATAACATACTCTATAACAAAGACGAAGATAAGTTTTTTTGTCTTCTGGATGCTCCAAGTAAAGAGGCAGTAGCGAAACATCATGAGAAACATGGTTTCAAGTGTGACTGGATTACAGAAGTTAAAACAACCACAACTTAAATTACGGTAAAATCCTTAGGCCCAGTCTTAAGACATATTTTGGTAATTGTAGTAGTACAGTATCCGTCTTCAGCTATAATAGATAGTATCGTATGAGTGGATAATCCTTAATAAATAACTAATGATCATAAGGATCTGACGTCAAAATACAAGAATAGCATATTATCAATTGAACGTTTACATATCAGGTCAGAGAGGGTCGCACTACTAATAAGCATCATTATTGTATTAAGTGTCTCTGCGGCTTTTACCTTTGTTCTTACTACTACCACTAGTTCTCCAGTTTATGCCCAAAAGGATCAAAAACAAAACGTTACTCTAAGAGCCATGCTTGATGACTTAGGTCTTGTTGGTGACTGGAAAGATCTGCTTGATCATGCACGTGATGAGCTAAGTTCTAGACATCCTGATATGAATATTCAGATAAACTACATGGAGTCACAATACAATCAAACAAGAAACCTATTGTTAACAGCTTTGGCAAATCAAGCTCCTATCGATCTAATCTCCTTAGATCAGATTTGGCTTGGAGAATTTGCTCAGAAAGGGCTTTTAACAGATCTTACAACTCGTGCACAGAGTTGGGGAAAATCCTCTGATTGGTATGAGGAGAATTGGCAGGGTGGTAATTATGAAGGAAGAGTATACGGGATTTGGACTTGGACTGATGTAAGAGGAATTTGGTATTGGAAAGATCTATTGAATAAGGCTCATGTTGATCCTAATATGCTTAAGACATGGGAAGGGTATGTAGGAGCTGCAAAGAAGCTTAACACTGTTCTACGACCTCAAGGAATAGACGGAATGCATTTAACTGGTGCTAATCATTCTCCAGACCTTTGGTATCCTTATCTTTGGATGTCAGGTGGAGATATCCTTGAGTTCAAGAGTGGCCATCCAACTAAAGCAAATTACTGGTTTCCAGCATATAATAGCAGCAAAGGAATTAGTGCGATGAATTTCATTGCTGAGCAAGTTAAAGATGGAATAAAACCTCAGAAGAATCATTTCTGGGGTAAGGAATTTGTTAATAGGAAGTTTGCTGTTATGATAGAAGGCTCATGGCTGCCAGACTACTTTCCACACGAACAATGGCCAAGTCTGAAACAAAGAGTTGGCTTTATACCAATGTTTCCTGTCCCTTCTCTAGCTAACAAAACATCTACGATGATGGGAGGATGGGAATTAAGTATTCCTAACACCTCAACTCATAAAGATTTAGCATGGGAGTTAATTACAATAATACTAAAGCCAGAAATACTTGATCCTTGGCTAGCACAAAATGATTTTCTCCCAACTGAGATACCTATAGGTCAAGGACTGATATCGAACAAATCAGCATCGTCATTGTCATCCTCATTATCATCGCTTTCATATTATGAGGAAATGGTCTCTTTGATTCCATATGGCGGAAGTAGACCTAGCATACCTGAATATTCGCAGATAGCGGATCATATTAGGCAAGCTATAGACGATGTTTACTATGACATAAAAGATCCTAAGCAAGCATTAAATGATGCTGCAGCAAAGTCAGCAAAAACGTTGGGATGGTAGATCGTCTGTTAAGTTGAACTTTTACAATGGAATATCTCCAGAAAGATTAGCAAAAATACAGATGTCGATGTTGAGCTGCAGAATATTATCTTATGAACCCTAACAATAGTAACCATTGATAGTATCTTTCCATCCTCTAGATTTCAGTTTCCAATGAATCAGTAACTAAGTGAACCACATTTGGCCATTGTGGTAATAGTTCAGTCATAAGATGTATGATCTACAATTTAGTCAGTCTGTCGGCAAACAGGCTACTATTTTTTGTAAACGCCACTAATACATAATAGACAGGATACCCAGAAGGGCTGTCGATTGCGAGAACTTATGAAAATAAGATTATTTTTTCCATGGACTAGTTCACTTTAACCATTCGCAGTATGCAAAAATACTAATTAGGCACATGAAGGGAAATCATATGACCAGTGACCGCACACTCTCCATCTCGACCGTTACTCACATTATCAACGCTCCCCTGGAGAAGGTGGACATCGCAGATTGGCTGTTCAACCTTCCTGACGCCGAATATCAGCGCTGCTCGCGCGCACACATCGGAGCCGGCACAACTACGAGCTACGATGGACGTCCTATGACAATCAACGTCGAGACAATCGGCGATGCACTCATGGTTCAGCACTTCGTGTCAGAGGTCCGGGAGTCGAAGTACTGCCGCTTGGTCTCAATCTCCGATGCCATCACCCCTAAAGGACGTACTAAGGTCCAGGTTGTGTGGGAGTTGAGCGCCAAGAAGATCAATGATCACACCTGTGAGTACAGCAATCACATCCATGCGCGTGCGACGGATGAGTTCCTGGCATTCATCGAGAAGAATGGCGTCACCTTTGAACAAGCCAGGGCTGCTAGGCAGGAGGCATCGAACTCTCATAACCACGAAGAAACGCCGAACTTTGCCAAAAGCATCGAACGCAGATCCCTATTGAGGGGTTAATCAGCGGAAGCGGTCACTTCATCGAGGGTACGGGAAGCGGCTCCATTTAAAAAAATAAAATTAACAAAATTATTCCTTCGCCTGAGTCTCATCAGACTCTATAGATTTAATGAACATGTGCTCTTTGAACGACTTGTATCAGTATGTATCTCCCATCATGTAAGATAACATAAGGTAACACTTCAAACCCCATCTATTTGCGATTTATGAGCTATCGAGTATTGAATAGTCCATAGGTAGTCCGTGCTCATACATTGTGATCTACTGAATGATTGTAGCGTTGGATACGATAATGTTATTACCGTTATTATTATCATTGTGTAACAAAGATACATTTCTCCCAACTGTTTCTGCTATTTCTGTTTTTTGCTGCAGCTGTAGCGACCAATTTGAAAATCTATTATAAACTTTCAGCTACATACTTTTCGAATTGATAGGTTTTTATGCATTATCTATCAATCCATTGCTATACATGGCTCAAAATAACTTTGTTGAAGTTGGAAAAGTAAATGAAATTCCTGATGGAAAAATGAAACATGTTGAAGTTGATGGAAAAGAAGTATTAATTGCTAATGTAGGTGGTAAGTTCTATGCGATAAGTGACAGATGTGGTCATATGAATGCCCTACTTTCAATGGGCAATTTAACAGGAAACACTGTAACATGCCCTTTTCACGGCGCAAAGTTCGATATTATAACAGGAAAGAAGCTTACGGAACCAATTTTAACTCCACCCCAAGAGATGGAACCATTACCACCAAGCTGGCAAAAGTTTTTTGAATATGTGGGTCAACTTATGGCTCACATCAAGACATATGATCAATCAACTTATGAAATAAGAATTGATGGAGATAGGATCAAGATCAGGATTTAGCACACAACTTGCATTTTGATGCTTCAGCTATACAACGTAGAGCAGATGAAAAGGAAACTCTTTATTGCGCAGATGAATACCGTTTTTTGAAATAACGTTAATCTACTTGCTATATGGAAGAAAACTTAAGCCAACTCTTATTAATATAAGAACAGTAACTATGCCCTTGCCTAGGCTTAGCATCTTTTATTCTTAGTATTGCAAAAGACTAGAATGTCAAAAAAAATTGCAATGACAGATTTTGAGGATACAATGACAAGATATTGCCATTGAAGGGAGCAAACAAATTGGGTGTAATACTATTACAATTACCTCCAAGTATTACATACACCGGCCTAAGAGCTATGAAGAAGAATCAATTTCTCTTACACTCAAGTCTGTGAAATCCCATTTCACATTATCTGATCTAAATGTCACAATAGGTCCAGAATTTGTTATTATGTAATCTTTCGGTCTACCGCAGCCAGCACTATAAAACTCCTTGTCTGAACTTCGAGCATACCAGCCACCATCATCGATTAGTTCTGTTACTTTTTTCCATTTATTATTATTTCCATCATCTAAATACGACTCCATCTTTACTGCTGTGTTGTTATTTATGTTATATATCGCTACTTTCCATCCTACCCATCTGCCTAAAAGCATAGTATTAGTAGCAGTAGCTTCGGCTCTTTCTGCTGTATATCCGCCTGTATGCCATATCTCTTTTTGCCAAAAAACTTCACCATTTATGCGTATAGAACCTTTCAAAGAAGTTCCTTCGCATGGAACAGTGTCACTATGTTTGCCCCCTCTCGCATACCACGTCAGTGCATCCTTTGGAGATGACGCCGAAATTACCTTAGCGTAACCAGTAATTTCCATATTCTTCCACTTTTTTTGGCCTTTAAGAGTATTTACATTCATTCTCACTTGATCTTCGTATTTACCAGTTTTACCTTCTATCTCCCATGAATCATCAGAGTTTTTTGTTATAGAAGACCCCAGATCAAATATTCCATCTCTTGCTGGATCCTTAATATTAATAAACCACTCTCTTCCACCGTTCGATGTAGGATAGATTTCCTTTGGTTGAAACTTGTGTACTACAAGGCTAATAGGTGTAGAGGATACCAAAAAATAATAGTAATAAACAAAAATGCTAATTGTAATAATTGTGATCCCAAGTAATACGACGATTAATATTCGCAAGTTAGTTTTTGTCAAGACTTATTTGAATGAGCATAATCTCACAATAGTTCAAATGAATTTAACATATCAATGATAGTTGGGGCATAAGTCGGGTATTTAGATATCTCTGCACTATATCGAATTTGATATATTTTACCGTTTTTGATAGTCCAAACTATACTAGTTTTGTAGTTATGTCCAGCATCCGCATTCGTTCCGTTCAAAAATACTATTTCATGTCCTGGATTACCTGAAAGTAGATGTAGAGTTGACTCTTGAAGCTTAAAGAAGTTTCCAATTCTGTTGCTTTCAACTGACTTAATCGTATTAATTTCATTTGACGAATATTGTTCTAATGTAAGATTTGTGTTGGGAGATAAATTAGTAATAGATAATGTGACTAGAGCCGCCTTCTGCGGCGCACTAAAATAAATACCCAACTCATTGCTGGTAAAATTCCAATAGGAAGGATATGATATTCTGAAGCCAAGTGTTGGTTCTTCTACTGTCAAAAATCGTGTCGTTTTTGTTGTCTCCGTCTGCGCGTTTATCTTAAGATCCATTACGGATAATAATAAGAATAAACAAATGCTTGTGATCCCAATTAAATAAAGAATCTTCAATGTTTTAGACATCATACAAGTTCCTTCTGATAAATATTGCGTAACCCACTGACACTGATAAAAGTGTTTTTGATTTAGATTTCAAAAAAGAATCTTAAGATTGTGCAACAATCTCGAAAACGATTAACGACAAATATTAAAGTATACATTGACGAAAGACTGCCAGAAGAATATGAGTAATGTCTTGCTGATCCAATTCAATCTTAATGGAAGCATAGAACATTGCTTCAAATACAGAGATAAAAGAGAAAAAATACATGCATTCTCTTTAGCTAAAGAATGTTATGTAATAGGATTCGATCTACTACAAATGCTGATCTAATTCATGATGCCATCAGATTCGTAGCAGAACGTCAAAAAAAGAGAGATTGAAATTGATTACTTCAGATAAAGAAGACGAGTCTTACAATGTACACACAAGCCCAGCAATTGATCCAACGACGTACTAAACTATCGATCTGTTATAGTGATGTAAATCAAAAACAATCTTAGAGCATGAATTCAAAAAGCTGGAAAATATATTACTTTGTGTACGATCATAGATCAATGATAGAAGATGTTATTAGTAGCAGTTGAGGAAGGTGTAGTAGCCCATATTTCCTTCCATTGCGAATTGCAGTTATGGCATTTGATCACTTGAAGAAATTGATTGCTTCTGTTTGTTTGATATTTTTGAATGTATATTTCATGATAAGATTTGCTATTATCATTGCATTTGGAATAGAAAAATGGATTCATAATATTATTTTTTTTAGTTTTCAAAACATCATTATTGTTATTCAATTCTGCTGGGATGATACCGTATAAGATATACAATAAGCCATATTACGCAATAGACATTAAAAAATTATTTATTCTACTGTTGTAGTAGTAGTAGTATTACACTACACTTACCAATCTCCCTTGTTCCATACGACGGTTTATCTAACGACGTGTCGAATAGATACGCTCATTCAATATGAAACATAAATTGTACTCTTGTTTAAATTTGTTGCATACATGACTGAACATTATAAGTTAAAGTATGATTGATTGATTAGTTAGTATTGCTATAGGTCTATGTTCGATTTTGCTATTCCTACCTCAATAACTCTACTCTTTACAAGATATGGATTATTAGGTCTCTTTGTAAATGGAATGCTATCTTCCGTTATCCCTATTCCAACTGAACTGACAATATCTGCTTTGCTGGCTTCGGGACAGAGCCAACTGAACGTGTTAGTCGTTCTGACTTTAGGATCAGTAATTGGAGGATTTCTTGCTTATTACTTAGGGTATACTGGAAAAAAGATGTCGCATATAATATACAAAAAATCTAAGAGTGAAGATGATGGCATCGATAATGATAATAATAGTAATTATTATTATAACGACAAGGAGAAAAAAAGCCATATTCTATTAGAAAAATACGGCACGTTAATTATTTTTTTATCGCCATGGATACCTATTGCTGGAGATATAATACCTATAATTGCTGGAGTAAAGAAATATAATTTCAAAAAATTTGCTGTTGCTATGGTAGTAGGTAAAACAGTAAAGGCAGTAGCAATAGTCTATTTTCTTGCTATAATTTTATCTCTTGTTTTTCATTGATTTGGATCATGAATTAAAGGACATACGTGATGTTTTTGGCAGTAGGTGGATTCAGGGCTGTTGAAGCATTATCCATTCGTATCAAAGATTTGGAACTAGAATCAAAGCCAGCTAGAGTTTTTCTGAGAGGTGAATACACGAAAACTAAAACAGACAGAGAAATATTTCTAACTGATGAAGTTACCCAGCAATTAAGGCTATGGTTAGATTACAAGTATAGAACACGAAGAGTTTGCTTCAAGGATGAAAGAACAGGAAAAACAATTACAGAGAGCAGAACCCCAGAAAGAAAACAAATGACTTACTTTTTGCTATTTACCAACAAAGGCCTGATCCTAACCGTCTCTATGATGATTTGGTAAATCTTTTGCAAAGACATTAGATCGGCTTGGTAAAGGTGCTAAGGAAGACGGGAATACAAATCGCAGGCAAATTACTTTTCACTCTTTTAGACGATTTGTAAAAACTACTGTATCTGACGGTTATACTGACTATTCTGAATATTTCATAGGACATTCTGGCTCTACATATTGGCACAAAAAAGATTCTGAGAAAGCAGAACTATTTCGCAAGATCGAGCCCTACCTAACGTTCCTGAATGTGCATCAACTGGAAAGACAGGGAGCAGACATTCAAAGTAAGGTAGAAGAATTGGAAGACTTGAATCAATCATTAAGAAATCGTAATAAGATGAAAGATGATGCAATAGCACATCTCTCAGACCAAATTGTTGCTATAACTACTAGGTTACAGGAAGTTGAGAGAAGACAAGTTTATCAAATTTAGCGTTATGGCGATTACACCCTTTCTAAGTAAGCTTGCTACCTTCTTTTGTCTATTTTTTTTAACTCTGCTTGTATCCATAGAGTCTCAAATATAGAGGCATATGATAACACCGTTGATTCGCTGTTAGAATATGTTGCTAATCCGAGGACTTCATTAGAATCCTACTCATCATTATCTTTTTCACGATCCTTTACTTCTGCAGTCAAGCACAGTTCCTTATCTACTATGACGGTCATGACTTTGTTCTGCTGTTGCTTTTCGAGAAATTGAATTTCTATGAGGTCAGAATTACTCTTCGTAAATAATAGTTCCCTTTCTATTATTTCCTTTACGTGCTCATTAACTAGAATTCTGATCTTTACTCCATGCTCCGCTGCATTCTTTAATAATTGCAGAAGATATTCTTGCTCGTATTGATATAATCTCTTATTTGTTAATGTGGTTGTTGAAAATATCATCAGTATTTCTTCAGCAGCTGATTTTAACAAATTATCAAGGATTTTTTGTGTTTCATAAGGATCTTGTATAGTATCCATAAATTCTCTTCTTAACCCTTGTTCGATTTCTTTTATCCTCTGTTTTGCAGGTATTGCTTTCTTCCAAAGCATATCAAAGAAATATTGTTGTTGTTCTACAACTGACTTAACTGTGCTTATAATAAGTTGAGGTGGTGGTGCTGATTTAATACCAGTAGCACTAGCATGATATACTTTTCTGTCAGCAACTCCAAAGTTCCTTTTACTTCATCTAAATGTCTAAGTTCAGTGACAACTTTCATCAGTTCTTTACAATATTGAATATTCTCTTTTGTAATTCTGAAATGAATCTTATCCTCACGCCTCTATTCTTCATATCGACATATGCCTTTGTGACAGGATGATTAGGAATAACAAATATTGACGGACCATTAAGATCTACGCACCCATCTACAGTATGTTCAATAGCATAACATGCGTCTACTGTCTTTCTGACAATTTCATCTGGATCATACAATACCTCGGTCTTCTCCCCAACAAAAGAATGTCAATCCGAATTCGGCACGAATTACGTAAAGAAATACACTATCATATTAAGATTAATAATGCGACTCAATCCACAACTATTACAATGATTTCGATCTTACAAAGAATAGGAGATCTAGCTATCTAAATAAGCCTTGAGATAACCATCGTGAATATTTCAATAGGTATATTTCATTTAGGGAGACTAATCAGACTTGATTGTATAGTTCATTCACTTACCGTTTCATTTTCATTAGACCATATCATATCATTCATCAACCAACTCATGTCCCTTTGAAGCAGTTTAGTATACATATCTTCGCGCTTTGGACTATATTTTGTCCTTCCAGCAGACAACTCATATTTTATTGCTGATAACTCCTGAAAATGCATCTCTGCTTCTGACTGCAAGTATCTTTCTAAGGAATCACCCAGCCTGCCATGCGGTTGCAATTACGTCCTATATATTAATAATAAGATCATATATGAAAATCTTTGATGGTTGTATGCTACCATTCTATTTGATGTGAATTTGTTTTTATTTTACATTCAATAAGCATTAAGTTTTAGATCGATATGAAAGAGGACAACAACTATAATCTCAGGGCTCGAATCTTTTTTGGTGTCTTAATCGATGTTATTTAAAAATTGTTCGCAGGTGGTGCTACCATTTGGCTGTCTTTACATAAATATCAGCTAGTTGATCAGATAGTAATCGAAAGGATGTCAGAGGTCTGTCGTATACTTTTTTAAGATCGACAAAAAACGTTGGAAGGAAGTCAAGTAGACTTCGCCATTATTATGGATTAGTATCCTTCACAGGATTTTGTGTTGACTATGGTTGATTACCGACTACAGTTCCTGCGTTATCGTGTCCTTGTGTTTGGCCTAGGAGGCTTTGACATCTAGCATTTTCGTTTATACAAGACTGAGCTGCAGTCTGGTGAAAACTAGTTCGTTTGTGTCCTCCAGCAAATGCCTGATTTGTCAGCGATGATACGGCTGTTGTGGCAATTAGCAATGCTGCTACTGCTGCTATTGCTATTATTGCAAAAGTACTGTTGTTCTTCATAACTTCTGATTACATTAAATCATTCTGGCTTAATTGCATTAAGAGAGATAATGTGCTAGTTTCAGTGAGATATAAAAATAAGTAATAACTAGAATGAAAATTGACTTAGCTAATATGCTTGAAAAGCGCATCATAATTCTTTACTACAGGATATCTCTAGTTAGTTATAGTAACTGGCCCCTCCCCGCAAGCTATTCTTCTTATAAAAGGATGATGGGGAAAAGTGCTATTTTCTAATAGCTTCCATGAATTAGCTTGTAATACTGCTTTAACTTCGCAATCAGATATTACATCTGCTGCATCACTATCCAAATATAATTTCCTACTCATAAGTTTACCATCAGTATTAGCATGGTCAAGTCCTAAGACATGGCCCATTTCATGTTTTGCTACCTCTTCTATATCTTGTCTGTTTAACATATTACCAAAAACAGACTTTGACTTTGATATTGTAACATTTGTATCGCTAATAAATCCATATCTGTCTAACTTAGTTAGTGTTTTGCCTACTTGTTGGCCCTCTACTTCAAGAAACTTAAATTGTATGTCTACTGGTGCTTCAATAGTAGGTGTAACGACTTCAGAGAATTTGAGATTTGGAATTGGTAATTCCCATTCTTGTATTGCATCTTGAATCGCTGCTTGCTCTGTTTGACCACCATTGACAATTGTATAGGTCAATATACCATCTGAAAGTTTATTGGCAGCCCATGCACAGCATATTCTAATTGAATCTTGTTCCATGAAACCTGCACCATGGTCGTCTGCATTGTTAATACCAGTCAGTGGTGCCAGAGTTAAATCTAGAGAATAAGCTTGTTCCAGGAAGAACGCTATCAAAAATAATAATAACAATAACAATGACAATGTAATAGGCAGGTAAAATGGTAACTTTGTCTTGTTCAATTTGTCAGAACCTAGTATGTTTCTTAGAAAGCAATTAAGGCAGTGGTTAAGAAAATAAAAGTAGTTTGGTAGCTTAAGCTGTTTGACCTGTTAACTGAGATTGTGGTGATGTTGGTGTATGAGTATTCAGAGTTTGGAGTGTTGGAATCTACTATAGCCGTTGCTGCTCGTTTGTTAGGACATCCAGGCCCACTTGCTTCGGCTGAATGAACCGTAATAGTGCCAACCATTACAAGTGAGGTTGCAGCCACTATTCCAATAGCAGCTAGAACAAGCATTTTATTATTCATTATTAGAATTAGTGCTAACATGCCATGCAATATATTAGCCCATAAATCTTTGTCAAATAAACTACTATGATGATGGGTCCTCTACATTTACGCTTCTGTCCAAGGCCAGAATTTTGTTCGTTCTATATTTGTTCTATTTCTATAGCTACTTGCGATAGACCACCTAGGGAGCCCCAGTCACATTAATACTATAAAATTTTGTTACATTAGAAGGATTAACACAAGATAATTTTGAACTCAAATCGTTTATTCCCGGTTTAATCTTCTGGGGAGAATCTTTATCGAAGGTAATAGTCCAGTTTGAATAGTCGTTTACTCCTCCAGGTCCAGTTGCTGTTGCATTTACAAGGGGCTTTAGGTCATTAATATTTACTGAAACTTGGCAATCAGTAGAATCATCGTCCGTAGATATTCCTGAAATCTTAAGTTCACCCACTGGAACTTGCTCGTCTTTAGTAGGAGATGTAATCCGTACACCATGCTGTTGTTGTGTTGTATTCTGTGTTCCTGATACCTTTGATGCTTCTTGTGCGTATGTATAATTAATCCAATTAAATGAAGCAAATATTCCAAAAATAAGTATAACTATAACAAGTCTTTTAGATTCTAAGGGCAAGTTATTAGCGTGATTACCAATCATTCTGATACCCATAATTTAAGATCCACAATTATACTTGAAGATATGGCTATTAACCTAACCATGTCAAAGTCTTGAAAGCCTAGGTTTAAAATATTTAATCAATTGTCCTTTCTAATTCTCCAGTTCCACTACAGTAGATAAGTCTTGTCGCATAAGAGAAAAAGGAGGTGGCATGCTATTTTACTTCATTATTTGAACCGCTTTTGTAATTGTCCCATAGATTGGCGTGTTTCCAAAGTGGTTATCAGTCTTGGTCGGATCTATCCATATACTTATTACATTAGCATCCATTGCTCTTACACTTACCGGGACACCATTAACTGGACC
>Ga0193715_1000199_pt1 | contig 16146 bp, 12 predicted proteins | sample U2m2metaG_FD_143040 | JGI IMG/M metagenome (GOLD analysis project Ga0193715, IMG submission 143040) | Soil microbial communities from a riparian zone of the East river system, Colorado, United States - U2m2 | ecosystem: Environmental > Terrestrial > Soil > Riparian zone | place: USA: East River... | reverse complement strand
GAATTTCAGACTTAAATATTGAATGGCCCCAGGCAACGTAATATGTCTATTTTAAATTCTTCTTTAGTTTCAGATCTAGTCGGCAAACCCAGGGAGAATAACTTTTAAATGTTCGGATAATTTTTTTAAGGCCATTCTTTTTTCATCCCCAGATAGTTCTCCCCCTTCTATGGCATCTTTTAGAAAGATGATTGACTTGTCGAAGGCTCCCCTATCCACCGGAAAAGGGACTCCGTCCTTCCCCCCATGAGCAAAACTATATCGCACTGGATCTTTCCAGGAAGTGCATGACCAGTAAATTAGTAGAGAAATGAGTGAGAGTGCTCTTATGAGGGAAGGACCAACCCCATCGATGGAAACAAATTCTTCGTAATTTACCGGCTGAATATCGTATACTTTGTTTATAATATTCCAGTTAAGATGTCGTGGCATTTCATAGTCACCAGTAAAAGTAATTTTATCCCAACTGTCATTACTCTTTGAAATCCAGTCATCCAAGGTTATGTTTTTCTGTAGTTGCAATTTTTTAATAGAAGTGATCAGGTTTTGAGGGCGATCCCTTACTAGGTCTACGGAAGTTTTCTGAGTTTCAGTAGAATCGGATGCAGTCATATCAAGGACATTTTCATGCGTTCTATCGTATATAATTCCGGAATGAGGCTCGTTAAGGAATGAATGGTGGATATTATCAGATGACCAATGGTATCGTCGAGCCATTTTGAAATCAGTATTCATTCCTTGCTGCACAATCGTCCAATGTCCTTGCTCGTTAAAAAAAATAACATGATGGTAGAGACCGTATCCGTCTTGAACTGCACCGTTGTCTACTTTTGCAGCCATTTTACTGGCGTAAAGAAGATTGGAACTACGCTTTCCATTCATGTTTATACTTTGAGCCAATTTTGGAATTTCACTCTTAGGTAACGATTACTTTTTTCCCTTTCCACCAGTTATCATTATTCCATGATTTTGTAAATCGATCGAGTGTTGAAGGACCCCTGTTACTACTGTGGTTAACCCAGATGAATGCCAATCAAAATCAAGAACGCATCCAAATGATTGAAACCACAGGGGATCTGCCAGTCTCTTTAGAAATTCGGCCGTGCCATGTTCTGCAATAAAAATCTTTGATATAGAGAATGCAAGTTTTTTCATCCTTTCCAAGAGGTACTGTGGTGGGTGTCCATAATGCAACAGAAGATATATTGAGGATTTGTTTATCAAAACTCAAGGATTTTACACAGAGCCTACTTTATATAATAAGGTGACCCTATGGTATTTTCTACTAACATGACATCGATAGCAGTCCTGTAAGAAAAGCATACACCTAGTCAATTTCCTTCTGTTGAACTTTACTCCTAATTTGAAATGGTCGAATAGTTTACAATCGATTTATAAATGAGAAATGTGTATTTAGAGTAAACAAAAATGAATTTTGATACTTTAGTTCAGATCGCAGTTGGATTATTTATAGTTGGGTTGGTTGCAACTATATTGTACGAAAAAATGAAAACAAAGACAAATCAAGATGCAGAGGCAGAAAAATCGAGAAGCTGAATGAGTGTCATTGATGAAAATATAATAGAATCTTTCAGAAATGAGGGATTTCAGAATCTAACAAAGATCCAAAAAATTTCTGTCCCAGTAATCTCTCGTAAGCAAAATTGTCTCCTCGTTGCTCCGACGGGGTCCGGAAAAACAGAAGCCTCAATTATTCCAATATTTTCTCTCCTAGAGAATGAACGAAAAAAAAATGTTGATTTTGTAAATGATAATGCAATTTTTGTGCTCTATATTACCCCTCTAAGAGCCCTCAATAACGATGTACTTCGAAGAATAATTACCTACGCAAAAAAAAGGAATCTTGATGCTCGAATTAGACATGGGGATACAACGCGAACAGCAAGGCAGAAGTTAATACAAACACCACCTCACATTCTCATAACCACACCTGAATCATTAGGAATAATCCTAACACAGGATAAATTCAAATCTTTTCTCAAACACCTCAGATGGGTCATAGTTGACGAAGTCCACGAATTAATAGGAAATGAAAGAGGTACCCACTTGACGGTTAGTCTCGAACGTTTGCAGGACATAAGTTCCCACAATATAGTAAGGATAGGCCTGTCTGCAACTATTGGAAACTTAAAGGATGCTGCAAATTTTATTAGCGGAAGGAATAGAAAATGCTCCATTCTTGTAGATAATACAATTAGAGATTATGATATTGATCTAAAATATCTAAATGGTCCTATAAGCAACGTTGCCAAATTCGTGTTAAAATATCTCAAGGATAACAAGATTTGTGGATCAGTGTTATTATTTACAAATACTAGAGATGAAGCTGAATACATAGGTACCACAATAAGAAATCAAAACGACATCCCAGTTGAAGTACATCATGGATCTCTTTCTAAAGAAACACGCGAAGAAACTGAAAGTAAACTCAGGGATGGCCTAACGGGTATTGTTGTGTGCACATCTTCATTGGAATTAGGTCTGGACATTGGATCAGTAGAATTGGTAATTCATTATGGATCGTCCAAACAGGTTTCAAAACTAGTTCAAAGGATAGGAAGAAGCAGACATGTCAATTACAAGTCCGCCAAAGGATTGATAATAGTAAACAGCGCGGATGATGAGCTTGAATCCTTATCCATTATTAATAGAATGAGGAAAAAATCAATAGAAATTCAGAAACCTCATACTAACTCATTAGATGTACTGTCGCATCATCTGGTCGGATCTGTAATATCATCGTCAGAACCAAAAAAATTAGGCGACGTTTATCAAACCATTTCAAGAGCGTTTCCTTTTAGAGACCTTACTTTTTTTGACGTGGAACAATGCGCTGTTTTGTTGGATAGCTTTAGAATTATCAAGTATGATTCAAAAAGTCAAACATACGCAAGAAGAATAAAATCATACAAATATTTTTTTGAAAATATTTCGACTATACCAAACATAGTAAAATTTGAAGTTATCGATGTAATAAGAAAAAAGAGAGTAGGTACTTTGGATCAACAATTTATCGGCGAATTTGGTGAAAGGGGAAACGTGTTTATCTTGAAAGGAACCCAGTGGAGAATAATAAGTGTGGATGACAACAAAGCGCAGGTTAACGTAGAGCAAGTTTTTGGATCTCCAATAAATATACCGCATTGGGTTGGTGAAATGATACCAGTGGATCAAGAAACCGCCAGGGAAGTTGGAAATCTCAGAAACAAAGCGCTTGTTCAAAATAACTTTAAACTTCAGTCAGATATAAAGGACATCTTACAAAAAATTCCCGTAGTTCCGGATTCCCAAAATATAGTAATAGAGAGCGTAATATCTAGAAATGCTGTTGTAGTCCAATCAACATTTGGTACAAGAATCAACAATACCCTATCTTCTCTTTTTTCAACGTTCCTTGCTTCATATATTGGACATCTAGTAGAAACAAAGTCAGACCCCTATAGAATTCTCTTGAGCTCCTCTGTGAGGCTTTCCAAAACAAATATAGAAAAGATATTGTATGACGAGTATGATGTCGAAGCTATACTCATTACTTCTTTAACTAATACGTATAATCTTAATTGGAGAGTTTGGAATATATCAAAGAAGTTTGGTCTCTTAGACAAAAACGCAATTTATGACAAAAGATTGGCACGTTTTATATACGATAGATACTCAAAGACACCAATTAGTAAAGAGTCAATAAGAGAATTAACTCATGATAAGTTTGACATAAAAGGGACACAAGAAATTCTTGGAAAAATAAGAAACAAAGAAATCTCAATACACTGGCTTGATTTACAACAATTCTCCCCATTGGCTCAGAGTATTATAGAACATCATTCAAAATCTTCGTCTTCCCCAGTAAGTATTGAGCGTGGAGTCTTGGAACTTATTAAGGAAAGACTCGACAAGACTAAACATCGTCTCATATGCATAAGATGTGGCAAATGGGAAAGACTGGTTGAAACAAGAGAGGTGGCCGGATCTATTTCCTGTAAATTATGTGGTTCACGATTGATTACAACAACATTTTCCTCCGATTATGAACTTTCAAAAATAATCCTGAATAAATTAACAGGATCGCAGATTAATTCTGAACAGAATCATAAATTTGAAAGGGCTTGGAAAAGTGCGTCATTGATTAATAATTTTGGAAAGAAGGCGTTGACGGTATTATCTGGGTATGGAATAGGAGTTGAAACTGCTGCAAGGATACTCCGCAACTATGTTGACGATGAGAACCTCTACAAGAACATTTATGATGCGGAAAGACAATACGTTACCACTAGAGGATTTTGGAATGATAGATAATCCACGATGAGGTTTATGCAATTGCTAATTCGTAGTTGATTGAAAAATTGATGTACACAATTGAATAAGTTTAACTTGTGTGAAATTACTACAAAATACTTGTAGTGGACTTGGGTAAAGGAGGAGTCTTGGAGATGGTGCGCGCTGTCATCATTTACAGTATCATGATACTGTACCAATACTAATCCTCATTTTGCCAAGCCCTATTTAGCTATACAACGCATTTGAGACATATCAGTATTTTCAAAGATTGTTACAGAAGACTAGATTTTAGGTATGTCACAATAGGTATTACAATTATTTGTTGGTAGAGGCTCCTAAGTAAAATGCAATTAATATTTTAAATCTCGAAAAAAATTGATTCGTTAAGATATTCCATTCTGAACTATATTGAAATAACACATTCATCCACTTTTATCCACTCACAATTATGAGATGCGGGGTCTCTTGCCACTACATTTAGAATCTCAAACATCTAGTGGACGTCAAGTCAATGCACTATGATATATTGGTTTTCTTCGAAAAATACTTAGATTTATTGATTCAAATCCTTATTTGCGATGATGCTATTATACAATATGGGAGCTCGAGATATCACGAAAATTCACAGTTTTTATATTTTGTTCATTACTTTTTCTATCATTTCTATTTTCATCAGTAATTCCCAGGCATACGCTGTGGAAGGGATTTGGAGAGATTATGAAAGCATGAAAGAGTTGGTTAAGGACATAAGAAATGGTGATAAAGATGACGACAAAATGAATTATGATAAATTTAAAGATTCTAGTGTTTACAAGAACGCGAATGAAGACCTTAGAAAATGCATTGATCTGGCAGACAAAGTAGGAGAAAAACTTGGAGATTACGAAATCGTAAGATGCTTTGAGAATACGAATTATTTTAAGGAAAAATATGTTGATGACAATAATGGAATTGTAGGTCAGCAGGAACAGCATAATGAAACGAACCAAAACCAAAATCAAAGTAGCTCTGAGGAAGCAGTGCAACAAAAAGAATTGCAGCTAACAGAAAATAATAGTGAGCAACAGGGTCAGCAGGAACAGCAGAATGAAGCGAACCAAAACCAAAATCAAAGTAGCTCTGAGGAAGCAGTGCAACAAAAAGAATTGCAGCTAACAGAAAATAATAGTGAGCAACAGGGTCAGCAGGAACAGCATAATGAAACGAACCAAAACCAAAATCAAAGTAGCTCTGAGGAAGCAGTGCAACAAAAAGAATTGCAGCTAACAGAAAATAATAGTGAGCAACAGGAACAGCAGAATGAAACAAATCAAAACCAAAATCAAAGTAGCTCTGAGGAAGCAGTGCAACAAAAAGAATTGCAGCTAACAGAAAATAATAGTGAGCAACAGGAACAGCAGAATGAAACGAACCAAAACCAAAATCAAAGTAGCTCTGAGGAAGCAGTGCAACAAAAAGAATTGCAGCTAACAGAAAATAATAGTGAGCAGCAAGAACAGCAGAATATGACGAACCAAAATCAGAGTCAAAATCAAAATCAAACCAACGATGAAAGGAAAACTCAGACTACTGAGTCGGATGTTGGTTCCAACGATGGATGTGATCCGTCGTACCCAGATATCTGTATTACAACTTATTCTGAAAAGCTAACCTGTGCCGATATACCATTCAGAAACTTTAAGGTGTTGCAACCAGATTCCCACGGATTTGATTCTGATAGTGATGGTGTGGGTTGCGAAGGATAAATAATCTATTCAAATGATCTAGCAAAATTGTTAGCGTTGCTGTCATTGAGTAACAAAGTCATTGGAATAATTTATTTGTCGATACAAAGTATGTAATCAATCTACTGGACGGATGTTGCATTCAGTTACAAAAGGTTACTTATTGACGAATCTTTTCTCAGTGTCAATTCTAGTTTTCCTTCCCTGCCAGAATTCAGTACAGCTCCCATAACCCTTATTCTGTCGCCAACTTTCAACTTTTCAAGATCATTGCTGCTATCCCTCCAACCAACTAGCCTAATTTCACCCGTATCATCCCCAATCAAAGTATCAGTAACGGAAACCAGCTCACCATTCTTCGTATTCACTTGAGTACTATTTGGCTGTTGTAGGACAATTGATTCTACTATGTAGGAGTTGCCAACTGTCTGAATATCCCTTATTTTGGAAATACATTCTTCGACCCTAGGAAATGAATCATTTTCTACGAGTTCTAAATAAGAGTCTTCTTTAAGAAATACCATATTTCCAAATATTCTGCTTGGGATACAATCTATTACAGAATTCGAAGTCACCTTGTTTGATTTTAGTCCCTCTAAGGTAACATAAACCAAGTTTTTGTTCTTATCTATTCCAATATAATTGACTCTTTCATTTTCAGGTCTTCCATCGGAGATAATTCGGATGGAATGCACCTCATAATCCTGAGGACTTTCCTTTAATTCAATGACAGTACCTTCGTCACCATGAATCTCAAAATCGCCGTTCCCGTATTGTGGGTTACCTTCCTTTATTCGCGCCCCAATTATTCTAATTGGCAAATTTACTTGAAAAAACTTGGGCAAATTATCTTCGTCAATATTCCAAAGTGCAACACGGAGCTTTCTATCGCCTGTCTCATTAGATAACATTGTTTGTAATGATTTTTTCCTTTCCCCCCGTGAGTCAGAAAATTCAATTATCCTTGGAATAGAACTCACTATTCCTGATATTACTACATTTTCTTTTTCTGATCGGACACCGTCAACATTTGATGTAATTCCGTCTAGATCTGGGATAGTAGTATCGTTACCACTATAAGCTGATATATCCCCGCCTTCACCAATATTTATTATTGGTTTTCCATTAAGGGCGCTCTTTACATAACAGTTTTTTATTTGTATCAAATCCCCTGGCTTTATTCCATTCTCTTCAATCACATGGGTCAAATTATCCCACAGCCTTACCTTTATGCTTCCTCCCGCGTCATAAACTGAGATTGTTCGATTTTCAATGCTCTCGTTTGTATCTTTTTTTGTAAAAGCCCTTGTTGGATAAGCGCCAAGAAGTCGTACTATCAAGTCCAGATCCCTTGCTCCGATGTAAAGATCTTTGATTCCTTTTTTCGTATGTTGCACATTATCAAATGATGCGCCTAAATCGGCTGCTACAAGAAAAAGAGCACCCTGGTCAGTCAAGTAACCAGCGCCTATCTTTCTCTTTTTTTCTTCTATTAGCTCTTTTAACTGTTCTAAATTGATATCTGGTTTCTGTTCAAGGAGTATTTCAATCATCTTCTTAAAATCCAGTGACAATCTAAATGCGACCTCTCAATAGTACAATGAATGCCTTGCCTATATGTTTTGAGAATGATACGATATGATAAATGATTTGAATAAAGTCAGGAGTGAACGCACGAGAAAGGCTTGCATCATCCAAGACAACAGGGTCACTTACGAAAGGCCACAAATTTAGCTGAGTTGTGTAAATTTCTAAACGATTTTCCATTATCAATATGCATATGCTTGATGTTCAAACTTCATAAAAGGCGATACAGTACTTGGAACATTTACAGAAAAAGAACACGCATTCGACAATATCATTAAAGGTATAATCCACAGAGCAAGAAATCTAAACATTAACTTGATTTTTTGGATTCATTGATTTTTAAGGTTGTCTCTTTTAATGATAGTAAATGAAAAGCGATTTTTTAACAGATTTTTGGAAGGGTTTTCTTGTTGCATTGGGCATCTCTGGAGCCATCTTCCTATTAATAGAGTTTATGAAGAAATAAATAAAATTATCACAGTTCTTTTATTGCATGGAAATCTCATCCAAATTGTTTATCAAAAGATCGTCATAATGTCTTCCCATTATCGCCAAATGAGCCATCTTTTAAATAAAATATTTTAATAGCAATGGATTAGTAATGAGAATAATAATTTGAACATCACAAAGATATCACATTTTCTACTTTTTTCGACGCTCTGTTTAATCATGAATTCAATTATAATAGCCAATTCTTTTGCTACTGCTTCGTTGTATACGGAAAAATATCAAATCTATGATATAAAGGGTGGTAACCTAGCCGGTACCAGTTCTGGTTGTCCTGCGGGGTACACTGTTTCAGGAGAACTTGAAGATGAATGTGTTGGTACAGGCACTGTCGAGGCAACATGTCCTAGAGGTTTAATCTTAGCATACAACACTGCAAGTAAGAGTTATGATCAATGCTCCTCAGAAGGACTCGTGAAGAAAGAGAACTGCCCTAAAGGCTACTTTTGGGGATCAATGTACAACCCATTAGCAGACACACAACCTTGTTCGGGACCCGCAATTTTTATAGTAAATTGTCCAACCGGCTTCGATAACAGAGTACCTGATACATCACCCCCGGATCCCAAGACAAAACTATGTGTTGGCCCCCGCCAATAATAATAATAATTTACTTTGCATGACTTAAGTAAATGTATCTTTTTAGTGTCAGTTATTGTCAGTAAATTTTGTCTAAAAGAATTGGCAGAAAATCCCAGGTAAAATGTTGTTACTAGGCATTAGTTAATAAGGGTATATGTATTTAATTCATTCCGAAAAGTGATACAAAATGATACTAAAAGTGAAATCGATACTACTGGCTAGACAGATTAATGAGGTATCTGTTGATAACACACATGAGAATCGTTATCGAGGCTGAATCCTGAAGGACATGAAAATACTGCTATACCCACACACCTACAGTATTTTTATGTAAAAATAAGAACATGTTTATGTCACTTCATTAGAACAAGTAAATTTATGCAAGTTTATGCAAGTCTATATGAAGGAATTGTTCTACCCATTATTGCATTACAGGCAAATATTGATTTAATGCGTACATCACCCACGGGAGAGGGGCAATACAAATAAAGCATTTAACACTAGATCATAAAGATTCGAAATGATAGGGACAATAGGCTTTGAATCGGATAAGTTAATCTCGGTAACGGACAATATTGATAAATTTATGGAGGACATGACGAAGCAACATGGCAGCACATTCAGACTTATTGACATTAAATTTTCCTCTGCATCCAAACTTTTGCAGGACGCCAGACAAAATTCAGATGTCAACTATTCTGTACTAGTTATCTATGAAATATAGCGACTGATCCGAGATTTAATAATCCTCGAACCGTTACTTTTTTACAATAGAATATGGTGCTCGGGAATGTGTGATGCAGGACTAGTTTGCAAAAGACTAATGGTTATTCTGTAACACAAAGTGTAATCACCGCTATTGCTCTTATCTTGTATGCATCGGTCGCTTTTACCATAATCAATTGGTTCATCCGCTCGGAGATTAGTAGAAATGATACACGAGTAAATATACACAACTATAGCCTTTATACAATATGTTACCTTATCTAATAGTATGTATAATAGAGGTACTTGCAGAGGATGTGGATCAAATGAGTCCTATTTCTTCGTGCATTATATGCCACGAATACGTTTCGTGGAATTGTGATGAACGCAACTCAGTGGAATATGTTATACATTCCTCAAATTACTGAAGGGCAAATAGCCTTTGATACTAAAGGGAACCTATTACTTTTTCCATTAATCAGACCCATTTTCTTTGATTTCTAAGACTCCTAACAACAATCTCAAACATCTATTTACATAATAAAATTGAAAGACACCTAACAAATCTTATTAATACTATATCTTATTGATACTATATGCTAGCAACTTACTGTTGAAGATTGTGATCGGCATTATTGACTATCATGATGGCCTCTGTATGTAATTCTCTTGCCTCTTTACCATATGCTTGTACTAAGTAGTTACTCCCTTCATTGGATTTTAATCCCACACAACAGTAATCTACTCCGTTACTCAGTGCATAATCTTTAGGTGAGATTTTTACTATATCTTTATCTTTAGATAGCATAAGTTGCCTGAGCGCATCAATACTACTAAAATATTTCAATCTCTATCCTCCATTCTTTCAAACCACTTTTTGGTGTAAATTATGTAGAGTAGTACAATGTATTAAAATTTGCTTATAACTCGATGACTTATTATCTGATCAGTATCTTCGATTTGCAGAAAAATATGAAGATCGAGAAATTCAAGTACCAATTGATAATGGGAAAATTATAAATTTTTTATATGATTTCAGCCGATAGAAACCGTGACGTCTTGGAATTATTCCCATCAAAAATCACCTTCGTAAAGGATCAGTTGTTAGACATGGGCCACGACTAGCAAAATTATTGCTATCACGATAACGACAATGCCAATTATTTCAATGACGTAGCCCAATTTTTTAATAATAGCCTCAGTCATTACTCTTTTTAGGATATAGCCGATTGCCACCAAAATAATTCCTATAATTAAAGCGCTTAACCAATCAGTCAATTTTTACCAGCCTCACAGTTCCTAATGCGATCAAACTTTTTGAGTCTTCAAACATAAAGTCCATTTCAAGTGTATTGTCATTATCACTCTAATATATACTCTATAAACCAGGTTTTTTGCTCAATATTATGGGCCGGAAGGGTTGAATCTGGATTTTCAGATGGATTAGATTCTCTAATCATACTATCCAACAGTAACTAAGGTCTTCCCGCATTGCATATTTTTCTATTCATAATTTACAACCGCATTTAGAGCAATTTGAGGCAGTCCCAATATTCAAATGGTGACATTCTGTGCATTCTTTATTATAATATGGACCAGGATTGGACATGTTCATATGTTAAATGGTATTAGTTTATTAAATATATTACTTCAGATAGGTCGCAATTAGGCCTTCTTATTCATTTTATATCATACTAATAACTATAAAAGTATAGCATATACTCCATGATGTTCCATTTTCATGAAACATATGAATGAAGAATAGAACGCGTTTTGTCCAATCCGAGATCAGAAATATATCCACCTAACTTTGGTCCACTATCGGCGTTTATCAACATCCTGTAGAATAATTTGAATATCTTCTTTGGTTGCTCTTCGTGGTGCTTTGAAGTCTCGTATATCAATTGTTGAATTTTTTCTGCATCAAGATTGTTCTCTGGAGCTGCTGCGGTTTCGAGATTATCTACTATATTTTTTACTATTGTCTTTTCCTTATCAGTCAAAACAACGTCAAATTTATCCGTCGAGATGTAGTCATCAGACCAGTTACATGCTAGCTGGATTTTCTGTTGCAAGTCCGGGGTTAGTTCTGCTGCCACTTTGTATTTTAACAACCTTTCAAAGATTTTGTTTACTCGATCAGATCCCGAAAAAAATGATGCCTGTTGAACCATCAGCATATAAGGAACATGTTGTGACGATTTATCGCCTGTTTTTAGATGATTAGCATACTCATATATTCCCCTTATTTTAGAGAGTCGATCTTCATTTTCTTCCTTCTTTTTACCAAAATAGAGATCCTCATAATAGTCATACTCTTCCATCAAGGTCGCAATATCATCAGTACTAATTTGTCTAGTGCCAGTAATTCGCTTGAATAAGAGTAACAGTAATGATTGGGGAGTTCCATAACGTAACCATACTTGGGGTGTCAGAACATTTCCTGTAGACTTGCTTATTTTCTTGCCTCCTTTGTCAAGAAACATCTCATATTTTACATGCAATGGATGTGAATAATTTAGTATGACATCGGACACCCAGTCGTTGACCCTTACCGAATCCATTATGTCTTTACCATAAGCTTCAAATCGGATATTAAGAGCACTCCACCTTGCGGCAAATTCTACCTTCCAAGCAAGTTTTCCCTTTCCCAAAGATATAGGAATTTCACCAGTATAACCGCACCCTTTTACATCATTGTTACCTAATTTGGTTCCGTTACAAGTGTACCTTACTTTCTTTTCATCTCTAAAGTAATTTTCGGCGTGTGCCACGTAAAGGCGTCCACATGATTCACAAATGGGAAAATATGGAAGTGATTCCTTATATTTCGTTTGACCAACGATTTCTTCTATCTTGTTACCCAGATTAGAAGCGTTTGATAGAATCATATCTATCTGGTTTGTTAACATACCATTGCCATAGACTTTGGCAGCATTCAAAAATTCATAGTCTATATCGAGTCTATTTAATGCATCAAGCAATAGGCTGCTCATGTGAGCTCCATACGAATCATGACACTGGCCTATAGGATCAGGAATACTTGATACTGGCTTGCCAATATAATCACTCAACCACTCAGGAAGACCAGATGGAATTTTTCTCAGTCCATCCAAATCATCAGAATACGCAATTAGCTTTGAGTTGTATCCTAAATTCTTTATTGCGAGGGAGACACCGTATGCCCTCACAGCATCACCAAGACTCCCGATATGTGGAAAACCAGAAGCTCCTAGGCCGCTTTCAACTGGAATCAAATCCATTTTTCTTCCGATATTTTTTTCTCTATCAATGATCGTAGAAGCTATCTTATCAATCCAAGTTCCTCTTCCTATTATCTCTCTTTTCAAATGTTATTACAAATCCTTTGAAACATATGGTCCATTCATTTTATATCCGAATTTCCTGTAATACTCTCTTGTCCCTATTGCACTTATTACTGAAATAGATTCCAATCCAAATTCATTTTTGACGATATTTTCAGCAGTTCCTAGCAATTTAGAACCATAGCCCTTGTGCTGAAATGAGGTTGCCAATAAATCATTATTGTTACCAACATCAACCATCTGTCCCAGAACGTGCAGTTCACGAACAATAGCTGCAGGCTTTCCGTTCTTGTCTATCAACTCATGCCTATGTGGCTTGGCTGATCTTCTCAATCTTAAAAATCCGAACAATAACTTATTATCATTATCCTCTAGACTCAAAAATATTTCCTTTCCTTTTGAAGAATCGTAGTCGATTCTATTGGATGTTATCTTGATATTCATGTTGTTTGCTAATTTTTTTATTCCCACTTCCCTACACCGAATACATTGGCATTGTAAGCCTTGTTCTTTCAACTTTTGTTGGAGTGTCTGTCTGATATTACCACTTTTGTACCCATGTAGAATATCATCCGATTCTATTTCGCGCTGAATTCTCATTATTCTTAACCATGGAGGAACTATTTTTTTTATTTCAAGAAGTAATTCGGTAAAAACATCGTCAGAATAAGGTTGATATAAACCTCTTTCATACAATTTTGCCAAACCAGTATTCTTAAGCAGTAATGTAGGGTAAATTTTCAACATATCAGGTTTTAAGCGTGAGTCATCAAATAGTTTCTTAAAATCTAAAAGGTCTTTTTGTGGATCCGAACCGGGCAACCCAGGCATCATATGAGCTACAATTTTGTATCCTGAATCTTTCGCAATTTGGAATGATTGATAGACATCATCGACGTTATGACCTCGGTTAATATTTTTGTAAACGCTATCACTTAAAGTTTGAACACCAATTTCAACTCTGGTGATCCCCAGTTCAAGCATCAAATCAATGTGCATTTCTTTGCAGTAATCAGGTTTCGTTTCCACGGTAAATCCCACGCAACGAATGTCACTTACTTCATTGAGTTTCTGTGCTTGTTGAAGAGAAGTGGATTCAACTCCGTTCAATGCGTCATAACATTCTTTTACAAAATTTCGTTGGTAATCTGACGGCATGAAAGGAAAGGTTCCACCGACAATTACTAATTCCACCTTCGAAATATTATGACCTCTTGAATATTCTTGATCTAATTTGGAGATAATTTGGCTTCCCGGATCAAAATCCAATTTTTGCGCCAATCGTGTTACCGGTTCCTTTCCAGTATAACTTAATGGTACGTTAAGTTCTTTACCTCCAGGGCAGTAGATACATCTACCATGAGGACAGTCATATGGTTTTGCCATGACTGCAATAATTAATACGCCTGAGGCAGTCTTGATAGGCTTAACCATCATTGCTTTTCTAATATTACTATCAATTGGTAAATATTTTAGAATATCACGAAATCTGGGAGTTTTTGATAAGTGATATTTGGATGAAGTGCTCCTTATAAATGAAGAAATGTTTTTTAATGAAGATCCTTGAAGTTGACTTAGTTTACTACCTATTTCCCTGCATGCCAAATCATAATTATCCGATCCTTTTTCAAAAACTGAGTTACTTGTAGCCCTCATCTACGACATCATTGTTCTTACAATACCCATATTTCTTTTATACTATGAGAAGTATATTTTGATTTCCGACAAATAACAAGAGCAGTGACTTGACCTCCCACTGTGCACATTATTCAGATGACTGTACCAATGTCTCGGATTGACACAAGCACCTACCTACATTCGAATTTTAACAATTTGCCAATTTTCACATATCTAAAAATGAGATAAACAAACACATGGAATACTAGTAATTTTTACACATAATTGACTACGAATTATGGAATGGTGGATGATGAGATTTTCACAATAAATGTTTTTTAAAAATTCAATATGTAGTCTATATCCAAAGCATCGCCTATTTTAATCCGAATAGTTGTTTTAGGGCTTCAAGTATCGGATTACCTCCTGTGGGTATTGCTGGTGTTGTCACGTTTGTTGTTACATTTACTGTTGGTTCTATTGCTGGTGTCGTAACATTTTCAATTGCCGATTCTTTTTCAGGGATGAGGTCTTTTACATATAGATAATTATCTTTTTCATTATAGGCAAGATCCGATATGGTTATCACACTAAATTTGTGATCATGAAGATATTTCATTTCCTTTTCGAACAGATAAATATCAGTAACAGAATTTTTTTCTCCACCAATATCGTGATACATAATAATCGGAATCGCATTTATTGTTCCGTTTTTATTGTACTTTAATTGACTATTCACAACTTCAATGAATCTTTGCAATGCCTGTGAATCGCTGAAAGAATTCTCCACAATTTCAAAATCATGGCTCCAATTCCTAATAGAATATTTGTTGGTATATGTTGGAGTGCCATTATCGGTAAAGGTTCTACAATCCTTTTGACCGTATTGCTTCATTCCGTCACATCTTAGAAACATGAGCGGATCATTACCTCGAGTTGCAAAATCATAATGTTTTGCAACAATATCAATGATGGATTTATCATCTGAGCCAGTGCTAAATGGATACTCAAAACTCTTTGGATCTATTCCGTAATCATCCAAGCATTTTTTTGATTTTCCGACTTCGTATTCTATTGAGGCCTTCGACAGTTCGGTAAGGCGAACATGAGACATACTATGCGAACCAATGTCATGACCATCATCGTGTAAGGTCTTAATTTCATTCCAATCCATATACCCATTTTTTTTTCCAACGTAGTTGCAGACTACGTCAAATGTCCCCTTGAACCCATATTTATCGAGAATTGGTTTTGCATTTTTGAACTGGCTTTTGAGACCATCAGAGAAAATAAAAATTATTGCCTTATCACCTGTTTTCTTGTTTTCAGATGATTTTGTGGACAGACCTGAAACGACATTATGTTCGTAGGAGAGAACAGATAAAAATGCCATTAAAAATCCCATGAGTATTAGTGGCAATAGGTTGGTAAAAAAACGGCAATTCTTCAATCTTAAGTAACTTGTTCGTATTTGATATAATAAAAAGATTCAGCTTTGACGTCCGATTTTGTATGGCTCTCTAAAAATGGAGATCCAAATACTCGCGTATTGATCACATCAAATGTAAAGTCCATAATGCAGCTGAAATGATACAAATCAACACGAACCTATGAGTCATGTTTCAAATGTCTAGTTTATATTTTAGTAAATTATGTGATAGTTGATGGCTCTTGATTATGAAAAGGCCAGATTAAAGGAGCTCATAGTAGACAAAGCTCTCATTGTTCGGCGTGAGCCAATTACTTTATCCAGTGGTCAAAAAACCAATCACTATTACGACTTAAGGAAAGTTCTAGCTCTT